>Ga0209415_10015093_pt1 | contig 12564 bp, 14 predicted proteins | sample PeaSoiSIISIP2007_FD_187696 | JGI IMG/M metagenome (GOLD analysis project Ga0209415, IMG submission 187696) | Peat soil microbial communities from Weissenstadt, Germany - SII-SIP-2007 (SPAdes) (version 2) | ecosystem: Environmental > Terrestrial > Soil > Wetlands > Peat | place: Germany...
TTGAAACTATCTTATGGAATTGCTTCTGTCCGATATTTCCCGTAACGACTTCATCGATACGAAAGCGTAACCGCGTGGCCATCTCGTCGATGTGATTTAAATCACAGACCTATGTGACTTTTACGGCTCATGTCCCTCAACCAGACGTACGCATGAATACTGTAGTCTATGAGGGCCGTTCCGCCACGATAACTGGTAAAACAGGAAATCGTTTGAGGCTTACGAGAGTCCTCCCGAGTCACGGGCAGGCGGCGCTGGGACCATTGGATTATCTTGGCTCATCAGGCAGTACCCGATGCCTGCCGGGGGGGATTCTTCACGATGAACGCTGAGTTCTTCCGTACAAAGGGTTCTTGTCCCGCACTCTCCGCTGCATGCCCCGAAAGCCGACCATGTGGTTGTGGTGGCACACCCTGGCTCTAATTTTGTGAACCAATCAAAATCCATAGCTGACCGTGATTCGGTTAGCTATGACATTTCGGAGATGCTCCGAAATGTCGGGTGTGGTTCGTGACTATCGAGATTGCAAACGTCCAAAACGGGATTCGTTTTCAGCGAATTGGGAACATCCAGGGATTCTTGGATGTGGTAATCGGTTTGCATACAACATACGAGAACAGGCTCCGTCGAATGGCAAATGTTGTGGTAGCCGAGCCCCGCGCCAGGATCGATGCAACACAAGCGGATTGATGAGGTTGATTATGAGCAAGAAATCGAAAGCCGACGGCGAGCCGAGATTGCAAGCCGACGCCAAGCCAAAATTGAAGAATAAAGATTACATGAAGAAGTTGCGGAAACTCCAGGAGAAGTTGTGCAATCTTCAGGATTGGGTAAAGTTCAAGGGACTACGCGTCGTCATCGTCTTTGAAGGGCGAGACGCTGCTGGCAAGGGCGGGGCGATCAGAACGCTCACCGAACGCGTCAGCCCGCGCGTTTTCCGGGTGGTGGCGTTACCGGCGCCGTCCGACCGCGAGAAGTCGCAATTGTACATACAGCGCTACATTCAGCATTTCCCGGCCAAAGGTGAAGTCGTAATTTTTGACCGGAGTTGGTACAACCGCGCCGGCGTAGAGCATGTGCTGGGCTTCTGCACCCCTGAGGAACACGAACACTTCCTCGAACTCTGCCCAGGCGTGGAGAGGCACGTCGTGAACAACGGCATCCGGCTCATCAAAATCTGGCTTGAGTCCAGTGACAAGGAGCAGAAGCGCCGGTTCGAAGCGCGCATCGAGGATCCACTCCGCCAGTGGAAACTCAGCCCGGTGGATCTGCTTTCGCGTTCGCGGTGGTTTGACTACTCCCGCGCCCGCGACTTGATGCTCAAAGCCACCGACACCAAGGAATCGCCGTGGTACATCCTGCGTTCCGACGACAAGAAGCGTGCTCGGCTGAACTGTCTCGCGCACATTCTTAGTCTGATCCCGTACAAGAAAGTGAAGCACGATAAGGTGAAGATGCCAAAGCGCTCGATGAAGAGATCTTACGATGACCAGGCGTCGCTCGCAGGTCGGAAATTCGTGGCGGAGAAGTATTGATCAATGAGAACTGCACTCCAGCGATGGTTGTGGTTGGTGATCGTGTCCGGTGCTGGCACCGTGTTTGCCGCGGATCCGGAACAAGGCCTGCCGCAGTATGCCGTCAAGATCGACCGTTGGGGCAGCTTCATCACCAATTCGATGGTCGTCAGTTGGATTGTCGCCATCGGCTTGATCATCTTCGCCAGAGCCGCGACGCGGGACATGAAGGGAATTCCTGGCGGAGCGCAGAACCTCATGGAATGGCTGATCGAGGGTCTGTACAGCTTCTTGGAAAGTATCATTGGCCCGCAGCTGGTCAAGCGAACCTTTTGGTTTCTGGCGACGATTTTCATTTTCATTTTGTCAGCGAATTGGTTAGGCCTTGTTCCCGGGGTTGGCACGATTGGTTGGGGACAGCAGACGCCGCAGGGTTTCGTGGTTGACCAACCGCTGTTCCGCGGTGCGAATGCCGATCTGAACTTGACCTCCGCCATGGCGATTATCTTTTTCGCCTGTTGGATCGTCTGGGCGTTACAGGAAGATGGTTTCATCGGATTCTTGAAAGAATTGTTCGCGCCGAAGGGCGAGACAACCGGAGTTTTGAAAGTGTTGATGGTCGTCATATTTTTCGCGTCCGGGTGCCTCGAGATCGTCTCCATTCTGTTTCGGCCGATCTCCCTTAGTTTTCGTCTCTACGGCAACGTCTTTGCGGGGGAGACCATGCTTGAAACCATGGCCCGGCTGGCGCCCGGCTTCGGCTGGTTGCTGCCGATTCCGTTTTATTTCCTGGAAGTGCTGGTGGGCTTGGTGCAGGCGCTGGTTTTTATGTTGTTGTGCGCTGTGTTCACGCTGCTGATTTGTCAACACGAGGAAGCGGCACCGGCGGCAGAAGCCAAGATTTAAGAATGAATTCCGCCAGCTTGACCGTGTTCAATCGCGGGAGTCGGCGAGATAGCAAAGGAAGGTACCTCATATGGCAATAGCCTTGTTGACAGGTGAGTTAGGCGGAAACCTCACGGTTGGTTTGGCTGCGTTGGGCGCGGCGATAGGCGTGGGACTGATTGGCGGGGGGGCGTCTCAAGCCGTGGGACGTAATCCCGGCGCCTCCACAAAGATTATGGTCCAGGCAATTCTGGCCATCGCCTTCGCAGAAGCGATCGTGTTCTACGCCTTGTTCCTCGTGAAACAGTAATTACTGGGAGGGCGCAGAACCATGAATGCCTTAACTTTATTGGCCGTCGTCCAGGGTGATGGCCAGGTCGCGCAGATCGCCCGGACCTTCGGCGTGGACTGGCCGCATTTGGTGGCGCAGATTATCAGCTTCTCGATCGTGTGCGCCGTGCTCCACAAGTTCGCCTACAAGCGAATCCTCGCGATGCTGGAACTGCGGCGTGAACAAATCAGGCAGGGTATCGCCAACGCCGAGAAGATCAAGACGGAATTAGACAAGACCGAAACCCAACGCCAGGAAGTGATGGCGCAGGCCCATACCCAGGGCGCCAAATTCATCGAGGAAGCCCGGGCAGCGGCGGCCCGCGTGCAGCAAGAGGAAACCAATAAGTCGATTGCCGCTGCCGAACAGATCATGGCCAAGGCACGGGAAGCCGCCGCACAGGACCACGACCGAATGCTCGCCGAACTCAAACGCGAGGTCGGCAAGTTGGTGGTGCAGGCCACGACCACGGTTACCGGCAAGATTCTGACCGCGGAAGACCAGCGACGTCTAGCCGAGGAAACTTCCAAGCTGATCATGGCATAACGATGAAGATCACGAAACAAGCGAAACGCGAAGCCAAACAACTCTACCGCCTATGTGTGGTGAAGGGCTTACTCGACGAGAATCGTGTCCGGCAAGTCGTGCCGCGCGTGGTCGCGACCGGTGGACGGGATTGCCCGTCCATCCTCGCGCATTTTCTGCGGTTGGTGAAACTCGACTGTGCCGAGCACACGGCCACGATCGAGAGCGCCACCCCGTTACCGGCGGATTTGCAGACTGTCGTCCAAACGGAGTTGACGCACCGGTATGGGCCGGGGTTGACCACCGTGTTCGCCCAGCGCCCGGAGTTGATTGGCGGGATGCGGATTCAGGTGGGATGTGATGTTTATGACGGCAGTGTGCGGGCCGGTCTGGAAGCGTTGGCAAAAAGCTTTTGATCGAAGGTAACTATGGCAAAGCTGATTGAAGAAATTGAAGCGCAAATCGCGGGCGCGAAGACCACTGCGAAACAAAACGTGGGCGTCATTCGCGAGGTTGGCGACGGCGTCGCCAAAATTGATGGCCTGTCCGATGCGATGCTCAACGAGATGATCGACCTCGGGCACGGCGTTACAGGTCTGGCGTTGAATCTCGACGCGACCGAAGTCGGCGTCGTCGTTCTTGGCGACTACACGCAACTCAAACAGGGCGACGAAGTCCGTACCACCGGCAAGGTTTTACAAGTGCCCGTCGGCAAGGGCCTGCTGGGTCGAGTCGTGAACGTGCTGGGTGAACCTGTCGATGGTAAAGGGCCCATCAAATACGACAAGACCTATCCGGTGGAAAAAACTGCACCCGGGATCATCCGCCGCCGCTCGGTCGACCAGCCAGTGCAGACCGGGATCATGGCGATTGATGCGATGATTCCGATTGGCCGCGGCCAACGCGAATTGATCATCGGCGACCGCGCGACCGGTAAGACAACGATCTGTATCGACACCATCATCAGCCAGGCGCGGCTCAATAAAGCCGCCGAGACGGCTGGCGACAAGGGCTACCGGCAGCTGTACTGCATCTACGTCGCGATCGGCCAGAAGGAGTCGACCATCGCGCGGTTCATCGCGGCTCTCGAAGCAGCCGGCGCGATGCCCTACACGATCATTGTGGCGGCCACGGCCTCGGAGTCCGCCGCCAACCAGTATCTCGTGCCATTCGCTGGTGCAGCGATGGGCGAGTGGTTCATGGATAACGGCATGGACGCGTTGATAGTTTACGACGACCTGTCGAAGCAGGCGGTGGCCTACCGGCAGGTATCACTGCTATTGAAGCGGCCGTCGGGTCGCGAGGCATTTCCCGGCGATGTGTTTTACCTGCACAGCCGGTTGCTCGAACGCGCGGCGCGGGTCGGAGAGAAGTATGGCAACGGCTCGCTCACGGCGATGCCCATCATCGAAACGCAGGCCGGCGACGTTTCGGCATACATCCCGACCAACGTCATCTCGATTACGGACGGACAGATCTTTCTGGAAACCGATTTGTTCTACCAAGGTCAGCGGCCGGCGATCAATGTCGGCATCTCGGTCTCGCGCGTCGGCTCGGCGGCGCAACTCAAGGCCATGAAGCAAGTGGCCGGACATCTCAAGGGCGAGCTTGCCCAGTTCCGGGAACTGGCGGCGTTCGCACAGTTCGGCTCAGACCTCGACGCCAAGACGCAGGCGCAGATCGATCGCGGCAAACGCATCATGGAGATTTTCAAGCAGGGTCAGTACAACCCGATTCCGGTCGAGGTCCAGGTGCTCGTGATCTGGACGGCCCAAAACGGTTACCTGGATCAAGTGCCCGTCGCGCGGGTCAAGGAGTTCCAAAACAAGCTGACGGAATACTTCACTACGCGCAAAGGCGAGTTGCTCGCCAGGATCGGGAAGGAAAAGGCCATCAGCGACGTGTTGAAGGCCGATTTGAAGGCGGCCGCAGATGAATTCAAGCAGACCTGGAAATAAACACTGACTGGTGAGATATGCTCAGCCCCCGTGAACTTCGCCGACGCATCAAGTCGATTACCAGCACCGCGCAGATCACCCGCGCGATGGAAATGGTGGCGGCGTCGAAGATGCGCAAGGCGCAACAGAATGCGCTGATGACGCGGACGGCCGCGCGACTGCTGTATCGCATTCAGCGGCGCACCACGACTCATATCCACGAGTTCACCCATCCGCTGCTGGAAGTGCGTGCAGTTCGCAAGCGAGCCGTGATTCTCGTCGGCACGGACAAAGGGTTGTGTGGGGCGCTCAATACCAACCTTTTTCGTGTGGCCGCGCAGTTCGATCCGGCGACGACCGTGTTCATCACGGCCGGCAAGCGGGCGGCCCAGTTCATCGCGCGCACACGCCGGCATTTAGCGGCAGAGTTTACCTTCACGGACTCGCCGAAAATGGCCGACGCCCGGCCGATCGCTAACTTTGCACGTGACCTGTTCTTGAAGGGCGAGGTGGATGAGGTGAAGGTCGTCGTGACGCAATTTATCAACACGATGACCCAGAGCGCCGCTTCGTGGGAGTTTCTGCCGATTGGCGAAATCAAGGGACTGAAGATTCCTGGCGCGGAATCAGAAGCGGACTTGGCCGCCGACACCACCGAGGTCCTCTTTGAGCCCAACCCGGAGGCGGTTCTGTCGTATCTCTTGGGGCGTTACCTCAACATTTTCGTCTACAAGGTTTTGTTGGAAGCTAAAGCCAGTGAACAAAGTGCCCGCATGGTGGCCATGAAGAACGCCACAGATAATGCCAGCGCTCTGATCAAAGATTTGACCCTGGAATACAACAAGCTGCGGCAGGGCAATATCACTACGGAACTGCTCGAAATTGCCGGCGGCCAGCTCGGCAATGAGTAACGGAAGGTCGCAAAATGAATAAAGGCACAATTGTTCAACTTACCGGTCCGATCGTGGATGTCGAATTCACGGAAAACCTGCCGGCCATCTACAACGCATTGACAGTCGAACTTATGCGAGAAAACGAGATGGTCAAACTGACCCTCGAAGTGCAGCAGCACCTCGGGGATAACTGGGTCCGGGCCATCTCCATGTCCAATACCGATGGTTTGAAACGCGGCTACGAAGTCATCGACAGCGGAGCGCCCATTTCCATGCCCGTCGGGGATGGGGTGATGGGCCGGATATTCGATGTGTGCGGCAACCCGGTTGACGAGCGCGGGCCGGTCAAGGCGGAGAAATATTATCCCATCCATCGCCCGTCTCCCAAACTCGTGGACCAATCGACTTCGGCGCAAGTCCTCACCACCGGCATCAAGGTCATCGACTTGATTTGTCCCTTCCTGAAAGGCGGGAAGGTGGGAGCGTTCGGCGGTGCCGGCGTGGGCAAGACAGTCGTCATCATGGAACTGATCAACAACATTGCCAAGCTTCATGGCGGCGTATCGGTGTTCGCTGGCGTCGGCGAACGCACGCGTGAAGGCAACGATCTCTACCACGAAATGTCGGAGGCCGGCGTCATCAAGCAAGACGACCTCGGGGCATCGAAAATCGCTCTCGTGTACGGCCAGATGAATGAGCCGCCCGGCGCACGCCTCCGCGTCGCCTTGTCCGCCCTCGCCATGACCGAGTATTTCCGCGACGAGAAGAATCAGGACGTGCTGCTGTTCATCGACAACATCTTCCGGTTTTCTCAGGCCGGCTCGGAAGTGTCGGCCTTGCTCGGTCGCACCGCGAGCGCCGTTGGTTACCAGCCGACTCTGGCTGCTGAAATGGGCACGCTCCAGGAACGTATTACCTCGACCAAGAAGGGCTCGATCACCTCGTTCCAGGCGGTATACGTACCGGCCGACGACCTGACCGATCCGGCACCGGCCACCACGTTCGCGCACTTGGACGCGACCCTCGTCTTGGAACGGTCGATTGCCGAGTTGGGGATCTACCCGGCGGTTGATCCGCTTGCCTCGACCTCCCGGGCGCTCGCGCCGGAAATCGTCGGCCAGGAACACTATGACGTCGCGCGCGGCGTGCAGGGTGTGCTCCAGCGCTACAAAGATCTGCAAGACATCATCTCGATTCTAGGAATGGACGAACTTTCACCCGAGGACAAGACCTCGGTGTTGCGCGCCCGCAAGATTCAACGCTTCCTGAGCCAGCCCTTCAGCGTGGCGACCGTGTTTTCCGGGTTGGAGGGCAAACAAGTCCCGGTGGCCGAAACGGTGCGCGGCTTCAAGGAGATTCTCGACGGCAAACACGACGCCGTGGCGGAAGGCGACTTCTACATGAAGGGCGGGATTGACGAAGTCAAACCGAGTTGAAACATGGCCAACACACTAAAACTTGAAATCGTCACTGCGGAGGGCTCGGTGTACTCCGAAGACGTAGAGATGGTCACCTTGCCGGGCGTGGCCGGCCAGTTCGGGGTGTACCCACAACACGTCACCCTTGTGACACAGATGCTACCGGGCGAAATCATCGTGCGTAAAGACGGCCGCGACACCTTCTTCGCGGCCGGTGGGGGACTCATCGAAGTCACGGCTACCCACATCGCGATCCTTACCGATCTGGCAGTTCAAGCCGACAAGATTGACGAAGCCAAGGCCGAAGAGGCCCGGCAACGCGCCGAGGCCCGGCTCAAAGAAAAACTCTCCGACGAAGAAGTCGCTTCCATCAACGCCTCGCTGGCTCGCTCCTTGGTCCAGTTGCGCGTCAAGCGCCGGCAGCGCAAATGAAGCCGCTTCAATAGGGGGATAGGTATGACGTCAGCACACGATCACACCGCGCCCGTGCGCTTCCCCGTCCTCCAGGGGGTGCTGCCAATCACATCCGCTCGGATCCCGGCTGAAATCATTGCCGGTATCACGCTTGCCGCAATCGCCGTCCCAGAGGTGATGGGCTATACCAAGATCGCCGGCACGCCCGTGATCACGGGTCTCTATACCATGCTCATCCCCACCGCGCTATTCGCCATGTTCGGCTCCTCAAGGCACCTGGTGGTAGGCGCCGATTCAGCGACAGGAGAGAGCAAGACTTAATTGTTCTTGTCTTCGGCTAAAACCAGCACGCGGTACATGTCGGTCAGATTGGACACAATGTCCACGCACTGCGAGATGGTCAGCACTTCTTATTTACCATGCTTCTGCCGCCATTCCGATCGCTAATCACAGTGACTTTTTCGACACCTACGTGATTTATCGTCAACTACGGTAAAGTTGACACCCTTCGCAGCGGCGTCCTTGCGATAAACTGTCACGCGAGGCCGGTTCGCCTCACCGAGGAGGTTCATCGTGAGTAGCTCTCGGAAGTCGGGCATCGAGTCTGATAAGTCCAAAATTGCCGTCGTACGACAAGCTTTGAATCAAGCCGTGAAAGATAGTGACGCCAGCCGACTGGTAGCTTTGGCGACCGACGATGTTGTGGTCGTCCTCCATAACGGACGGTGTATGAGCGGAAAAAGTGAGTTTGAGAGTTTCTTTCTGCACGCTTTTGAACGGTGGGACCTAGAAGGAACGGTATCATCCTCGGAAGTCATGGTTCGCGACAAGTGGGCGATTGAAATCGATGAAGTGCAGAGCACACGGGCTCCACTCGCCGGCGCGGGTGCGCCAATGCATACTCACTTTGAGGCCGTGTTCGTGTTCGCCCGGCAGTCGGACGCCTCGTGGAAAGTGGCTCGCGTCATCGAGTTGCCAGATTGACCTCAGCTCGCTTGCGTGGATTTCCTGTCATATAAAGCTCGTTTCCAGCGATTCCCGTGCAAGGGAGTCAGGTGAAAGTCCTTCCTGAAGCAATGAGGGCAAAATGTCATCGGGATGGGGATCTTTGTGTAAGACGCAACCGGAAGTAATTGTTGACGAAATCAGGCGTGGGTGTTGAAAAAGTCATCGTGATTGGCGAATCGGTGTGGTTGGAGTTGGCTTGGCTCTGAGAAATTTTCATGTGGTTTCGCGGCCGCACGCCCTAGATGACAGGTACCGAGAAATCGGCCCGTTTGGCCAACGTCAACGTGAAACCGTTGATGCTGAGGCACGCGCCTGCGTGGAATCGAAGAGTTCCACACGACGCTGAAAGATGCGCAGCAAGATCAGCACTGCCAATGTCATCACCAGATTGAAGATCAGTTGCGCCCATGCCACTGCCAGGCCGGGTTCGCCCGCGAAGTCGACCACCTTTATCGCGAACCATCCAAGAAACGGAAGGAACAGCACGACTCCGAACGTGTTGAAGCAGAGGTTCGCCAACGCTACCTGCCGCGCCGTCTTCTGCATCTTGATGCTGGCCACCAGCGCGGTAGCTGTTGTCCCGATGTTCGCGCCGATCACGATAGGAATCGCCGCCGTTGCCGGCAGAATTGTCTGCTGCACGAGTAGGATGCAAAGTCCGGTCGTGATACTACTCGACTGAACGATCCCAGTAACGACCATCCCTGCCAGCACTCCCATCAGCGGTGTGCTCGATCGACTCAGTACCTCCGCGAATAGCGGACTTTGGGCCAGCGGCTTCAGGGTGAAGCCCACTAAATCAAGACTGAAAAGGATGAACCCGAAATAGAAGGCAGCTGTGCCCAGCACCTTGAACCGCGTCGGAATTGCACTCAGCAAAGTGCCGAGGACGATGAAGAACGGTCCGATCCCAGTCAATTTCAGCGAAACCAGCCACGCCGTGGAAGTCGTTCCAATGTTCGCTCCAAGCAGGACGCCCAGGCTGGAGCGGAGCGTCATAGTCCCGGCATCCACCAGCGCCACAGTCAGTGAGGTAACAGCACTGCTGGATTGAATGATGGCAGTCGCAACAGCACCCAGTACCACTCCCCGCCAGCGACTTTCGGTGAGGCGGCCTAGCCATTTCCGGAGCGTCTCACCGCCAACCGCTTGGATCTCGCGACTGAACGCCTCTAGGCCGTACAGGAACAATACGATCGCAGAAATGGCGGCGAATAGAATCCTGAGGTTCGACATACGTCAACGTTGATGGACACTTCCTCTGGAGCAGTTTCTTTCCCGTGAGGGGCCCTGTCAACTATCAATTGCAACAGTGTTCCGCAGGATTTCTGCGCCGCTCCCGTGCGCCTATTGCAAAATCGCCTCATTGACCCCCGCCAGCGGGGATTTTGAGTGTAATCTGTTTACAACAGTAATCTATATTACTGCACTATTACTGCATTCTTGTTATGACCGTCTCGCGAGGTGCTAAAGGAGTCTTAGCCTGAGCCAGTTTCAGAGTGTCTCCGTGGTAGCCTCGACATCATCCAGCCAAGCTTGGAACAGCTTGTATCCCACCGACAAGACAACGGCACCCACGAACAGGCCGATCAGGCCCATGGCAATGAAACCGCCGATCGCGCCGAGGAAGATCACAACGATGGGTACTGCAACGCCGCGTCCCAGCAACAACGGCTTCAGCACATTGTCCATCAGGCCGACGACTATGCACCAAATCAGGAAGCCTACCGCCTTGATGGTGCTAAAGGTGGCAAACGCGTAAACGACTGCTGGAATAAGCACAATTCCGCCCACCTGTAGCATAGCGCCGATCAGGAAAACGAGGGTCCACAGACCTGCTCCCGGCAGTCCTACCACCAAAAAACCGACACTGGCGAACAGGGACTGAATAAGCGCGACGCCGAGGATTCCCGTGGTGACACTGCGGATGGTGGCGGTTGCGAGTTCCTCAAACTCGACGCCCTTGCCTCCGAAAAAACCATTGGCGAGTGATCGTGAGACTGCAGCGCAACCGCTTGCGTTAGAAAGAAGGATTCCTGCAATGACAATCGAAAAGAAGAACTGCACGACGCCAATCCCGACTCCGGCAGAAGCCGACAGCAGGCCGCTGGCAAGCGCCTTAACTTGCGGAGCGAGGCTTTTGAGCGCAGCGGCGAGATTGGTCGAAGCCAGGCTCCAGATGCCGTTCAAAGGCCTGCCGATGAGAGGCCAAGACTCAATGTTCGGCGGTGGAGGCGGAATGGCCAAGGTTCCGTCGTGAAGGTGCTCCGCGAGAGTTTGATAACCCTCGATCAGCGTTTGCGCTAGCAAGATGATCGGGACGATCAACACGGCCATGAGAAAGACGGTGAACAGAACAGCAGCCAGCCGGCTACGCCCGCCTAGGATTCTCTGCAGCTTGTAATAGGTGGGATGGCCCGCGACGGCGATGATGATGGCCCAGGTAATTAAAGCCACGAAGGGTCGCAGGATGGCAAGGCAGGCGACTGCTAGCACGAGGATCAGGCCAAGGTGGATGGACACTTCCAGGGCACGGCTCAGATACAGTTTGCCCGGCCCCAGCTTTTCAGAGGTCACAGCCTTGCCCTCCGAACGCGTTTAGAGATCATCATCGATCGCGAGCGGTCTGAGTTCGTTGGCCAGATAATTCACTAAGCATTGGCGACAGTATAACCGAGAGCCCAAAGAGAGAGGCATCGCGCCGATCCGCGCCGATCTGCTCAGATCTGCTCGGCGGGTCGGCTAGAAACTGTGTCTTCTTCCACCTAAAAGACGAAGCAAACAAGAAGAACGGAAGAAGAAAGGATGTTTTCGACTGTCTTGATGCCAGTAGCTATTTTCCGATCCTTTGTTATCTTACTTAAAGAGAGAGAAAGACTTATTGTTCTTGTCTTCGCTATCTTCTTTCTTAGCAACTCTACTCCCAATTCTAGCTCCCGGCTCTAAACTCGAATTTTTCAAACCGAAAATCGGACTGTTTTCCCTTTAAGAACCCGCAAACTCTTCGAAGGAACTTCTTTCCAGAACGGAGAACTTGTCAATAAGTGTAACCGCGATGTTTCAACAGCCAGGGTAGAGAGAGGTCTTGTCCGGCGACTTTTTTACTGCAAGAATTTCTTTCATCAGGCAGCAGAGCCGGGTGGGACAGTCGCTTTCGGAGGGTACGGAAACGTGTATTCATGGACCTTACCGCAAGTTGGACAGGTGACCTTGGTGTTCAGCTCCATCTGTTCTTTGTTTTGGTCGGCCATCCCTTCTAGGAAGGCTGTCAACGCGGGACCGCAGTCCTTGCAGAGGTCGTCAGTGTTCTCGTCGGCCATAGTTGTTCTCTCAGAGTAGACGCCAAACCCGGGTTAGTGCAACACGCAGAGCGAGGGGTTGACAAGCCGCTTGATTGTCGTAATCGCATCAGGGCCCATAGCGCTCAAAACCCTCAATGAGCTTTATCGCGACTTTTCGCCAAGACTGCCGGGCTTCCGGAGTCAGGCCTCTGCAAGTACTGGGGTTTCGAACAGCCCGGAGCGACCACAGACCGCTCACCTTGATTCTTACGTGGGATTGATCCACCCCTCAGGTGGCGATAACGCGTCCGCCTCGACTGGTCCCCACGTTCCCGGAATATACTCGTAAACCGGAGTT
>Ga0209415_10015094_pt1 | contig 12563 bp, 10 predicted proteins | sample PeaSoiSIISIP2007_FD_187696 | JGI IMG/M metagenome (GOLD analysis project Ga0209415, IMG submission 187696) | Peat soil microbial communities from Weissenstadt, Germany - SII-SIP-2007 (SPAdes) (version 2) | ecosystem: Environmental > Terrestrial > Soil > Wetlands > Peat | place: Germany...
CCGCTGGCCGAGCCCGGCGGCATCTGCATCTCCGCCCGCGTGCGCGAGGACGCCGCCGGCAAGATGGCGCTGGAGGTCGACGACCTCGGCGAGCCCGCGCTAAAGAATATCGCGGCAAAGATCCGGGTGTTCCGGGTGCGGCTTGTGGCGCCCGATGCGTTGCAGAGCCACCCCGCGCTGGCGCTGCCCGACAAGCCGTCGATCGCGGTGCTGGCGTTCACCAACATGAGCGGCGATCCGACGCAGGAATATTTCTCCGACGGAATGGCCGAGGACATCATCACGCAGTTGTCGCACAGCCGCGCGCTGTTCGTGATCGCCCGCGGCTCCAGCTTTACCTACAAAGGGCGGGCGGTCGATGTGAAACAGATTGGCCGCGAACTCGGTGTTCGTTACGTGCTGGAAGGCAGCGTGCGCCGCGGTGGCGAGCGGGTGCGGATCACCGCACAGTTGGTGGAAGCGGAGACCGGGAACCACATCTGGGCGGAACGGTACGATCGCGCGCTCGCCGACGTGTTCGCGGTGCAGGACGAGATTTCGGACGCCGTGGCGACCGCGATCGGCCCGGCGGTCGCCGACGCCGAAATGCACCGGGCGATGCGCCGGCCACCCGCATCCCTCGGCGCGTGGGAACTCTATCAGCAAGGTATGTGGCATCTGGCAAAGATGAACCCCGCAGCGAACGACGAAGCCCGCGGCCTGTTCGAACGTGCCATTGAACGGGATCCGATGTTTGCCGCCGCCTACTCCGGGTTGTCACTGTTCTATCTCAGTGCGGGCGCCCTGTACCTGACCATGCCGCTGATCGAGGCGCTACAATTGGGAACCATGCGCGCCCGCAAGGCGGTTGAACTCGATCCCGGCGATGTGGACGCGCTAGCGCAACTGGCCAAGACCTTATCCACGCTGGCTGACATGGATAATGCCGAGGCGATCGCGCGGCAGGCACTTTCCATCAATCCCAACTGTGCCCAGGCCCACTGGGTCATGGGAGCAGTCCTGATCTTCACCGGCCGGCCGGCGGAAGGCCGCGATGCCTTGGGTGTCTTCGCACGCTTAAGCCCGCGTGATGCGAGCATCGCCACTGCACGCAGCGCGATTGCCATTTCCCACTATTTCGAACGCGACTATGAGCGATGCGTCGAAGCCACGCGGCGTCTGCTGAGCGGCCATCCCGACTTGCCCCTGACCTATCGCTGGCTGGCGGCCGCCCTGGGCCAGCTTGGCCGCACCGAGGAGGCAAGCGCGGCGCTCGAGAAGTCGATCGCGCTGTCCCCGCACGAATTCGACGTCTATGTACGGAACCGCGTGCCCTGGATGCGCCCCGAGGACTACGAACACATGCTCGACGGCCTGCGCAAGGCCGGATGGCAGGGGTGAGTGGGCGCGACGACAACAGGAGGAAACAATGAGCGTGCGCGTGGCAACCATTCGCCCCGGCTTTGTGGCTGAAATTGGCGGGCTCGACATCTCCCGGCCGGTCTCGCCGGCCGACATGGCGGCATTGTGGGAGGCCAGCGATGCGCATGCAGTGCTGGTGTTCCACGGGCAGACGCTGACCGACGCGCAGCAGATCGCATTTACCGAGAACTTCGGTCAGCCGGAACGCTACGTGTTTTCCTACAGCGGCAAGGTCAAGCTGCGGTTGGGGCGGCCGGAGATGGCGGACGTCTCCAACCTGGACGCCGTTACCGGCCAGCCGCAGGCCGGGTCGGCGCGGCACCGGATGGTCAATCTCGGCAACCGGCTGTGGCACACCGACAGTTCGTTCCGATTGCCGCGCGGTGGTTTTTCCCTGCTGTATGCGCATGCGGTGCCGCCGGCGGGGCCGCTCGGCGGCGGCGAAACGGAGTTCGCCGATACCTGCGCCGCCTATGAGGCGCTGAGCCCGGAGCGGCAGGCGATGCTGGAGGGGATGCAGGCGGAACACAGCCTGATGCATTCGCGCGCGGTGCTCGGCTTCACCGATTTCGCGCCGGAGGAACGCGCGGCGCTGCCGCCGGTGGTGCAGCCGCTGGTGAACACGCATCCGCGCACGGGGCGCAAATCGATTTACGTCGCGTCGCACGCCTCGCACATTATTGGCATGGACGTGGCGGACGGCCGGCTGCTGCTGATGGACCTGATCGAGCAGGCGACGCGTGCCGGCACGACCTATCGGCATGAGTGGCGGGTGGGCGACCTGGTGATGTGGGACAACCGGCGCTCACTGCATCGCGGGCTGCCGTTTGATGAGCGGTTCCCTCGGGATATGCGGCGCGTGACGACATCGGACGGCTCCGAACCGGTGCGGCACGGGCAAGATGCCGAGATGATGGCGGGGTGACATAAGAAGCGGCAGCGTCGCTGCTCGGACCGTTGTGGCCCATGCTCGAACCCGGCACAAAGCGGGCTGGCAGGGCTGGGATATCGATGAAGCGGCTGCCCGAGGTCAGCGGAGACAGATACGCCTTGGCGCGGCCGACGGTTGATAACGGGCGCCAAATATACTATGTATATTCATTGTAGTCTTCAGGAGGCCGGCATGGCGGTCACGTTGCAAAAATGGGGTAACAGTGTCGGGGTCCGGCTGCCCAAGCCGATGCTGGAGCAGGTCGGGTTGAAGGAAGGCGCGCAGGTCGAGGTGCTGGTCGAAGGCGACCATCTGGTGATCCGCCGCAAGCGGTTGAAGCTCGCGGATCTGCTGGCCCAGTGCAAGCCGGAGAACCGACCGGATCCGATCGACTGGGGGCCGGACGTCGGACGCGAAGTCATCCGTGACTGACGCCTATATTCCCGATCGAGGCGATCTCGCTCGTATGGTTCTGGACCCGTACACCGGCCGGGAACAGGGCGGAGAGCGTCCGGTGCTTGTCTTGAGCACTATGGATTTCAGCAAGGTCACGCGCTACGCACTGGTCGCACCAATCACGCGGACGGTTCGGGATTGGCCGTTCGAAGTGGCTATCGGCCCAGGTCTACGAGTGTCGGGCGTGGTGTTGGCCGACCAGACAAGAAGCGTCGATTTTGAGGCCCGCCACGCGCGGTTTCTCGGCAAGGCGCCTTCACAGCTCCTGGACCAGGTTCTGGCGCGCGTCGCCAGCATTATCGAGACCTGAACGCGCGGCGCTCCACCGCCGCGGTTTACCTGGCGTTGGCTGAATCGCGATCACACGCGGATCAAAGGCCAATACTCCGTCCTTGGCTTCAGGACGCGGTCCATGCATCCCGGGCGAAAGCGCCGTGCCGGTCTACTATCTCTATCACTCGTCGCAGATCGTCCCCCGAAGCGGGGTTCAACTCATCGGTCTTGTCCCAGAGCCGGCCTCGCTGGCGCTGCTCGGTGCCGGCCTGGCCGGTCTCGGTCTGATCCGCCGCAAGCGCGTCCGGTAGCGGCGGTCGGGATTCTTTCTAGCCTGCCACGGCCCCGCCGCAAGCCCCGGCCGTATAGCCGACGGCGCTGGAGTGATCGCCCACAACCTCGCCCAATTTCAACTCGCCAAGTTTTTCCGCCAGGCTGAACTCCCGTCTGAGCGACAGCGTGAACGAATCGGGTTGCAGGCCCGGCGGATCGGTCCAGTCGATAAATTCAAGCGTACCCGCCGAGACATATTCCGGCAGGTCCGCCGCCTCCAGACGCGCAAGCACCGCCTCGGCACGCGCCATCACGGAGGGATCGTTGCTGGAATGCGGCGCCTCGGCCGGGAATTTTGACGCTGTCGCCTGGTGAACCCGCAGCGCGCTCATCCAGCCGCCGGTTTGCGGCGGCAAATGCGGCACGACGTCGTCGCGGTATTCGAAGCGCCATGCCGATGGACAGACCTGGTCGAAGGCGGTGGTGAAGTCGCGGTTGCCGGCCCGTGCAGCCGCAAAGGTGTACACCGCCGCCGGCTTGATGTCGGAGCGGATCAACCGATAGGCGGCAAGATAGGCCAGCGAGCCACCCTTGCTGTGGCCGGTGACATAGAGCCGCCTGCCGGCCGCGACGGCAGCCCGAAGGCCCGCCAGATCCAGCACCGGCCATAGGGCATCGAGCGACAAGAGGAAGCCGGCATGCACCAGACCGGCCAGGTCCTGTCCCTTGACCTGCTTGATATGCCCGTCGTTCAGCCAATCCAGCAGGACATCGAAGAATTCTGTTGAGCCCTCGCTCGCGTCCGACGGCGGCAGGGTGCCGCGAAACGCCAGGATGACCGCGCCATCCGTGGTTTCTCCCCAGTAGCAGGCGTTGTAGCCGTCCGGATGGCTGAAATGAAACGACCCAGCGACGAAGCCGACGCTTCGAAGGAGCGCGGCGGTCGCAGTCGTCTCCTCGAATCCGTTACCGCTTGCGTTGATGGCATAGGCCAGGTTGCAAGCGCCGATCAGGCGGCAGGCGAGGGTCTTGTCCATTGGGTCCTCCGTGGAACGGCTTGTTGTCCGGCGCCGGGTTCGGCAACGGATACAGTCAAGACATGGAATTGCCACAAAAGCGGAGGCGGAACACGCGTGAGCATCGGTTCATTGCGGGATAATCCTGGCACGCGCAAGTGGTCCGGCAATAGGCGATTGATTATGGCAACCTCCATCAACGGCACGGGTCTCGCCGCACCCGCCCCACGCTACGTAGACGCAATGGAGGCATCCACGATGCCCGCTTTGCGCCGGGCCAGAGGAGAGATCGGGAGGAGTGACGCATTCTGACATTGAACGCCCCTTAAGCAGCTCTGTATGGCGTGTCGGGATTCTTTACAGGTTCGTTGCTCTCATTCCGGTTCTGATTTTCAACCCATTGTGGGATCGAGGGAATTCGCGCTGGCATGGAAATTGCTTATGGTTCTGAACTTATCGCACATGCGTCGAGAAAGGGGACCGACCGATGACCATACGGCACTCTCCGGCGGACGACGGAAACTCCGCGCCGCTCCGGCGGCTGCTGGTCGGCACTTCAGCCGTGCCGGCCGCCACCCTCGCCCTGATGATGGCTTTCGCACCGGCAGCCAGCGCGGCCTCCATCGAATACGCCTTTTCTCCCGGAGCGAGCCTGTTCTTCGCGGACGGCAACTTCGAATCCCTGACCGGTACGTTCACAGTTGACTTCGCGGGCCCGACGGTCACGCAGGCCGCTATCACGCTGGCGGGCAACGCCCCGGAGGCCGGAGTGTATGACACCCCGGGCTTTATACTTCCCGATCTTCGGTTGTTCTTCGCCTCCAACCCAACGCCTGCCACTGTGGCCATAGGGTTCGGCTCCCCCCTGGGGTTGACCCCGGATCCGATCACAGGTGACGATTTCTCGGCGCCGCCCGCTGCGACCATTTTAGTGACTTACGCGACCGGATACGCCGATCCGATCCTTCCTGAACCGTCCACCCTGTCCCTCTTGGGCGCCGCTCTCGGGCTGTTCGGTCTCAGGCGACGAGCATCCCGGCGGGACCTCTCCACATCCACGGATCAGCCACGAGCAACGTAATACTGACGCTGATCGTGCCACAGCCCGTGGAGCTGGACGTCGCTCGCCTCACCAACGATCGCGTCATCGCATTCTAATTTGACCGAGCAGTAAAGACCCGGCCGGCGTTCCGCACCGGCACGCGCCTACAGCGCGTCTGACAGGATTGCCGCGGCGGTACGCAGCGCGAGTGCGGCGATCGTCAGCGTCGGATTGCCGGTCGCGATCGTTGGGAATGTCCCACTACCCACCAAGTACAGGTTGGCATGGTCCCAGGACCGCTGGTTGGCATCGACCACCGAATCGTCCTTGCAGGAGCCCATGCGATAGGTACCGACGATGTGGCCTGCGCCGAAATAGTTGAAGGTCTCGCCGCCGACGGTGAATTGCGCGGGGCTTGGTGGCGTGGCGGTGAACGGCGTGGCATTCAGCTTGGCGAAGATGGCATCGGCCGCCTGCTTCGCGGCGACGAAGCCCTGCTTCGTATAGTCCGACAGATCGTAGGTTATGCGTGGCCGGGGCAGGCCGAGATGGTCGGTGCGGTCGGACAACGTCACCCGGTTCGACGTCTCACCCGATTGCTCGACCAGGAAGCCAAGGCGGAACTGGCGACTGAGATTCTGATTGAGTGTGGTGGTGAGCAGCGCGCCTGACAGAGGTTGTTTCTGTGGGTTCAGCCCGGACAGGTTGCCGCCGTTGATGAAGTCCATCACGGTCGTGTACGGATCGCCGATCGGAAAATTCCAACCCTCGTTGCCGATCTCGATCCGGAATGCCGCGCGCTGGCTGCGGAACGAGCCGTCACGCAGCGTCTCGATTCCGGCGGTGGACAGCGGTCCGCGATAGCCGAACACCGGCTGCGGCATCAGGGCCCAGGCAAGGTAGATCGGATGATCCATCAGGTTGCAGCCGACCTGACCGCTGCTGTTGGCCACGCCCTTCGCGGTGCGGCCGTCATTGGTGGACATCAGCAGCAGCTTCGGCGTTTCGATCGCGTGCGCGGCGAGGATGAACACCTTGGCGGTGACGCTGCCGCGCCCGGTCGGAGGACCGTCCGGCGTCGCATACTGGATGTAGTCGATCTGGCTGACCAGGCCGTTCGCGTCCACCACCACATTGTTGGCCACTGTGCGTGGCCAGATCTCCACGTGCCCGGTATCCAGCGCCTTGTTCAACGTGACGCTGGGATCGTACTTGGCCTGGATCGGGCAGATCGGGATACAATTGGTGTTGCCGGCACAGGCCCGACGGTTGTCGTAAGGTCGGGAATTACGGCCGGCCGGTGTCGAGGTCACCGTTATCGCCTCGCCGTCGATCTCCAGCCCATCCACCGCCGCGGCGATGGCCTGGTCCACCAGCGATAGTGGAATCTTCGGCATCGGATAGCTGTAGCCGGGCGGGAAGCTTATGCCATGATAGGTCTGATCAGCCGTGTCGGCGGACACGCCGATGGCCTTTTCCGCGTCGCCGTACCAGGAGATGAGATCGTCGTAGCCGATGGGCCAGTCCACAAGCTGCCCATATTTGCTCTGCATGCAAAAATCGTTGGGCAGAAATCGCAGGCTGGTGCCCAGCCAGTGGCGCATGGTGCCGCCGGCCACACGCTCATAGGTGCTGGCGAACGGCAGCGGCCCCGCCTGGTCGAGATAGGCCTGCTTCGGATCCTGCCAGTTGCCGCCCAGCGTCAGGACCGTGGGGCGCGGCGCATTGCGCTGACCGGGGTCGACCAAACCCGTGCCGCCGGGCGGCGTCATCAGGTCCGGCGGGTAGGGCGACTCGGGCACTTTGGCGGTCGTGAGATAGAACCGTTGCACAAAATCATTGATATTCACCGGCAGCGGCTCGCCCGATTCCAGGATCAGCACGCGCTTGCCCTTCAAACCGAGCTGCCAGGCGATCATCGCGCCGGACACGCCGGCTCCAACGATCACTGCGTCGAAGCTGTGCGTCACGGAATGGCTCATGAGTCAGCTCCCCGCATCGATATAATCGGACAGCGGCGGCGGTGCCTCGCCCCAATAGCCGAAGGTCATGGTGCTGAATCCCATCGGATGCGCCTGCGCTGTGCTCCACACCCAGCCTTGAGTGTAGGCGTTCATCGAGATGACGCGGAAGTCGATCGGCGGCGGCGGCGGGCCGGGAGGAACGTATTCCGCCAGTGCGACAGCGTATTTCGCCAGATCGCCGGGATCGTACCAACTGCCGAGATACCAGGCCAGCATGATGCTGCGCGCAAGAAAGCGAATGCCCTCGCCCGACCCGGTCAGCACCAGATCGGCAAGCTGCGCCGGGGGTAGCGTGGCGTTGTCGCTGACGATCTTCAGCAGTTGTGCGAACAGCGTGGGCGTCGCCTGCTGGGCAGTGTCGAAATACCCCTGCTTGACATCGAGCGGGTCCAGGGGTGGGGCGAGCTTGTCGCCCGCGATGCCGCACAGCGCGCTCGACAGCGTGACGAACAGGTCGATCGGCGTTGCTGGCATGGTGCGTCTCCCGCCTATTGAGCGCGCTCAAGGATGTAGGTGAAGTCCGAAGGATGCCCCTGCGTATCGACGGCGTTGTTGTGGCAGGCAATGCAGCTCGAGGAGCTGACAGGCACACGGCCCTGGATGTAGGTTTCCATGGTCGTATTGGCGAGGAATTGTGGCGCGGGGGCCCCCGTCGGATCCCGCTTGCTGGTGGCGTCCGTCGGCCACTGCGTGCTGATCAGTTCGTAGTTGGCCCACACCATGCCCTGCAGGATTGCCTGAAACTGCGCGTTCAGCGCGGCGGTCGGGTCGGCGATCGGGATAACCCGCACGATCTGGCTGTGATATCCGCCGCGGAACGGTTCCTGGTTCGGATCCCATGGCCGGGCGGGAGGCGCGTTCACCACGCATTTGTCAGGCGGGCAGGCGGCATTGAAGAAGCTGTAGCGCGCGCGAAGCCGCTTCGCGTCGATGTCGGCCTGCGACGGCGCGTTTGCCACATGCTCAAAGGTCGACCAGATCCATTGCGGCTCGGCCACCGTCTTGTGGCCGATATGCAGCCCGACCAGCGCCATCCGCACCGCCCGACAGGACTCGGCGATCTTCGGATCGGTCGAGCCCTTTTGGTACAGCAGCGCCGTTTCGGTATGGAAATCGACGGGATTGTCGCCGGGGTCCAATACCTTCCATGCCGCCTTCACCATGATGGCGCCGACGGCCGGCGGCGTGTCGATGCCTCCCGGGAAGTCGATCTTGCCGGAGAACGCGGACTGGCCCGCCTGGCTGTACAGCTTGTTGGCGACGATGAAGTCGAACATCGGCCGGTTGACCAGGATTTCGAAATGCACGTAGCGGCCCGATTGGTCGATCAACGGGCCGGTGTCGAACGGCTGGTTGAATGCGGTCAGCAGATCCGGCGTCTTGCCAACCATCCGCAGCACCGGGGTTTGCGCGGTGTGCGGGATCCCCTGGCATTTCGCCGGAATCGGATCAGGCGCACCCCAGGGTGTGGGGGTTTCGCCCGGCGGAACCATCACGGCAAAGATGTTCTTCCAATTTTCCCACACCGCAACGGCGTCCTTGCCGATCGGTCCGCCGCCGGCCGGTGAATTGAGCGCGATGAAGGTCAGCCAGGAGTTGAAGTCGAATGCATCCTGCAGGTGGTCCAGATTGAACGGCGCGATGGCTTCGATCTGACATGGCAGGCCACTGGTCAACAGCGCCGGTGTGATCGCCGTTCCCTGCTTGGTCATGTTGCAGGTGACGTCCGAGCCGCCCTGCGCCGAAGCCGGCCGCGGGTCAGACAGCCCGAAGATCGCCAGGAACATGAGGAGAGTGAAAAGCGCCGCGTGCTTCATCGCCATCGCCGTTCCCGGGGTTCGTTGCGAGCCAGTACACGATGCAGGCGGAATCCCAACCCGTCAAGCCGTTCGTATAAAGCACACCGGACCTTTTCCTGCCCAAGACCGGACATCGCTTATTTCGGAGCCGACTGTAGCGATTTGCTGGCGTCCGCGGAGGGCAGGCTGAACGTCCGCTGCGGTTCGGAAAGCAACATTCAACCCGCGCCACTGCCCCATGCGCAATGGCATTGGCTCCCGTCCCGTCGCCATGCGACGATCCCGCCCTGGCGCGCCCTGACGGGTGCGCAAGCGGGGTCCGATGCCATCGTTCGGCAACGAGTTCGGCGAGAAGCTGACCCACACGCTGGTGGCCACCGCGCTGTGCTGCACCACTGCGACCATTGCGCCCGAGATAAGCGTGCATGCGGCTGTCGAGGCGGTACTCGGCGCCGCAGGCGTCGGCCACCTTATGTGGCGCCTGCGTGCGACCAGGGCGGACGCGCTGCTGCGCCGCTGCGCCGCCCAGGTGGCAGCCGGCAGCGACGCCCTGCTCACCACGGAGTATCGCGACGACCCGGACGCGCCCGTCCGGCGCGACGCCGCTGTCGACGCCATACGCGAGGTGTTGCCGCTGATCGTGCCGCAGCCCGCGGAGCTGGTCGCCGCACGCCTCACCAACGATCGCGTCGTCGCCTTCTACCTTGACCGAGCGGCCAAGGCGCGTCCCGGCGCGTTCGCCGCCACCGCCGCGGACGGCATGGCCCGCGACCTGCTGCGGTCGGTTGTCGCCAACGCCTGGCAACTCATCCTCCGCCAACCGGAATTCCAGGCCGATGTCCTGCTCGACACGCTGCGCGAATTGCTGAGCGGCCTGGACGAACTCCGCCACGGCCAGCGAGCGATTCGCGACGACGTGTCGGCCTTGCCTGACGCAATCGTGGGCCGGATCGTCGCCCAACTCGATGCCCGTGGCGTCGCCCGCAAGGCGCAAGAGGCCGGCCTGGAACGGCAGGCGATGATCCGCATCGCCGGGCGGCTGCGGCCCGACGAAAACCTGGACTTCGACCAGGCGGTGGTCGAGGTGGAACACGCCGTCGGGATCGCGCTGGAGGTGATCGCGCGCGGCGAGCGCGGCGGCAAGCTCGATGCGCTCGTCGAGGCAGTGCTCCGCCGCCTGGCCGCGACCACGCGGGCGGGCGACTTCGACCGCGGCTCGCGGGACGTGGACGACGCGTTGCGCGAACTCGCGCGGCGGGAGGCAGAGCAAGTCGACGCCATGCGGCGCTCGCGGACGGCGCTGCTGGAAGCGGGCATCGAGCAGGACACGCTGCGGCGCGACGCTGCTGCGGTGGCGCGGCGGATCGAGGCACTGGTCGCGGTGGCGCAGCCGGGTGAGCGCCCCGCCTGGACGCCGGCGTTCCGGCAACGCCGGGACGCGCTCTACCAGGAAGGTCGCGACAAGGGGATCAACTTCTCGCTGGAAGTCGCCGCGGCGCTCGCCCGGCGCATGCTGGACACCGCACGCGACAGCGACGAGCGCGGCGTGGCCGGTAACCTGCTCGGCATCGCGTCACGGGTGCTCGGCGAACGCGAGAGCGGCACCGCGCGGTTGGAGCAGGCAGTCGAGGCCTACCGCGCCGCGCTGCTGGAATACACGCGCGAGCGCGTGAAGCTGAATTGGTCGGCGACACAGAACAACCTGGGCAACGCGTTGTGGGCGCTGGGCGGGCGAGAGAGCGGCACCGCGCGACTGGAGCAGGCGGTCGCGGCCTACCGCGCCGCGCTGGAGGAACGCACACGCGAGCGCATGCCGCTCGACTGGGCGACGACGCAGAACAACCTCGGCAACGCGTTGGCGACGCTCGGCGAGCGCGAGAGCGGCACCGCGCGGCTGGAACAAGCGGTCGCGGCCTACCGCGCCGCGTTGCTGGAACGCACGCGCGAACGCGTGCCGCTGGACTGGGCGGCGACACAGAACGGTCTCGGCACCGCGTTGTGGAGGCTCGGCGCACGCGAGAGCGGCACGGCGCGGCTGGGGCAGGCGGTCGAGGTCTACCGCGCCGCGTTGGAGGAACGCACACGCGAGCGCGTGCCGCTGGACTGGGCGATGACGCAGAACAATCTCGGCGTCGCGTTGCAGGCGCTCGGCGAGCGCGAAAGCGGCACCGCGCGGCTGGAGCAGGCGGTCGTGGCCTGCCGCGCCGCGTTGCTGGAACGCACGCGCGAACGGGTGCCGTTGGACTGGGCGACAACGCAGAACAACCTCGGCAACGCGTTGCAGCGGCTCGGCGAGCGCGAGAGCGGCACCGCGCGGCTGGAGCAGGCGGCCGAGGCCTACCGCGCAGCGTTGCAGGAATACACGCGCGAGCGCGTGCCGCTGGACTGGGCGATGACGCAGAACAATCTCGGCGTCGCGTTGCGCGCACTTGGCGAGCGCGAGAGCGGCACCGCGCGGCTGCAGCAGGCGGTCGAGGCCTACCGCGCGGCACTGGAGGAACGCACGCGCGAGCGGGTGCCGCTGGACTGGGCGATGACGCAGAACAACCTCGGCCTCGCGTTGCAGGCGCTCGGCGCGCGCGAGAGTGGCACCGCGCGGCTGGAGCAGGCGGTCGAGGCCTACCGCGCCGCGTTGCCAGAACGCACGCGCGAGCGGGTGCCGCTGGACTGGGCCGGCTCGCAGTACAACCTTGCCAACACCCTGGCGATCCTTGCGGCGCGTATGAATGAACCAGCCCGCGCGGCAGAGGCGCTCGACTGCATGCGCGGCGCCGCGGAGGTCTTTCGCAAGGCGGGCGATAGCTACTGGCTGCCGATCACCGAACAGCGGGCCAGCGAAATCGAGGCGCAGTTGCGCCAATTGCAGGGCCAGGCGCCTGCCTGAGGCGGCGATCGAGTGCCCGTCCTCCGGGGGCACGGGTTGCCGAACAGTGGCCGAACGCAAACCAAGCGCCTATGTCGGACGGGATGGCGAAGCAGGCGTCGTCCCGGCGGCGGCGCGACCCAATGTCCGATTTTCGGTACCGGGATGCGGATCAGCCGTTGCGCGTGCGCGTCGCGCCGGCGCTGATCGGCGAGAAAGCGGAAACCATGGAGCGCATCCCTGGCGAGACCGACGAACACAATGCCTGGCGAAGCGCGGTTTTGCGATCGGTGCTCGAACTGCCGGACACCGACTGACACGCGTCGGTAATGACCGGTGATCGTTGATGGGGCATTCGTTTGGACGTGCTTTCCGAGGTGCATGCCGGTGGACCCTGCTATCCCCGCATTGGGTAGAGTCGGGATGTGGCGCGGTGGCGTTAGGTCGGGCATGTCCGTTGCCGCCCCTTTCGTCTGACGGTGCCT
>Ga0209415_10015095_pt1 | contig 12562 bp, 6 predicted proteins | sample PeaSoiSIISIP2007_FD_187696 | JGI IMG/M metagenome (GOLD analysis project Ga0209415, IMG submission 187696) | Peat soil microbial communities from Weissenstadt, Germany - SII-SIP-2007 (SPAdes) (version 2) | ecosystem: Environmental > Terrestrial > Soil > Wetlands > Peat | place: Germany...
TCGATGTGGCCCGAGTGCGGCTGATACAGGAGCTGCGCGACGAGATGCGGATCAACGAGGAGGCATTGCCTGTCGTGCTGTTGCTGCTGGATCAGTTGTACGATCAACGTCGTCGCATGCGTGACCTTAGCGACGCGCTCCGCCGGATTGCGCCGGACGAGGTGCGGCGGAACTTGGCGCGGCATTTGGCGGAGCTTTCAAGAGCGTGATGACCCGATGACATCAACGGAAAAGGCATTGGGCGGTGTTCCGCAAGAAAGCCTGTCCGTCTTGAGTTTGACGGCGCTCGGGATCGTTTTCGGGGATATCGGAACCAGCCCTCTTTATACCTTCAAGACAATTCTCGACATGACCGCGAAAGCGCCCGACGCGAAGACTGTTCTCGGTGCGCTTTCGCTCGTGCTTTGGACGCTCGTCATTGTCGCCACGCTGAAATATGTTTGCCTTGCCATGCGTGTCGACAATGACGGTGAAGGTGGCGTTCTCGCGCTCATGTCTTTGTTGGGCGTGACGCGCAAGCAGCGGCGGGGCATCGTCGCCATCGGACTTTTCGCCGCGGCGCTGGTTTATGGCGATGGAGCCATTACCCCGGCGATCTCGGTTCTTTCGGCGCTGGAAGGCCTGAACATGGTGATGCCCGCCTTTCAGCCCTATGTCGTTCCTGTGGCGGTTGTGATTTTGCTCGGCCTGTTCGCCATCCAGTCACAAGGCACGGCCAGAATCGGACGTGCCTTCGGGCCGGTGATGTTCCTTTGGTTTGTGGTCATGGCTCTCCTGGGACTCTCGGGGATCGTGCGGCACCCGGCGGTGATTGCCGCGCTCGATCCGCGTTACGGTCTGGCTTATTTGCTTTCCCACGGAATGACCGGTTTTCTGGTCCTTGGCGGTGTTTTCCTGTGCGTGACCGGGGCGGAGGCCCTTTATGCGGATATGGGCCATTTCGGCAGGGGTCCCATTCGGCTCTCCTGGTTCGCCGTCGTCTTTCCCTGCCTGATCCTGAATTACGCGGGGCAGGCCGCGCTTGTCCTCGACGGAGCGCCGACCGACGGCAATATCTTTTATCGTCTTTGTCCGCAGCCCTTGGTGATTCCCCTTGTTGTGCTGGCGACGGCAGCGACGATCATCGCCAGCCAATCGATCATCACCGGGGCCTTTTCCATGACCCGGCAGGCCATTTTGCTGGGCTGGTTGCCGCGATTGCAGATCAAACAGACGTCATCGGAGGGTTACGGTCAGATCTACGTCGGCGTCGTCAATGTCTTGCTGATGGTCGTCACCATCGGGCTGACCATTTCCTTTGGCAAATCCAGCAATTTGGCTGCCGCCTATGGGATCGCCGTGTCACTGACGATGCTGATAACGTCGGCCCTTCTCTTCATTGCGATGCGCGAGATTTGGGGGTGGGGGGTGGTCACCTCGGGAAGTGTCGCCGGATTTTTCCTGGTTGTCGACGGCGCGTTCTTCCTGGCCAATCTGACCAAGGTTGCGCAAGGAGGCTATGTTCCGCTCCTTTTGGCAGTCGTCGTCTACGGGGTGATGTGGATATGGCATCGCGGGGCGGCGGCGGTGACGGCCCGTCTTTTTGAATCGGCAATTCCGATTCCAGATTTTATTGCCACATTACAATCAGACCATATTCCGCGCGTACCGGGGACCGCGGTCTTTCTGACCCGGACGACGCAGGACACGCCGCCGTTGATGGTCCGGCACGTCAAGCATAACCGCGCTTTGCAAGAGCATCTGGTCATTTTCAGAGTCGAAATATTGCCTGTTCCGTGGGTTGGCTCGTCCGACCGCGTTTCCGTCCAGGAGGTCGCTCCGAAGCTATGGCGCGTGGAGGCGCACTGCGGGTTCATGGAGCGCCCAAATATTCCCGAACTCTTGTCGATCGGTCAGGCGCGTGGATGCACGGCGGATCTCGGCGATGTGACTTATTACGTCGGGCACGAGACCATCGTGCGGCGAGAAGACGGTCGTGGACTACCCTCTTGGCAGGAGAGCCTCTTTGCCGTGATGGAGCGCAATGCGGTTCATGTCAGCGATTTCTTCAGCTTGCCCAGCGATCGGGTTGTCGAAATTGGGCGGCGGGTTTCGATTTAGGCGTTCCGCAGAAGTAAACGAATCACCTCGTCATTTCCTTCAGATACTCGTCGGCAACGGCCCGACGTCGATATTCGCTGTTGCTGCTCATCAGATGCGACCGGCCAAGCCTGTATCCTCAACGCGGCTAAAGCCCCTTTCGACGATGTCGGAGACGTGGATCTGAACGCGCGCTATGCCATCAATTTCTGCGAAGGTGATAATCGGGCCGATGTTCGGAGGGCGCTCGATGGATTCAATTTGCCACTCGAAAACGCGGCGACCGCGCGTACTGAAACGGTCACCAACGGACAGATTGACAGGATCGGTCAGGACCTCGATCAACGGCGGTTTTCTGTCGTCTGCGGACGATGGCTTCGACATTGGCATGGCGCTTCCCAATATTGCTGTTCCAGAGGGTGTCTATTTCGGAATCCACCCTAACAGGATCCGCATGGTCGCGGGCGGGACGGAAACTACTCAGCATGCGCCGTCGCCGATGACGACGAACTTTCGGCCGCTATCTGTGGATCGGTGTTTTCCCAAGACCAGGCAATGCACCTGCTGTCGCTGGATCGTCGCTCGTGAAAAAGTCCTTCGGCCTTCAGCCTCAGTGTGCTTTTCCACGACATGAGCGGGCCAACCCCGTACTCGAGGCGGCTCTCCGTGCGGGGGTGTCTTCTTGACCCCACAGCGGCGGGCTTGAGGCCCGAAGGGCCTGCAATCTTGCAAAAGAAATAAACATAAAAATGGGTTCCGGGCCGCCCCAAGCCCTTTTTTTCTTAAGTGACATTAGGGGCGATTAGGAAGCGTCGGCGCCATTTCTGGCGGCGGCGAGCGCCAGGCGCGCCAAAGCCGGAAGCGACTTCGAGCCTGTTTTCGCCATGATCGAGGCGCGATGGTTCTCGACAGTGCGTTGGCTGATGCCAAGGTCGGCGGCGATATTCTTGCTGGGGTGACCGGCGAGAACCATGTCCATGATCTGATGCTGCCGCGGGGTCAGATCCGCGACGTGGCTCGCGGCGCTTTCCCGCCAGGCGGAAAGCTTCGTCGCATCCCGTGACAGTTCCAGGGCGCGTTCGATGCAGGCGAAGAGTTCGCTGCTGCTGATCGGCTTTTCGATAAAGTCCAAAGCGCCCGCTTTCATGGCTTGAACCGCCGTCGGCACATCGCTGAAGCCGGTGATCATGATGGCCGGCAGCCGATGGCCCGCCGCCGTGAGTTGTTGCAGTAATTCGAGCCCGTTCATTCCCGGGAGATAGGCGTCGATCACCAGGCAGGCGTCGCGGCCCGGATGAAAGGCGGCGAGGAAGGCCTCGCATGTGGCAAAGTCCTCGACGATCCGGCCATCGTCTTCCAGGACTTCGCGAAGGGCCGCGCGCACATGATCGTCGTCGTCGACGACGAAGATGACGGGGGGCGCCTTCGCGCCCTCGGCGAGAGCGACCGGGCGGGGAGCGCGCGTGATCGGCGGTGGAGGAGCCGGCGGTTTCGTGAGAAGAAGATGCTGGACGGTTTGAGTCAACTCTTGCAGCTTGACCGGTTTGTTGAGTTGGACGCAGTTCTGCAAGGCGATGTCGCGCAAGGTGCCGGTCGAAATATCACCGGTCAGAATGATGACAGGGGTCTCGCGACGAAGCGTCTCCCTCAGTTTCGCAATGACCTCCAGTCCGTTCATGCCCTTTGGCAAATTGTAGTCCGTCAAGATGAGGTCCGGTCGGATCTCTCCCCGCGCCACCAAGTCAAGCGCGGCGATTCCGTCGGAGGCCGTTGCCGTTTGATGGCCGTCGTCTTTGAGAAGAAGTTCGATCAGCGCGCGCAGTTCGGGGTCGTCCTCGATGATCAGGATGGTGCCGGCGCGGGCCGGCACGGCGCTGGCCTCGCCATCGGTCATCGGCGTGCGACGGGCGGCCGTTCCGCTCGGAGGCACCGCGATTTCGATGGCAAAGACGGAGCCCTTGCCCATGTGCGAGTTGACGCGGATCCGATGGTCCAACAGTTTCCCCAACCGTTGCACGATGGAGAGGCCGAGACCGAGGCCGCGACTCCGTTCGCGGGCCGCATTGTTGAGCTGATGATATTCCTCGAAGATCGCTTGCAGTTCCGCCTCGGGGATCCCCACGCCGGTATCCCATATCTCGATGCTCACATGTCCTTTGTGCCGACGGCAGCCGAGGAGGATCTTGCCGCGCTCGGTGTATTTCAAGGCGTTCGACAGCAAATTGCGGATCATCTGTTCAAGCAGGCGCGGATCGCTTTGGACGGACAGGCTGCAAGGAACCACGCGCAAGGCCAGTTTCTGTGACTGCGCGTGATAGGAGAACTCGTTGCCCAACTGCTCGAGCAGGTCGTGGATCGGGAAACAGACGACTTCGGGGCGCACGGTTCCCGCCTCGATCTGATTGATGTCGAGCAGCGTGTTGAGCATGCCCGAGATGGCGCCCAAGGTCTCATCGAGCCGGCCAACCAGTTTCTGCGCTTTCTCTCCGACGACGGCTTTGGCCAGCAGGCCTTGCAGCAAGGCCAGTGTTTGAAGCGGTTGACGAAGGTCATGGCTGGCGGCGGCGAGAAATCGCGACTTCGCGACATTGGCCATCTCGGCTTGCCGCTTGGCGATCTCCAGAGCATCCGCCGTGTGCTTGCGTTCGGTGATATCGACAAAGGTGATGACGACGCCTTCGATTCCGTCATTTTGGGTTCGGTAAGGCAAGATGCGGCGAATGTACCAAAGACCGCTTAAGGCTTCGATCTCGCGCTCGATCGGCGCCAGGGTCTTCAGCACCGTTCGGGCGTCGATCGGCAAAGCGTTATCCATGGCCAGTGAGGTGAGATCCGCCAGCGGGCGTCCGACGTCGCCGGGAATGACGTTGAAAAGTATCTTGGTGGCTGGCGTGAAGAAGCGGATGTTGAGCGCGGTGTCGAGGAAAATCGTTGCGACATCGGTGCTGTAGAGGACGTTTTGCAGATCGTTATTCGTCACTCTCTTGAGCTCCAGTGTTTCCTGGAGTTGGCTATTTAGGGCACTCAATTCTTCATTGAGCGATTGCAATTCCTCCTTTGACGTCAAAAGCTCCTCGTTCGTCGATTGATATTCTTCATTGACGGACAAAGCTTCTTCGTTGATCGCCTTCTGCTCTTCGCTTGAAATTTCCAGGTTGCGGATGGCGTCCTTGAGTTCCGTTCTCGTCGCGTCCAGTTCCTGCTCGAGTTCGGCGACCAGTGTATCGTCGACGGACGCGACGGGGGAAAGCTGCTTTTGTTCGCGCTTCTGCATATCGACGAAGCAAATCAAGAGCAGATCCTCGCCCTCGTTTAAGACGGGCTGCACGTCGATGCCGAACGATATCGCCTGGCCATTGTGGACGATCTGACTGCCGGTGGCGACGACGCGCGTGTTCTCCTGACTGGCTTGCTGGATGGCCGACCGGAGCTTGGTTCGGAGATCCTGACGCGTCATGGCGAACAGATCATGGGTGGGAGGGCCCGGCGCCACGCGCAGATAGCGATCCGTCGGCCCCAAGGTATAGAGGCATTCATATTTGCGATTGATCAGAATCGCCGCCGGCGCATAGGCCTCCATCACCAGCCGGCGACAGAGGTCGCCGAGAGCGGTTTGCCGTGAGGGCGCCTGGCCTTGTCCCGGACGCATTGGGACGCGCATCCCGTCACCGGCGGCCATTGAAAAGCCGACCTCTCCCGGCCGTGCGCGACCGACATGCCGATAGAGCCTCTCCGATTTGGAGATGAATTCGAAGTGGTTGTCGGCGTTGCCGACCGTCTCCGAACTGCCGAGCAGGAGAATGCCGCCCTCGCGCAGCGCGAAATTGAAAAGGGAGGTGACCTTCGTTTGCGCCTCGGGTCGCAAATAGATCAGAAGATTCCGGCATGAAATGAGATCGAGCCGTGAAAATGGCGGATCGGCCAGCACGTCTTGCACCGTGAAGACCACGGCTTCGCGCAGTTCCGGCAGAACCCGGTAATGGTGATCTTCTTTCGAAAAAAAGCGCGCCAGCCGCTCCGGCGAAACATCCGTCTCGATGCTGTCCGGATAGACGCTCTCGCGGGCGTGGGCGACCGCATCCGGATCGACGTCGGAGGCGAAGACCTGCAACGTGATGTCGCGCCGGGACGCCATGATTTCCTCGCGGAAGAGCATGGCCAGGGAATAGGTCTCCTCTCCCGTGCTGCATCCCGCCACCCAGATTCGCAGCGGATGGCCGGGTGTTTGACTGCCGACCAATTCGGGAACGATCGTCTTGGCCAAGAGATCGAAGACTTTCGGGTCGCGGAAAAAGCTGGTGACATTGATCAGCAGATCCTTGGCCAGGAGATCAAGCTCGGTCATGTCGTTTCGCAGAACTTCGAGATAGCGCTCCATGTTTCCGCTTTCGATCGCCGCCAACGCCATACGGCGTTCGATTCGACGCTGCAATGTTCCTTGCTTGTAAAGCGTGAAGTCATGCGCGGTCTTCGTCCGCAACAGGTCAATGATCTTAAGCAGGCAGTCCTGCGCCTTTTCCCGTGGCGGTGACGGGGTCGGCGTGTGGACGAGGGTCATGCGCCGGTCGTATTTCACCAAAGCGTCCGGAATGTCCGACACCGGAAGCACAAGATCGACGTCGCCGGTCCTGATCGCGTTCCGCGGCATGCCGTCAAAAGCGGCTTCTTCGGGGTCCTGCGCGATGACGAGCCCACCTTTCTTTTTGACAGCCGGTATGCCGACACTGCCGTCGGCGCCGGTTCCCGAAAGAATGACGGCGACGGCGCGCGCACCGTATTCTTCGGCCAGGGATTGCAGCAGAAAGTCGAAGGGCAGGCGCGCGCCGTGCGGCGCGTGCGGGCGCGACAGGCGAAGGGCGCCGTCGACGACGGAAAGATAGGTGCCGGGAGGAATGACATAGAGGTGGTCGCGCACGACCGGCATGCCTTCGGTGGCTTGCCGCACGGTCATCGATGTGTGACCGGTCAGCAGATCCACCATCATGCTTTCATGGGTTGGATCAAGATGCTGTATCAGAATGAAGGCCATGCCGTTGTCGGCCGGCAGCGCGCCGATGAGCGCTTTGCAAGCGTCAAGACCGCCGGCTGACGCGCCCAAGCCGACAACAGGGAAATCGGCATCGCCACGCGGCGGTCCGCGCGCCGGCAAAGGCCGTCGACTCAGTCGCGGTCTGGCCGTTTTTGCTTGAGGCAAACGGTTGTGCGGCATTCCTGTTTTGTTCTCTAAAGGATTGTCTCTCATACGGAGAACTATGACGATGTTATCACAGCTTTTCGTTTGGGGATGATCTTTCGCGTCGCGGCATGAGGCCTGTCGCTCAATTTCGACAGTCGGCGCCTTGAGTAGTTTCCGAGTCTCCCCACGGCGATCTTGCGGCGACTATGGTCGGACTTCGCAACTCTAAGCGTGAGCCGCTGTTTTCTTCGGTCCATTGCGCGCGGCCGCCAAATTCCCGGAAGACATTTTCCTCGGACCGACGACACAGGAAGGACGCGAGATATGTCATTGCACCGACGAGAGGATGTCAGACGTTCGCTCGACGCGGACATTTACGGAACTCAGGCAGCCGACGTCTCGATTCCGAAATACCGTCTGTCCGACCATGAATTGCGTTCGGATGTCGCACATGCGCTGGTTTGCGACGAACTGTTTCTTGATGGCAATGCGCGACAAAATCTCGCGACCTTCTGTCAGACGTGGCTCGATCCGGAAGTCCATCAACTCATGGATCTGTCGATCGACAAGAACATGATCGACAAGGACGAATATCCTGCCACCGCGGAGATCGAGAGCCGTTGCGTCCACATTCTGGCCGATCTCTGGCATTCACCTCAGGCCGCCGACACGATCGGTTGTTCGACGACTGGGTCGAGCGAGGCTTGCATGCTGGGCGGCCTGGCGCTGAAGTGGAAGTGGCGCGAGCGCATGCGGGCGGCCGGCAAGCCGACCGACAAACCCAATCTCATTACCGGCCCGGTGCAGGTTTGCTGGCACAAATTCGCCCGTTATTTCGATGTCGAACTGCGGGAGATTCCGCTGGAGCGCGGACGTCTCGGCATGACGCCCGAAGAGGTGATGAAGCGGGTCGACGAGAATACGATCGGCGTGATGCCGACATTCGGGGTTACCTTCACTTGTCACTATGAGCCTGTCGCCGAAGTGGCCGCCGCTCTCGATCAATTGGCGCGTGACAAGCATCTTGACGTGCCGATGCATGTCGATGCCGCATCGGGTGGTTTCGTGGCACCGTTCATCGAGCCCGGGCTGATCTGGGATTTCCGCTTGCCACGCGTCCGCTCGATCAACGCGTCGGGCCACAAATATGGCTTGGCGCCGCTGGGCGTGGGCTGGGTGGTGTGGCGCGATAAGACGGATCTGCCACAGGATTTGATCTTCTATGTAAACTATCTAGGCGGAAACATGCCGACCTTCGCGTTGAATTTCTCGCGTCCCGGCGGTCAGATCATCTCTCAATATTATCTGTTTCTGCGGCTCGGGCGTGAAGGCTATCGGCGAATCCAGCAGAACGGCTATGACGTGGCGCAATATATCGGGCGCGAGATCGGCACGTTGGGGCCGTTCGAGCTGTTCTTCGACGGCAGCAGCGACAAAGGCATTCCCGCCATCTCCTGGGTGATCAAGGACGGCGTTGATCCCGGCTACAGCCTGTTCGATCTTTCGGATCGATTGCGGGTGCGCGGTTGGCAAGTGGCGGCCTATACGATGCCGCCCAATATCGCCGATGTCGTGGTGATGAGGGTGTTGATCCGGCACGGCTTCAGCCGCGATATGGCCGATTTGCTGTTGGCCGATACCCGTCGATCGATCGAGCATTTGCAAAAGCATCGGCCCAACACGCCGCTATTGGCGTCTGAATCCGCCAGCTTTACCCATCACGCCTTGCCAAAAGAAAAATTGCCAGCCTGACGAGGCCCGCTGCCTTCGGGACGCCGTTCACACCATCGGAGCGGTTCTTGAAGGCGGCGACCTTTACACGTTTTTAGAAAGGAGCCGCCCGTGAATTGGATTGCGACGACGCTGCGGACCTATCCGGAGATCGCGATCTTTATCGCGTTGGCGGTTGGGTATTTTGTCGGCGGCAAAAGCTATAAAGGATTGAGCCTGGGCGCCGTGACGGCCACTCTGATCGCCGGAGTCGTCATCGGTCAGCTCGATATTCCCATCTCGGCCAATGTCAAATCCGTCTTTTTCCTGATCTTTTTGTTTGCCGTCGGTTATGGCGTGGGACCGCAATTCGTGCGTGGTATCGCCAAGGATGGTCTTCCTCAGGCCTTGTTTGCGGTGGTCATGTGCCTTCTTTCGCTGGCCGTCGCTTATCTTGCCGCGCGCCTCGCCGGGTATGACGCGGGTTATGCCGCCGGGTTGTTCGCCGGGTCGCAAACGCTTTCGGCATCGATGGGGCTGGCGACCGATGCCATCAACCGGCTGGGTCTTCCCGCAGAGCAGACTCATCAGCTTCTGAATGCGATTCCGATCGCCTACGCCGTGACCTACATCTTCGGCACGGTGGGGTCGGCCATCATTCTGGGCGTGCTGGGGCCTCGTTTGTTGGGCATCGATCTCGTTGCCGAGTGCAAAGCCTACGAATTGCTGATGGGGGGCACCGCGGGACCGGGCGGAGAGGGAAGCGCTTGGCATCAATATGAGAGTCGCGCCTTCAAGATCGGCGAGGGCAGCCCGATTGCCGGCAAGTCGGTGGCGCAAGCGGAAGCCATGTTCGATAAGGAGCGTGTCTTCATCGAACGTCTGCGCCGTGCCGGCAAGATCGAGGAAGCGCGCGCCCCCATGATGATCCAAAGTGGCGACATTCTGGTGATGGCCGGCCGACGGGATGTTCTGGTGAATGTCATCGAGCATGCGGCGGAGGAAGTCGACGATGCCGAGTTGCTGTCCGTGCCGATCGAGGGTGTCGATGTCTATGTGACCAGCCGGCACGCCAGCGGGCGAACGCTGGCCGAATTGGCTCACGATCCGGCCGGGCATGGGGTCTTTCTCCGCAAAATAACCCGCGGAGCAACCGGGACGATCATACCGATCCTGCCGCAGACCAAGGTGCACCGGGGCGACATTCTGACGATTACGGGGCGCGTCCAGGATACGACGGCGGCGGCCAAGGCGCTCGGCTACGCCGACCGGCCAGGGACCGTCGCGGATGTGGCCTTCATCGGGATGGGGATTGCGCTCGGGGCGTTGGTGGGGGCGTTCACCTTCAAAGTCGGATCGGTGCCGCTGACGCTGTCCACGGCCGGTGGCGCTTTGATCGCCGGCTTGATCTGTGGCTGGTTGCGGTCGATCCATCCGACGTTCGGTCGCATTCCTCCGGCCACCGTGTGGTTTATGAATTCGCTGGGGTTGAACGTCTTCATCGCCGTCGTCGGGATCTCGGCGGGCCCCGGCTTCGTCGCCGGACTTCAACAAATGGGTGTCAGCCTGTTCCTCTGGGGCATCTTCGCCACCTCCATTCCCCTCATCCTGGGCATCTATATCGGGAAATACATCTTTCGCTTCCATCCGGCGATTCTGCTGGGGTGTTGTGCCGGAGCGCGGACCACGACGGCGGCTCTCGGATTGATCTGCGAAGCCGGAAAAAGCCAGGTGCCGAGTCTCGGCTATACCGTGACCTATGCGGTCGGCAACACTTTGCTGACCATCTGGGGCATGGTGATCGTCATTCTGCTGACCTGAGAACCGCAGGCCAGATAACAAGCGTCAGGAGAACAAGCGCCATGCCGACGATCGATTACGGCAAATTGTCGAAGCTCAGTCCCTTTGAGCTTAAAGACCAATTGATGAGTCTCGCCTCGAGCCATGCCGACCGGACGATGCTCAATGCCGGTCGGGGCAATCCGAACTTCCTGGCGACCGTGCCACGGCATGGCTTCTTCCAGCTTGGACTCTTCGCTCTCCAGGAAAGCGAGCGCTCCTTTGCCTATATGCCCGAAGGTGTGGGCGGACATCCCGACGCGGAGGGTATCGAGGCCCGCTTTGAGATCTTTCTAGCCGCCAACCGTGCCGTTCCCGGCGTCGCCTTCCTGGCGGCGGCAATATCCTACGTGCGCGATCAGCTCGATCTGCCGGTTGCCGGATTTCTCCACGAACTGGTGGCCGGAATCCTCGCCTGCAATTACCCGACACCGCCGCGGATGCTTTCGCTGGTGGAGACGGTTGTCGGCCATTATCTCGTTCGTGAGATGATCGGTGGTCAACTTCCGACGGGGGGCGTCGATCTTTTCGCGGTTGAAGGCGGCACGGCGGCGATGACCTATATCTTCAATTCATTGCGAGAAAACCGGCTCTTGGTGCCGGGCGACAAGATCGCAATCGGCATGCCGATTTTCACGCCCTATATCGAAATCCCGCATCTGAACGATTACCAACTGGTCGAAGTCCAAGTGAATGCGGATGCCAGCGGGGGGTGGCAATATCCCGCGGCTGAACTCGACAAGTTGATGGATCCGGCGGTCAAGGCGTTCTTTCTCGTCAATCCCAGCAATCCTCCATCTGTGAAGATCAATGCTGCCAGTCTGGCGAAAATTGCTGATATCGTTAAGACGAAGCGACAGGACCTGATCATCTTGACCGATGACGTGTATGGTACGTTTGCCGATGATTTCGTGTCCTTATTTGCGATTTGTCCGCACAATACGATCCTTGTTTATTCGTTTTCGAAATATTTTGGCGCTACGGGCTGGCGTCTGGGCGTTATTGCCACGCACCATGAGTCAGTCCTCGATCGTCGGCTTGCCGAACTGCCGGAGCAAGACAAAAAGGTCCTGGACGCGCGCTACGGCTCATTGGTTGTCGATCCACGACACCTGAGCTTTATCGACCGCTTGGTGGCGGACAGCCGAACCGTCTCCCTCAATCACACGGCGGGGCTTTCGACCCCGCAGCAAGTCCAGATGGCGCTGTTTTCTCTGTTTGCCCTGATGGACGAACCCGATTCCTACAAAAAAGCGGTGAAGCGGATCATTCGGCGGCGCCAGACGGCGCTTTATCGCGAACTCGGGGCCGAAATGCCGCAGGATCCGAATGGTACCGACTACTATACATTGCTCGATCTCGAGGTGATCGCCACCGAGCTTCACGGCCCCGATTTCGCACGCTGGATTTTGGCGAAGAAGGAACCGCTTGAGATGCTGTTCCGATTGGCCGAGGAGGGGGGCGTGGTCTTGCTGCCGGGGAAAGGGTTCGGCGCATTGCATCCGTCGGCGCGCGCCTCGCTGGCGAATCTCAACGAGTATGATTACACGAAAATAGGATGTGTGATTCGTCGGCTGGCCGAAGAATATTTCCAGGAATTTTCCAAGTCTCACGCCGATGGGTGACGCGCGCCGGATGAAACAAGCATTTTCAGTGGCGCCGGCACGGAGGCCGGCGCCACTGAATCGCCCTCTACCTTATTGAAATAGAGCCGGAGCTCAAACGAACAGGATTGGGGGGGTCATCCGATCAGATCTT
>Ga0209415_10015096_pt1 | contig 12562 bp, 12 predicted proteins | sample PeaSoiSIISIP2007_FD_187696 | JGI IMG/M metagenome (GOLD analysis project Ga0209415, IMG submission 187696) | Peat soil microbial communities from Weissenstadt, Germany - SII-SIP-2007 (SPAdes) (version 2) | ecosystem: Environmental > Terrestrial > Soil > Wetlands > Peat | place: Germany...
CATGGGCGTTTATCGTCTCAGCGGTTTGGGCCGTAGTGGCGATGCTTGCGTGGTGCATTGTGATTCGGCGCGTAGCGGCGGTGCAGTGGCCGGAGGAGTTGGCGAATCGAACCTTTGCAGATGCACCCGCCGCTTAGCTCCTGTATCACGGCGCACTCGGAAGTTATCGCACTTGGACGTGTAACGGCCATTGCTGAGATGTGGCGGGTAAGCTGGTGGATACTACGGGTCGTGTTCAACGGGCGCCGAGGTAGTCATCCGACGTTGGAGTCAAATTTTGACCCATTACCGGCTAGCGAATGAATTCGCGAATATATTCGTTCACCAGCGCCGGCTTCTCGTGAATCACCCAGTGCGATCCGTCCGGGATGCGTTTAACGGTGAGGTCCGGCACGAATTTGTCCATGCCATCCAGGTTCCCCGTCAGCAGCGCGGTGTCTTTCTCTCCCCAGATCACCAGCGTCGGAACCTTCACCACGAGGCCATTCACGTCGGCCGCTGGCGTCGCGGGCGAGTCGGGAGTGGGCGGTCCCAAGTTGGCTGCACGATAGTAATTCAAACCGCCCGTTAACGCACCGGGCTGCGACCACGCCGCGATGTACGCCTGCTTGTCCGCCTCGATGAACACACCGGTCTTCAGGCCTTCGCCTAAAACCCCATCCACCAGACCGGCGTAGTTATTGGCGGACAGCGTCTGCTCGGCTTGCGCGCTCCGGAACAAAAGCATATATTGGCTGGCCTTCTGTTGCGCTGGATTCTGGGCGAGTTCGCGCGCCAGAATCGCCGGATGCGGACAGTTGACGATCACCAGCTTTGTAAGATAGTCGGGATGCGCGATGGCAAAGCTCCACGCCACGCCGCCGCCCCAGTCGTGCCCCACCAGAATGAACTTCTTATAGCCCAGATGTTCGGCCAAGGCGCGGACGTCTTCCACCAGGTCTTTCATCTGGTAATGATCTACGCCCTCGGGTTTCTCCGAGAGATTGTAGCCGCGCATGTCCGGCGCAACGGCGCGATGGTCTTTCGCAAACTCCGGCAACTGGTCCTTCCACTCGTACCAGAATTCAGGGAAGCCGTGCAGGAAGACGATCAACGGTCCCTTGCCGGCGGTGACGTAGTGCAGGCGAACACCATTCACGACGGCATAATCGTCTTTCAATTTGGGTTTCTCCTTGGCCAATGCGCAGCCGGCAGCCAGAATCAGCAAAACCACGATGCGATGGGGCATCTTCAAACCCTAACAAAAAAACTCCAGAAGCCGCCGAGTACTCATGCGGCTCCCGGAGTAACCCTGAGAAGGAAGTTGGGTCAGACAGCCGCGCGATGCGCGCTCGCCAAGCGGGAGGGAGAGGGTACCCGCTTGGTTTGACGCATTCGATCCACGGCCGAGGCTACCGCCTCTGCCAGTGGTTGATTCTGTACCTGCACGCCACCCCAACTGAACAAAATGGCGCAGGTGTTCATGCCCCGTAATTGAAAATCCCACAACCGCTCGGAAATGTGATTCAAGCGCCGCTGCGATTGCGCGCCAAGCTCGCCACCACACACCAGGACGAATTCGTCGTAGGCGGTGCGGCAGGAAAAATCATTCTCGTGGAGCAATCCGGCGATGTAGCCGTTGATGGATTGCATCAAACCTTGGCTGTGCCACATGCTGCTGTCCGCGTCGTTGATGCCGATGGAAACCACCAGCCCGCTGAAAGGTTCTTTGCCGTCGAGCAATTCTTGGAATGCCGGCGGATCGATCATTCCCTCGGGCCAAGCAGGTTGAAGCTCTTTCTGAACCACCCGCTCCAGCGCAGGTTCCCCATCTGTCAGACGCTCCCAAAGCGCCGTGTCGATTGTGACTTCAGGCAGGGATGAAGTGGGGCCCTTCGCGGCTCCGGTCACCTTGGAAACGATCGCCGCTACTCCTCGTGATTCAAGTGGTTGATCGGCCGTCAGTTTTCTGGCTGAGACGTGGTACTGAAGCGGCGCCGCGTCGAATAGCTTGATTGAGGGCCGGGTCAGAGTCGTTTGGAAGCCGGTGGAATCCATGACGCCTCGATTGTACGGGCCCGCGGGAAGGCCTGAAATAGACTGGCGGTATCAAATTCGGAGGGTACGAGGCTGGGGTTAGGGGATGGACCGCCAGTACTAAGAGGTCCACCGACTAGGCGTAAAGGTTAAAACATCGGCCAACGCCGGTTGCTCTGCGCCTTCCGGCTGGGTTGCGGGCCCGGTCCATCACTCGAATTGGCGCGCGGCATGGAGTTTCGGAAATCGATGTCCACCAAACTGAACTCGAGCGGACGGTCCAGCACCATCTCCATGGTGGTGCCCTTTGCAAGAATGGCGTCCGGACCGCGTGTCAGCAGTACGCCGACCAACCCGGCCGCAGCTCCCGCGGCAGCTCCAATGCCGGCGCCCATCCCCGCGTGTCCAGCGGCGGCGCCAGCCAGACCGCCAATGGTCGCGGCCGCGCCCGCCGCCTCACCCACCGTCCGAACATCCCCGGCCTTGTCGCCTTCGCCCTTGATCTTGCCTTCCGATTTGTCCAGGGTTTCCGGCGCGCGCCCATCCAGGCCGCCGATGCGGGCACGGAAATCGCGCGTCACTCCGTTAGGCAGCGTGAGCGCGTCGAACCGGACATAGAGCTCACCACGGCCCTTTACGCGGCCCGGACGCTTCACTTCGGTGACGGTTCCCGACACATAACTTCCCGGCGGAATTACCACGTGCGAGTTCACCAGGATGGGAAACACCGTCTCCAGATACACTCGCTCGCCTTCCGCGGCTGTTTTGGTGCTGATGCTATTGATCATGCTCAGCGGAATTCGCGTGCCGATGGTGACCACGAAATCATCTGGCTGGGCGGCAACGTCTGCCCTGGACGGAGGAGTGGTCACTTCCGTCGCCGGTGCCGAGACTGGAGCCTGAGGCTCAGCGGCGGGAGTCTGCTGCTGCGCGCCCAACGCGGCCACGGTTGCGAGCGCGATGCAGGCGGTACGAAGCCCTAGAAGATACATCTGGCACTTCCTCTCCTCTAGTGTAAACGCAGGCCGGTGTCAGCGGGTTTCCGCAGCTCGACGTGAGGGCTTCAGCGCCTTCTTGGATGGTTTGCTTTTTGACGCCGGTTTCTCGGCTGCGGTCAACTGTAAGGGACCGGCAGCGAGAAAGAACAGCAGCACTCCGGCAGGCCACAATTGCAGCAACGAGCGTTCCAAACCCGTGGCGATCTCGAGCGGCAGGTTGTCCACCCACGCAACGTCGACGATCAATTCGGTCACCAGGGTCAAGACCAGCGTGATTCCAATGGCCGCCATCGTTGGACGGTCGCGCTCGTCCACTCGAAATCGCACCAGATACCAATACAACCCCAACGCCAGGACAATCGAGACAACAAAACGCCCCAGCCCGAACAGCGCGACCACCAGCCCCTCCAGCATCAGGATCCACCGGCCCGGAACACTGAGATGCCGGAAGACCAGCGCAGGCGTTTCCGCCAACAGATCGCTCGCACCGGCGATGCGAAGTTTGAAAAATAGCACCACCGCCAGCGGAGCCAGCAGCCCCGCAGTCAGGCGCAGCAGTTGGGGCCCCAGCGTGGCGGGCCCAGTGCGATCGCGGAATCGAATTGCCGCCGCAATGCGAGCCACAATCACCGCGACCAGAAAAATCGTGCCCTCGTTCCTGGACCAGGCGGCGAAGCCGGCCATCAATCCTGCCAGCGCGCTGAACCGCAGATCGTCCGGATGGCGATCCTGCAAACAAAGCAGCGCCAGAGTCGCGAGAATATAGAAGCTCAGCGGCACGTCGCCATATTGAGCCGCACTTAGGGAAACGAAGCCGGCGGCGCCGAGCAACAGCGTTCCTGCAACCAGCGCCTGGGTCTTGCCCCGCAGGACTCCAAGCACGCTGGTCAGCACTCCGGCCGTGCCCAGCAAGAACAGAAACGCGATCGCGATCGGCGCGTCGGTGGACTCCTGGCCCGCCAGTTTCCAGCACAGGGCAATCAGACCAGGCAGGAGTAGCGGATAGTCCGGATGCGACCAGCTCAGATCGTTTGAAAACGCGTCACGCCAGAACGCGCCCGCGCGAAACAGAAACCTCGCCCGCAGATTCCAGATGGACCACGCACCCTCGTCGCCGTGCGGATTGCTGGATACCGTGACCAGAAACGCACCGGCCGCGAGTGCGATCGCCAGCAGGAACACGCCATTCAAGTACCAGGGCGTCTCCGGGCCTTCAGCCCAGGCCAGCAGCGTTCCCTGACGCCGCGTCAATAGCCCGAAAGCCAGCGCGACGATCGCCGCGCCGCCCGTCACCGATGCCAGCACCGTGAAATTCGGTCCCGCTAGCGACAGCGTGAGAAAGTACAAACAGGACGCAACGCCTGCGCCCGCGCCAATCCCCAGCGAAAACAACAGCACGTTGTGCAGCGACCATCCGAGCGGCCGTGGAAACATCCAACGCACCAGGCCGAAACCGGTCAGCCAAATGGCCGCCAGGCAAACGAACATCATCGGCGGCGTCTCCGGCACAGCACCACACCGTTGCCGAAATTTTGGTATAGCACCAGATTGTTGTCCCGCAGAAATTTTTCATCTGGCTTACTGCTGTGGAAATTTACGATGACCAAAGGCTCTTCGGTAGTGTGCTTCACGATGGCGGGCGCCAAGGTGTATTGCGTCAGATAAAACTCGGGGCGCTGGCTCGGATCGTTGGGTGGACTGTCAGAGATGTAGCCAAATACCGAGCGCGGTTGAATGGTCTTGCGAACGTCGTCGTAACGCCGCTCGAAGGCCGCCACGCCGAAAGTTTGGGCGCCGTGCGAAACCGCGCCCAGTGTATCGAGCAGAGACCAGAGAGTGGAGCACAACGCGATGGCCGCGAGCGCAAAGACAGCAAGTTTATGGCGCGCCAAACCGATCAGTTTAACATTAAGGACTGACCGGAAGATGTACTCCAGGAATGCTGGACGCGCCGTACAATCGCAAACGGATCTCCGGATTCGCAGGGCTGGACATGGGCAGCGTCAAATTGATCTGATATAGCCCAGCATAGCCAGGCGCGACGCCCGCATAGTCGATGGCGCGCGACTTCACCGGGACGCCGTCCAGCAGCACTTCGAGGTTCGCCCCCGCCACCAGTGGTGCGGCCGCGGTGGGCAACTGGCCATAAACAGCGGGCGGGTTGGTTGCGCCGAGACCCGTAGCCCAGAGGATGACGATATCACCAGGTTTGGCCGGCGACGATGGCGTGAGTACCGACCCGTCTGGTCGTGATGCAACCGCGTTTTCGAGGTCGAGCTGGAAGAGGCCGGGCGCCGCCGGCATCAACGTCAGTGGAATGATTGGCCCATGTAGCGTGTCGATGACGACCCGAACGGTGACCGGCCCAGCCAATAGCATCGGAGGAACCAGGAAGTTGATCTGTGTCGGAGAAGCATAATACAGGTCCGCGGCAAAATTGCCAACGTACACGCTCGTTTCGCTGGCGCCAAGGACGATGGGCAGTACACCGCCTCGAACATCGCCCGGAGTCAGCACCGCGGTACTGTACGCCAGGTTCGTCCCGTAGATAGTTCCAATGGCATTGGGAGCCAGCGCACCGGATTGGTTGTCAGCCGCATTGACGATGCTCGCGGCGGTATAATTCGGTGTGTCCCGAGGACCGGGCGCATCCGCCCCGAGACCACACCGCGCCACCATCAAGCCCAAGAGGAGTAGAGCCAGTGGCATCTAGCCATTAGTTCGAAACCCGCGGCGAAAGTCTCAGGAATATCGGGGCACCGCTGGGTCGATCTCCAGGCTCCAGCGGTCAATCCCGCCCGCCATGCTCTGGCACGCGTCGACCCCTTGCCCGCGCAACCAATTGACGACGTTCAAACTGCGCACTCCATGATGGCAAAAGACGATCAGAGGGGTGTCATCGGCCTGAGCGTCCAGCCGCGAGAGTTCGGCTGGCACGGTTCGCATGGGAATGAGTTCAGCGCCCTCAATCCGCGCCAACTGGAACTCGCCCGGCTCGCGGACATCGATCAGAGCAATCTTTTCGCCCGCGGCCAGCCGCCGCTGGACTTCTTGTGGTGTGATTTCGAGGGGTTGGGTCTTCATCGAAACAGTCGTTCATCCCATACTACCGGCTTAGCATGTGTCGCTCGAAGTTTTCGAAATTCCGCGCTACACGTCAGGGCCAAATCTTGCGGCTCTCGAGATTGGCCTCAATTTCGTTGCGCGCTCGCCAGACCGGGCGCATCTGCTTCTTCGAAAAGAGCGAGAGCTGGTCGTCGACGTGCTTCGAACCCGCCTTCGACCAATTCCCGTAGCCGAGCAGCGCTTCGGCATGGATCGGCGTCGAGAATTCCACTACCGCGTAGTAGCTGTCGCCGCGGGCCGCCTCGGTCTTGCCGTCGACGAAGGGGCCGAAATCAACGGTCCGGATCGCGCCCATCATGGAGGGAGCTCCGTTGCCGGGCAGGTCCGACGATCCGCGCCGCAAGCGGAGCACATCGCCCCATTTTACGTGCAGGCTTCCGTAATGCTTCTCCATGTCGGAGGCGACGGTGTCGAGCATCTTGACGGCTCTGGCCGGATCGGCAAAACCGCGCGGCGTGTCCAGCGGTTTGTGCTCGTCGCTCGGAATGGCGTATCCGCCGATGGAGTGGAAACCGTTCCCCGCCCCCACCAGGAAGCGATAGAACAGAAGCGTGCCGTCGCTTTCGTTATCGGCCGCGCGGTCCCATTGCGCGAGTACCTCGGCGGCTTTCTTCGCACGGTCCGTGCCCAGTTTGCGCGCGGCGGCGATTAGGTCGTCGGCGAATTGATCGGCCGTCTCCACGTGGGTTGACAGCTTGCCTGCCTTGACATCCTCGAAGCTCAGTTTCTTCAACGGCGAGAGTGTCCGGATGCCCCGTTGCGCGCGGGTAGTGATTCCAACGGGCGGCGCGATGTACGGAGGAAACTTCGAAGAATCGAGCAGCATCGGATAGGCTGACGTCCACGGCGCATCGTTGCTGTTCTGTACCCAGCCGCTGGGCGGGTCGATGACTTTGGGCAGTTGATCGTAAGGAACGATCTTTGATGGGGACCAGATCAAGTCGGACCGATCCCCGGGAACGACTCCGTTCCAGAACTGATAATCGCCGCTCGCGCGGACCGGCACCGCGGCGTTGTAAAGGTACATGATGTGTCCGTCGCGGTCGGCATAAGCGGTGTTGAACAGCGGCAATTGCTGCATGCGCATCGCGTCCTGAAACTGGGCGAAGTTGCGGGCGAGTCCCATTTTCCAAAACTGTTCGAACATGCGCGGACGGTCGAGCGCGGCGACCCGCAGGGCGATGGCGGCCCCGGGGCGATCGACCACCACTGGGCCGTGTTCCGACCTGCGGATGGTGAGCGGCTCGTCTCGCAGCGTGCCGTCCTTCTGGCGCACGCGAATGATTTGCTTTGAGACGTCGAACTGGCGGACCGTGCCGTCCAGGACGTAGCCGCCGTCTTTGAGGGTGAGCCGGTATAGGTCTGCGCCGTTCGGATTGTTGGTGGTCTGGGTCCAGCCCAAGTAGTCGGTGAAGCACTGGCGGAGAACCGGCACGCCCACCCAGACGGCGCCGGAGGAGGTCACGCCGGGCGCGGTGAGCTGCACTTCGAAGTAGGTGTGCATGTCGGCCCATTCCAGGTGCGAGTTGCTCAGCAGCATGGAGTGGCCATTGGCCGAATGCGATGGCGCGATGGCCCATTCGTTGGACCCGTGTACGTCGACGGTGGCGCGTTTCACGCGGGTTTCCACCTTAGACGCGTTGACCAGCCAGTCATAATGGATCACGCGCAGGCCGTGGGCCAGCACGTCTTCAACTTTGAAGGGAAGAGCTGCTTTAGCGGCGGCGCTCAGCGAGTCGCGATGCTCGTCGCCCCAGGCGTTCACGCCATCGACGAAGGCGGCCAGCAACGGGCCGAATTCGGGCGACTGCTGGGCGGCCCACTGTTTGGCTCGTTCGGGAATGCCGTTCACACGCACCCACCGGTCGGAATCGAGATACTGCTCGCCGTAGAGTTCCGCGGCGCGGCCGCGGGACTGCGTGTAGAGGCGCACCAGGAGTTCGGAGTGCGCTTCCATTTGCGCGTACCCGTAGGCGTAGAAAAGACTCGCGTGGTCCGGCGCAAAGATGTGCGGGATGCCGTAGCGGTCCCAGAGGATTTCGGTGCCTTTCGCAGGTAGGGCAACGGAGGCTGGGGCGGTGGAAATGCAAGCCGCGCCAAGGAGCGCGAGCGTTGCCAGGGTTCGCTGGAGCGTCTGCATGGCTGAGGGCCTCCTCGTTCAGTTAAGATCGCGCGAAATCATCAGCTTCAGTGTCACTTTGTCGGATGCGCTGGTCAACCCAAACCCCACGCCGGCTTCGATATTGATCAACTTGCTGTTGTGATCCATGACGGCCCAAATTTGATGCGACTGCCGGCCTGCCGAGTAAATCTGGCGTAGCGGCCCGTAGTCGGCGTATTCCTCGGCGGCCACCGCCCACTTGTCAGAGAGATTGTATGCGACACGCATAGCGGGCGCGAAGTCGAGGCTCTTCACGCCACCCACGTAGGCCGTATCCATAATCGGATTGATGATGATGTCGACAGGCTTCCAGTGCGCTCCCTCGGCGGGTTTCAAGTGCCATCCGACAATCGGTCGAACCTCGGATGTGAAGCGCCTCGGATCCCACTGCGGCTGGTTGATGCTGAATTCGAAATTCACGCCGTAGAAAAACGTGTGATCGGCCGAGTGCGGCCTTACGAACAGCCACCGCAGCTTGAGGCCGTTGTAGGTCGCGCCGTCGTTTTGCGAGAAGCTGTACAGAGGCACGTACAGCCCCAGTTCGAACCAATCGGTCACTCCGTACGCCCACTCGGCAACGCCGACCAGCGCTTTGTTGGACTCGACGCCGCCGGGAAATGCCGGCGTCTTCTGACCGTCGGGAGTGAAATTGTTGTGCAGCATGAGATTCAACTTGCCTTGCTCGGCAATATTGGCGTCATACACTTGGATCTCGTCTGTTTGCGCGAAGGCCATCGTGGATGCCGCTCCTAGGGCAATGGTTATCCACAATGCGTGTTTCACTGCCAAGAGTGGCATCGATCAGCTAAGTGTAGCCGATCAAGAGGGGTGTGCGCCCCCTTGGACATCTGTCGCTTGCCGGCGAGGCAATCCGGTGGATTGAGCGTAGCATCCACGAACGTTGATAAAATTGGACCATGTCATCGCTCCTGGAGAAGGCGCTAGAGAAAGTTGTCGCCCTGCCTCCTGATGAGCAGGATGCAATTGCATCTCAGATCCTGGCAGCTCTGGCCGATGAAGAATCCTGGAAAAAGCGTTTCGCCGAAAAACGAGACGTGATTCGACGCATGGCGCGGGAGGCGCTGGAGGAAGACGACAAGGGTGAAACACTCCCGTTGGCCGATCTTCTTTGATACCGTCCCATACCACTCGACAGTTCTGGCGATTGTTCTTTGATCTACCCTCCGAGGTTCAACGCGACGTCAAACGCACTTATGGTCTTTTCCAGAGCAACCCGGCACACCCGAGCTTGCACTTTGAGAAGCTGGAAGGCGAGGATGACATCTACTCGGCTCGCATCGGTCTCGACTACGGCGCCTTGGCGGTGGTGAAGCAGGATCGCATCGTCTGGTTCTGGATCGGAAGTCACTCCGGGTATGACCACCTCATCTGATCGTTACGGTCGATTTAGCTGAGGGCAAGGACGCTGAATCTGATCAGAGCGGACCGAGGAAGGCGCTCTGACGGGGGAACATTCCTCACGAACTCGTACACGCGGTTCGGGGGTTGGATCCCAAAAGGTCAAAGTTAGGGCGCCGAGTTTCATCGCGCGTAGGCTGTTACGGGGCAGAGTGCATTGAGTTTCGCTAAAATTCCAGCGTGGACGATACCTCAGTTCCCGCACATCACCCCGATCTCGTCCTGCGGCCAAGCAAGCAAAGAGTGACGGTGTATCTCTTCGGGTGCTTGGTTTTCGTGATCATTGGCGCCCTACAAATCTCACGGCACGACCACAGCGCGATGAGTTGGCTGTGCGTACTTTTCTTCGGGTTGGGTGCCGGGGTCTTCGCTATACAATTCATTCCCAGCGCCTCCTATCTGCGAATTCAGAGCGAGGGCTTCATGTTCTGCTCGTTGTTCCGCAAGAGCCCTATGATTCCATGGCAGGAGGTCAGCAGTTTCCGTGTGGCAAGCGTACCACCTTCGGGGCATCGAATGGTCGTATTCGACCGACACACGGCATCCAATCGTGGCCTCAGACAAATTAATCGGCATCTGGTCGACGCCACTGATGGATTGCCCGACAGTTACGGATTGCGCCCCGAGGAACTAGCCAACCTTCTAAACATATGGCGCTCGGAGCATGGCTCGACACATGAGCGTAAAGTCGGCGACGCGTGGATCTAAGGACTGGCGGGAGGTTCGCGCGAAGCCCATTTGAATCGTAGATGGCCTGGTCTTCGTCTCGTCACCGCGCGTGCCGGCGCTTGGAGGGAGTTGCGGCTTGGGCGGCCTCGGCTAACACGCGGAGCGCCCGGTTCACTGCCTGGCTGTCTGGAAAGAGGTTCGCTAGGTCGGGATCAATCAGCGCAAGATTCGATCCGGCCGTGGCGCGGCGATGGTATTTCCCTCGAACACCGCCCCGCAATTGCGATAAATCATACTCCTGTCGCAGGCCGTCAGTGCTCTTGGCTATCGATTTCCCCTTCATAACTGCATTCGCGCGCTATTCACGACCCAAGTTTAGCGCGACTCCTTTCCGCCCCCCTCCCCCTTGTGTTATCGTCATATCCGCTGGGACTTCCAATATGACTCGATCCATCACTCTCACCATTAACGGAACCAAGCGCACCGACACCGTCGAACCGCGCTTGCTGCTGATTCACTATCTGCGCGAAGTGGCCGGTTTAACCGGCCCGCACATCGGTTGCGAAACGTCGCTGTGCGGCGCTTGCACGGTGCACGTGGACGGCAAAGCCATCAAGAGCTGCACCATGTTCGCGGTTCAGGCCGAAGGCGCAAATGTCCTCACCATCGAAGGACTCGACGCCTCCGGAAAGCTGGACCCCATGCAGGAAGCTTTTTGGAATGAGCACGGCCTGCAATGCGGATTCTGCACTCCCGGAATGATCATGACCGCCAAGCAAATCATCGAGCGCAATCCCAACCCCACCGACGAGGAAATCCGCGCCGGGATCGAAGGCAATCTGTGCCGCTGTACCGGGTACCAGCACATCGTGAATGCCGTAAGATCTCTGGCGGTGAAGGCATAACGGAGACACTATGGCCACTACCACTACCAAGACAGAAAAGTTGGTCGGCAAGCGAATCCGGCGTCGCGAAGATCCCCGACTCATCACCGGCACAGCCACCTACGTCGACGACATCCAAATGCCCGGCCTGCACCACGCCTGCATCGTTCGCAGCCCGCACGGCGCGGCCAAGATCAAATCGATCAACATCAAACCCGCGCTCGAGTTTCCCGGCGTGGCCGCCGTGTTCATCGGCAAAGACACCGAAAAAGTTGGACCCGTGCCCTGCGGCGCTTCCCTGCCGGGCTTGCGCGTCCCGCATCACCACATACTCGCGATGGATCGCGTCTATTTCGTCGGACATCCGGTAGCCGTGGTCGTCGCAACCGATCGCTACATCGCGCGTGACGCCGCCGAAGCCATCGAAGTCGACTACCAGCCGCTGCCTACCGTCACCGATCCGGAAAAAGCTATCACCGCCGGCGCGCCGCCCGTGCATCCCGAATGGCCCGATAACATCGCTTTCAATTACCACCAGGACGGCGGCGACATCGACAAAGCCTTCGCCGAAGCCGACGTAGTCGTCAAGCAGCGCATCACCAGCCAGCGGCTCATCCCCTCGGCCATGGAAACCCGTGGCGTGGTGGCGGAATGGCTGGCCGGCGATCGCGCCCTCACGCTGCATACTTCCACGCAGGTGCCTCATCTGGTGCGTACCCTGGTGGCGCAAATGCTGGGTCTGGAAGAGAACCGGCTGCGCGTGATTACGCCCGAGGTTGGCGGCGGATTCGGCAGCAAGCTCAACATCTATGCCGAAGAAGCCCTGATGGGTTTCATTGCGATGAAAATCGGCAAGCCCGTCAAGTGGATCGAAAGCCGGCGTGAGAACTTCACCTGCACCATTCACGGCCGCGGCCACGTGGACTATTACGAAGTCGCCGCCAAAAAAGACGGCACCGTTCTTGGCATCAAGCTCAAGCTGATTCAGGACTTGGGCGCCTATCATCAGTTGCTCACGCCTGTGATCCCCACTCTTTCGGTGCTCATGATGCCCGGCCTCTATCGGTGCCAGAACATCCGCGCCGACATTGTCGGAGTTTTCACCAACGCCGTGCCCACCGATGCGTATCGCGGCGCCGGCCGGCCCGAAGCCACCCACGGTATCGAACGCATGATGGATTTGCTGGCAGCCGAGCTGAAAATGGATCCGGTCGACATCCGCCGGAAGAACTTCATCGCCAACGATGCGTTCCCCTTCCACACCGCCACCGGTCTCATGTACGACAGCG
>Ga0209415_10015097_pt1 | contig 12561 bp, 8 predicted proteins | sample PeaSoiSIISIP2007_FD_187696 | JGI IMG/M metagenome (GOLD analysis project Ga0209415, IMG submission 187696) | Peat soil microbial communities from Weissenstadt, Germany - SII-SIP-2007 (SPAdes) (version 2) | ecosystem: Environmental > Terrestrial > Soil > Wetlands > Peat | place: Germany...
ACCTTGCCGATCAGAGTGTTAATCAAACCGTGAAATCCTTCAGAGGGCGGGAACTACCCTGCTTTGTCCCTTTTTAGCCTAGCATATTAGATGCGCGATGCGGGGTGGCAGTCTGTTGTGTCCGATACGCCTTTTAGGACAGGGGTGAGAGGGGCTCGGATCGCGCACACACTTGCGGTGCCCACCTGCTGTCAAGGGATTGTGCATTATATCAGGCGCATTTGCCAGATTGTTTATTTACGCGTCGGCATCAATAATTCACGTCATGAAGGCCCACAGCGCTCAGTTAAACGGCATCGAAATGTACTACGAGACGGAAGGGGTGGGAGATCCTCTCCTGCTTCTGCATGGGGGAACCGGCTGTCACGATGACTGGGTCTACGCCGGCCGTGATCAACTCGTGAGCGAGTACACGCTCATTAAGCCTGATGCACGGGGTCACGGTCGATCAACCAACCCTCAGAGAACCATAACCCACCGGCAGTGTGCGTCGGACGCCCTCGCCTTGCTAGACCATCTTGGCATCCAGAAATGTCGAGCGATAGGGCTGAGCTTTGGAGCAAATACGCTTCTCCATGTGGCAACGATGCAACCTGATCGAATCGAAGCTATGGTTCTGGTCAGTGCGACCATGTACTTTCCGGAGCAGGCCCGAGCGGTCATGCGTCAAGTCCCGGCGCCCGAACAACAGCCGGCAAAAGAGTGGGAGACGATGCGCAAGCGCCACCATCTCGGTGACGAGCAGATCGTTGCCCTGTGGGAATGGGCGCGCGGGATGAAGGACAGCTATGACGACATAAATTTCACGCCACCGTACTTGTCCAGAATCACGGCATCAACATTGATCGTCTACGGGGATCGCGACTTCCTTTATCCGGTCGAGATGGCGGTAGAGATGTATCGTGCGATTCCACGATCTGCCCTCTGGGTCGTACCAAATGGCGGCCATGGACCCGTCTTTCTGGATGCTGCCTCTCAGTTTGTGCAAACAACGCTTGCTTTCTTTCGGACCTAGGCTAGCCGATCGGTCGTGCGTCGTAACTTTTTCGTGTATATTCCACACGACTCATGCCCACTTTCTACGACCGTTTTGTCGAGTGCGCGGAACGCTGGCCGGACAACGTCGCGCTGGAAGTTCAGCGCCACGATCACATCGAGAGTTGCACGTACGCCGAGCTTCACCAGATGGCCGAATCGGTGGGGCGATGGGTTATCGAAAACGGATTCGCTCGCGGATCGCGGCTGGCCATCGTGGCAGATAACCATCCGCGGTGGGTGGCGACTTATCTCGGAATCATTGCGGCAGGATGTACAGTAGTCCCGCTCGATACCGCTCTGCACGCCGAACAACTGACCACGCTGTTGAAAGACAGTGGCACCTCCGCCCTGTTCTGCGACGCGAAGCATGCGCAGGCGTCTCGGGAGGCAGTCACGAGTCTCAACGTAGGGCTCGTGCTCATGGACCCGGACCGCATGGCCCAGCGCTCCGCCCCCGAGCAATGGCTGGCAAATTTGCCGGTGATTCTCGATGGCGGCCCAGGAAAATTCCAGCCTTCCCGCGCGGCTGCGGACGACCTCGCTTCCCTGCTGTACACCTCGGGCACCACCGCCGACCCCAAGGGCGTAATGCTTACCCACGCCAACTTTCTGGGCGAAGTCGAAGCAGTGTTTAACTGGGTCGACATAGGGCCGTCGGACGCGCTGCTGGGCGTGCTACCCATGTTTCACGTATGGGCGCAGATGGCGAATCTGCTGCTGCCCCTGGTGAAAGGCTCCCGCGTGGTTTATCTGGAGACTCTGAACACAACTGAGCTTCTGCGCGCTTTGCGCGAACGCAATATCACTGCCTTCGCTGTGGTGCCGCAATTCTTTTATCTGATTCACGAACGGATCTTTCAGGAGATCGCGAAACGAGGCGCGCTCGCGCAGAGGGCATTCAAGGCGCTCGTGGCATTCAATCGGACCCTGCGCAAGGTGGGGCTCAATGCTGGTCCCATCCTCTTTGGCAAGGTCCATGAAGCTTTCGGCGAGAAGATGCGTTATCTGGTCACCGGCGGCTCGCGATTCGATCCGCAGATTGCGACGGACTTTCACGATCTCGGCATTGACGTGCTGCAAGCCTACGGGCTGACGGAAACGACGGCAGCTGTGTTTGCGAATTCGCCGACGAACAACGTGATCGGATCGGTGGGCAAAGCCATGAAGGGCGTCGAGGCCAGGATCGTTTACGCAACAAACGACCCGCAACCGCAGGAGGACGGTCCAGCCACGGGTGAAATCGCCCTGCGCGGCGCGGTCGTGATGAAGGGCTACTGGAATCGTCCGGATGCAACTGCAGCAGTCCTGCGCGGGGGATGGTTCTACACCGGCGACCTCGGCTACCTCGATGCGGACGGTAACCTGTTCCTCACCGGCCGCAAGAAGGAAGTGATCGTGCTCAGCAACGGGAAGAATATTTATCCCGAAGAGGTCGAGGCCCATTACCTGAAGTCGCCGTACATCAAAGAACTGGCGGTGATGGGAGTGGAAGGCAAGCCCGGGGAAGGTGGAGACCGGCTGCATGCCGTGATCGTGCCTAACTTCGATGTGCTGCGTCAGAAAAAGATTGTCAACGCCAGGGAAGTCATCCGCTTCGATATCGAGAGCCTGTCGCCGCAGATCGCCTCCACCAAGCGCATCGGCAGCTATGAGATCTGGCAGGAAGATTTGCCCCGCACGACTACGCGCAAGATCAAGCGCTTCGAGGTGGAGAAGCGCGTAAAGGCGAATCAGGCGCGGCGGACTGACCACGATGGCGAATTATCGTCTGAACGGCCTTTGACCAGCGATGAGATGACGTGGCTAGATCAGCCCAACGTGCAGCGGGCGCTGAACATTGTGCACGAGGCAGCGCGCACGGCGCCACCAACTTTGCGGCCTACTCATAATCTTGAACTCGACCTGGGGCTCGACTCCATGCAGCGCGTCGAGTTACTCAGCCAGATCGAAGAGCAACTAGGGGGGGACGTCGAAGAGTCGCAGCTCGCTGAGATTTATACCGTGCGCGAGCTAGTCGACGCCGTTCTGCAAAGCGCGGCCAGCGGCGCGGCAACCTCGGGCTCTCGTCCAACCTTCGCTGGCTGGAAAGCGATTCTGGCGGAAGAACCGGCTGCCGCCGACGTGATTTCCCTGGTTCGGCCGCAGCCGCTCAGCGATGCCTTCTGGTACATGGCTTCTCGCCTGATCCAGGTGATCGCGCTCGACCGGTTTGATTTGCAGGTGCGCGGTGTTGAGAAGCTGCCCCAGAGCGGTCCTTATATTCTCTCGTCCAATCACCAGAGCTATCTCGATCCACTCATCCTGGCGAGCGTTCTGCCGCCAGACGTGTTTAATAAGGTCTTCGCGGTGGGAACGAGCGAAATCTTCGGCAAAGGATTCATGCTTCGTCTGGCGCGTTCGCTGCGGGTTGTGGTCGTCGATCCGGACGCGAATCTTATTCCTGCCATGCGGGTCGGCGCATTCGGACTGCGGCAGGGACGCCCGCTCATCCTTTATCCCGAAGGCGAGCGGTCGATTGACGGCACTCCAAAAATCTTCAAGAAAGGTGCGGCTATATTGTCCATCTACATGCAGGCGCCGATCGTGCCTGTGGCGATTGAGGGATTCTACGAGGCGTGGCCGAGGAACAAACGGTTCCAGAAATTCGCACCGCTGAAAATAGTGTTCGGCGATCCGATTGTTCCACCGCTCGAGAGCGAGGCATCGGAAGCGGCTTACGAGAAGCTGACTGCGGAGTTGAAAGCGCGGGTGGTTCGGATGTGGGAGTGTTTGAGATCGGGACAGGAGGCCAGCTCTGCCGATAACGGTAGTACTTCAGACCATCCATAACGTCGCATGCGGACAGGTGATACCACCTCACGCTTTCTTGGACCGCATATTGCCGATCGGTGACGAGTCCTATCCGCTTCTCCGATACGTCGATGAATACGGCGATACCATCTTCAATGGCCGACAGATGCCGCAATTCCTAAAGGAATGGGACCTGATTATGGACCGTGCGAAATCGCAGGATGAAAGAGAGTCGCTTCTGCAGGTCCGTCGACTCGCAGAGGAATGCCAAAAGCATCCCCACCTGTTCTTGCGTTTCATCGGAGACTAGTCTCACTTCGCTCTCGGATGCGTCCGGTCATACACTTTCAGCACGTGCTTCATCGACAACTGCGTATAGCGCTGCGTTGTCGCGAGGCGTTCGTGGCCAAGTAACTCCTGAATGGCGCGCAGGTCGGCACCTTCTTCCAGCATGTGCGTGCCGAAGGCATGGCGCAGCGTGTGTGGGTGGACATCGGGTGAAAGGCCTTTAGCGACGGCAATCTTCTTGATGATGCGGCCGACGCTCCGCGTTGTGAGCCGCCCGCTACGACGGTTGATGAGCAACGCTGTGGAGTGCTTGCCCTTTGCCGCGAGAACTTTCTGGCGCTCGGGAAGATAGGTTGCGAGTGCCGTTTTCACCGAATCGCCAAACGGAACGTAGCGTTCTTTTTTCCCCTTGCCGCGGATGAGAATGGCCTCGGCACTCAGCCGAATATCTCCGACGTCGATTCCGGTAAGCTCCGAATTGCGGATGCCGCATCCGTACAGTAGTTCCAGCATGAGCCGGTCGCGCTCGGGGAAAGCCGCCACTTCGGGCATTTGGCCATCGATCACCGAATTCATTTCTTCAATCGTGGGAACGCGCGGAAGTTTCTTGGGAAGCTTCGGAGTGGCGACCAGCTTTGCCGGATTCTGCTCCACCACGCCTTCCCGCGCCAGCCATCGATAAAGAGACCGCACGGCGGCCAAAGCACGGGCCACGGAAGTCTTACTTAATCCCTTCTCGTAGAGCTGTGAGAGAAATCCCCGCACGGCGATGTGATCAATCTGCTTCCATCCGCGCGAGCCGGCGTAAGCGGCAAACAAGGACAGATCGCGGCTGTAAGCCTTGATGGTGTGCGGCGACGCATTGCGCTCGCGCAGGTGGCGGATAAAGTCAGCAACGGCTTTGTCGACTGTGGTCTTGGCGCGCTTGTTCGCAGTCATGAAATCCAGCTTCGCAATGACCCTCATCTAGCCTTCGCCCTCGGATGATGCTTCTGATACACGCTCCGCAAGCGGTCGAGCGCCAGATGGGTGTAGACCTGGGTTGTCGAAATATCGGCATGGCCCAAGATTGTCTGCACCGTGCGCAAATCGGCGCCATTCTCCACCATGTGCGTGGCGCAGGAATGACGCAGCATATGCGGAGAAGCCGCGCGCCCGGAAGCAGCCGAGGCGGCACGTACCATCTGCCACACGCGCTGGCGCGAGAGCTTCCGCCCACCCCGCGCAACAAATAGCAACGGTGAATTTCTAACCGAAGCCCCGGCTGTTGCCGATGCTCCGCTTCGCTTCCCTGCCGCCAGTGGGGGGCGTGACTCTGTCAGATATTGCGTGAGCGCCTCCTGCGCCGACCTTCCGAGGGGCACCACCCGTTCCTTGTCGCCCTTGCCGCGCACCAGCATGTAGCCAGCCTCGAGCTTCAGATCTTCCAACTTGGCGCTGATGATCTCCGACACCCGCAGCGCACCCGCATAGAGAACTTCCAGCATGGCGCGATCGCGGGCAGCCAGTGCGGCTGAGTCCTTCGTGTTGCGTGCGGCACCGTGCAGCGCGAGAGGAGCCGCCAGCGTGGCTTCCATTTCGTCGCGAGCCAGCGCCTTCGGCAGAACTTTCCATTGGCGTGGCGACTCGATGTTCAGTGTGGGATCGTATTCGAGTTTCTTATCCAGCAGCAGGTAGCGATAAAGATGACGGAGTGCCGAAAGCTTTCGACCCACGCTGCGGCCGTCGACTTGATGGGAAAAAAGCTGTTGCAGGAAATCGCGCACATCAACGCGCCGGGCGCTCAGCAACAGGCGCTTGCGTTTCTCGAGGAATCCCGAGAACTGGCAGATGTCGGTCGTGTAAGCACTGATGGAAAGCGCCGCCAGCCCCTTCTCAATTCTCAAGTAGTCGAGAAAGCCGGAAAGCACGCGCGAGTTGGCTTCCGAAGCCATGAAGAAGGGATGTGAAGAGTATGCGCGTTATCAGACACTGACGAAAGTGATCAGGTGGATGCCGGAGAAGCACAACTACGTCCGGCCAGCGCCGCGCAGCAGGTCCACCGCGTACAACGCGCCCTCCGGCGTTTCCTCATGCTTGAAGTACGCGAAGACGTCGCGGCCGGCCGCCAGATGTTCTCCGATTCGCCCGACCATGCCGCGGCGCTCATCTCCCGTGTAACTCGGCTTGCGGAATCTGTAATAGACAAAAGCTGCGGTGACCACATCGGGCGTGGTTCGTTCTTCGGTCTCCGCCACACACAAGGCCGCTCCCTGTGACTTCAGCAGTTCCCAAGTCGAGTCGGTCAACCAGGAATCGTGGCGGAATTCAAATGCAGCAGGCAGTGTACGCGGCAGAAGCGCGAGGAAGTCCTTGAGCAGGCCAGCATCGGATTTCAAATTCGGCGGCAACTGGAAAAGCACAGGTCCAAGTTTGCCGGCGCTGGCCAGCGGCTCGATCGTCGCCAGAAAGCGTGGAACAAAATCTTCAGTCCCCTTCAACCGCTTGATGTGCGTGATCACCTGGTGCGCCTTAATGCCGAAGCGAAAGTGCGCGGGAGTTTGCTCAATCCAGTTCTGGATCGTGGTCTCTTTCACCAGTTGCCGGAAGGTGAAGTTCACCTCGACTGTATTGAGCTGCGTAGCGTAGTGACTGAGAAACTTCTTCTGCGCGAGCTTGGCGGGATAGAAGTCAGGCTTCCAGCTCGGATAGGCCCATCCAGAAGTTCCGACAAACAGTTGAGGCATGGCAAAATCTCGGCAGGATTGGCAGCGGACCGGATTATACCTTGCGTCCCGCCTTGCGCGCCCGCGAACGCTCCCAGGGTTTTTTCACAGGCCGCTGGCGAACGCCTTTCGTTTCATCTTCTGCCTGAGCGGCAATCGAAATTGACGCCTTCTTTTCTGCAGCTGCCGAAGCCGCAACTCCCTTGAGATCGGGCAACCGTTGGTTCAATTCGAGCACCGGAGCGAACAGGTCTCCTATCTTTTCCACCCGCGCGACGACTTGCCGTGCTTCGAATACAAGCAGGTTGGCATCTTTCTTCTTGAGCGAGCGCTCAACCTCCTCCCACGTAACCGGCGTCGAAGCCGTAGGATGCTCGCGCGCCCGCAGCGAATAAACGGCTACAGTGGTCTTGTGCTCGTCGTTCTGGCTCCAGTCAACGAAAATTTTCCCGGTTCGAACCTGCTTCTGCATGTCCGACACAACCATGTCTGGATGTTCATGTTCGAGCAATTGCGCCAGCGCGTGTGAAAAAGTCTTGGTCGACTCGTAGTTGGTCGGGGTGTTGAGAGGAACGTAGATCTGCAATCCTTTTGACCCCGACGTCTTCGGAAAGCTCTGCAATCCAAAGTGCTCGAAGATTTCCCTCAGCCATATCCCCACTTGGCAGCATTGCACGATGTTTGCCGGCGGGCCGGGATCAAGATCGAAGACCATCATGGTGGGGCAGGTAATGTCTTTCGCAAGCGAAAGTGACGGGTGCAGTTCGATTGCGGCGAGGTTCGCCAGCCAGACCAGGGTAGCCAGGTCGTCGGCGAGAATGTAATGGATGGTGCGGCGGTTTCTCCCGCTCCAGATGGGAGCGGTCTTCACCCAGTCGGGCCGGTGCTGGGGCGCGTTCTTCTCGTAGAAAAACTCCTCGTCCACGCCGTTGGGATAGCGCTTCCGCGTCAGGGGACGTCCGGCCAAATGAGGCACCATCGCCGGCGCAATGCGCACGTAATAGTCGATGACCTGCTGCTTGGTAAATCCCGTCGCTGGATACAGCACTTTTTCCAGATTCGACAGCTTGAGTTGCTTCCCCTGGACCTCAACCGTCGAATCCATCGCGTACGCTCCCGCAGGCATTGTGCATCAAACCCCGGCCCGCGCCAAATGCAACCTCTCCGCACCTTCGCCTGAATCAGGCTCCGGGCCGGTTTGACAACCTCCCTGCTCGCCACGTAATTTCAAACTTCTACCCTTCATATTCGTCTAAACATAGCGGTCAAAGCATGTCCGTCCAAACGTACGTCCAACCTTCTGGAGGTCCGATGAAACGCCGTATCCTCAGGCCTTTTGTTCTGGTTCTGCTTCTCATTCTTGCAGCCCTCGCCGCAGCCCAGGATGTCGCATCCTTCGAAAAGCGCATCATGGTCAAGAAGCTGCCGAACGGTCTGACCATCCTCGTCTGCGAGCGGCCCGAGGCGCCGGTCTTTTCTTTTTTCACCATGGTCGACGCAGGTTCTGCGCAGGATCCCATGGGGAAGACTGGCTTGGCTCACATGTTCGAGCACATGGCCTTCAAAGGCACGGATAAGGTAGGCACCACCAACTATGCCGCCGAGAAGCCCGCCCTGGAAAAGGTCGAGGCCGCCTACGCTGTCTACATCGCTGAGCGCGACAAACGCGTAGGCCGTGACGAGGCCAAGCTGAAACAACTGGAAAAGGCCTGGAAAGACGCCATCGCCGAGGCCGACAAGTATGTCGTGCCCAACCAGTTTGGCAAGATCGTCGAGCGGAGCGGCGGTCAGGATCTCAACGCCTTCACCGATTACGACGAGACCGCGTATCACTATTCGTTGCCCGCGAACCGGCTGGAGCTGTGGGCCTACCTTGAGTCGGAGCGCTTTCTGCACCCTGTGTTGCGCGAGTTTTACAAAGAGCGCAACGTGGTGATCGAAGAGCGGCGCCTGCGCACTGACAGCAACCCCACAGGCCGGCTTCTGGAACAGTTTAACGCCGCGGCCTTCGAGGCTCATCCCTATCACCGGCCGACTGTGGGATGGATGTCCGACTTGAATTCCTTCTCGGCCACTGATGCCAAGAAGTTTTTTGACAAGTACTACGTACCCGCAAACATGGTGGTCGCAGTGGCCGGTGACGTGAAAGCTTCCCAGATCATGCCGATTCTCGAAAAGTACTTCGGCCGCCTGCCCGCCAGCCAGAAGCCCGACGAAACCACCACCACCGAGCCTCCGCAGAACTCCGAGCGCAAGGTCGTGCTCAAGGAAAAATCGCAGCCCCTCTACCTTGAGGGATACCACCGCCCCGACTTCATGACGAAAGACGACGCGGTGTATGACGCGATCACCGATCTCATGTCGGAAGGCCGCACCTCCCGCCTTTACCGCGCCCTGGTGCGCGATAAAAAGATCGCCTCGTTCTCAGCCGGATTCAGCGGGCTGCCCGGCAACAAGTACCCACACCTGTTCGCGTTTTATGCTTTCCCGCTCCCTGGACACACCACGCAGGAGGTGGCGGACGCGATTCACGTTGAAATCGAACGCCTGAAGAAGGAAGACATCAGCGATGACGAGTTGAAGATGATCAAGACCCGCACTAAAGCCAACCTGATCCGCGGACTGGGAGACAACGAGGGACTGGCCACCCAGTTGGCGATCTACCAGACGCGCTACGGCGACTGGCGCGAGTTGTTCCGCTCCGTGGACCGCATCGACAAAGTAACGAAGGCAGACATCCGCCGCGTGGCCAACGAAACCTTCAACGATACCAACCGCACCGTAGGCGTGATCGAAACCATCACGGGACAAAGCGGTGAGCAGGGATCGGGCAATCGGGGAACGGCGGATCAGGGAGGTGCGCAATGAACCCGAATCGGATGCCTCTACCGATGATTCTCGTGGCCGCCATGATGTTCACGCCGCTCCCAAGGGCCGCGGCACAAGCGACAAACTGGCAGCAGATCCCCATCCCTCCTCTGCCCGCTTTCCATCCTCAGCAGCCGAAACGCGTTGAGCTCTCGAACGGCATGGTCATCTTCCTGCAGGAGGACCACGAACTGCCGCTGATTGAGGGCTCTGCCCGCATCCGCGGCGGCTCGCGCAATGAACGGGCTAGCAAAGTTGGACTGGTAGACATGTTCGGCGAAGTCTGGCGCACCAGCGGCACCAAAGCGCAAACTGGGGATCAACTCGACGATTTTCTCGAAGTGCGCGCCGCCAAGGTTGAGACCGGCGGCGGTCCCGATTCAACCAGCATCAGTTTGAGTTGCCTGAAAGGCGATTTCGACGATGTCTTCAAAGTCTTCGTCGACCTGTTGCAGAACCCTGAATTCCGCGCCGACAAGCTCGACCTGGCGCAGAAACAGGCGGAGGACGGCATCTCGCGGCGCAACGATGAGGTCGGCGAGATTGCGGCACGCGAATCCGCCAAGCTGGCGTATGGGGCGGACAATCCCTATGCCCGCGAGCCCGAGTACGCGACCGTGGGCGCCGTGACCCGCCAGGATCTGATCGACTGGCACCGCACCTATGTGCATCCCAACAACGTCATCCTTGGGATGAGTGGCGACTTTGATGCCGCGGCGATGGAAGCCAAGCTGCGCGCCGCTTTTGAGGCCTGGCCCAAAGGCACGGAACTTCCGAAAGACGACATTCAGTACCAGCCCGCCAAGCCCGGCTACTACCTCATCCCCAAAGAAGATGTAAACCAGAGCAGCATTCGCATGGTCACGCTGGGCACCACGCGCAACAACCCGGATTACTATGCCATCACTGTTTTCAACGAGGCGTTCGGCGGCGGATTCTCCTCGCGGCTGTTCAATGACATCCGCACCAAACGCGCCTTGGCCTACAACGTCGGCGGCGGCATCGGTGCGAATTTCGGGCATCCCGGCCTACAGCAATTCGTCATGGGCACCAAGAGCCAGAGCACGATCGAGTCGATCCAGGCGCTGGATGAAGACATCGACAACCTGGCCAAACAACCCATCACTGACGAAGAAATCAAGCACGCCAAAGATGCCATCCTGAATGCTTTCATCTTCCGCCTCGACTCGCCCGATAAAGTTCTCTCCGAGCGCCTGACCTATGAGTTCTACGGATATCCCTCGGACTGGCTCGACAAATTTCCAGCCGAGATCCAGAAAGTCACCGCAGCCGACGTCAATCGCGTAGCGTCGAAGTATGTCCATCGGGACCAACTCGCAGTGTTGGTGGTCGGCAACATCAAAGAGTTCGACAAGCCGCTCTCGTCACTAGGGCCGGTGAAAGAAATCGATATCACCATTCCACCTCCACCGGGCACGAAAGCAGAAGAGGACGCCAAACCCACAGCCTCCAATGAAGAAGGCAAGGCGTTGGCTGCGAAGGTGGTGGCCGCGATGGGCGGCGAAGCCAAGCTGGCGGCGATCAAGGCCATAAAGGCAGAGGTGACCCTCACGCAGAAGACTCCGCGGGGCGAGCTCCCCATGCAAATGGAAACCGTAATCGTGTACCCCGATCATCTGCACGCCGAAATGCAAACTCCGAATGGAACCATGAACATCGTGGTCACGCCGGATGCGGCCTTCATGGCGATTCCCGGCCAAAGCATGCGCGACTTCCCTGCCTCCCAGAAAGCAGAGTCGCTCGAGCAGATCAAGCGCGACCCCATCTTCATCGCTTCCCACGCGAAGGACCCCAATGTGTTTTTCCGCGCGGGAGGAACCGAGAAGGTTGGCGACACCGAGGCCCGCATCGTCGATGTGAATGCCGCGGGCGCCGCTATCCGGTGGTTTGTCGATCCCCAGAGCGGCCACATTCTGAAAGAGACGTATCGAACGCTTAACCAGGGTCAGCCGGTGCAGGGTGAAACCGATATGGAGGACTGGAAGTCAGTAAACGGCGTGAACGTTCCCTTCGTTCGCCAAAACAAACAAAACGGTCAGGATTCAAGTAAGTCGGAGTACACATCGTTGGAGTTCAATCCGGCGGTCGATCCCAAGTTGTTCGAGAAACCCGCCGAAAAACCGCCAGCCCAACCGTAGCGCCGCCGTTCTGGCGGCTGGGAGCCGGCCCTGAGGCCGGGCTTACAAACGCGAAGCCTGCAGGGTGAGCCAGGCTTTCTGATATCCGTGCCCCGCCGCCTCTTCTAACCACTTCCTGGCTTCGTCAAGGTCAGTCGGAGTTCCATCTCCGGAGATGTAGCGGAGAGCGAGGTTGTACTGAGCGGCCGAATTACCCTCCTCCGCAGCAACGGCAACCCAGTGGGCTGCTCGCGCGCAACTTTGCGGGACATGGCGCCCAATCTCATAGGCCATCCCCAAGGTCAGAGCTGCGACGTCATCTCCGTACTGCGCTTGGTGGCGCACAGTTTGCATCTCATAGCGGCTCAAGCCTTCCACCAGTGACGATTCTGCAGGGTCCGTTACTCGCAGGTGGCTTGGTTCAAGCACAGCTGGTTCAAGCACAACTGGTCCAAACACACGTAGATCGGTCCGTGGGTCCTCGTTCCCGGTAGCCACACGGGATTGGGCCTGACCAACACGGTCACGCTTTGGAGAGTCATCGACTGCGATCTTATCTACTACGATCTTAGGAACCCGAGGAGCGGCTTTCACCGCGGTGAGGGCAAGTCGGTGAATTCCCGGCAGCGAAAATAGGAGCGCGAGTATGATCAGCGGCACAACAACGGGCCCAGCATACGCTGTCGTAACTCGTAACGCGCATTTGAAATTGGATGCGATCCGCGTGGATAGGG
>Ga0209415_10015098_pt1 | contig 12561 bp, 9 predicted proteins | sample PeaSoiSIISIP2007_FD_187696 | JGI IMG/M metagenome (GOLD analysis project Ga0209415, IMG submission 187696) | Peat soil microbial communities from Weissenstadt, Germany - SII-SIP-2007 (SPAdes) (version 2) | ecosystem: Environmental > Terrestrial > Soil > Wetlands > Peat | place: Germany...
GATCCACATCCAACTGCGTCTTCCCCAACTGGGCCTTCGCCTTATCCAGATTTGCCTTGGCCTGTTGGAGGTTTGCAGAGGCTTGATCGAAGGCCGCCTGGAAGGGTCTGGGGTCTATCAGAAAGAGCGGAGCGCCTTTCTTCACCACGGCGCCGTTGAGGTATTCCTGCTTGAGCAGAATGCCGGTGACCTGGGCGCGAATCTGGGCGTTGACCAAACCGTTGACGGTGCCCACCCATTCCTTGGTGATGGGGACATTTTTTTGCACGACCTCGACGATTTGCACGTCGGGAGGGCCGGGGGGAGGCAGCCCCATTTTGCCGCAGGCGGCTGGCACCGCCGCGGCAAGGGCCAAGAGAGCCGGCGCGATTTTCAGTTGCTTGGTGGGCATTGCGTCTGCTCCCGGCGACCGACGCCTTCTACAATCCGCATCAGGATCGGGTTCAGCTACGAAGGACTCCCTACGATTGTCTTTTACCGTGAACGCCAGGCCTGGCGTCGCTTTCCGCCGAGTCCTCCCCGATTTCCTGGCGCGGTTTGGGAGTCGCTGGGCCAGTTTACACCTGTCCCCGAATTTCTCGTCATGAAATCAGCAACTTGCGCCGTTCGACGGCCGACGACGCTGCGAATCCTAGTTGGCCCGAGAGGATTCGGGGAACTGTCAAAACTGACAGTCTCGCCGCCAGCCACAGATGGGGGAGTCAGTTCGTGGGTCTTCGCGGGCGCAGGCGTTTGCCCCTGAGTTAATGCTCCCCGCGCAGAAACGCCAGCATCGCCCGCTGGAATTCCTCTGCCTGCTCGATATGCGGAATATGCCCCGCGGCCGCGATCACCACCAGACGGCCCCGTGGAATATCGTGTGCCGCGGCGCGGCCCAGGTCCACGAAATTGCCCATTCGCGCTCGCGCCTCTGGTGCGGAGTAGCTTCCCAGTGGCACGGTATGGTCCTGCTCGCCCACAATCGCCAGCGTGGGCGGTACGAGCAGCCCGTATTCGCACCGCACCGGCTGTTGGTAGATCATCTGGTAGGCCAGCGCCGATGCCCGGGCCCAGCGCGCATACTCACCGCTGCGGGTCACGCGGATCTGTACCTCGGCCAGCGGCTCGTAGACCTCCGGCCGGGGATGCGCAAAATATCGCGCATAGAACGCCCGGATTTTTGCCGCGTCGGTATTCGCCAGTTCCGCTTCATACAGGGTTTCGTCCGTCTGCGGCGGAATGTTGACGCGGTAATCCTCCATGCCGATGGAATCTTCCAGGACGAGCTGCGTCACGCGCTCGGGGTACATCAGCGCAAACCGCACGGCGAGCATGCCACCGGTCGAATGTCCGACGACAGCGGCCCTGCGGATTCCCAGGGCATCGAGCAGGCGTAGTGTATTCGCGGCCAGCAACTGAAAGCTGTAGCGGATGTCCGGCTTGGACGATTTTCCCCACCCAATCTGATCCGGAATCACCACGCGATAGCCCGCTGCGGCCAGGGCTCGGGCCGTCTCCGCCCAGTAATAGCCGCCAAAATTCTTCCCATGGAGCAGCACGACGGCGCGCTCGCCCTGAGCCTCCTTTGCCGTCGCGTTCTCCGTCGCTCCGGCTACTGCTTGGGGCGCCGGCGGCACGTCCATGTAGGCCATGCGCAGGTCCTGGCCCTCGATGGTGAGAGGCAGGAAATGCACCGGCCAGGGATATGGGTAACCCTCCAGGGCAATCCCCAACGCCTCCGGCTCCGCAGCCTCGTGCGCCTGCTGGCCCTGCGCCCGGGCCGATGTTGGACCTCGCATCGCGCCCGATCCGGCAGCGCAAATGATCACCAGCGCCAGTGCCGATATTCGCATGCCCACTCTCCTCGCCGCTTCGCGCTCCCATTATCTTCGAGAGCGATTTCGGCCGCCATATCAGGGCCCAGCGCCTTCGCGACGAGTCCCGGCTGCCCACCCAATCCGGCCTCCGGCCGTTCGGCGTACAATCCATGGAGGCGGAGGCGAGCAACATGGACCGAGCGATGCGTTTGGCGTCGGGGGCTGCACTGGTATTGGCATCATTCTTCGCTCTGTACTCATCCGCGCAGGACGCACCAAAGGCCGCCGCATCCCAGAAGACCCCGCCCGCGAAGAAAGCCGCTGAATCGCCCAAGGAAGCGCTCAACTGGGTGGGCTGGTCGGACGGGTTGTTCGAGCAGGCGCGGCGGGAGAATCGATTCGTACTGCTGGATCTCGAAGCAGTGTGGTGCCACTGGTGCCACGTGATGGCGGATACGACGTATCGCGATCCGGAGGTCATCCGCCTGCTGCGCGCGCGCTACATCACCGTTCGCGTGGACCAGGACGCGCGTCCCGACCTTTCGAATCGCTATGAAGAATACGGCTGGCCCGCCACAGTCGTGTTCGACGGCAAAGGCAGCGAACTCGTGAAGCGGCAGGGCTACCTGCCGCCCGGGGATATGGCCTCGATGCTCCAGGCTATCATTGACGACCCCACGCCGGGGCCCTCCGTCGTCCCGGAAGAAACCATCGAGTACTCCGGGGCGGCCATTACCGCCTCGCTTCGCACCGAACTCGAAAAGGATTACCTCGACGGCTACGACGGCAAGGAAGGTGGCTGGGGATTCGGGCACAAATTCCTGGATACGGATTGCGTCGAGCTGGCCCTGATCCGCGCCAAGCGCGGAGACGCAGGCGCCGAACGCATGGTGCGGCAGACGCTCGCGGGAGAGGAACACCTGGTCGATCCCGTGTGGGGCGGCGTGTACCAGTATTCCACCGACGGGGTGTGGTCCAACCCGCACTTCGAGAAAATCATGTCCATGCAAGCGGAAAACCTTCGCATTTTCTCGCTGGGCTACGCCCAACTGCAGGACCCGGCAGCGCTCAAGGCGGCGAAGGACATTCATCGCTTTCTGGTGACATTCCTGCTGAGCCCCGACGGCGCGTTCTACACCAGCCAGGACGCCGACGTGGTCGAGGGCAAGCACAGCGCCGCGTACTTCCGCCTGTCCGATGTGGCGCGGCGCAAGCAGGGCGTTCCCCGCGTGGACACGCACAGCTACGCGCGCGAGAACGGGTGGGCCGCGGCAGCTTTCGCCGCCTTTTATTCGGCCACGGGCGACGCCAAGGCGCTCGACCAGGCGCGCCGCGCCGTTGCCTGGGCTGAAGCCAATCGGGCGCTACCCGATGGCGGCTTCCGCCACGATGAAAAGGACGCCGCGGGGCCGTATCTGGGCGATTCCATCGCCATGGTGCGGGCGTACTTGACGCTTTACGGAGCCACGGGCGACCGCCCGCTGCTGGCCCACGCGGAGCGGACCATGGGCTTCATTGGCCGCACATTCAGCGCGCAGCAGGGCGCCGGATTTCTCACTTCGAAAACACCGACGGATCACGCCTACGTGGTGCACCCGCAGCGCGACGAAAACGTGGGCGTGGCGCGCGCGGCCAACCTGCTCTTCTATTACACCGGGGATGCCGGCTACGAGAAGATGGCCCAGGTGGCCATGCGCTACCTCGCCGCCGGCCCCATCGCGCGGCGGCTGCCGGTGGCCAGCACGCTGCTGGTGGATTACGAACTGTCACGGCCGCCGCTGCACCTGACAATCGTCGGTCATAAGGATGATCCCTCGGCGCAGGCGCTTTTTCAGGCGGCGCTGCGGTATCCAGTGGCGTACAAACGGCTGGAGTGGTGGGACACGCGGGAGGGGCGGTTGCCGAATCCCGACGTGCAATATCCGGAGTTGAAGCAGGCGGCCGCGTTTATTTGCACGAGCCGGACTTGCTCGCCGCCAATTTTTCAGGCTGAGCTGTTGGCTGCGCGGGTGGACAAATTAACTGCGATTTCTGCCGCGAATAGTGGGGAGTAGCAGGTCACGCGGAGTGGCGCTGTGCCGCCGCGGCTGGATTGTGCCACTCGGCGGGACGGTGCTACTTAATCCGCCACGGCCACGCCACGGGGCGCCATCCGCGTGAGCACCGTGGCGTCGCGCACGGGCGTGGATCGGACAATAATCGGACGTGCCAGCGCGGCTTCCAGCAGGTGCTTTCTCCCGCCCAGGATTCCCGCGCTCTGTTCCGTCTCTTGCCACCCGGCGGCGCGGATGAGCAGATACTCCGCGTTGCTGCGCACTTCGACGCGGCGCACGGCACCGTCGTGGTCTTCGTCGAGCGCGTCCGCAATGCGCAGGACGCCCGCGAGCGTGCGGACGACGCTGCGCCCGTCGGGTTCCAGCGCGCCGTATGCTTTGTGTTTTTCGCGCGGCTCGGTGCCGCAGTGGTACCGCGCGATCACGGCCACGCGTTCGATTTCTTCCTTCGACCAGCCGAGCGGGGGCGCCAGCCGGGAGATGAGCCGGTAGGTTGCTTTGTGGTGTCCCTTGGCAGTTTCCGCTCGGCCGGTATTGTGCAGGAGCGCCGCAGCGTGCAGCAGGACGCGCGCGCGCGGATGGCCCAACGTTCCGTTGAATCCCGCGGCGGCGAGCCCGTCGAAAAGTTCCAGCGCGATGCGCGCCACCTGGCGGGAGTGCGCCGTGTCGGGGTCGAGGCCAGCAGCCCACTGGGTCAGCTTGGCGAGCGCCGCGGCTTCCAGCCGTTCGCCCTCCGGCAGCCCGGCGCGCCACACGGACCAGAGTGATTTTCGCCCGGCCATACTGGCGCGATACTCGTCCAGCCGGGAGGTTCGCTCGCGCTCGATGGCCGCGTGCCACCGCGCCGCAGCCGCATCGTCGTAGACCGGCCCGGTCTCCGGCAGCGTTGCCGCGAGCACGTCCAGGTCGTGGACTTCCCCCAGCAGATCCTGAATGCGTTTGAGGCCCTCGCCCCACTCCGCGTGTCGTTCCGGCAGGAAGTTTTCCACCGTGTAGCGGAACCGCTTCAGGCCGATGCGGAGTTCGTGCCAGGAGGCGGGATTGCGGTTGCGCAGGGCGCGACGGTGCAGCGCGCGCGCCTGCTCCCAACTCTCCAGCGCCAGGTGCTGCGCCACGAGCCCATCGGGCGCCAGCCGCCGGGCGCGCTCAGGAAGCGCCTGCGACCACAGCAGCCATTGTCTGCGGTCGAAGGCCTCGATCGCCTTAGCGACTCCTTCCTTCAATTCCGGCTCGCGCGCGGAAAACAGTTCCGCGAGAGCCTGGCGCACCGGGTCGCCTTCGTCGGCCAGCCGGCTCACCCACTCCTGGAGTACCTGCAAGTCGCGCAGCTCCCCCAGGCGGCGGAAAACTTTCCGGCTGGCTCGCCGCATTTCGTTCCAGGACGGCTCGGAATCCACCTGGGCGAGGCCGGCCGCCATGGAGCGGCAGCGGCGCAATGCCACGCGCAGATCATGAACCACTTCGGGGGAGGACTCGCGCGCAGCGAGGCGGGCCTCGCGCAGGACGCGCTGCATCCAATATCGCAAACCCACGCGCTTTTCCTGCGCGCGATCAGAGAGAACTTGCATGTGGCCCCTGGCAGAAGAAACGAAGGGATAATTGTACGCTGCGGGGCAGGGAGGTCAAATCGCCTGTGGAAAACTCGGCGCGGGGGCCCGCGCCACTAGCGCCGGCCTTGCTTCTCCCAGAGTTCCAAAAACATTCGCACGGTGGCCGGGGCGTGGCCGGCGTAATGATTGTTGGCATAGGCGAAAATGGGAACGCCGCGCCCGGAAATCTTCCAGCATACGTTAGCCCATTCGGTGAGCTCGCTCGACCGGTCCACGATGGTCTTTTCCCACGACTTGGTTTTTCCCTCGATTCCCTTGCGGTCGCCCAGCCAGCGGATGTAGGCAAAATCAGCCGTGATGGGATCGCCGTCCCGGAACAGTTGCGACGGCCGCGGCATCCAGGGATGGTCGATCAGCGCCAGGGCCACCGCATGGCCGCGCAGCAGATCGAAGAGTTTCGTACCCAGCCAGGTTTTGTTGCGCACTTCGAGAGCGAACCGCACGCCCTGCGGAAGCCGCTTGAGAAAAGGCGCCAGCCGCGCGAGAAACGCATCCACCGAGGCGAAGGCCATTTTGTTGAAGTACGGGAATTGCAGCAGGAGCACTCCCAGCTTTTCGTCCAGGAGCCGCATGCGCTCCGCGAATTCCTGGAACTCTTTGTCGCAGTCCACCAGCACCTTTTCGTGCGTGACGGTCTGTGGGACCTTGGCCGCGAACAGGAATCCCGGCGGAGTCTTTGCTTCCCAACCGCGCACGGTGCTCTCGGAGGGTGTGCGGTAGTAGGTGCTATCGATTTCTACCGTGTCGAAGTGCTGGGCGTAATAGGAGAGGTAGTCGGCAGGCTTCATCCCCTCCGGGTAGAACGTGCCTTCCCATCCGGCCGCGGTGAATGCCGAGGTGCCTAGCCGCAATGCGCCCCTTTTGTTCATCGTCTTTAGTAAACCAATCCAGTCAATGCTCAGACGCGATCGAAGACTCCGGATTTGGGTGTGATGTAGCGCTGCGAAACCGGAATCGTTGGCGATTCGACGGGACTCGGTGATGAGCAGCGAATGTTGCGCATTTCGATGCGCGCAGGCTGAAAGCCCGCGCTACTATTTTGCTCCGGCCTCTCGCCAGGCTTTCCAGTCGCGGCGGACGGACTTCACCATTGCCCGGGCAGCCTCGAGCAGCCAGTCCGCCGGGCGGCGCGCCAAGTCCCGCCGGATGACCGGGCGGGCGTTCGCAGTGCCCAGATGGACGTTGGCGGTTTCCGCTCCCATGGCGTGGAGCAGGCGCTCTTCGTTTCTCTTTTCGGGGAGTTCGACGATATTGATTTTCTTGCAACTGGGCGAGAGCCGCCGCACGATCCAGTGGCCGTCGACGCGGAAGTGCGGGTCCGGGCATCGCACCGCGCGGCGCAGAATTTCCGCGTAGAGGATCGGGCCTGAGCCAGTGTGGTGGCGCAGCCACACCGCTGCTGAGGGCACCAGCGCCTTGGCCTCGCGCGCCACCAGTCCCCCGCGCCAGGGGACCACCGACACGTACCGCTGGTGCCCCCGGCTTCCCAGTCCCGCGCCTCGCCGGGCGTAGCCGTATTTCAGTTTCTTCTCCGGCATGGCCCGTTCAATGGCCCTGCGAGCCGCCGCGGGCACGACTTTTGGATCCACCGCGGGACATGCTCGCAGCTTCCCCCAGAATCGGGGGCCTTCCTCGATTTGCTGCAGGGCTACGCGCCGCAGCCAGCCGCTGCGATCCGAGAGCACAAACGCGCGTCCCTCTGCCGCCATCGAATCGCGGTAACCTTCTATGATGCATTCGGCAATCAAGCGCGGCTTCAACCCCAGATGCTCCACCTCGGCCGCCAGCAGGGCACTGGCCGTGAGCCGCACCAGGTCGATGGTGTACGGCATGTGGCTCACTTCATCGAAATCATTGATGCCCCAGATGAGCCGTCCCTCGATGTCGCGCCAAGTGCCGAAATTTTCTACGTGGAGGTCGCCGACGGCGAGAACGCGAGGCGCCGCTGCGGCCTGGGGGCACACCTCGCCCCATACCTGGAGCCAGCGATAGAACGTGGCACGCAGGAAGGGAAACAACTCCGCAGTCATGAATTCGTGCTTCAGCCGGAGATCCTGCGCCACCAGATGCGTGCGCCCCCCCAGCCATTTCTCATAGCTCTGCGAAGCAGCAATGATGTCCATGGCAGCCAATCCCTTTCCGCGGCGCCCCGGCAGACCGCGGGCGCCCGGGCCTTTCGCCGAGCGAACGGCACGCGTGAGGCGTGATAGTAACAACCCGGCGGCCGCTCTGGAAGCAGAATGGCCCGGACGAGAAGGAGGCTCGCGGCGATCAGCGCAATTTGTCGAGATCGAATTCGGCCGAGACGGATCGCCCCTGCGGGTCGGTTGCCTGGATGTGGAGCAGCGCGGAAGCGACGTCGTGCACGTCATATTCCACGAACACTTGAGCTCCGATGATCGTCGTGGAGGCCCGCCCGGTCTGCGCATACAACGGTTGCGCCCTCATTTTCCGCGGCGCGATTTTGTGCTCCTGGGATAACTGCACGTCGAACTGCCCCCAGAAGCGATTCTTCAGGTCCGTGATGTCGCTCGGACTTATTGAAGAGTTCGCGGCCCCGTCCATCCACACGACCACCTCGAACACGTCCGCGCGCTCCGAGGCATCCGCGACCGCCTGCCGGAGAGGGTACATGCTGCCGGCCTCGAAACTGTGCACCACTACTGCGCAGTAGGGCGTGCGAATGGCCAGGTGTTGCACGCGCAACCCCTGGAGGGCGTTGGGGAAGGACGCCTCATAGCCCTTGAAGAATTTAGCCGCGTCCTGATCGTGGCGCTGCCCCAACCGGTAGGCCTCCAACACGTCCATCTCGCTGAGTTGATCGATGTAGGCGGGCAGAGCTGGAGGCCAGAGCAGGCATGCGGCGAGCATTGCCGGGACGGACCAGCGGCGAATCCGCGCGGGGCATGGGAGCTTCATCACACCTCCTTCCGGCCGCCGGCTACTCCTCGCATTTCAGCGCAGCGCCGCGAGGTCGAAGTCCGCGGTCGCGGTCTTGCCGGCATGGCTGGTCACTTGAATGCGGGCCATGTCGGAGGCCACGCTCTGCACGTCGTACTCGAGATGCATCTCCGCGCCGGACAGGGTGGAGAAGTCCCCACCCGGGAAGTACTGCGGCATCACGAGCGTCTTCTGGGAAGCGAGCACATGCTCCTGGGAGTTGAGCTCGATTGTGAACATCTGCTGGATGCCCACGGCCGGGTCGAAGGCTCTGGATTGCGAAGCGGAGCTCCGGAACGGAATATCGATCCAGACAACCACCTCGAAGACCCGCGCCCGCTCCGTGTAGTCCTTCCAGGCCTGCTGCGCGGAATAGGTGTTGCCACCCTTGAAGCTGCGAAGGATCACCGCGCTGTACGGTGTTCGCACGCCGATGGCGCGGACGGAGGGTTCGTTCGCGGTGTAGGTGAATTTCTTTTCGTAGGCGTCGAAGAATTTTCCCACGCGGAGGCCGCGTCGCTGCCCGAAGAGGTAGGCCTCGCGCACGTCGTCTTCGCTCAGATGTCTGTGATAGGCGACGAGCGGCGGTGGAATGAAAAGGGAAGCGGCGGTCAAAAGAGCCGCAAGCGCGCGGCCGTGCCCGCCGAACAGCCAATCGCGCCACCGGGAGTCCCGCACAGATCCTCCCACCGGCACTGCCGAACTGCTCTCTCAGATCACCCGGAGCGCCTGTCCTGCCGGCGCTGCAGCCGCGGCGGGGCGGACCGCCGCCTGCCCGGCGCGCTTCTGGTATTTGGTCGCCACGTAGTCGTCCACCAGCGTCCGGAAGGCGATGGAAAGCTGCTCGTAGGTGCCTTCGAGCGTGGTGAAATGTTTGCCGTCGATGTAAATCGGGCAGCGAGGCGCCTCGCCGGTGCCCGGCAGGCTGATCCCGATGTTGGCCGCCTTCGATTCGCCGGGGCCGTTGACGATGCAGCCCATCACGGCGAGCTTCATGGTTTCCACGCCCTCGTATTGCGTTTTCCACTCGGGCATTTTCTCGCGGATGTAGTCCTGGATCCGTTCGGCCAGCTCCTGGAACGTGGTGCTGGTGGTGCGCCCGCATCCCGGACACGCGGTGACGCTGGGGGAAAACGCGCGCAGTCCCAGGGCCTGAAGCAGTTCGCACGAGGCGTACACCTCGTCGCGGCGGTCGCCGCCGGGCCGCGGCGTGAGGGAAATGCGAATCGTGTCGCCGATGCCCTCGCCCAGCAGGATTCCCATGGGAGCCGCGGACCAGATGAGGCCCTTCGCGCCCATGCCCGCCTCGGTGAGGCCCAGATGGAGCGGCTGGTCCGTTTTCGATGCCAGATCGCGATAGACGGCCACCAGGTCCGGCGGCCGCGAAGTTTTGCAGGAGATGATGATCTGGTCTTTTTGCAGCCCGCATTCGAGCGCCAGTTCCGTGGACTGGAGGGCGGAGAGCACCATGCACTCGTTGATGATGTCTTCCGAAGATTTTCCCAGGTCGCCGTCCGTGTTCTCCTGCATCTTCGCCATCACCAGTTCCTGGTTGAGCGAGCCGGCATTGACGCCGATGCGCACGGGTTTGCCGTTGTCGCGCGCGAGCTTGCAGATGACGGAAAACTGCTCGTCGCGCCGCTGGCCCGCGCCCACGTTTCCGGGATTGATGCGGTATTTGTCCAGCGCCTGGGCGCAGGCGGGATATTTCGTCAGCAGGACGTGGCCGTTGTAGTGGAAATCCCCGATGATGGGCACGTTGCAGCCGGCATCCGCGAGACGCTGTTTGATTTCCGGCACTGCGGCCGCGGCCTCCGGAATGTTTACGGTGATGCGCACCAGTTCGGAGCCGGCCTCGGCCAGTTCCAGGCATTGGCGCGCGGTGCCGATAGCGTCCACGGTGTCGGTGTTGGTCATGGACTGGACGACGACGGGAGCGCCCCCGCCCACCGTCACGTGACCCACCTTCACGCCCACTGTTTTGCGCCGGTCCTGCATTCTCGCGTCTGCCTCCACTCATCCATTCTATCCGACCTGCGCCGCGCCCCGCCAGCCGGCGTGTGCTCCTGTGTCGTGCCGGCAGGTAGTCTGTTGAGGGTGCTCCCCGCGGCATGCTAACCTGCTGTTATTCTCGCCGGAGTGGCGGAACTGGCAGACGCACGGGACTCAAAATCCCGCGGCACTTAGTGCCATGAGGGTTCGACCCCCTCCTCCGGCACCAAAAACACAGTGGGGAGTGATGAGTGACGAGTGGCTAGGGAATTCAAGGCCACAGAGGTGGAGCTCCGAGCGTATTAAGACGGCGGGTGTAACGGGGATTTACTTCTTCAGGTAGCTGACGCCGTACTTGTAGAGGCCTTCCTTCGGCAGTTCCTGTGTGAAGACGATGCGGGCGGGAATAAAAATGTTGGCGGCCCCGGCGGCGTAGGGGTTGGCCACTTCGATGCGCGATCCCAGAAAATAGCGTTTCGCGCTGCGAAACGACAGTCCTCCGCGGGAGATGTCGTCGCAGCCCACTACTTCTTCCCCGAATCCCGGCTGGCGGATGCATGCCGGCATGTTCGATTTAATGCGCAGGTCTTTTCTGCGGCTCATCACGGGCGGGGGAGGCTCGGGGGGAGAGGCCTGCTCGTGAGCCGGATGTGTCCCCTCTCCGGCGTCGGCATGCGCCCTGGCCCCCGCGGGCAGCGACACCGCTGACTCGTCCTTGAGCTCAGCCGGCACCGGCTTCCACACCGAGGAATTTCCGCACACACCGCAGTTTCGCTGCAGGCAGAGGTTCGCTTCAAAGACCTCCGCTTCCACCTCGTTCATGTAAACGATTTCGCGGTTCTTGCAGCGGCCGCATTCGAGCAGAGCCCGCCCCACCGCGCTCTGCGAGTCCTCGAGATCGGGGAAGTAGATGTTCCACAGGTTCACAGTCTGGTCCATGAGCGCCAGGCCGTAAACGTAGCCCTCGTGCTGGCCGCCGATCTGCCCGATCACGCGCACCAGCGCTTCCTTCTTGGTTCCGGGGCGCTTGAGGATGAGCTCGAGGTCCGCGGCAAGTTTGCGCGAGACGATAACCGTGGCGCCGTGACGGCTCACCACCACGGTCTTGCACTGCTCCACAAAATGTTCGCCGGTAAAATCCGCGCCGAAGATCTCCACGGGGATGGAAATGGAGATGCGGTCGCTCCTGCGCAGTCGTTCGAGCGTCATCGCGTCGGCTGTCTCCGTCTACCCGTGGCGCAAAGGCGGCCAGTGGCCGTCGTTCCAGGCCTGCGCGGCGGGCTGCGTCGCCGCGTGGGGTTGGCGCGGGAGGCGCCGGGCAGCCGAAACATCCTACCAGCAAACCGCACAGAAGGTGCTGTATGTTTCCAGTGCGAGTTGTGTCGTGCAAGGGGACAGGTGCGGTGGGATGGGCGCTTAGCGCTAAGGGTATGCGATGCCGACTGGAGCGCAGTCCCGCCGCGACGAGACCGCGCCACGTGAGCGGCTGAAGCCGCGCCCGTGCCAATCGTGCGCCAAACGGTCAAAACACCCTTGACGCACCCCCCATGAATCGCCTACCGTGACATACGGTTCCGGGGAGTTGTGGGAAATCTTCTTTCATCTCGCTCCCAGCCGCGGAACCGCGCTATTTAGGGGGAATTCCTGCGCTGCGATCTGTTTGTCTTTCATTCGGGGAGGAGAGGTCCATGCTGAAACACCACAACGGGGTGGGGTATTTCCAGGTTTGTGTAGCCGCGTTGCTGCTGGCGGGATTGGCGTTGTGCCTCCCGGCTTCCGCGCAGACCTTCCGCGGCTCGATCCTCGGCACCGTGAGCGACTCCAGCGGCGCGGCGATCGCCAAGGCCACCGTTAGCGCGAAGAATACCGGCACCGGTCTCACGCGCACCAGCGAGACCTCCTCCGACGGCAGCTACTCCCTCCCCGAGTTGACCATCGGCACCTATGAGGTGAGCGCCACGAAGTCCGGCTTCCAGACGGCCGTCGCTTCCGGCGTCTCCGTGGAAGTGGCGCGCGACCGCCACGTGGACTTTACGCTGAAGCCCGGCAACATAGCGCAGCGCATTGTGGTGACCGAAGAGGCCGCGGCGCCCATCGAAACCACCACCAACAACCTGGGTGGCTCCTTTGAGGGCAAGGATATTGTGGACCTACCCGTAAACGGCCGGG
>Ga0209415_10015099_pt1 | contig 12561 bp, 12 predicted proteins | sample PeaSoiSIISIP2007_FD_187696 | JGI IMG/M metagenome (GOLD analysis project Ga0209415, IMG submission 187696) | Peat soil microbial communities from Weissenstadt, Germany - SII-SIP-2007 (SPAdes) (version 2) | ecosystem: Environmental > Terrestrial > Soil > Wetlands > Peat | place: Germany...
TCTTCCATCTGGGTCATCTCGTGCGCGAGGTGCTCGGAGATCGGCGTGTTGATGAACGCGATCCAGGTCGACGGCTTGTCGTCGAGGTTGAAGTGCTGGTGTTCGACGCCTTCGGCGCGCAGCGGAAGCAGCATCAGATCGCCCGCTTCCCACTCCCAGCGTTCGCCGTCGACGATCGAGTAGCCGCGGCCCTCGATCACGTAGATCACGAGGCCGCCCTGATGGCGATGCTTCCCCGACCGCGTCCGCAGCTCGTGGGAGAACACGAGCCACTGCTGCAGCGGCGTGTCCTTGTACGTTTGGTGGTTGAGGTAGTAGCGAATCCGCCCTTGGCGCGAGAGCTCGACTTGCCGATCGCTCTTGTGGATGACGACGGGTCCGGTGGCGTTGCGCTCGACGCGCTCGCGGTAGTACGCGAGCATCGTGTCGTAGGTGCGCGCAGCATCGGTCCCGCGGTCGCGCGTCCGCGTGCGCACGCGCTCAGCCATCCTTCGACTCCGCTTCGCGGAGCTTGCCCCGAGCACTGTCGAGGGGCTCAGGACAGGTTTCAGGTGCCTCCTCGAGCTGCTCGAAACCCGAGCCGCGGTCGACGGAGGTGCACGCGTAGAGGTTCGGCTCGACCGCCAGAAAGCGCACCGGCTCCGCCGGGTCGTCGTTGACGTGTTGGACGGCGATGCCGCCGCGCCGCAGCGGCAGGTTGACGACGTCGCCGGCGGCCCAGGCGTGTTTGACGCCGTCGAGCAGCGTGTGGCCGCGACCGGCGATGATGTAGATGACCTGGCCGCCTTGAAACTTCAGCCGGCCCGAGCGCCCGCCCGGCGGGATCTCTTGCTCGAAGCATAGGTAGGTCGAGAGCACGGTGTCGGTGATCGCAGGGTGCATGTACCAGCGCATGATCCCTTGACGGTTCTTCTCCGGCGGGAGGTCGCGCCGTTTGATGACCTGCATCCCGCCGGCGCGCTCGGCGCGCTGCCGGTCGCGCAGCGCGAACAGTTCGTCCCAATAGTTGCGCGCGGCCAGTTTCGCCGTGCGCGGGCTACTCGGCATGAGTCAGTTCTCCCGTCGTGCGCCACGCGTCGGGCGCGGCACCGCGGACGCAGTCCGCGAGCAGGTCCGGTTCGCGCATCGCCGACCCGCGCCATGCGACGTGCCCGTCCGGACGGACGAGCACGAGCGGGTTCGCGTACGCCGCGACGGCCGCCGGCTCACCGGCGAGCTCGACGAGACGGACGGGGACGCCGCGAGCGCGCAAGGCGCCGGCGATCGGCTCGGCCGGGGCGCCCGCGGTGAAGCGCAGCAGCACGAAGCCGTCGCCGAAGAGATCGAGGGTCGAGCGGCCGTCAACCAGCCAGACGTGCGGTGCGCGCGCGCCGGCGCGCGCCTCTTGCACGTACGTCGCCACCTCTTGCGGGGGGGCGGGCGTACCGTCGGGCCAGCAGATCGGGGAATCGTCGTAGCGGTACCCGAGGTGCACCCCGAGCGTGTACCACTCCCGGCGCATTGCGTCGGCAAAGGCCGTGCCGACCGTGGCGCGGCGCGCGGCGCCTTCCGGCGTCGGATCGCAGAGCTCGGGATTGGGACCGGGCGAGAGCATCCGTCCGAAGTTCATGCTCGCCTCGCGCGCGTTGAAGAGCGCGACCGGACGGCGTTCGCGCGTGTAGGAGTCCAGCAGCGCCGGACCGCCCCAGCCTCGCAGCACGGCATCGAGCTTCCATCCCAGATCGACCGCGTCGCCGATGCCGGTGTTCATCCCGAAACCGCCGGTCGGCGACATGACGTGCGCGGCGTCGCCGGCGATGAAGACGCGACCGCCACCGTAACTCGACGCCACCAGCTCGCGCCGCGTCCACGACGTCACCGAGAGGATCTCAAACGCGAAATCGAGGCCGACCGCGCGCCGAATCGCGGCCTCGATGGCTTCGCGCGGGAGACCCTCGGGCGGGGTCCGTACGATCGACATGCGATAGCGGTCGAAGCCGTTGATGGCGACGATCGTCGCCCACGTGCCCGCGGTTCCGACGATGATGAAGCGGTAGGCTTCGCCCTTGTCGTGCAGCGAGAGCAGTTGCGGCGCGCGAAAGATGATGTTGGTCGTGTTCGAGAGGACCGGCGTGCCGTGCATCGGGCCGGCGATCGCTTTGGCGACCGAGCTCGACGCGCCGTCGCACCCGACGAGAAACGGCGCTTCGATCTCGAGCGTCGTGTCGGCGTCGCGATCGAGGACGCGCGCGACCACGCGCTGCTCGTCGGCCTTGAAATCGACGAGCTGGTGGCGGTAGCGGATCTCGACGTGCGGAAACCCGCGTGCCCAGTCGCGCAGGATCGGATCGAACATGTCCTGCGGACAGCGCTCGCGCTTCTGCGGGCTCTGCTCGGGCGGGCGGCTGGCGTTCATCGCCGGGAACCGCTCGCGTCCGAGCTCGTAGCCGGCGAGGCTCGTCACGTAGACGTTGTCCTGCGCCAGCGCGCGGTTGTAGGGGCTCGACTCGACGGCGCCGACGATCCCCCAGCGGCGGCAGAACTCCATCGTCCGCACGCCCACGAGATCCATGCGCGGCTGTTCGATCGTCCCGTCGCCGCGCTCGACGATCGTCACCGCTTGACCGCGCGACGCCAGATCACCGGCGAGCGCGAGCCCGACCGGACCCGCACCGACGATGAGCACCGGAGCCGTCACGGAGTCGCGGGTCACGCGGGTTCTTTCTCTACCGCTGCGAGGTCCCCGTCCGGACGCCGCGAACCAGGCGTCAGCCTTTTTGCCCGCTTGAGACCGATGGAGAGCCCTGTATGAACCGTGCTCGCGCCGCCGCCATCCTCTCGTCCGCCGCCCTCGCACCGCGCGCCGTCCTGGCGCAAGGTGCCGCGCCCTATAAGCTCGGCGTGAGCTGGCCGCTCACCGGACCGTTGGCCGCCGTCTCCGTCGACTACCTCAAGGGCGCGCAGTTCGCGGTCGACGACGTCAACAAGGCCGGCGGCATCAAGGGTCACAAGCTGCAGCTCGTCGTCGAGGATTCCGCGGCGACGCCGCAAGGCGGGATCACCGCCATGCGCAAGCTCGTGCAGGTCGACGGCGTGCAAGCCATGATGACGATCTTCACCAACGTCGTCACCGCGCAGATCCCGCTCGCCGATCAGCTCAAGATCCCGACGATTTCAACCGTCGAGTCGCCCGGGCTCTTCGCCCACAGCGAATACAGCTTCTCGCACGCGCCGACGTGGGGCACGACGCTGCCGCAGATGCTCGCCTACTGGAAGTCGCACAACATCACCCGCATTTACGGCTTCCTCACCAACTCCGCCATCGGGCTCTTGCAGTCGGCTGCGCTGCAGAAAGGCGTGCCGCAGATCGGCGGCACGTACGGCGAAGCGCTCCTCGAAGCCGACGCGACCGACGTGCGCGGTCCGATCGAACGCGCGCGCAGCGCGAACGCGCAAGTCGTCATCCTCACCGGCCAGGGCGCAGCGGTCGAAGCGCTCGCGGTCAAGACGATCCGCGAGCTGGGGCTGACCGCGCAGATTTGGGCGTTCGGCCAGAGCTACACCAGCAAGGTGTATCACGACGCGGTCGGCCCGTACGGCGAGGGACTGGTCATGGGCGGCCTGTACCTCGATCCGAACATCTCGAATGCGTTCGCACGCCAGTTCCGTAGCGCGGTCGGCTATATCCCCGCCTATATTTCCGGCGAGTGGTACGACATTGTGAAGATGTATGCGTACGCGATCGACAAAGTCGGCTACAACGCCGAGGCGATCCGCAACGCGATCGCGACGATGAAGGGCGTGCCGAGCGTCTTGGGCGGCACGATCACGATGGGGGCGGACCACTACAGCGAGTTCGGCGCCGCTGGACTGTGGCTGGTGAAAGCCGGCAAGCTCGTGCGGCTCCCCGGCACCCACGCCATGGGCGGTAGCCTCTCCTAGTGTCATCGTGAGCGAAGCGACGCATGGCGTCGCGTAGTCGAACGACCACGCAAATGGCCTGATGGTGGCGCGTCGTTCGACTACGGCGCTGCGCGCCTTCGCTCACGATGACAATATTATGGGCTGCCGCGTCCGGACTAATCCAGCGTCGGGTCGAGGACGATCTTGCCGCAGTCGGGGTCGGTTTCCATCATGCGGTGGGCGTGCGCCGCTTGCGAGAGCGGGAGGACGTGGCCGATCTGCAGCTTGATCTTGCCGTCGGAGACGAGCTGAAAGCACGTCGCTTCGTCGCTGACACGCCGTCCCGGCATCCCGTAGATCGTGATGCGGCGATCGTAGAGGTGGTCGAAGTCGATCGTGACCTCAGGCCCGGCGTGTGCGCCGGCGGTGACGAGCCGGCCACCCAGCCGGATCGTCTTGAACGCGCGCGGCAGGACGCGCGGGTTGCCGATGTTGTCGTAGAGGACGTCGACGCCGCGGCCGTTCGTAATGCGCATGACCTCGTCGTAGATGTCGTCCCGGCCGTAGTCGACCACCGCGTCGGCGCCGAGCGTGAGGCCGACCTGCGCGCGCTCGTCCGAACCGGCGGCGCCGATGACGTGCGCGCCGACGACGTTCTTCGCGATCTGGATTCCGATCGAGCCGAGGTTCCCGCTCGCGCCCATGATCAGCGCCCACTCGTCGGGCCGCAGCTTCGCGATATTCATGAGCAAATTATAGGCCGTCGCAACGTGCCGCATCGCGACCGCCGCCTGGTGAAACTCGAGGTCGCTCGGGAGCCGGATCAGCGTCCGCGCCGGGACGGTGATGTACTCGGCAAACGCACCGGGGCGCTTGATCCCCATCATCCCCGACGGACCGTCGTACGGTGAATCGTCGTCGGGAACCGGCTCGAGCGGCATCGTGCCGGCCGCGGCGACGCGATCGCCGACCTTCCAGCGCGTGACGCCCGGCCCGACGGCATCGACGACCCCGGCACAGTCGACGCCCGGGATGCACGGTAGCACCGCGTCGCGCTGCATCTCCTCGCCGCGGCGCAGACCGACGTCGAGGACGCGGTTCACCGTTGCCGCGTGCACCTTGATGCGCACTTCCCCGAAACGCGGCTGCGGATCCGGAACGTCCGTGTAGCGCAGGACGTCCGGCGGACCGTACTCGGCGAAGACTGCGGCCTTCAATGCGCGCTGGTGAGCTGGGTGCGATAGGCGACCGGTTTCGTGCCCTTCACCGAGGTGCGCTGCATCATGCGGCGTTCGGCCGGATCGAAGTCGCTGCGCGCGTGCGCGGTCGCGAGGTTGTCCCAGAGCACGAGATCGCCGACGCGCCAGACGTGCTCGTAGACGTTTTCCTTGCGCTCCATGCTCGCGCACAGCTGGTCCAGCAGGGCGCGGCTCTGCTCCGGCGGCAGCCCGACGATCGAGTCGGACATCTCGCGGTCGCACATCAAGAGCGGACGGCCCGTCTCCGGGTGCGCGATGACGAGCGGGTGAACGTAGGTGTCGACGTGTTTCGAGCCGTCGGTTGCGCCGCCGGTCTTGTAGTACGTATGCACCACCTCGAGCGCCTCGCAGCGCGCGCGCAGGTCCGCGGGCAACGCATCGTACGCGCCGTACGTGCTGGCGAAGAGCGTGTTTCCACCCACCGATGGGACCGCCAGACCGTGCAGGAACGTCACCTTGGTCGGCACTTCGCGGTAGACGCCATCCTGGTGGAAGTCGAAGATCCCGTCGCCGCGCGCGCCCGGTTTGCCGTCGGGGGCGATGCCGTTGCCGATGTAGTTCACCTCGGTGCCGTTGCGGATCGGACTGTACGAGAGCTGGAGCTCGCCGAAGTGCGCGGTGAAACGGAGCTGCTGCGCCGGGTCGAGCTGTTGGTCGTGGAACACCAGGACTTGGTGCTCGAGCCACGCCTGGTAGATCGTCTGCACGTCGGCCGCGCCCAACGGCTCCCGCAGATCGACACCGCTGACCTCCGCGCCCAATGCCGCGCTCAACCGCCGAATCTCCATACTCGGACCTTTCACCGGCCGCACGGGGAGTCCCCACGCGCACCGCGGAAGGGCCGCTGTCCTTCGACAAGCTCAGGATGACATGACAAGGAAGGGGTTCAGGCTATGCCGCTGACCGGCTCGCGGGAAGAACAGTTGCTCGGGTACTTTCGCCAGCACTTCGAAGACGAGGTCGCGGGCGACATCGAGAAGACGCTGGCGGGCTGTACCGACGACATCGTCTACGAGCACCCGTTCCGCTTGGGTGTCATGCGCGGGATCGACGCGGTCCGGCGCTACTACACGGAAACGTGGGCCGAACGTCCGTTTGCGCGGATCGAGATCCTCCGCCACTGGGTCACCGGCGACGACACGATCTTCTGCGAAATCGATACCTGGTTCGGTCCCCCGCAAGCGAGTCACGTCCGCACGCTTTGCGCCGCCGTCTTCCGCGACGGAAAGCTGGCCAAAGAGATCGTCTACACGGGTCCGCCGATCGCATGAGAATCTTCACGGTCGCGGCACTCGTCGCGCTGCTCGTCGTCCCGCTCGGCTCGGCGCGTGCCGTGGGTCAGAGCCTCGTCACGTTTCGGGTGGCCACCGCACCGACGATGGGCGCGCAAGCAGCGCTCTACGCACAACAATCGGGCATCTTCAAGAGATACGGGCTCGACGTCGAGGTCGTCGCGATGGCGAGCGGTCAAGCCGCGACCGCGGCCGTCGTCGGCGGCTCGATGCAAGCCGCCTACGTCAACGTCATCTCGCTCGCCGAGGCGCACACGCGCGGCGTCCCGATCGAAGCCTTCGCACCGGGCGGCTACTACTCGACCGCAAAACCGTACGGGCTGCTGTTCGTGCGCAAGGAGTCGCCGATCCATACCGGAGGCGATCTCAACGGCAAGACGATCGGCTCGGGCGCGCTCAAGGACATCAACGCGATCTGCACGCTGGCCTGGATCGACGCCAACGGCGGCGACTCGAAGACCGTCCGCGCGCTCGAAGTCCCGAACAACACGCTGATGCCCGCCCTCGACGAGGGGCGCATTGACGTTGCGACGATCCTGCCGCCCTATCAGGCGCAAGCGCTCGACTCGGGCAAGTATCGCGTCATCGGGAGACCCTACGACGGGATCGCAAAGAGCTTCGAGATTGCCGTCTGGGCCGGCTCGACCGACTTCGCCGCAAAGAATCCCGACGTCGTTCGGCGCTTCGCGGCCGCGATGCGTGAATCGAGCCAGATCGCGAACGCAACGCCGGCGAAGGCGGCCGAGATGGTCGCCAAGTTCACGGGCGTCGACGTAGCCACGGTTCTGCGCGGCCCCGGACCGAACGAGCCGCCGTACCTCGAGCCGTCCGACCTGCAACCGGTCATCGAGGCCGCCGTGCGGTACGGCGCGATCACCAAGAGCTTCGATGCGGCCGAAGTGCTCGATCCCGCGGTGCGGCGGCCGCGCTCGACCCGGTGACGCAGGTCGGCGACGCGACGGCCGGGCGGTTGGCGATGTATAGCCGCAATCGCCTCAAGCTCGGTCTGTTCGGGAGCAACTGTTCGTCCGGACTTGCCGCGACGAAGGTTCCCGAACGCTGGTCGGGCTCGTGGTCCGACAACCTGAAGCTGGCGCGGATGATCGACGATGCGGGGGTCGAGTTTTTGCTTCCCGTGGGCCGCTGGAAAGGCTATGGCGGCGCGACGAACTCCGAGGGCGAGACCTTCGAGACCGTCACGTGGGCGACGGGCTTATTGACGGGGACCCGGCACATCACGGTGTTCGGCACCGTGCACGCGCCGCTGATCCACCCGGTCTATGCAGCCAAGATGTTCGTCACCGCCGATCACGCGAGCGAAGGCCGCTTCGGTCTCAACGTCGTGTGCGGCTGGAATCAGGACGAGTTCGACATGTTCGGTGCGCAGCAGCGCGAGCACGACGACCGCTACGCGTACGGCGCCGAGTGGCTCGCGATCGTCGACCGGTTGTGGACCGAGGACGAACCGTTCGACGTCGACGGCACGTACTTTCATCTCAAGCACATCGCAGCGCTCCCGAAGCCGTACGGTGGGACACGGCCGCTGATCATGAACGCCGGCGCGTCGCCCGCCGGCAAAGCGTTCGCGATCGCACATGCGGACGATCTCTTCACCCGCCTCTACTCGCCCGAAGACGCGATCGAGAACGTGCGGGCGATCAAGGCGCAGGCGGCAGCCGCCGGCCGCCCGGTCAGCGTCTTCACCGCGGTGAACATCGTGTGCCGGCCGACGACGCGCGAAGCGGAGGAGTACTACCACTATTACGCCGGGGAGATGGCCGACTGGGAAGCCGTCGCGAACCGCACCGGCACCCAGCGCGTCTACGGCTTTCGGTCGGCGCAGTACGAGGCCTATAGCGCGGACAGCATCCGCCAGGCGGCCGGCTACGGCAGCTATCCGGTCGTCGGCGATCCCGACGGGGTCGCGGCCGAGCTGGCAAAGATCAGCTCGCTCGGGTTCGCCGGAGTCGCCGCCGGGCTGGTGAACTACCTCGACGAGTTTCCGTACATCCGCGACGAGGTGCTCCCGCGCCTCGAGCGGCTCGGATTGCGCGAGCCAGTATGACGAAGAAGACGCATTGGGACGAGCTCATCGCGCTGCGCGACCGGCAGCGCGAGCGCGCCAAAGGGGGCGTGCAGGTCGTGCGCGGTGAGGAGCTTGCGCAGGAGAGCAACCCCCAAGGGTTGATGCGCTGGTACATGCACCCGGCGATCGAGAGCACGGTTCTTTCGACACTGATGTTCTTCGAACAGGAGCTGCCGCCGCGCAGCCGTTCCGGACGCCTCAAGTTCCAGGGCGGCCAGGTGATGTACATCCTCAAGGGCTCGGGCTACACGCTGCTCGACGGCGTCAAGCACCCGTGGAAAGCCGGCGACGTGCTCAACCTGCCCGTGCGGCGCGACGGCATCGTCGTGCAGCACGTCAACGACGACCCCGAGACGAGCGCCACATTTCTCGCCTGCGAGCCCAACTGGGTCGATGCCGCCGGCGTCGACCGCGGCTCGGGCTTCGAGTTGCTCGAACCGTCGACGACGTTCCGGGCCGGGGAGCCGGGGTCGTGAACGATCGTGCGCGCAGCCGCACGCGCGTCCGCGAGGCGGAAACGATCGCCGGAAACAGCTACGAGCTGATCCTCAAGCAGCGCGAGGCGTTCATCGAGCGCCAAGCGACCGGACCGGTCGTCATTGCGTCCGAAGACCGGAAGATCCAAGTCAACCGGCAAGGCACGCTGCGCTACTACCTCGCGCCGCTCTCGTATCCCGAGACGCCGCTGCAAGATTGGCTCGTGTTCGAGAACCACGTGCGCACGCACTCGGGCAAACACCGGCACCAAGGCGGGCTCGTGATCTACGTGATCGAGGGCGAAGGCTACTCGATGGTCGACGGCGAGCGCGTCGACTGGAAGGCCGGCGACTTGCTGCTGCTGCCGATCCGGCCGGGCGGTGTCGAGCACCAGCACTTCAACACCCGGGCCGGCGCGACGTGCCGCTGGATCGCGTTCTGCCATCTGCCGATGATGGATCATCTGGCGATGGAGATGACCCAAATCGAGATCAATCCCGACTTCCGCGGCTAGGCGCCGCTGCTGGAGGAAACCATGATTCATCGCGTGTTGGTTTGCGTGCTCTCCGTGTGTCTGGCATTCGTGCCGTTCGCGAGCCGCGCGGCCGATCCGTACGAGATCAACGTCGTCCTGCCGCTCACCGGTGCTGCCGCGTTTCTTGCAAAGGAAGAAGTCGCGTCACTCGGAGTCGTCGAGAAGCAAGTCAACGCCTCGGGCGGGATCAAGGGCCAGCCGATCAAGTTCGTTTACTTCGACGATCAGTCGAATCCGCAGCAGGCCGTGGTGATGCTCAACCAGGTGATCGCCAAGCATGCGCCCATCGTACTCGGCTCGACCATCGTCGCGATGTGCAACGCGATGGCCGCGCTCGTGAAAGACAACGGGCCGGTGATGTACTGCTTCTCACCGGGTAATTATCCGCCGCTGGGCAGCTACGAGTTCGTTGCCAGCTACCCAATCGCCGACTACTTCGTCGGCGCGATGCGCTATTTCCACGACAAGCGGTTAACCCGCATCGCCTTCATCGGGTCGACCGATGCAACCGGCCAGGATGGCGAGAACAACGTCAATGCATCGCTCCAAACGCCGCAGGCCAAGGGCATCGAGGTCGTCGAGCGCGAGCACTTCAATCCGACCGACCTGACCATGACCGCTCAGCTCGCGCGCATCAAGGCATCGAACGCACAGGTCTTGATCGCCTGGGTCTCGGGGACGGGTTTCGGGACGTTGCTGCACAGCATGTCGGAAGTCGGGCTAACGATCCCAACCCTTGCCTCGTCGGCGAACCTCGTCTACGCGCAGCTCGACAGCTACAAGGGCTTCATCGGCAACAACATCATCTTCCCCGCCGTTCCGGGTGATGATCTCGACTCAATCCCCCGCGGCCACCTGCGCGATGCGGTGGCAAGCTACATGACCGCGATGAAGGCGGCCGGCATTCGTCCCGACCAGGGCCATACGCTCTCGTACGATCCGGCATTGCTCGTCGTCGAAGCGCTGCGCAAGCTCGGGACGAGCGCGACCTCGACGCAAATCCGGGACTATCTGATGAGCGTCAAGGGCTGGACCGGGATCAACGGCACGTACGACTTCGCGAAATACCCGCAGCGCGGAATCGGAGGATCGGACGGTATCGTCATCGTGCGCTGGGATACCGACAAGGGTACCTGGGTTCCGCTCAGCACTCCCGGCGGGGCGCCGCTCAAGTAAAGGACTCGTTCCCGACTTTTCGGAAGCGGCTTTCGAAGACGAGGAGATCGCACTGATGGCCATTTCCGAGCGTACGGTTCGCGGCCCGGCGTACAGCGGATATCACCGCAAGCAGACGGCCGATCCGGACTACCGCCTCACCCAAGTTGGGCGCGGAACGCCGGGCGGCGAGTTGCTGCGCCGCTACTGGCAGCCGGTCGCGTATCTCGCCGAGCTCACCGACGTGCCGTTGCGCGTGCGCGCGCTCGGTGAAGATCTCGTTGCCTACCGCGACAAGCGCGGCACCGTCGGCGTGCTGCACCTGCACTGCTGCCATCGCAACACCTCGCTCGAGTACGGGATCGTCGAGGAGCAGGGGCTGCGCTGCTGCTATCACGGCCGGCTCTTCGATTGCGATGGGACGATCCTCGAGATGCCCGGCGAGCCGGCGTTCGAGAAGATGCGCGACCGCGTGAGCCAGGGGGCGTACCCGACGCACGTCTTTGCGGGCATCGTCTTCGTCTACATGGGGCCGCCGGACCGCATCCCGATCTTCCCGATGTTCGACCGCTTCTCGATCCCGAACATCGAGCTCGTCACGACCACCCGTTGGCCGCTGGCGTGCAACTACGTCCAGGTCGTCGAGAACGCGCTCGATCCGCACCATACCTCGATCTTGCACATGATCCCGCAGCTGCGCGGGATGAAGCACTTCGGTGCGGGCTTCGGCAACGTGCCGGCAATGACGTGGGCCGACTCGGCGGCCGGGATGATCTACCTCGCGGCACGCCACGTCGAAGACAACGTATGGGTGCGCTCGGCCGAGGTCGTGGCGCCGACGCAGGGCTTCATCAACTCCGTGTTCGAGGAAGGCATCGAACGCAAGTACGCCAGCGATCCGTTCATGTCGTTTTGGTTCTTGCCGGTCGACGACACCAACACGATGCGTTTCGGGCTGAGCCACATCACCGACCACGAGCTCATGCCGTTCGACAAGCGCCGCGAGCTCGAGGATTTCGGCCAGCTCGACAACCGCTCGTATCGCGAGAAACAGTGGATCCCCGGCGACTTCGAGGCGCAGACGAGCCAAGGGGAGATCAACGTCCACGCGACCGAGAATCTCGGCGCGATCGACCAAGGCGTCGCCAAGTATCGCCGCTACGTCCGCCGCAACATCGAAGCCGTCGAAGCCGGCCAGGAACCGCACGGCGTGTACCGCTCGCAGGACGACGTCCCGACGACCTCGTGCAACGACTGCATCGTCCCCGCGTCGGAAGTAAACGGCGATCCCGAGGATGAGGCGGTGCTGCTGGCGTTTGCGGAGACCCTCCCCGAGCGCTACCGCAAGACGCCGCCGATGGCGTGGCTCGCGCGCAAAGCCGCTTCGAACTGATCGTCGCGCGCTGATGGCGGAGCGTACCCGCACGCGCGAACGCGCGCTCGAGGCCGAGACCTCGGATACGCGCCTCTACCGTCCGAAGTACCTCGATTGGACCGCGGCCGAGATCGAGCGCTCGCTCGTCGGCCGCGTCGTCATTCACGATCGCGAACGGCCCTGGGACGTCAGCGCCCAGGCAAAGTCGAAGCGCTACCTCTCACCGCACGAGCCCGACCTGCAAGATACGGCATCGCAAGACTGGGAAGTCTTTCTCCAAGTCATCCCCGAGCGCTCGGGCAAGCACCGCCATCAAGGCGGGCTGATCATCTTCGTGCTCGAGGGACGCGGTCACTCGGTGGTCGACGGCCAGCGCCACGACTGGGAGGGCGGCGATGCGATGCTGCTCCCGCTCACCTCGAGGGGCGTCGAGCACCAGCACTTCAACGACGATCCCGACCACCCGGCAAAGTGGATCGCGTTCGTGTACTGGCCGCTCT
>Ga0209415_10015100_pt1 | contig 12560 bp, 9 predicted proteins | sample PeaSoiSIISIP2007_FD_187696 | JGI IMG/M metagenome (GOLD analysis project Ga0209415, IMG submission 187696) | Peat soil microbial communities from Weissenstadt, Germany - SII-SIP-2007 (SPAdes) (version 2) | ecosystem: Environmental > Terrestrial > Soil > Wetlands > Peat | place: Germany...
TCCGGGTCGGCCCGGTGGACGTAGAGATACGCTCGCTGTCGCCAGATGGCATCGCTCCTCCTTGGAGCGTGAGAACTCTCCACATGAGCTCCCGGTTCTCAAGGGTAGTCGTCGGGCCCGGATTTCGGGAAGTGGCGCGCCATCTCGGAATTGACGAAAAGGCTTCACTTTCTCCCGCTGAGGGACCCCGAACCGCCCCCCTCGGACCACTCGCCAGCCAGCCCTGTCTCAACGAGCGGAGACTTCTAGCGGATCGCCGTGGAGTTGTGTGTGTAGATGTATGTGGGAGCACCGTTGAAGCTTGTCTTGGTATCCAGTGTCAGGCACGAGTCGGTCAGCGGTGCCGGGGATACCACGAAGCCGACGCCGAGCTGCTGCGCGGCGGTACCGCACGGATCCACGGCGATCGCCAGAGACGCGTGGAACGTCCCGAGGAGGGTCAGCTTTGGTGGTGCGCCGCTCGGACCGGGGACAAAGCTCAGATTCGCATAACGATCCCAGGCGATGCGGTACTTGTGCTCGGGGTCCAGGATTCTCCACGCCTTGTGGTTGGGGTAGATGGAAGGGGCGCTCAGAGTCTGAAGGCCCGAGGCGACGAGGATCGTGTTCAAATGCCAGTCGGCGAAGCTGAGCCAAGCTCGATGAGTCGCATCGGGAGGGGTTGACGCTTCGTGGGCGAAGGTGGCAAGCAAAGGAGACGAGGTCAGGGGCCCGAGTCCTTGGTAGAGCGGGTTCACCGGTAGGGCAATGGTGGCGCCGAAGACGACCATTGCCACACCTCCCCACATGACCTTGCGAGCCGAGATCAGCAGCACCACGACCGCCGCCGCGGCACTCACGATCCCGGCTTCCCAGAGGCTCAGATGCAAGGCCGGTACGGTCTGCCTGAGACTCCGTCCGGCCCAGAAGTACATGGCGAAAGCGAGGCCACCGCAGATCAACGCGCCGCTGAAGATCCGCCGCTGGCGCTCGTCGGAACTGAATGATCTGCGCCCGTCGGAGACCGGCTGGGGTAGGTCCGCATGGTCGAACTCCGCGGCACAGAAGAGGGCCATCAAGATGATGCCGCCCAGTCCGACTCCGAGGATCGCACGCTGCGCCTCGACCCGGTCGAGGAGGAGCACAGACGCCAGGATCGGGGGGAGACTGATCAGGTACCAGGTGGTCATGAGGACCAAGACGCCGGCCGTCCCCACCAGGAGCAACCTCCACCGTTGTGCGAACTCTCGGAGACGCACTCGCTGGATCTGCACGAGGGCGAACGGCCCGAGCAAGAGGAACGAGGAGATCTCGGATTGGTTCAACGTGACAGGCAGTGCCGTCCCATGTTGCGCGAGGTCCAGTCCGAACGGCGCTGAGAAGAGCTGTAGGAGTGACGTGCCGCCTCCACTGGCGCGACGGTGCCCCGGGTACACGGTGCTGTCGATGGCGACGATGGTGCTCCGAGTATGGAGATAGAAGACCCCGAGTGTCCCACCGATCACGATCGCCAGAGCTCCGAGGTCGATGACCAGTCGGCGCGCCGTCAACCCGAGCTCGGACCAACGACCGACGACGTAACATATGCCCACGACGCCCAGGACGAGCGCCGTCGGGATCTGGAACGGCGGGTAGAACAGCAGTACGAAGCCGATCGCCGAGTACGCCGCTAACGCCAACCAGGCCGCCCGACGAGGTGTTGACCGCGCTCGCAGCGAATAGAGAAAGGCACCGACACAGAGCATGCCCATGCCCGCGATGTCCAAGCCGTCGGGCGCGTACCACCACTGGAAGAAGGGTGAAAGCCAAATAGCCAGGCTGAACACGACTGCGATATCCGTGCGGTCGGTGAGGGCCAACAGGAGCAGGTACGCGCCCAACAGCAGGATGAGACCCATCATCCACCAGCGAGCGGCAAACCCGTGCTCGAGATCGAGGACCAATACCGGGAGATCCCAGGGCTTGAAGAACGTCGACCAGTCGGTGTTCGGAACCGCGGCAATGACGGTCAGATTGTGGTTACCGATGCTGTCGATCGAGACCGGTGAGAATCCGTGGTGGCTCTGGGCCACGATAAAGGGCGTAAGTACCCCCCATTCATCGGAACGGATCGGACGAGGTGTTCCCGCCACGAGAGAAGGATCAGTGGCCGGGTTCGCACTGACCACTCCGATCGAGGTTCCCGACAAGCCCGCTGCGCTCAGACCGATCGCCGCCACCACCAGCAGGGCTGGGTACACCAGCCTGCCGAGCCGCCGCCGGCGCGCCGATCCAGGGGTGGCGTCAGACGCGACCGTCAAAGTTCTAGACCGTATGACTTCGAAGTTGACCGCGTCGGCCCAACCCGTACGCGGGACTTGGGGCTCTGGTCAACGGGAAGATCTGAACCTTCGCGAAGGATCATCCTGGTCGTTTCTTCCGAGACGGGCCACCGGAAGCGACACGCTAGTCCAATGGAGCGTGCGGAGTCGGCCTCTTGAAGTGCGGCCGGCCGGGGCGCGATGGTCGACAGCATCTGTTGCAGAACCGATCTCTGAGAGCGACGGCAGGTCCTTATCAGCAGGCGGGACACTGACATCGGCCCACGACTGGCACGGCGGTCCTGGCGCTGTCGCCCTCGGGCACCAATTCTGGGAATGTCCTCTCCCCATGAACGTGATGAGCGCTAACAGTATTTCGGAGTTGACGCCTCGTCGGTCTTAAACGATACTCTGCGTGACCTGGGGACCCACCGTGACTGTCGCCAGACGATCGCTCACATTGATCGCGGGTCGAATTCGGGACCGCGATGACGTCGGGCGGCGTGATCCCAGGGCGACCTTCCACCGAGGACCACCTCCGCCGGGGAAGTGCGGGGGCGGGCTCTGGTCGCGAGCACGCCAAAGTGCAGGTGCACAACCTCGGTTGTTCTCCAAACGTCAGACGGCAACGGTAGCGGTTGTGCCTTGACCTTGAAGTCCTTGACGGTGCCCGGGTTCCAGCCCCGTCAGATGCACCGGGACCCAATGTACACAGAGCCAATACTCGACGGCTTCCGGTACGGTCCATTGCGGAGCTCACGTGTGCCCAAGGACCGGACGCCCCGTTCGAGCACGCCTTCTCATAAGATTCCTTGGGCTTATAAAATTCCAGTGTGTCGACGATCATCGTGGCCATTCGCCTGGCCAAGGGCTTTCAGGACAGATCTGACTGGTTAGTTCGACCAGCTGTGGGGGGAGGAATGGTCCGAAATGCCGTTGCACGGTCGATGTGATCGCCGTGTCGTGAGTCGCCTCGGGGACTCGAGATGACCCAACATGGAGTCGACGCCGTGGAACCCGGGAGCCGGGTATTGGTCGTCTGCCAACATTTCTGGCCTGAGTCCTTCGGGATAAACGACATCTGCGCCTATCTGACCGAATCGGGCTGCGAATTGGAAGTACTCTGCGGGATTCCCAACTACCCGAAAGGGGAGTTCTTTTCGGGCTATTCCTATTTCCGGAACAAACGTCAGAGTCATGACGGCATGAAGATCAGGCGCGCCCTTGAAATTCCGCGCCGACACAACAGCAATTTCCGAATCATCACAAACTACCTTTCGTTCCCCTTCTTCAGTCTGTTCCACATCCCCAGACTGATGACCCGGCGATTTGACAAGATCTTTCTCTACCAGCTCTCACCGGTCATGATGTCGTTCGCGGGGATTTTCGTAGGGAGGGCAAAGAACGTCGAGACCACACTGTACGTTCTGGACCTGTGGCCCGAAAACCTCTTTTCCGTGTTCAAGATCAAGAATGCGTTCCTGCGATGGGTCGCGACCCGTGTTTCCGACTGGCATTACAAGAAGGTTGACAAGCTCGTTGTCCTGTCCGAAAGGATGAAGGGTCGGCTCCTCGATATCACCAACATCTCAGAGGACAAGATCCTCGTGCTCCCACAGATCTGCGACAAGCTCTATGAGGTCGATGTCCTCGATGAGACTCTGAGTAATAGGTTCGGCCGCGGGTTTAACATCGTGTTCGCGGGCAACATCAGTCCTGCGCAAGACTTTGAAACCGTGGTCGAAGTGGCACAAAGACTCAAGGCGGACGGGATCCGGGACATCAACTGGATCATCGTCGGCGACGGCATGTCGCGGAAATGGTTGGAAGCAGAGGTCGCGACGAGAGGTTTGAAAGACAGCTTCTACTTCGAGGGTTTTAAACCTCCCCACGAGATCCCCAAGTACCACACTGTCGCTGATGGCTTGTTGGCATGTTTAGTGAAGAGCGATCTACTCGATGCCACCATTCCCGCAAAGGTCATGTCGTACTTCGCGGCCGGACGCCCCATGTTACTGGCGATGGACGGGGAGGCGCAGCGGCTCGTGAACTCGGTCGGTTGCGGTTTTGCAGGTGGATCAAGCGATGGCGACGCTCTATATCGGAATATCAGAAAGCTGTACTCAATGCCGAGGGAGGACCGCGAGCTCATGGGAAAGAAGGCCCGCGACTACCACTTCAAACACTTTGAGAGAAACATGAACATGGTGAAGCTGCGCACCTTCATCTTCAGCTGACCTGTCCCAGTGTGCCGGATGGTCACACGGAATAGACGTCTCGCATCCAAATGAGTGTCCGACCGATCCCTTCTTCGAGGGTGACTGTAGTACGCATGTCAAGGTCACGCTTCGCCCGACTGTTTTCGACCCGCTTGTGCATGGTGGTGAGGATCTCGCTTTCCGCGTATTTGACGAGCTCCTCGGCTCGATCTTGTTTTCCCGCCAAGCGAACGACGATCTCGGCCGCATCCTCGATTGAGTGATAGTCATCGCCGGCGATGTTGTAGACCTCGCCCGGCTTGAAACGCTCCGCAATACTGGCTAAGGCGCGGGCACAGTCGTCGATGTAGGTACTTGTGCGTGTGTGGCCCTTGTACACCGTGATCGGAATGTCATGGAGGAGTCTGTAGCAGAAGAGGCAGATCACCGACCGGTAGGGGCTGTAATGCTCACCGGGGCCGTAGGTGTTGAATAGCCTCACGCGTACCGATTCAGTGCCGAACTGGGCGGCCGAGTTCGTCACCTGTTGCTCGTTCACCCATTTGGACAGGGCATAGTCGTTCATCTGGCGGACCTCGACCTGGTCCATGACGTCCTCCGCCATCACGCCGTCGTAATCGCCGTAGACCTCGGACGAAGAAAAATAGACGGCTTTGAATCCCTCCCGCTCTTGCATCCTGATGATGTTCTTGGTTCCCACCGCGTTGGTACGCCACACGTTTTCGTAATAGTCCTCGCCGTTCCACCTTCCGAACTCCGCGGCCAAGTGGAAGACGATGTCGAACCTGTGGCCCGTGGGCGCATAACCCCCGTCCCAACCTCCGCCGGTCCACAGCCGCTCGACCTGATGGAATTCACCGATATCGCAACGGGCATAGTTCGACCGGCCGTTGTGTTGGCGGTCGGCCACGAAGACGTTGCACCCGAGCTGTTCCAGATCCCGGACAAGGAATGTGCCCACCGCCCCGGTTCCGCCGGTGACCAGAATGTTCTTACTCATCCATCTCCTCGAGAAATGCTCTGGCGTCCCAGTCGAACACGAGCACGCGGTTATTGCGCATCAGCTCCCCTAGCCGGGGAGATAGTACTTTCAGTTCGTTGAGGACCGAACGATGGCCGACCAGAACTGCGACCAGGTCGGCCTGGAGCAGAGCCGTCTCAAGAGAGTCATAAGTCAGCTCAGGTACGAGGGGATCGTAGTGACGTACCTGGTAGCCGTCCTGGCGGAGAAGCCGTACCACCTCCTTGGCCGGACTCTCACGCTGGTCTTCACAGTTGGCCTTGTACGTGGCACCCAGGGCCACGATCACCGGGGATTGCACGTCGGCGACGGCGCGACGGATCCGGGCGGCGGTGCGGTTCGGCATCTCGTCGTTGATCGTTCGAGCGGTCGTGATCAGGCGGGAGAAATCGGGCGCAATCTCCTTCAAGAACCAGGGATCCACGGGGATGCAGTGCCCGCCGACGCCGATGCCCGGCTGCAGGATGTTGACGCGCGGATGCCGGTTTGCGTAGTAGAAGACCTTGTCTGCAGGGGCGCCGAGCGAGTCACAGATCTGAGCGAACTCGTTGGCCAGGGCGATGTTCACGTCCCGATAGGTGTTCTCCATCAGCTTCGACAATTCCGCAGTCAGGTCGTCTGTAGGATGCATCGCTCCCTCGACGAAGGCGGCGTAGGCGTTCAAAGCGGCGGTGGTCGAGGCCCGGTCCAGGCCCCCGATCAGGCGCTCGTTGTGAACGATCTCCTGGAATATGTCACCGGGAAGGATCCGTTCGGGACAGTGGGCGAGCATGACCTCGGTGGGGACCTTGAGGCCCGTACCTTGCTCCAGCTGTGGCCGAATGAGATCCCGGCAGGTGAGCGGGGGGACGGTACTCTCGACGATGACCAGGTTGCCCGGTCGCAGGACCGGGCAGATCGACGCGACCGCCTCCTCGATGAATCCGAGATCTGCGACCTTTCTGATCGGATCAACCGGCGTGGGGACGGCAATGACGAAGACGTCACCCTCGCAGGGCTCGGTGCGAGCTTCCAAATGCCGGTGAACCTCAGGATGAGCGAGGAGATCCCGCATCTCGCGCTCGTCGATCAGAAGCGTGCGGTCGTTGATCGCCCGCACGAGGTTCTCGTCGACGTCTACTCCGACGACATCGTGACCCGCCTTCGCCCACATGATGGCTGCCGGCAATCCCACGTACCCGGTCCCGATAACGACAATGCGTTGTGTCATTGGTCCGCGCTGTCACCCCCTCGAGTGAGCAAAGCTAGCATTCGATCATCGGGTCCTCTTCCGCGACGGGGTCTCTGCAAACCCTCGTCGAGCCGCCACCGGCTGCCGCCACACTCAAGACGGGGGCGCAAACGGCTCCAGGTGGCTTGCACCGACCACGAACTCCTCGGGACGATCGCCCTCGCCGAGCATCCAGGCGATCGCCGCCAACGACCGCTTTGCCGCCCGCCCGTCACCGTAGGGGTTGATCGCGTTGGCCATCCGTCGGTATGCGTCGGCGTCACCGAGGACGTTCTGGATCCGGTCGACCACGCGGGACTCGTCGGTGCCGACCAGCTCGACTGCACCGGCTAGCACCGCCTCGGGCCGTTCGGTGGTGTTGCGGAGCACGAGGACCGGTTTGCCCAGGCTCGGCGCCTCCTCCTGGATCCCCCCGCTGTCGGTCACCACAAGGTCGGCACGCTTCATCAAACGGGAGAAAGCGCCATATGGCAACGGCTCGATGACCAATACGTTCTTCAGTCCGGCCACTGCCGGAACTACTGCGTCGCGCACGACCGGGTTGCGGTGCAGCGGAATGACCACGAGCAATCCGGGATCGTCGCGAGCGACCTGGGCCAGTGCCCGGCCGACGCTTGCGAGACGGTCCCCCCACGATTCCCGCCGGTGCACCGTGACGAGGACCACCCGGCGGGGGTCATCGTCGATCCCGGCGAGCATTGGATCGAAGTAATCGGGGCGGCGGCTCACGGCCCACTCGAGAGCGTCGATCACGGTGTTGCCCGTGCAGACGATCTCTGCGCCAGGCAGGCCTTCGGAACGGAGGTTGTTGGCTGCCGACGGCGTCGGCGCCAGATGCAGGGTGGCCAGCTGCGATGTCAGACGGCGGTTGATCTCTTCCGGGTACGGGTCGTACCGGTCCGCTGTTCGCAAGCCGGCCTCGACGTGAACCACTGGGACACGGTGGTAAAAGCCTGCGAGCGCGCCAGCAAACGTGCTGGTGGTGTCTCCCTGCACGACCAAGGCGTCCGGGTGGTGCAGGGAGACGAGAGGGTCGAGACCGCCGAGAGCGCGGGTGGTGATAGCGGCGAGTGTCTGTCCATCGGTCTGGATGGCGAGGTCGTGATCGGGCTCGATCCCGAACAGCTCGAGCACCTGGTCGAGCATCTCCCGGTGCTGTCCGGTGACAGCAACGATCGGGTCGAAGCGGAGGTCGCCCTGCAGTCGGTGGATCAGCGGTGCCAGTTTGATTGCCTCTGGCCGAGTGCCGAAGACCACCATGATCCGGCGTTTTCCCACAGCCTTGAATGTAGCCTCGGTGATCGGCCTACTCGGTCGGCTGGAACGGAAGACCGAGGATTCTGTGCCGCAGCAGTCGGGTATGTGTCGAGGTCGAAAGTGCGCATCGGTGTCCACCGTTGGGCCCCCACCGCGGACGGGGATGAAGGGTCTTAACGGTCGGGTCGGATGGGGAGCGATTCGCGCCTTGGTGAGTCGACGGCCGAGATTGAGCGTGTTGGAATGCTCGACCGGCAGCGACTGAAGACACTCGGACCAGCGAGGGGTAGGCGGCGGTAAGGCCGGGCCCCTTCCCTGGTCGCGATGCCCGGCGCGGGAGTGCGATTCGACCTCGGTGGCCCTATGACTGGCACCAGGGATCCCTCGCTGCCGTGAGGGGCCTCCAATGGGTGCTCGCCGATCCTGGCGGGGCCTGGGAGCGGTCGGTGGCAGTGCTGCCACGTCCCATTTGGCCCTGTAAACGTGGGTGTCGTTGGTTGTATAATCGTACCGGTGGGGGGGTAGGAACGAATTCTCTCGTCGGTGTGGCATTCATGGAAAAATGCTTGGGTGGGATAGAAGCCACCGGTGGCGGGCCAGTGAAGCTGGTGGGATGGGGGGCATGGAACGGATGGGCACGGGCGAGAAGAAGATCGGCATCCTGATCGTGGCATACAACGCCGCCAGCACCTTGGCGGCGGTCCTGGACCGGATACCTCCTGACTTCCGTCCGCGGATCAGCGAGGTGATCGTCAGCGACGACCACAGCCAGGATGCCACCTACTTGGTGGGGCTCGGCTACCAACAGACGTCGGACCTACCGATCACGCTGATCCGCCAGCCGCGCAACCTCGGATATGGCGGGAACCAGAAGGCGGGATACCAGGTGGCGATCGACCACGGGCTCGACATCGTGGTGATGCTGCACGGGGACGGTCAATACGCGCCGGAGTGCCTACCCGAGCTCGTGGAGCCGCTACTTCGCGACGAGGCGGATGCCGTCTTCGGGTCGCGCATCATGATCAAGGGGGCTGCCCGCAAAGGTGGCATGCCCATCTACAAGTATGTGGGCAACCGCATCCTCACCAAGTTCGAGAACGCCACCCTCGGCACCGACCTCACCGAGTTCCACTCCGGCTACCGTGCCTACAGCGTCGAAGCGCTCAAGCAGATCCCCTTCGAGCAGAACTCAGACGGGTTCAACTTCGACACTCAGATCATCATCCAGCTCCATGACGCCGGGAAGCACATCGTCGAGGTTCCCATTCCCACGTACTACGGCGACGAGATCTGCTATGTCGCCGGCGTCCGGTACGCCGCCGACGTCACCAAGGACGTGGTTGCATACCGGCTGGGAAAGGCGGGGTTCGGCGATGGTTCCCGGGTCGCGCTGAACGAGGAGTACAAGCTCAAAGACAGCGACGACAGCTCACACGGCCGAATCCTTGCGCTCCTCGGGTCGCGTCCCCAGGGGAAGATCCTCGACCTTGGCTGCTCGTCCGGAGCGCTCGCCGAACGTCTGCGCTTGGCGGGGCACCACGTCACCGGCGTGGACATGTTCGAGCTCGAAGGCGTCCACGAACGTGTCGGCGTGTTCGTGAAGGCCGACCTCGATCAGGGGATTCCGGCCGAGGTGGGCAGCGACTTCGACATCGTCCTGGCTGCAGACGTGCTCGAGCATGTCCGCGAACCTCAATCGTTGTTGCGCGAAGTGAGGTCGCTGCTGCGCAGTGACGGCATCGCCGTCATCTGCGTGCCCAACGTTGCCCACTGGTACCCTCGCTTCCGCTCGCTTCTCGGAGCGTTCGACTACGACCAGCGCGGGATCCTCGACCGCACCCATCTCCGGTTCTTCACCCGCCGCAGCATTCGCCGCCTCGTCGAGCGTGAAGGGTTCAAGGTCCGCCGGCTCGAGCCTGTCGGCCTACCCCTGGACGCGCTGGACATCAAGGGAACCGGGGGAAGATGGCTGCGGACCTTCGATCACCTGTTTCTGACAATCTGGCCCACGATGTTCGCGTACCAATTCATCCTGGAGCTCACACCGAACACCGACGACCGGCGCTGAGTTTGCGGGCGTTCACCCCACGAGGGTGAAGCACAGCGTGGTGGTGAACGTGGCCAGAGCTACCGCCCACAGCACCCCCAAGACTGCTCCGCCTCGGATCGCGGCCACCAGCCCCAGAGCTAACAAGGGCGCGAGCGACATTCCGTAACGCCCTGTCAGGCTCGGGTCGATGTCGTAGCTCAATAAGAGGCCCACGCCGAGCACGAGCCCGCCGAGGTACAGCACCGCCACGCTCGAAAGACCCATCCAGTGGTACCAGAGCCTTCGACGGACGAAGAGCCCGGCCAGTCCGCCGGCGAGCAACAGCGTCCGCAGCACCTCGTTGACGACAGGTTCGAGGTTGACTGCCGCGCTCGAGGGTGTGGGTCGGAACACGTTGTATGAGTCCGTGACGGGACCGAGCATGAGCACCGCTTCCCTGACGATCTCCCCGAACCCTCGAGGCGCCGTGCGCAAAGCGCCGAACGCCTGGAACAGCCTGGGATTGACGATAGCGAGATCCCGGCTGATGACGAGCCAGGCCAGCGCCGATGCCAGGCCGCCGAGCAACAGAGCGCCGCCGGCCGGCCACCAGGCGCGGAGGAAAGTGCGCATCGCCCCGATGGCACCGGGTGCGGATGCGTCGCCCCGACAGGTGCTGAGGAACGCGAACACGACAGATGCGACGACGACGGCGAAGCCGTTCGATTGGTCGATCGCGACCGCGGCGAAAGCTCCGGCGGCGAGGACCGGAACGACCCAGCGCCCCGGATATCGCCACGCCATCGCGGCCAGGAGGAAGACGGAGGCCCCGGCGAAGATGGATGCTGCATTGTTGGAGATCGACGCCTCCTGGTATACGACCAGCGGCGCGGAGCCGAGCAGGAGCACGGCGGCACCGATGGCGAGCGGTCGCAGCCCAACCACGCGCCCCGCCATCCATATCACGAACAGGCCGGCGCACAGCCATACAATCCCCGTGGCCCGGGTACCTCCGACATCCCCCATGCCGAAGACGTCGACTGCGACGAAGCGCATCGGCACGGTCACCGCGTAGTAGACGGGGGGTTGCTGGGCCTCGTACGAGTAGTCGCCCCCGCTGAACTCCGCAGGCTTCAGGATGCGCTGCTGGCACGGTGGCGCGTTGAAACCGGGGAGCGCCGTCCCGCGGCACGCCTGAGCCCGGAGCGTGGCGGGCTGGAGGAGTTGGCCCAACCGGGGAAAACCCCCGTGGGCGATACGCGTCACGTAGTCCCAGTGTTCAGCCTCGTCGATGGGGGAGAACTCCGGGTTCTCGTGGATATGGGCGACGATAAGGGCGGCCGGGGCCACGAAGCAGACAAGCACGGCCAGAGCCGAGGCCCGAGGCGTGGGGAAGCACATCCTCACGAACGAGCGGATCTTCCCTATCTTTGGCTGCTCCCTTCCTGGCACCCGATCACGACGTCCAGGCTTCACGAGGATGCAGGTGCGCCAAGAGAACTTGCGTCACCGAAGCAGAACACCCCGACGTCTGCGGCGACCCGCCAGTCGCCGTTTCCCGATGGCATGCAGGCAGCAGCAGAGACAACAGGAGCATGGAGATCTCCTCCTGCCATCGACCCGCGGTAGGCAGCATCGCCGCACTCGAACACAGCGCCGGCGGCGAACACCATGTAGTAGTCCTGACCACTTCGTGTCGAGACGATCGCCACTGCCGAGTTGGCTGGTTCGGGCACTTCAACCTCCAGCGTTGGTGTGGCTCGTATTCTGACGGGCGGGATTTCACCACACCGGGACCCTCGTCCGCTACCGCAGGCGACAGGACCTCTGTCCCTCGACCGTCGACTAAACCCGGAAGGTCTGCCAACCGGTCCTGCACCTGCCCACGACAGCTGTTCACCGGGCGTGGTCACCGTGCACCGCTCCCTCGAGGTTTCTTGGGCTCCGGCTACGGCATTGAAGAACGTCAACCCGAGCAGGGAATCATGGCCTTGGCGTTCGTTTGCGAAACGGCGATCGATCCAGGTGGGGAGAGCAATTCTCATTCCTTCACACTGGACATCGCCGGGTACAACAAGCGCGTCCTCGAGGTGGGTCGCGTGATGGGGTACTTCACGAAAGGCGCCGAGTGATCGTGGTTGCCAGGTCGTGGGCATCGAGCACGACGCGGAGGCGGCCACCGTCGTCGAGACGTGCGCGGAACGCGTCGTGGGGACCTCGATGCTGGGACCCCGTGGCGGGACCTCGAGGGGGAGTAATTCGAGGCCGTGACCTTCGGGGACGTGTCGGAGCACCTGCGTGATTCGTTAGTCACTCTCCGTGACGCGGTCGAATCTTGAAGCCCTCGGGCATCGTCGCCATCTCCGTTCCGAACGTGGCCTACGGGACGTCAGGATGGTGCGGCTCCAGGGTGCCTTCCCCGATCGCCAGACAGAGCTGCTCGACCGTACACCTCCGTTCCTTCGCAACGGTCCCGTCTACGGGCCACCACTTCACCGGCGTGGACATGTTCGAGTTCGAAGGC
>Ga0209415_10015102_pt1 | contig 12560 bp, 10 predicted proteins | sample PeaSoiSIISIP2007_FD_187696 | JGI IMG/M metagenome (GOLD analysis project Ga0209415, IMG submission 187696) | Peat soil microbial communities from Weissenstadt, Germany - SII-SIP-2007 (SPAdes) (version 2) | ecosystem: Environmental > Terrestrial > Soil > Wetlands > Peat | place: Germany...
GGCGAGGTCGTTCGCGTTCGCGTAGCGGTCGTCGACGGCGTCGGCGAAGGCCTTGTCGAAGAACGCGGCGAGGGCCTCGGGAGCGTCGCGCCAGCGGTCACGGAGCGGAACGACGCGTCCCGCGCAGAGGTTCTTGATGACCTCGTCGGCGTCGGTGCCGTCGACCGGCAGGGCCCCCGTCAGCGCCTCGTACGCGATGACCGCCAGCGCCCACAGGTCGCAGCGGTGATCGAGCGTGGCGGACGCCCGCGCCTGCTCGGGGCTCATGTAGCCCGGCGTTCCGAAGACGAGGCCCTTGGCCGTCGCGAAGGTCCCCCGCACGCGGTGGGCGTGGATGGCGCGCGCGATCCCGAAGTCTAATACCTTGAGGAGGCTACGCCCCTCCTCGTCGTGCGTGACGAACACGTTGGCGGGCTTGAGGTCGCGGTGAAAGACGCCCTCGGCGTGAGCCTGGGCGAGGGCGCGCCCGATCTGGGTGACGATGTCCACGGCGACGTCGAGCGGCATGCGCCCGGGGGTGCGCGTCATCAAGGCGTCGAGCGTCTCTCCCTCGAGCAGCTCCATGACGAGATACGTGAGCCCGCCCTCGTCGCCATGATCCGTCACGCGGACGATGTGGCGCGTCTTTCGCGACAGGCGGGCGGCGATCTGGGCCTCGAACCGGAACCTCTCCGCCGCCGTCGCCTCCTCCTCGCGGACCTCGCCGCCCGCCGAGGGCGTGAGGAGCTTGAGTGCGACGTGCTCGCCGAGGGTAAGGTGGTGGGCAACCCACACCTCGCCCATCGAGCCGCGGCCGAGGAGGCGAACGAGCTCGAATTTCCCAGCCACCACGTGGCCGACGTCGATCCCAGCGCTCACTTGATGGACCATGGTAGCTCCGGACCGGCCGGATCGCGCTATATTGAGCACATGAAGGAGCGCGGCGCTGGACGCGCCAAGGTGCTGCACCCGACGGCCCACGCCGCGGACGACCACCACGCGTTCGCCGCGGGCGTCGGCGAGGGCATCCGTCGCGCGCGTCAGGCGCGCGGCTGGACGCAGGTGCACCTCGCCGAGGCCGCGGGGCTCTCCGCGAACTACGTGGCGCGCCTCGAGCGAGGAGAGCTCGGCCCGTCGCTCTTCGTGGCGAACCAGCTGTGCGCGTCGATGGGCATCGACGTCGCCGAGCTCCTTCGATCCGCGACTCCGCCGCCGAGGACGACGAGGCGACGCGTCATCGGATAGCGGGCTCGGACCCGCGCCTGAAGAGGCGGAGCGCCAGGACGAGGCCGAGGAGGTTGAAGCCAGCGGCCGCCAGGAACGGCGCGCCCGGGACGTGGGGACGCGCGGCCTCCGGTCCGAAGCGCGCGAGCAGATCGGTGCCGAGCAGCGGCGCGACGATGGCGGTGAGCCCGGCCAGGCTGTTCAGGGATCCCTGCAGCTCGCCCTGCTCCGACGGGCCGACCTCGCGCGTGATGAGGGCCTGCGTCGCGGGTCCCGCGAGGCCGGAGAGCGCGTTGGGCAGGAGCATCGCGTACATCACCCATCCGTGCCGCGCGACGCCGAAGCCGAGGTACCCGGCGACGCCGAGCCCCAGTCCGACGAGGAGCGCGCGCCGCTCCCCGAGGCGGGGGAGGATCGCGCGGATGAGGAGCCCCTGCACGAGCGCGGTCGACACGCCGACGACCATCAGGGACAGCCCCACGTCGCGCAAGCTCCAGCCGAACCGCTCCTGGTTGGAGAGGGCCCAGACGCTCTGGAGGATCCACTGCGACATGTACCCGCACGTCATCGTCCCCGTCAGGCCGAGGACGATCGGGTGCCGCGCGAGGTTCCTGAGCGAGCCGACGGGGCTGACGCGGCGCAGGGAGAACGGGCGGCGATCCTCGCGACGCAGCGACTCCGGCAGCACGAAGAGGCCGTAGAGGAGGTTGACGAAGTTGAGGCCCGCCGCGGCAAAGTAGGGCACCCGCAGGCCGTACCCTCCGAGGAGGCCTCCGACGGCGGGGCCGAGGATGAAGCCGAGCCCGAGCGCGGCCCCGACGAGGCCGAAGCTCGACGCGCGCTTCTCCGGCGGCGTCACGTCGGCCACGTACGCGTTCGCCGCGGAGAAGCTCGCCGCCGTGATGCCCGCGACGACGCGCCCCACGATGAGCCACGAGAGGGCCGGGGCGAAGCCGCTGAGGAGGTGGCTGATCGAGGCGCCGAGCAGCGAGCCGAGGATCACGCTCCGCCGCCCGAAGCGATCGCTCAGCCCTCCGAGGACGGGGGCGAAGGCGAACTGCATCACCGAGTAGATGGCCACGAGGACGCCGAACCAGCGCGACGCGGCGCCGAGATCGTTGTCGAGGAAGCTCGCCACCAGCCGCGGCCCGACGGGGATGATGATCCCGATCCCGAGCGTGTCGAGCAGCACCGTCACGAAGACGAACGGCGTGCTGCCCCTGCTCTGGCGGACGGCGGTCACGCCGGGCCCGACTCGACGCGGAGCTGCGCGCCCCTGGCCTCGCGACCCGCGAGCGTCACGGCGACGAGCACGACCGCCGCGATGCCGATCGTCCACGAGAGGACCCGCGCGTAGTCGTTGCCGCCCGCCTCGGCGCGGCCGGCCTGGAACGGCGCCATCTTGGACATGGCGAGGTTCCCGAGCTGATAGGCGAAGCCCGGCAAGATGGCACGGACCGACGGGGGCGACAGCTCGTTGAGATGCGCCGGCACGATGCCCCAGGCCCCCTGCACCATGAACTGCATGAGGAATCCACCCGCGGCGAACATCGACGCGGACGTCGAGTACGCCCAAAGGGGGATGGCGGGGAGCGCGAGCGCCGCGGCCAGGGCGATCGCGCGGCGGCGGCCGATGCGCTCGGAGAGCGAGCCGAAGAAGACGCCGCCCGCGAGGGCGCCGACGTTGTACACGATGGCGATGGTTCCCGTGGTCGACGTGCCATAGCCGTGCTGGACCTGCAGGAACGTCGGATAGAGATCCTGCGAGCCGTGGCTCAGGGCGTTGAAGCACGCCATGAGGACGACGAGGTAGACGAGCCTCGGCAGGTGCGCCACCGCGGCGGCCCGGACGTCGGCCACGGACGCGCGCCTGGCGTGCGCGCCCTCCAGCCAGGCCGGCGACTCCTCGACCGTGCGGCGAATGTAGAGGACGAGCAGCGCCGGGGCCGCCCCGACGAGGAACATGCCGCGCCACCCGATCCGGTCGAAGAGGAACTTGAAGACGATCGCGGCCAGGAGGTACCCGATCACGTAGCCCTCCTGGAGAAGACCGGAGAAGAAGCCGCGCCTCCTGGCCGGGAGCGTCTCGAGCGCGAGGGCCGCTCCGATGCCCCACTCGCCGCCCATCGCCATCCCGAAGAGCCCGCGCAGGACGAGCAGGGTCGTCAGGTTGGGGGCGAAGGCGGAGGCGAGCTCGCACACGGAATAGCTGACGACGTTGACCATCAGGATGGGGCGGCGCCCGTAGCGCTCGGCCAGATAGCCGAAGAAGAGCGCGCCGATCGGGCGCATGGCGAGCGTCCAGAAGATCCCCTGGCTCACCGCGCGCACGCTCTCGTGAAACTCGCCGGCGACGGCGTGGACCGCGAAGACGAAGAGGAAGAAATCGAACGCGTCGAGGGCCCATCCGGCGAGCGACGCGAAGAACGCGTGGCGCTGGGGCCGCGTCAGCTCTCCGAAGGGTGTCGAGAACGCCATTGCCGTGTCTCGGGTCGAGCCTCCTCAACTATCACGCGCGAACTTCCGAGAGAGCGGAGATAGTCACTTGACGATCGGGGGCCTCGGCGCTAAGGAATCGATTATGGTGTTCGAGATGAATTGTCGAACCACGGCGATGCCCGCCCTTAGTCCGATGTCGCACGGCGTCTCCCCGCTCGGCGCGCTCCTTCATGCGAATACGAAGCGCAGCGCCGCGCGCGTAAAGACGATTTGGCGCGCGAGCGCGCTCCCCTAGGCAAAGCTCTTCGAGCGCGACGGCGCAGCGAAGGCCGCCCGGGGAGACCCGAGGCGGCCTTCGGCGTTTTGGGGCTCTGAATCAAGGAAACGTCGGCTGCACGAGGCGCCGCACGTCGGGGCCGCGGCTTGTCCGGGGCCACGCGCGAGCGTCTGGAGGTGTGTCATGTTCTTGCCCAAATCGCATATTCACCTGGACGCCGACGACCTGGCTCGCTCGGCCATATTCTACGAGGCGCTCCTGGGAAGCGCGCCCTCGCGCCGCAGCGGCAGCGTGGCGATCTTCGAGCTCGATTCGCCGCCGCTGGTCCTCACGCTGGAGCAGCGTCAGGGACGGATCCAGGTCCGGCCGGGGCGGAGGGCCGGCGCGCGTCGAAGGCGCGAGGACGCGGGCCTGAACCTCCTCGAGGTTCCGCGATTCGCGCTCGTCGTGAGCGAGCCGCAACAGGTCGGCCACGCGGCCATCGCGCTCCGGCGCGCCGGCGTGCAGCTGCGCCTGGAGGATGAGGGGATCGAGGCGAAGGATCCCGACGGCAACGCGTGGCGGGTGCGCTTCGTGCCGTCCGCGGGCGGTCGCGCGGTGGTCACCACCGGAGGGGACGGTGCGAGATGAGGACGGAGACGAGAGCGCTGGTGGAGGACGGCGAGAAGACCGTCTACAGCGTCATCCTGGCGATCTGTTCGTGTCACCTCATCAATGACATGTTGCAGTCGCTCCTTCTCGCCATTTACCCCACGCTGAAGATGGCGTTTCACCTGAGCTTCGCCCAGATCGGGCTCGTCACGCTGACCTACCAGCTGACGGCGTCGCTCCTGCAGCCCGTGATCGGGATCTACGCGGACAGGCGGCCGGCGCCGTTCTCCTTGCCGGTCGGGACGCTCTTCACGTTCGTGGGGTTGCTCGTTCTCGCCACGGCGAGGACCTACGCCGTGCTCCTCGTCGGGGCGGGCATCCTGGGGATAGGGTCGTCGGTGTTTCACCCCGAGTCGTCACGAGTCGCGCGGATGGCCTCGGGCGGCCGCCCCGGCCTCGCTCAATCCCTGTTTCAGGTCGGGGGAAATGTAGGATCGGCGCTCGGCCCGGTCGGCGCGGCGATCGTCGTCCTGCGCTGGGGACAGCGAGGCCTGGGCGGGTTCTCGGTGATGGCGCTGGTGTCCGCGTGCATCCTGGCGGCCGTGGGGCTCTGGTACAAGCGGTACGGGCTCGGGCGCCTCGCCTCCGCCCGCGGAGGCCTTCGCTCTTCGGCCTCGGGGCTCTCGAGCGCGGAGGTCAGGAGGTCGATGGCCCTCCTCCTCGTGCTCATCTTCTCCAAGTTCGTCTACCTGGCGAGCTTCTCCAGCTACTACACCTTCTACCTCATGCACCGCTTCGGCATCTCCGTGGAGAGCGCGCAGATGCACCTCTTCGTTCTCCTGGCGGCGGCCGCGGCGGGGACGCTGGCGGGCGGTCCCCTGGGGGACCGCTTCGGACGCAAGCACGTCATCTGGTTCTCCGTCCTCGGAGTCCTGCCGTTCACCCTCGCGCTGCCCTACGCGGGCCTCTTCTGGACCGGCGCGCTCAGCGTGGCGATCGGCTTCGTGCTGGCCTCGGCGTTCCCGGCGATCGTGGTCTACGGCCAGGAGCTGATCCCCGACCGGGTGGGCATGGTGTCCGGCCTGTTCTTCGGGCTGTCGTTCGGGGCGGCGGGAACAGGAGCCGCCCTCCTCGGCAGGCTCGCAGACGCGACCGACATCGAGCACGTCTACAAGCTGTGCGCGTTCCTGCCGGCGCTCGGAGCGCTCGCGGCGTTTCTTCCGGACATCAACGTCCGGCTGCGCGCGCTTCCCGCGGCGGCGTCCCCGTCGTGAGGACCCCTCCGGCACGCGCCGGGCTCAGGGACGGTATTCTGCGGTGGCGTCGAAGCGCAGGACGCGGGAGCACGCGCTCGGACCCACCGAGCCGCGGCACTCGTCCTCGCCGTGGAACGACGTCTCGTGCGTCCGGAGGGCGCGCATCACGGTGGCGGTCAGATCGTGCTCGCCGTCCGCGCACCGGGGATCGCCGCAGGGGACGAGGAACAGCGCCGGGGCCTGGTCGATCACAACGCGCCGGATGTGGGTGTTCCCTCCCACGTCGGTCCGGTCCTCGATGTCGAGGCGCAGGCTGAGCAGATCGGGCACCTGCTCGCGGAGCCGGGGCGATTCGTCCTCGCGACGGCGTCGCTCCGCGAATCGCTGCGCCTGCGGACTGTTCCGTCGATAGTTCATCGCCACATCCCGCAACGTAACCACTCGGGGATCAGGGGGCAAGCCGCAGGGGCACCCACACGTCGCCACGCCGCTCGTACCGGACGCGATCGTGCAGGCGGTCGTCGCCGCTCGTCCAGAGCTCCACCGTGCTCGCGACGAGCCGGTATCCGCCCCAGCCCGGGGGGCGAGGCACCTCTCCCCCGCGAAGGGACTCGTCGAGGCGCCGCCTTCCATCGCGGAGCTCGTCGAGGCTCTCGATGGGCGCGCTCTGGGGCGAGACGCTGGCGCTCAGCTGGCTGCCGCGGGGCCGCGAGTGGAAGTAGGCATCGGAGGCCTCGGCGGAGAGGATCGCCACGTCCCCCTCGACGCGCACCTGGCGCCTCGTGGCCTCCCAGTGGAACACGGCCGCGGCGTGAGGTCGGCCGGCGAGCTCGCGACCCTTGCGGCTGTCGTAGCTCGTGAAGAAGCGAATCTCGTCGTCGTCGACGCCGCGGCAGAGCACGAAGCGAGCGGAGGGCCGCCCGTCGGGGCCGACGGTCGCGAGCGCCATCGCCTCGGGCTCGAGCGCGCCGGCGGCGCGGGCTTCCTCGATCCACCGGGCGAGAGTCCGGAGCGGAGTCGGGGCGGCTTCCAGGAGGTTCGACATCCGGACATGTTAGCCTCCTCGTCCCGCCCATGTCCGGCCACGACGAGGATCGCGTGACGGGGGCGATCGTGGTCATCGCTCTCCTCGGCGTCACGTACGCCGTGCTCTCGCGGGTGGCGCTGCGCGGCTTTCCGTTCTCCGGCGACGAGTACTCGTGCCTCCTCCAGGCCGAGATCTTCGCCCGCGGCCTGCTACACGCTCCCGCCCCCCCGCATCCCGAGCTGCTCCGGGTCGATCACGTCGTCATGGACGGATGGGTCCGGACGAAGTACCCGCCCGGGACGTCGGCCCTCCTCGCGCTCGGGGTGCGCGCCGGCGCCGCCTGGGTGGTCACGCCCATCGAGGGCGTGGTCACCCTCGTGGCCGTGTGGCTGACGACCCGGGCCCACCTCGGGGGGCGCGCCGCGCTGATCTCCGTTCTGGTGATGGGCCTGTCGCCGCTCTTCGCCTTCCAGGCAGCGTCCTACTTCGGTCACACGCCGACGACGATGTGGCTGGCGCTGTCGTTCGCGGCCACGTCCCGGTGGCACCGGACGGGGCGGGATGTCTGGGCGGTCCTTGGCGGGGCGGCGATCGGGGGCGCCCTCCTGACGCGACCGGCGGACGCGGTCTTCTTCGCGGCGGCGCTCCTCGTCTTTCGCTCGCGCCGCCTGCTGCTGGCGACCGCGCTGGGCGCCGCCCCGTTCGTGGCCGCCTACTTCGCGTACCAGGCCGTCCAGTTCGGATCCCCGTTCGCCGACGGTTACCACGCGTACGAGCCAACGTTCCAGGCCATCTACAAGGAAGGGAGCGGTCACCCGATCGCTCTTCAGTACCTCTGGGACGCGAAGCAGCAAGCCAACCACCTCGATCAGATCTGCTCGCTCGTGCAGGACTGGACCGTACCGGGCAGCGTGCTCGTCGCGATCGTGGGAGCCGTCGCCATCGGGAAGAATCACCGCGCGCACACCATGCGACTCTTCGTGATCGCCATCGCGGCCATTCCGCTCGCAGCGCTCCTCGTGGCCGTTGCCGACCCGGACGACGGGGCCAGGCCGCGCTACCTGTCGATGACGCTTCTGGCCATCGCGTTCCTGGCGGGGCCCGGATGGGACGCGGCTTCGAGATCGCTCGCGACCCTCCTGGGCCCGCAGCTCGCGCGAGCGGCGGGCGCGGCCGCGCTGGTCATGGCGCCGGTGCAGCTCGGGGCGTTCCTCGGGCACCGCATCCAGGAGATCTGGCTGCGCGAGGGGCTCTTCCAGGAGGTGCAGGCTCTCGGAATCGGGCGAGGCGTCGTCGTCGTCCGGGCCGAGTGGCCGACTCGCTACGCTCGCAACGGTCCCTTCTTCGATCGCCCCGTCCTCTATCTCTCGGCAGACGCCGGGACGACCGTCGCCGAGGTGGCGGCGATCTATCCCGGGCTCCCCGTCTACGAGGCGACGGAGGGGCGCACGTGGAAGATCACCCGGCGGATGTGAAGCGGTGGAGCACCGCGTAAAGCCACGCCGACCCCACGTGGCTCACGAGCCGCAGGTGAGGTGCGACGAGGTCACGTCCGTACGGCGGCGGCTCGAGCATGAGCACGTAGTCGTAGCGGTCGATGACCGCCTCCAGCGCGGCCTTGCGATCCGCGAGCAGCTCCGCGCACGCTCCCGGGAGCCTCACGAACCACCGCCTCGGTGAGCTTCGCTCCGAGCAGTTGCGGCCGACGTCGTGCCACGCCTCGTTGGTCGACCACGGGAGCTTGCCCGTCGCCGTGTCCAGGAGGCCCGGGTGGAAGCTCAGGGTACGGAAGCGCTCGCCCCCCATCCGCGGCTTTCCCGCGGCGAAGAGCTGGCAGGCGACGACGTCCCTCTGCACGACGAGCCCGGCCCAGGCGTGCCCGGTGGGCTCGGGCCCGAGCACGCTGGCCGTGAAGTCCATGGGGATCAGCTTCGAGCCGCGCGGGAGCGAGGCCCCGGCGTCGAGGACGTCCTGCATCTGCCGGCTGGCGTGATGGATGGACGGCCACTGGATCGCGAGGACGGCGGCCGTGAGGGCGGGGCCCAAGACCACGAGCCGGCGGCCGAGGCGCGGCGGGATCTCGGCCGCGGCGGGGAGCAGGAGCCAGGCGTAGAGGAAGAACCGCGTCGAAGCGTAGCCCCAGCCGTGCAGCGAGCTCGGGGTCACGCCATAGAGGAGCAGATACGCGAGGACCAGGCGCCCGACGGCCGCCTCCGGGCTCGTGCCCCAGGGAGGGTCGGCACGGGTCGCGCGATACGCGAAGCGAGACAGGATCGCGAGCGCGACGAGGCGAGGCGCGAGCTCGAGCGGCGTGTACGCGATGTTGTACTCGAAGGCGGCGCCCAGGACGGTGGTCCAGTCGGCGAAGGAGGTCTCCGCTTGCGCCGCTCCCGAGCCCGGCGACTGCGGCCCGGCCGCGACGTACGCACCCACGAGGAAGACCGCGGCTGGGCCGATCACGACGAGCAGGCGCGGCCACCGGGCTGGCCTCAGCAGGTGTCGCCACTCGAGCAGCGCCAGGGCCAGGCCCGTGAGCAGGGCCGCCACCGGGTGGAACCAGACGCAGAGGAGATACAGCACCGAGGCCGCCGCGCACCGCCAGCCGATCCGCCACGGGTCGTCCCCTCGCCACCCGGGCTCCCACGCGAGGGCCAGGGTCGCGACGCCGAGGCTCAGGGCGATCTGGAAGCTCAGGAAGCCCATCGCGAACGCCCACCCGGTCACGAACGGCAGCCCGAGCATGGCGTTCCCGGCGCGTCCGGGGAGGGCCCGCCGGAGGAAGAGGAGGAGCGACGAGGGCAAGAGCGCGAGGGCGACGCTGACGAGAGCCTTCTCGGCGGCCTGCAGCGGCATGAACCCGTCCGCGGCGCAGAGGATCGAATAGAGCGCTGTCGACGGGCGAGGCTTCGTCTGGATGGACACGTACTCGGGGAAAGGCGACCCGGGATCGCCGTAGTGCGCGAGCACGTGCGCCACGGCCAGGTGGTTCTGCCCGTCCTGGGACGGCCAGTGCGCGACCGACCACGGGAGCAGCGCCACGAGGGCGACGGTCGCTGCGAACACCAGGCCGTGGCCCCGCGACCACGTCACGACCTCGGGCTCCACGCGCGGGGCGCTGCCGGTGCTCATGCGGGTCTACCGGTCCGTCCGCCGCCAGAGGACGACGTTCTTCGGGCGGTCCCAGCTCGCGAGAGAGCGTACGTCGAAGTCGTAGGTCCGCTCGCGCGTGAAGGACTCGGCGATGCGGGGCTCGGGCGCGCGCTCGGTGCCGGCGTACCGGTCGGTCGTCAGCACCCAGCGAGCCCCGCTCGCGACGAGCGCCGCCACGTAGTCCGTGCTCATGCCCCCGCTGCGGGCGTCCTCGTACGTCGCGAGGATCGGCTGCTGGGCGGGACCGCCCGCGAGAACGCCCACCATCGGTGCCGTCGTCACCACCACGCCGCCGTCGAGGCCCCGCACGACGTCGTCGAGTCGTCTGGCCGCCTGCCACCGGTCGCGCCCCGGCACGAACTGCGACGCGTCGTACATCAGCGCCAGGAGGAGGGCGCCTGACGCCGCCAGCGCACAGGTCAGGAGGCGTCCGGGCGGCCCCGCCTCCTGCGACGAGGCCGTGAGCCAGTCGCCGGCGAGCATGAGCGCCGCGGGCCACGCCAGGAGAAGCTCAGGGATCCACATGTTTCCGACGCAGAACTCCTTGACCGCCGCCAGAGCCCCGCCGGCGACCGAGGCCAGGAGGAGGCCCGACCACAGCGCCGTCGTCGGGCGAAGCCATCCCCGCCTGCGAAGAGCCGTCACGAGCCAGGGGAGGAGGAGAAGAAACGGTGCGCGCAGCACGACGCCCCCGAGGGCGCCGAAGGCAACCCACCAGGGCTTGAGTGGCTGATGGCTCGGGTAGAGGAGCCACGTGAGAAACCACCCGTGCGTCGTCGCCTCGAGCACGCCGAACGGCACGACGCACAGGATGAAGACGACGGCGGCGAGTCGCAGCCCGCCGGCCCTGTCCCGCCAGAAGGCGAAGGCGACGAGCCAGAGGGCGAAGACGACGCCCGACTGCTTGGTGTAGATGGAGAGGGCCAGCGCCAGCCCCGTCGTCAGGGCCCGGGCCGGAGGCATCCGCCCGTCGCGCGCGACCGCCGCCGCCACGACCACGAGGAGCATGGCCAGCGTGTCGGACCGCACCCAGTCGTACGACCCGTCGCTCGCGGGGTAACCGGCGCAGATCCCCGCCACGGCGATCCCGGCGAGGAGCGCGCCGACGAGGCGCGAGGGAGCGGCTCGCGCAACCTGCCACCCGAGGATGGCCACGGCGACGAGGAGCGAGGCGATCGACACGGCGCGACCCGCCTGATCGGTGAAGCCGAACAGGGCGGCCGCGCCCTCGAGGGCCACCCAGTAGAGCGGCGGATACGGGAAGGTGGCGAAGCCGGCCGAAGGATCCACGTAGAGGGGCAGGCGGTGAGCGAGCCGCCACGCGTGGTAGACGTGCGCGCCCTCGAGGTACTCGAGATCGAGCGGGCACGGGAAGCGCACCCAGAGGATGTGGCCCAGCGTGCACACGTGCCACGCCACTGGAAGAAAGAGGACGCCGAGGGCGAGCTTGCGCACGTTGGACATGGCCAAAACGGCTCACCTGGCTCCGCGGCGGCGTCGTTCCACCAGGAGCCACAGCGCGGGGAGGACCGTCATGGCGGCCAGGAGGCAGCTGACCTCGCCGACGACCGCGATGAGCCCCAGGCTGCGGATGGCGCGGTTCGCCGACCCGAGGAGGGCGAGATACCCGAGAGTCGTCGTGAGGCTGCAGAGGACCACGGCCCCGCCCGTCGTATGCAGGGCCGCGAGGACGTCCCGGCTCCCGTCGGCCCGGTATCTCTGCACGACGTTGACGGCGTAGTCGACGCCGATCCCGAACGTGATGGGCAGGGCGGGGAAGTTCATGAAGTTCAGCTTCACGTTGTGCACGTAGAGAAAGACGGCCTCCCCGGCGACGCCCACGAGGAGCGCGAACACGACGCTCAGCGCGTGCCAGCCGCCGCCCCGGAACGCGATCGCCACGGCGAGGAGCGTCAGGCCGAGCGAGAGCGCCACCGCCCTGCGAATGTCGTGCACCACGGCCTGCAGGATGTCCGCGAAGATGACGGCGCGGCCGGACCCGCGAACGATCTTGCCGGACGCGAGGCGCGTCTCGCGGAACGAATTCGAGTAGCGGAGGAGGTAGCGCAGATCGTTGGAGTCGCGGGGGTTGGGCTCGATCACGACGAGGCGCCCGCGCGTGCCGTCTCTCTCCGAGAACGGCCTCGCGAGCGGCTCGGGGAGGTCGGCCAGACCGGAGGGTCTCAGGTCGGGCGGCGGCAGGTAGTCCTTCACGCGAGCCCACTCGGCGTCGGTCAGGAACCCCCGGCTGCGCGCGCGCTGGAGCCGGTCGTCGATCTCCCGAAGGATCGGGATCTTGACCTCCTGGTCGTCGGCGACGGCGCTCCAGAGGGTATGCACGGCCACGAACGGCTTGGCGTTCTCGGGCGCCCGGTCCCAGTCGGCTTGCAGCTTGTCGCGGAGCTCCCTGGCTTCCTCCGGCGTGTCGGTCAAGACGGCCATTCCCTCGTGGCCGGCCCCGAGGATGTCGATGACGCCGGTCCAGACGCGGTGGAGCTCCGGGTTGTTGCTCGGGTCGTTGTCCGTCGCGCTGAGGTCGTACTCCATCGGATCGCGGCGCACGTAGAGGACTCCGGCGACGACGCCAGCCACGACGAGCAGCGCGCCGGCGCCGAAG
>Ga0209415_10015103_pt1 | contig 12559 bp, 9 predicted proteins | sample PeaSoiSIISIP2007_FD_187696 | JGI IMG/M metagenome (GOLD analysis project Ga0209415, IMG submission 187696) | Peat soil microbial communities from Weissenstadt, Germany - SII-SIP-2007 (SPAdes) (version 2) | ecosystem: Environmental > Terrestrial > Soil > Wetlands > Peat | place: Germany...
GGGGAGGCCGCAACGCACGGGTTCTCGGGCGGACTCTCGAGTCTGGAGCTCAGGATCAAGCCTTAGCCGCAGCGGTCAGATCGTTCGACACTCGACCGCCCACCACCGCCACCGCGGCGAGCACCACGATCAGAGGGTCTACAGGACGGAAATAGTAAGTCTCGGGGTGGGAAAAGTAGTAGGCCAGAGGAAAGAAGAAGAGCACGATCGCGAAGCGCACTCCGAGCGCATGATCGCGCTGAAACACGCGCCGCAGTCCGAGAAAGGCGAGCACGCTGAAGGTCGTATCTACCAGGATGTTGGGAGGATCGAGCGGTTCATCTTTAAGGTATTCGCGCTCGAAGCTCCAATAGCCTGTCCACATGTAGACGATGCGGCGGGCGGTCATCCACGCATACCAGCCGGGATGCTCGCGGATGTAGTCCATCGCCTGGCGGCGTTTGTGTTCCATATACGCCACTTCGCCGGATTTCGAATACTCTTCCAGTTCGGCGTCGTTGTGATTGGGATGCAAGGAGCTGTTCACCCAGCGCGTCGAATATCCATTGTTGCCGATGTACAACTCCAGACCGAACCCGCTCCGGACAGGAATGAATTTGTGGAAGGTAACGTAGTTGCGAGCGATCCAGGGCGAAAGAACTGCGATGGCGGCCGCCGATGCCGCCAGCAGCGGAACGGCCCATGTCTGCCGGCGGCGATATCGCCGGTAAAGCGTCCACAAGCCGAGCAGTGGCAGCACGGACAAAGCGACCGGTTCGGTCAGGCCCGCGAGTCCCCCGAAAAAACCGAACAGCGCCCAGTCGCGCGCGCGCGAAGAATTCTCCAGCCGCCAGGCCAACAGAAACAGGCAGCAGAGCTCGAGGGCCAACAAACAAGTGGACCACGCCCAGTCGGCGCCGTAATAAACGCCATACGGAGAAAACGCCCATCCCCAGCCGGCCCACTTGGCGACCCGCCCTCCGAAACCTTGCTTCGCCAGGAGGAAGACCGGAACACACGTCATCGCCGAGAAGAGGCTGTTCAGCGAGAGGGCGGCGATCACCGCCGCTTTGGTTTCAATCCCGAAAATCTTGAAAATGCCGGCGAGAAGATAGGCATAGACCGGCGGGAGCACCGCGGTCGGTCCGGTCTGCGCAAACACGTTGCCGAAGCCGTGTCCTGAAGCCAGAGAGCGGGCCAGCAGGCCGAAGCCCCAATGCTCCACCACAAACGGGTCCAGCCAGTCGTGGTAAAGAAACGGAATGACAGCCAGCCGCACCACCAGCGCCACGGCCACCATCGGCCCGTAGACGGCCAGTGCGTTCTTTTTCTCTTTCCCTATGCCGTCTTCGCGGTCGTTATCACGCATTTCATGATCACGCATTTCATGATTACGCATTTCATGGTTCATAACCAGATCGTTCGGGAACAGGTGAGGCGGGGTGCAATCAACGGGAAGAATCGTGTCCGCCTCAAGTTGCACACTAACAAGTTGCACACTACAAGGTCAGTTTGTCTGGTGGGATCGGGAATCGCTAGCGTATCATAAAGGTTTACCGCCAAGGGAGCTAAGAGGAGGCGTTTCCAAGGGATGTGCGTACCGTCATTCGGACCGAAACCTGAGATCACAGTGGTGCTCCCCTGCTTCAACGAGGAGGCCGTGCTGCCGGAAACGGCACGGCGCCTGACCGCCAGCATGGAGCAGATCGGCCGGTCCTTCGAACTCATCTTTGTGGACGATGGAAGCAGGGACAACACGCCCCGCGTCCTGACCGACCTGCACGCATCCGATGCGCGGATCCGGGTGGTACGGCTGTCGCGGAACTTCGGACATCAGATGGCGATCAGCGCCGGTCTGGAATATGCGCGCGGCGCCGCCGTGGTTTTGATTGATGCCGATCTTCAGGATCCGCCCGAAGTGATTTCCGAAATGGTGGCGCTCTGGAGGCAGGGCAGCGACGTCGTCTACAGCATCCGCCGCAACCGCGACGGCGAGACCGCGTTCAAGACCCTGACCGCAAAATGGTTTTACCGCTTCATGAACCGCATATCGGATGTGCCGATTCCGCTGGACTCAGGTGATTTCCGACTGCTCGACCGCAAAGTGGTGGATGCGCTGCTGGCCATGCCGGAGCGCGACCGGTTCGTGCGCGGCATGGTGAGCTGGGTGGGGTTCCGGCAAACCTCGGTGACCTACGATCGAGCGCCTCGGCACGCCGGAGATTCCAAGTTCACGCTGTTCCACATGGCCCGCTTTGCGATGGACGGCATTCTGTCATTCTCGACCGCGCCTTTGCGCCTGGCCACGCTGCTGGGAGTTGTGACTTTAACGCTCGCTCTGCTGGGCGGATTGACCGGAGTGGGATTCGGTCTGGCCGGACGCTGGATGGCGCCCTGGGCCTGGACTCTGCTGGTCATGTTGTTCCTGGGCGGAGCGCAGTTGCTGTGTCTGGGAATCTTTGGCGAATACCTGGGTCGAACGTACGCCGAGAACAAACGCCGCCCCCTCTATTTTGTGAGAGAAACTCTGGGCTTTGATGAGCCGCTTTCGCGTCCTGGCCTGCTGGCAGAGGAAGAGCGCACTTCGGCTCGCGCCGGCCTTCCAGGCTGAGCACTCAGCTTTCCTCAGCACGGACTCATTCCAAGCGGCAGACCGCGATTCGCTGGTTTCGGTAAGGACACGCCATCCCAGTGGCGCTTCCAGTAAAGCCGGGATTGGTCAACACCACCCAGTCCACTCCGAACTGACTCTTCAGCAGCGAGAAGTCCTGGCGTTGAAAATCCTGCCAACCCTGTTGTGCATCCAGTTCCCGACGCCAGCGGGCGCCGAGACTGGGGATTCGCACCACAATGCACGGGTCTTTCACCGCGTCGGCCAGCACGCTGCGCTCGGCCAGGGCGCGAAACCCGTGGTAGTCCTCTCCGTCCATGGCCATGTATTGCGGATCAAGCGCGAAGTAGCTGTCTACGGGCGTGTTTTGGCTGACCCAGCGAAACGCTTCCACCCAGGCATTGCCCGAGGCTCTGCCCGGCAGTTCGAGATGGACCGTCCCTGGATATAGCTGGCGCTGCGCATAGAACATCCCGCCGGCCAGCGGCACAAACAGGGCAAGCCAGCGCAGGACGCTGCGCTGGAGCAGATAGCGAGCCAGCAATCCGCCTGCGAGCAGCACAAACAGCAGATACACAAGATGCAGAAAGCGCATCGGCTCCAGGGAGCGAAAACGCTCCAATCTCACAGGCAACATCAGGACCAGCGCAACCGCGAGTTGGAACCCGCCATACCACACCAAGCGCTCTGACACCCGTGCCAGGACGGCCGAGCGCCGCCCCAAAGCCAGCCAGCGAAACCACCACAGCAGCGCCAGCGGCCCCACCACGCCCAGCCACTCATACCAATGCCAGTGCAGAAGAAAGTAGAAAGAGCGCGTGGCCTCGGCCTGCCGCCACTCCTTCGTGGCCGGCTCGAACATCCACTGCAGTGGCAAAGCCAGGGCCAGCATCACGACCCGTGCTGCGGGGATACCGGGTGCCCCGCGCCGCGGACTCCAGGCCAGAAACACGCAGTACGACATGCCAAAAGGCGTCATGTTGAGGTGCAGCGGGAGAGCCGCGAGCAGCAGCACGCCAGCCAGCACGCGACGACCGTCGAGCACGGCGGCGATCGCGGCCAGGATCAGCGCCGTCGCCAGCGCTCGCGGATGGAGATGCTGGTCGGTCAGGTTGAGCCCTGAGCCTGAGACGGGAAGGGTCAACAGGACGGCCACCATCAATACGGCCGCCCATTGTTCGTACTCTCGGTCGAAACACCGTCTGGCGATCCGCCAGCAGCCCCAGAGGATGAGAAAGGTCGCTGCCACCTGCCACAGGAAAACGTTCCACAGCAAAGGGATGTGGGTCCAGCGCACCGATGCCGCGATCAGCTTGTCGAAGATGGTGGCCTGAAACAGAACCTGGAAGAAATCGGCATCATGCGGAAACAGGGCGGGGTTCAGGTTGTGCTTGATCGCCGCCAGGTAATAGGCATCGTCCTCGAACCCCGGATGGTATCCCTGCACGAGAATACCTACCGCGGTCAGGAGAAGCAGCAACGCCGGATTCTTCAGGCGAGAGAGCATATTTTTTGCATTGACGGAACCGGCAGAGTGGTATCAGGCCGAGCTCGCAGGCTGGGAGCGGCGCGCGTAGTAAGCGTCTCCGCTGGCTTCGAGCTTGCGTCCCTGCGGACTGAAGCGCGGCAGGTGAAGCAGACCCACGCGCTGCAGAGCAAATTGCAAGGTCGTGCCCAGCACGCCCAACCCATATTTCACGCTGCGCTGGAAATTGATCGACGAGGCTTCCTCAAAATATTTTGTAGGACAGGAGACTTCCCCGATGCGGAAGCCGAAATATACGCACTGGGCCAGCATCTGGTTGTCGAAGACAAAATCGTCGGAGTTTTCGAGCAGCGGCAGGTCGGTCAGAACTTTTTTGCTGAACGCGCGATATCCGGTGTGATACTCCGAGAGCTTCACCCGCAGAAACAGGTTCTCAAAGGCGGTGAGAAAGCGGTTGGAAATGTACTTGTAGACCGGCATCCCGCCGAGCAGCGCCTGGCCGCCGATGATACGCGAGCCGAGCACGACGTCATAAACCTCATAGGCCACCATGCTGGCCATCGCGGTAATGAGCAGCGGCGTGTATTGATAGTCGGGATGCAGCATGATGACTACATCTGCGCCCGCACTCAGGGCCTCCCGGTAGCAGGTCATCTGATTGCGGCCGTAGCCGTAGTTGCGATCATGCTGGAAAACCTGGAGGCCGAGTTGCCGCGCCAGTTCAGCCGTCTGGTCACGGCTATGGTCGTCCACCAGGATGCGGATATCCACCATTCCCGGCAGTTCTCCCACCGTAACCCGAAGGGTCTTCTCGGCGTTGTAGGCGGGCATGACGACCGCGATGCGCTTGCCGTTGATCATTTTGCAGAATGCCCAGGCGGATATTCCTAGTGTACATGCCGCAACCTCCACAGCGAACCACCCAGAGAAGCGGCGGAACGGCTCTACGCCTATTGTCGGTGTCGCTTGACTGCGCTCATCCCGTTATTTCATCCTGCCCTTATTTCATGCCATCGAGGATCGAGCCGACGATCCCCCCGACCACTCCGCCTTCCAGCGACTGTTTCGCCCGCTCGTGCGGCAGATACTTGTCTATGGCATGCGCCAGCTTGGCGATGGGCAGCGTCTGCAGCCAGATTCTTCCCGGTCCGGTGAGAGACGCGAGGAAGATTCCATCGCCGCCGAAAATCAGGTTCTTGATGCCGGGCACGGTGGTGATCTGAAAAGAAACGCTGGATTGAAACGCTCCAACGTGGCCCGGATGCACTCGCAACGTCTCCCCTGGCTGAAGATCGCGCACCACAAGTTCGCCCGACAATTCCAGCCAGGCCATGCCCTGTCCGCTGAGCCTCTGCAGCAGGAAGCCGTCACCGCCGAAAATGCCGGCGCCCAGCGATTGCTGAAACCCGACGCTGATCTGAATCCCTGAAGTCGCACATAAGAAGCCATGACGATGAATCATGTATTCGTGCCCGGGCGAGACTTCCACTGGAACGATGTGGCCGGGGAGTTTGGTGGCGAAGGCAACTTCGCCGGCTCCGCCGACGGCGCGGTACTCGGTCATGAAGATCGAGCCGCCGCCCGCCACGCGTTTCAGCACGCCGAACAGACCTCCGCCGCCGGCAAACTGAGTGTGGGTTGTCATCTGAATCGAACTGCTCATCCACGAAAGTTCTCCGGCTTCAGAGATGACTGCGTCGTTGGGGTCGAGGATAAATTCCAGAACCGGCATGGTGGTACCAGTGATACGATTTTGCATGTTGATCTCCGCTTTGCCGCTTGGAATGCAGTTGCTTGCACACGCGGCGCTGAAAGTATAACGGGTTGGCCGGCAACCACCAGAGAGTTGGGCAAGATTTTGCATACCAGCGTCAGGCGAGCACACTTTTGTCCCTAGTGCGTCGGCTCTCGGTCCGATTACACCCCCACTTGAATTAGTCCAAAGGTGTTAGGCCTGGCAGTTAGCCCGTAATGCTAGTGTTTTTCCGGTCCAGACTGTTGTACAGTGCATTGGCTTGGATGCCGCGCCTAACGCGGCAATTCGGGCGAGCAGGAAAAGACATCGCCACGGGGCCCCCCACTCCAGCGGTGAAAAAACTCTCAGGAGAAACAAAACTATGAAGCAATTTCGTCTGTTTGCTGTGGTTGCCCTTGCTCTGATCGTCGTCGCTGGGGTGGGGACAGCTAACGCTCAATCCAGGTTCGCTTGGGCCGCAAAGACTGCCACTGGCAGCACCGCGGTTCTTCCGACCGATCTCCAGAAGGTAAACTATTTCTCGAACGCGAACACCGCTGGCGCTCCGGATGGAACGGTGGAAATCACCAACCCCGGCTCTGGCGTTGGAAACCTTTGCGCTCAGATTTACGTTTTCGATCCCTTCCAGGAACTGTCGGAATGCTGCGCTTGCGAAGTGACCCCGAACGGCCTGCGCACCCTGTCGGTTAACACCGATCTGACCTCCAACCCGCTGACTGGCGTTACGCTCAGCCGCGGCGAAGTTTCGATCGTTTCCGGCGTCGTGCCTCCGGGCGGCGTCTGCAGCCCCCTGAACACCATCGTGTATCCCACGATTCGTGCGTGGGGAACCCACATCCAGAATGGCAATTTCGCGGTTACCGAGACTGAGTACTCTGATCGTCAGCTCGGAACGTGGAATGACAACCTGCTGATTGACTGCTACGCCATTGCAATTACTGGCAGCGGCCACGGCGTTTGCTCTTGCGGCAGCGGCGACTAATCGGTCCTCGCGGTTGCAGGAACTCGGTAATGAAAAAGTCCGGGCTTCGGCCCGGACTTTTTCTTTGGATCGGGAAGCTGCGGCGAGCGCCTTGCACACCCCGCGTCTAATCCGGCCGTCAGCGGAACGAGGACACGGCCGCGTTCTCATCTTCGAACACCTCGAACAGGTTGAGCAGCCCGGTCATCCTCAGGGTCTGAACCGCAAACTTGGAGGGTCTCAGCAGCTTGAGAGACCCGGAATGCTGCTTCGCCGAGGTCAGGCACCGGACCAGAGCCCCGATGCCGCTGGAGTCCACCATGGCGACTTCGCCCAGATCCACGACGAAGCGGCTCTCGCCGGCATTGATCAGGTCGTCAAACGTCTGACGCATCCGATCCACCGACTCACCCAGAGTAAGGCGGCCGCGGAGCGTCATCACTTTTACGTCGGCTTGACTGCGAACCGCGATATCCACCGCGTCTCTCCCTTGTCCCCATCGCAGGCTACCGCTGTTTCCGAGCGGTGCCGGTTGACACCCTCCGGATGGTCTGGTAGAGTGCCGTTCCAACTTAGAGGAAGCGTTCGGAATTTGCAAATGGCAAAAGCTTCCCGTGCTTGCCTCGCAGTCATAAAGAGCGATCGCTCTCTCAGACCATGCCAATCCAGAATTCGGGGTTGATCCTCAATCTGCCGGACCTATCCACTCGACTGCTGGAAGAGTTCGAGGTCCTGCCCCGCGCCCGGATCCTGGCCGAAACCATCGCAGAAGCGCTGCCCGGCGCAGCCGTCAATGTCTATGGAGCGCCTGCCCTGGCGGGTAGCGAGGGCTGGATGGTGCTGGCGACGGTAGGCGATGCGATCGTTCCCGAAGCGGTTTTCCCCTTCGAAACCGGCACACTGGGAGTTCTGGTGCGCGAACAGAAATCTCTCTCGTTTGAGGGCCGGACTCTCCCCCGGGAAGAGTATGCGCACGTCAATGTACGCCGTACTTTGCAGTCCTTGTCGTATTTGCCGCTGATGCAGGGCGATTCGCTGATCGGCGCGATCGAGATCCTGACCTTCGATACGCAACTGGGCGAGAACCAATTGAAGGGGCTGGCCCCGCTCACGGAACTGGCCGGGGCGGCGCTTCACAGCGGGCAATTCTATCTCGACCAGCACCAGAATACGCTCGCTTCCATCACCCGCCTGACGCAACTTTATGACATTGAGAAAGTGTTCAGCTCGACGCTGGAGATGGATGAGCTGATGCCGATCATCGGTTCCAAAGTGCGCGAGATGCTGGACTGCCAGGCCGTCAATCTCTGGCTGCTCGAACCTGACGAAAGCGTACGCCTCTTCCATCAGTCGGGGGTTGACGCCACCGTAAAGGAAAAGTCACTGCAAAAACCGGGAGAAGGCATCGCCGGCGATTTATCCGATAACGGAGAACCGGTTCTGATTGAGCAACCCGGCGATGAGCGGCTGATCCGGCGCAATCAGGGCGTCGAAGCAGGGGCGGGAGTGGTGTCGCTCATTGCCGCCGCCATCCTGGATCAGGAGGCCCTGGTTGGTGTGATCGAGGCGGTCAACCGGCTTGATGGCACTCCATTCGACGACGATGATTTGTTCACCCTGAGCCGGCTGACCGAGTCAGCGGCCATCGCGCTGCACAATGCGAGCCTGCTGGCGGCGGAGCGCAAAGTCGAGGTGCTGGAAACGCTGGTCACGGTCAGTCACGAGATCACTTCCACTCTGAACCTGGAGCGGGTGCTGCAGACCATCGTCAACGCGCCGCAGGCGGTCATTCCTTACGACCGGGCGGGAATCGGCCTCGAGGAACACGGGAAATACCGTCTGAGCGCGGTCACCGGCGTGACCCAGGTGGATCCGGATTCTCCGGATCTCGCCCCACTCAAAGACATTCTGCGCTGGGCCCTGCTCTCCGACGGGCCCGTGCAAGTCAAGCAGATTGACGACCAGATTGACGTCCCGCGGGAGGAAACGCGCGCCAAGTTTCAGAAGTATTTTCAAGACACCGGCATGCGCGCCTTTTACTCGATCCCGCTCAGCGACGACACCGGCCGCGTCGGCGTGCTTGGCCTTGAGGCTGCCGACCCCAACTTCCTGTCCCCCGCTCATCTGGAGATCATGCAGGTGCTGGCGGGCCAGGCGACGGTCGCGTTGCGCAACGCGCAGATGTACAAGGAAGTCCCGTTCATCTCGGTCCTGGAACCGGTCCTGAAAAGGAAGCGGAAGTTCATGGCTCTGGGAAAACGGCGCCGGACGCTGACGATTGCCTCCCTGGCCGCGGTGGTGATTTTCCTTGCTGCATTTCCCTGGCCCTTGCGGGTGGATGGCGATGCCGCGGTCGCCCCGTTGCATTCGGCGCAGGTGCAGCCCGCCATCGAAGGCGTGGTCACGAAAGTGAACGTGCGGGAAGGCGACCATGTCGCCCGCAATGCGGTCATTGCCGAACTTGCCGATTGGGAGCCTCGCTCAGCGCTGGCTCAGGCAAAGGCCCGGTACGAAACGGCGATGTTGCAGATGAATCATGCCCTGGCGGTCAACGACGGCACAGATGCCGGCGTCCAGCACGTTCAAGCTGACTTTTGGAAGTCGGAAGTGGCCCGCGACGAAGAGTTGCTGGACAAAACCCGCCTGCGCTCGCCGATTGACGGGGTCGTGGCAACTCCAAACATGGAGAACATGGTGGGGCGACGCCTGCAATACGGGGACAGCCTGGCCGAAATTGTAGACACTTCCTACGCCATAGTGGACGTCGCGGTGGAAGACAAGGAATCGAGCCTGTTGCGGGTTGGCGCGGCGGCATCGGTAAAGCTCAACGCGTTCCCGGCACGCGTGTTCCACGGCAATGTAAGGATCGTAAGCGTGAAAGCCTCCCAGCAGGGAGATTCGAGGATCTTCATGGCGCGGGTGGCCGTGTCAAACCCGGATGGGTTAATCCGCGCAGGCATGGAGGGACGTGCCAAAGTGCGAGCCGGATGGTATCCGGCGGGCTGGGCTTTATTCCGTGGGCCCTTGCTGTGGCTCTATTCGAAGGCCTGGTCGTGGTTTGGCTTGTGAGTTTGGAGTGTGAAGATGCAACCGAATAAACGGAAGGGATGGGCGATTGCTGTGCTGGCATTCGCTTTGTTGGTAACGATTGCCTGCTCCGATAAGAGCCAGACCGTCGCCGCAGCCCCGGCTTCGCCTCCTTCGGCAGAACCGGTCGTCCCGCCAAAACTTCCTGCCAGCGACAACAGCCTTACAGTGAGCGGGCCGTTGATTGTGGAGCATCAGCTCGACGTGCTTGCGCAGCGCGAGGGCGTAGTTGCCAAGGTTCTTCTGGAAGCGGGTGCGCGCGTTAATACGGGAAACCTGCTGGCGCAGCTCGACGACCGGCAACTGACGGCCGACCTGGAGGCCGCTCGGGCCAAGACTCAAAGCACTGAAGCTGATCTGAAGGCCTGGCGCGCCGAAGCGAAAGTGTACGCGTCCGACTACGAACGGGCCAAGAAAATGTGGGAGGCCCAATTAATTACCCGCGAGCAATTCGAGCATGCAAAATTCAAGGTGGAAGCTGACGAATTTGATGTGGAGCGGGTGGAGCAGTTACTCGTCAACGCCAAAGAGACGCAACGCTCGCTTGAGCTGGAACTGGAAAAGACCCAAATCTGCGCACCCTTTTCCGGTATCGTGGCCCGCCGCTACGTGCGCGAGGGACAACAAGTAACCCGGGGAGACCGCCTCTTCTGGGTTACCGCCGAAGGGCCCCTGCGCATGCGCTTCACGCTTCCTGAAAAATTTGTCGGGGTCATCAGGCTCGGCCAGCAACTACCGCTCACCGTTCCCGACCTGACCGGCGAGGAGCACACCGCCAAGGTCGTGGAGTTGAGTCCCGTCGTCGATCCCTCAAGCGGGACCTTCGACGGAATGGTGCAGTTGAACGGGGCGGCGGGCCGTTTGCGCCCGGGCATGAGCGCCGTTCTGCGCATCGCCGTCAATCCATGAACCTCACCCAAGCCCTCGACGTTGCCCTTCCAGAAATCCCGGCGCGCACGCTAGGGCAGGTCCTTCCGCGGATTCACCCCGATGTCGTTGCTAACGAGCATATCGTGGATGGCCGGCCTCTGGTGCGAGCCGTAGTGCCAGACGTTGATATCATCTTCAATCTCGCGCCCGAGACATGGCAATTGGTGCGGTTCTTCGACGGTCAGCGCAGCTACGAGCAGGTCGCGGACGCGTACTCTGAGGAAACCGGCCGTCCCATCTCCCTGGAAGAGGTACACGATGTAGCCGATGACCTTGAGTCCATGGGCTTTTGGTACAAGACGGCGCGCGAGAAGAACATTTCTTGGATGCAAAAGTCGGCGGATGAACGCCGCAAGGCGTTCAAGCGCAAACAAAGATGGCGCGACCTGGGATTGGTCACTTTCCCGGCCTTTAATCCCGATAAAGCGATGGCCTGGCTGGAGGAGCGACTCCGTTTCATCTTCACTTGGTGGTTTACCCTGCTCACCCTGGCCGCATTTGCCGCCATGGCCGCATTCTTCTTCCTGCATTGGGCCGAGATCGGTCGTGACACCCTGCAATTCTTCAATTTCGCCGACAAATCGTGGCTTGACCTGGCCGCGTTTTGGGGGATTACCTTGTTCCTTTCGATCGTCCATGAGGCCGCCCACGGCGTTACCTGCAGGCACTATGGCGGGCGAGTCATGGCCATGGGCTTCGCCCTTATCTATCTCACTCCCGCCTTCTATACCGATACCAGTGAGGGAATGATCCTGGGCAGCCGCTTCCAGCGCATCGTGATCTCGGTGTCCGGTGTCTGGTCGGAAATGTACATTTGTATCTTCGCAACCTTAACCTGGTGGCTGACGCCTCCCGGTACCGCCGCTCATGAACTCGCCTACATTTTGATGCTGATGACGGGAATCGCCACTACCCTGATCAATTTGAATCCGCTCATGAAACTGGATGGATATTACATCGTGAGCGATGCCCTCGGGGTTATGGATCTGAAGGAGACTTCAACCGCTTTTGTTTCCGCATGGGTCAAGCGGCACATTTGGCGACTTCCGGTTGAAGTTCCCTACGTTCCGAAACGGAAGCGGATCGGCTACGCTTTTTACGCCATCGCGTCAGGCCTCTACAGCTACACCGTGCTTTTCGTTATCGCTCGCTTTGTCGGTAATGTGTTCCGCAACTTCAGTGCGGAATGGTCGTTCATTCCGGAGTTGGCCACGGGGGCTCTGATCTTCCGCTCCCGGATTCGATCGCTGGTGAACTTTATGAAATTCCTTTATCTCGACAAGAAGGACCGGGTGCGCGGCTGGTTCACATCCGGCCACCTGCGCTGGGCTTTGATCACAGCTGTGGTTTTCATTTTGCTGCCCCTGTGGCACGAATCCATCAGCGGGCGATTCGTTCTGCAGGCTGCTGAACGCGCCGTGATTCGAGCCGAGCAACCGGGCACGGTGGTCGGAGTATACGCCGATGAAGGCCAGACGGTGCCGTCCGGCGCGCCGCTGGTGGAGCTCAGCAATCTGCCGCTCGCCTCGAAGCTGGCCCGTAGTGATGCCGACTATCGCCTGGTCGCTGCCGAGTTAGGTTCAGCCGAACTCCATTATTATTCCGGCATGGGAGCGGCCTTACAGAAGCGTGACCAACTGGCGCAACAAAATCGCATCGCAGCCTCCGAGGTGGCTACCCTCCAGCTGAAGAGTCCGATTGCCGGTGTCGTGACCACCCCACGACTGGCCGACCGGCTCGGCAGTTACG
>Ga0209415_10015104_pt1 | contig 12559 bp, 10 predicted proteins | sample PeaSoiSIISIP2007_FD_187696 | JGI IMG/M metagenome (GOLD analysis project Ga0209415, IMG submission 187696) | Peat soil microbial communities from Weissenstadt, Germany - SII-SIP-2007 (SPAdes) (version 2) | ecosystem: Environmental > Terrestrial > Soil > Wetlands > Peat | place: Germany...
GGGCCGTTCTGCCAGGGACCTGGCCGGCCGCGGTCGGCCTAGTCATGACGGATCCCGTGATTCACGTGCTCCTGCTCGCCGTAGATCGACAGGAAGAGCTCCTCGAGCGATGGCTCGCGGCTGAGCAGCGTCTGCGGATGCGCCGCAGCGAGCACCGTCAGCAGCTCGTCCACCGGGCCGAACACCTGGCAGGTGAGCTGATGGCCGGTGACAGTCACCGCGCTCACCCCGGCGATCTTGCCGACCTCGGGCGGCCGCTCCTTGAACGAGGCCTCGACGGTCAGCGCCGACAGGTGGCGCATCTGCGCCAGGGTGCCGATCTCGGCCAGCCGACCGGCCCGCAGGATCGCGATCCGGTCGCACAGCGCCTCGACCTCGGACAGCACGTGCGAGGACAGGAAGACGGTCTGGCCGTTCTGCTTCGCCTCGAGCACGCATCGCCGGAACGCCTGCTCCATCAGCGGGTCGAGCCCGGCGGTCGGCTCGTCCATGATCAGCAGGTCCGCGCGGGTGGCCAGCGCCGCGATCAGGTTGATCTTCTGCCGGTTGCCCTTCGAGTAGGTCCTGACCTTCCTCGACGGGTCGAAGTCGAACCGCTGTACCAGCTCGTCGCGGTAGCCGACATCGGTCGCGCCGTGCATCCTGGCCAGCAGGTGGAGTGTCTCGGCGCCGGTCAGGGACGGCCACAGCGTCGCCTCGCCGGGCACATAGGAGACCCGGGCGTGCACCGCCACCTTGTCGTCCTGGACGTCCATGCCGAAGATCCGGGCACTGCCCGCGGTCGGCCCGATCAGGCCGAGCAGCAGCCGGATCGTCGTTGTCTTGCCCGCGCCGTTCGGCCCGAGGTAACCGAGCACCTCACCGGCCTGCATTTCCAGATCGAGACCCTCAAGCGCGACCACGCTGCCGAAATGCTTGGTCAGGTTCTCGGCACGCAGGACCGGCTCACCCGCGCCGGTGACCGGGCCGAGCCGCTGGGTCGCCACGTCCATGTCATCTCCTCGCCAGCCATGATTTAGCGGTCATAACGCCAGGCTGACGGACGCCGATCACGGCGAACAGGGAACAAGGTCCCAAGCCGGCCGGGCAGAACATCCCTGACCGCCGCGCGGCACGCCTGGACCGCCCGGTCGTCCTGCCGCACGCTTGCCCGAACGTGCCGGTCAGTGCGCTCGCCAGCGGGCCAGCCGCCGGTCGGCGAGCACCTGGCGCACGACGTTGCGACCGGGGATCCCGGTAACGCCGCCGCCGCCATGGGTCGCCGACCCGGCCTGGTAGAGCCCGCGGAGCGGCGTCCGCAGGTCGGCGTACCCGGCGGCCGGCCTGGCGTGGAACATCTGGCCCATGCTCAGCTCGCCGTGGAAGATATTGCCGCCCACGAGGCCGTACTCCTGCTGCATCTGCCGCGGGCCGATCACCTGCCGGTGCAGCACCGAGTCGGCGAAGCCGGGCGCGACCGCGTCCATCCGGGAGATCACCCGGTCGGCGTAGGCGCCGAGCTCGGCGGCGTCTGGCTGGTCGCAGTAGGTATGCGGCACCCACTGGGTGAACATGGACATGACGTGCCGGCCGACCGGCGCGAGCGAGTCGTCGAAGACGCTGGGGATGCAGATGTCGGCGAACGGCACCGACGACGGCATCCCGGATACCGCGTCCTGGTAGCCGTTCTCGATCTCATCCAGGCTCTCGGCGAGCACGATCGTGCCGCCGTGCACCTGCGGGTCGAACCTCGGATGGCTGGCGAAGACGGGCAGCCTGTCCAGCGCCAGGTTGATCTTCACGGTCCCGCTGCGGCTCTGCCAGCGGCGGATCTCGGCCACGAACTCGGCGGGGAGCACCGCCGGGTCGAGCAGCCGGAGGAACGAAAGCGCGGGGTGCAGCGTGGTGATCACGGTGGCCGCCGTCACCTGCTCGCCGCTGGCCAGCGTCACGCCGGTGACCCGGCCGCCCCGGGTGTCGATGGCAGTGACCTCGGTCCCGGTCCGTATCTCGGCGCCGAAGGCACGGGCCGAATCGGCCAGCGCCGCCGTGACCGCGCCCATCCCGCCGCGAGGGAACCCCCACGCCCCGGCCTGGCCGTCCGTGTCGCCGATGTGATGGTGCAGCGTGACGTAGGCGGTGCCAGACGACCTCGGCCCGGCCCACATGCCGATCACCCCGGATACGGAGAGCAGGCCGCGGAGGGCGTCGCTCTCGAAGTACGCATCGAGCAGGTCGGCGATGCTGCCGGCGAGCAGCCGGGTGATGTCGACCGCCATCCTGGGGTCGACCTTGCGCAGGTGCCGCAGCAGCAGGCCCTGCCTGATCAGTTCGCGTGGCCGACGCGATCCCAGGGCCGGCGGGATCTGCCTGAGCAGCGGCCCGAGAATGGCGGCGATGCCCGCCAGCCAGGATTCGTAGTCCGGGTAGCTGTCCGCGTCCCGCGCCGAGAACTTGGCGATCTCGGCGTGCCGGTCCGCCGGGTCATCCGGCAGCCGCAGGTACCTGCCGTCGGTGCGGGGCGAGAAGTACGGGCCCTGCCGGTACACGTGATAGCCGTACCGGTCGAGCCGCAGGGCGCGGACGAGATCGGCGGGCAGCAGCGAGACGACGTAGGACAGCGAGGTCACCGTGTAGTCCGGCCCGAACGGATGCTCGCTGACCGCGGCCCCGCCGACCACCTCGCGGCGCTCGCAGACCAGCGTGCGCAGCCCGTGCCTGGCCAGGTAAGCGGCGGCCACCAGGCCGTTGTGCCCGCCGCCGATGATCACGACATCCCGCGGTGCCGCCATCTCACCCCCTCGGATGAAACGCCAGGATAAGCCCGGGCGAGCCAGGCAGATTGTCAGACCTGGCTGGGAGCATGCTCGCAGGCATCGACCGCCGGAGGGTACATGCCGGCACGCACGTTCACGATCACGCCGCGCGGGCCGTTCTCGCTCGCCGAGGCAGCGACATTCGGATTCGGGCAGCGCGGCGACGCTAACTGGGACGGCGTCATGCGCCTGGCCTTCTCTACTCCCCCTACGAAGCGGCCGCCTGGTCGGTGCTGAGCGCGCGGCGGCCCGCTCGCCAGATGATGGCGGTCCGGCAGCGGCTGAGCGAGGCTCACGGGACGGTCTTCGATCTCGCCGGCCAGCGGCTGGACGGACCGGATGTTCGCCGTCAAGCCCTCATGATCATTTGCCGGTGGCCGTAAGGTCGCCTCATGGAGCGGGCGCTGCTGGCAGGATTCGAACCCGTGACCCGATCCCATGGCAGGGAACTGAATGACACATAAGCACACGTCACGTCGCGCCAGGCTGATCGTGACAGCGGCCGCCGCTGGCCTGATGGCGGGCGGGGTATCCGCCGCCACGGCTGCCCGGCAGCCGGTCAGCGTCGTTCTCAGGTCGGCGCGCCTGCCCGCGAGCGGCGGACCGGAGGGGACATGCTCGACAGACGCAAGCGGCAACCTGGTCGCCTGCCCGGCGCCGGTTCCCTACGCGCAGCTGCCCGCGGGCGCGAGGGACCAGACCACGGTCACGGGCCGGGTGGCCAGTCCGGCGACGCTGGTGGATACCAGGACCTGGACCAGCAGCGGCGGCAACACATACCCCGGTGCGCAGGTGCCGTTCGGGATGATCCAGTGGAGCCCGGACACCATGCCGCACCGCAGCGACGGCGGCGGCTACACCTACGGGGACTCCAAGCTGACCGGCTACAGCCTGACCCACATCTCAGGGCCCGGCTGCGCCTCCGCCGGTGACATTCCGATCCTGCCCATGACGGGCGCATTGCCGGCCTCCAACCTCAACAATGTCACGACATCGTTCACTAATGCCCACGAGACGGCACAGGCCGGCTACTACTCGGCGCGGAGCAACGGGAGGGCCACGATTACCTCGCAGTTCTCGGCGACCACGCACGCCGCGATCGGCAGGTTCACCTTCCCGCGAACCGGCGCGGCCGACTTCCTGATCAAGCTGCGGGACAGCGAGCAAGGCGACACCGCCGCCAGCGTCAGGATCGTCGGTCACGATGAGGTGCAGGGCTCGGCCACCAGCGGGAACTTCTGCAAGGAGACCACCGCGCAGTACGGCCAGCAGCGGTACACGGTCTACTTCGACATCGTGTTCGACCGCGCGTTCTCCTCATCCCGGGTCACGACCACGGGCCGCGGCACCGCCCCGAGCACGGTGTTCCTCAGATTCAACACGACGTCCAACCGGGTGATCGGCGCCAAGGTGGCCATCTCCTATGTCGGCGTCGCCAACGCCGGGCTCAACTTGCGGACGGAGATCCCGGGGTGGGACTTCGCTCATGTCGCCGGGGCCGCCCGGGACGCCTGGAACCAGCTGCTCGGCAGGATCGCGGTGTCCGGCGGCAGCTACGCCAGGACGCAGGAGTTCTACAGCTTGCTGTACAAGGACTTCCTCCAGCCCAATGTCATAAGCGACGTCAACCGCCAGTACCGGGGCTCGGACCTGCGGGTACACATGCTGAGCCCGGGCCAGTCGAACCAGTACGGCATGTTCTCCGGCTGGGATATCTATCACGCGCTGGCGCAGTTGCAGGCGATGCTCGATCCCGGCGCCGCGAGCGACATGGCGCAGTCGCTGGTCAGCTACTACGCGCAGAACAAGGTCCTGCCCCAGTGGGCCTACCTGAGCCTGGACAACTATGCCCAGGTCGGGGACCCGGCCGACGCGATCATCGCGGACTACTACGCCTTCGGGGCCAGGGGATTCGACACCGTCCAGGCGCTGAACGACATGCTGCATCAGGCCATGACCGTCAATCGGGTCCGGCCAGGCGAGGCGCTGGAGGCCAGGTACGGCTATCTGCCGGAAGACGCAAGGTACGGGTGCTGCCGGATCCACGGATTCGTGTCCGCGCTGCTCGAGTACGACGCCGCGGACTCCGCCCTGTCCAGGTACGCCGCCGCGCTCGGCGACAAGGCCGATTCCGCCAGGCTCCAGCGCCGCGCGAACAACTGGGCGAACATCTTCGACACCAGGAACCATCTGCTGACGCCGCGCCTGAAGAACGGCAAGTTCCTGACCGGGATCAAGCCGACCACCTGGCGCAAGCTCTACATCGAGGGCGACGCCTACGAGTACCTGTGGGACGTGCCGAACAACTACGCGGGGCTGTTCTCGCTGCTCGGCGGCGACGCCAAGGTCGCGCCAGAACTGCGCAGGTACCTGTCAAGGCCCGACGGCCGGGGGGTGCACGCGAAGCTGTCGAACGAATTCGACATCGGCGAGCAGAACGCGCTCGACTACGCCGGCGACCCGGCCGGGGTACAGCAGGCGGTCAGCAACATCAGAGATCGCCTCTACCTGCCAGGACCTGACGGACTGCGCGATAACGACGACCTCGGCGGCGAGAGCTCGCAGTTCATCTGGGAGATGCTCGGCATGTACCCGGAGAACCCGGGCAGCGACACGCTCGTGTTCGCCAGTCCCGGATTCCCGAGGGCCGTGATCAGCCTGGCGGGCGGTAACAAGATCACGATCAGCGCAGTCGGCGCCTCGACGACCAGGTTCTACGTCAGGTCCCTGACGATCAACGGCGCGGCGGACACCAGGCTGTACGTGCCGTTCGCTCTGCTGGCCCAGGGCTCGACGCTGACCTGGTCGCTCGGCCGGGCGCCAACCTCGTGGGGCAGCGCACCGGCCGACGCGCCGCCGTCCTACGGCCCGGCCCCGCACTCGCCGCGCCAGTCACCTCGGCGGAGGCTGGCCGGTAGCTAGCAACGTCTAGGACGGGCGGCCAAAGAGCCCGGCGCGGGTCCAGCGCCACACGCGAACCGGGCCGACGGGCCAGGTTGGGTTAACGGGCTTCCGGCGTGTCGTGGATGCTGCGTTCCCGCAGATCGGGGAGGTACCGGGCGCCGGTGACGAAGTCTTGTCGTCGTGGAGCACAACGAGGTCATGCTGGATCACGCTGCAGGGTCTTTCTCAGCGGCCCGCCGGTGCTCCCATCCCTCGAGGTCCCACTCCGCGGCGAGCGTCGCGTAGCGCTCCAGCGCCGCGGCCGGGCGGTGCCGCACAACGTACTCCCGCAGCGCCAGGTTGACGGTCTCCTTCTTCGTCTCCGCCCCGGACAGTCGCATGGCCTCGGTGAGGGCGTCCTCATCGATATCTATCTGCGTCAGGACCGCATCCACTCCCAGCCTGCTCGCCCGGCTCCTGCCGTCAGCCGAACGTTGTACGGACCGCTCGACGGCCGGCGCTATCCGGACTCCCGGCCCGCCGCTGGACGAACTCGAAGCCGAACCGGCCCTTCACGCACCGGACTCCCCGGCCCGCCGCTGGACGAACTCGAAGCCGAACCGGCCCTTCACGCACAGGTGGCCGTGACCGACGTCATGGTCCAGCGGCGAGGTCACCTTCACGATCCGGTTGTCCTGCACATGCAGTTCGAGGTTGCAGCCGACACCGCAGTAGGGGCAGATGGTGGTCGTGACGGTCTGCTGTGATTCGTCCCAGGTGCCGGCCTGCCGCATGTTGTACTCGCTGGCGAACATCAGAGCGCCGGTGGGGCAGACCCCGATGCAGTTGCCGCAGTAGACGCAGGCGGAGTCCGGCAGGCCGACATCGAACTCGGTGGAGATGCGGGCATCGAATCCGCGGCCGGCGACCGCGATGGCGAAGGTGTTCTGGGCGTCCTCGCCGCACGCCTCGACGCACTTGTAGCACAGGATGCAGCGGGAGTAGTCGCGGACGTAGCTGTCGTTGTCGTACTTCACCGGCTGGGCGACCGTCTCCGCCAAGGTGCCATCGCTGGCGTGGTGCTCTCCGGGCCTGGCCGCGTCCCGCTCCCCCGCCGCATGCGGCGGGGCGGCCGTGCCGTAGCGGCCCGGGTCCGCGCCGTACCGCTCGATCCAGCCGCGGACCTCGGGCGCGGCGAGCGCCAGGTCGGTGCAGGACGCCAGGAACTCGAGCACCATCCGCCGGCTCGTCCGCACCCGCTCGGAGTCGGTGTGCACCGTCATGCCGGGCTCGGCCTTCCGCGAGCAGGCCGGCACCAGCGTCCGCGACCCCTCCACCTCGACGACGCACACCCGGCACACGTTCACCGGGGTGAGGTTCTCCAGGTAGCACAGCGTCGGCGTGTCGATTCCCTGCTGCCGGCAAGCGTCAAGCAGCGTGGCACCCTCGGGCACGCGTACCGTCGTCCCGTCGATCGACACGTCGACCAGCCGCCTGGGCGCCTCGAGGAACACCGCGGTCATGTCGGCTCCTTGCCGTTAGCGACACCGCCGTTTGCGACACCGCCGTTAGCGACACCGCCGTTTGCGACACCGCCGTTTGCGACACCGCCGTTTGCGACACCGCCGTTTGCGACACTGCCGTTAGCGCCGTTCACGCTGGGTCCGGCCGCATCGATCAGGTGCAGGCTGACGGCAGAGGCGACCGCGCTGACCGCCGTCTGGCCGAGACCGCAGATCGAGGCGTCGCGCGCGACCGAGGCGATGTCGTCAAGCAGGGCCAGCTCCCGCTCGGCCGAGCCGAGCGGAGCGCCGCGCGCCAGCCGGCCCAGCAGCTCCTCCTGGCGCACCGTCCCGACCCGGCACGGCACGCACTGCCCGCAGGACTCGTCACGGAAGAACCGCGCGATCCGCTGGAGGAAGTCAGCGATGTCCACCGTGTCGTCGAGCACAAGCACGACGCCGGATCCCAGGGTCGCGCCGATGGCGCGCACCCCTTCGAACGTGAGCGGGGTGTCCAGCGCGTCCGGCCCGACGAACGAGCCAGCCGCGCCGCCGAGCAGCACGGCCCGGGCCGGCCGCCCGCCGCGCACCCCGCCAGCCGCCTCGATCACCTGGCGCAGCGTGACGCCGAACTCGTATTCGTACAGGCCGGGCCGCTCGACGCAGCCGGACAGGCAGAACAGCCGGGTACCCGTGGAGCCGGGAGTGCCGATCTCAGCGAACGCCGGTCCGCCCAGCCTGAGGATCTCCAGCACGCAGAGCAGCGTCTCGACATTGTTGATCGCGGTCGGCTGGCCGAACAGGCCGGACTGCGCCGGGAACGGCGGCTTATTGCGCGGCTCGGCCCGTTTGCCCTCGATCGAGTTGACCAGCGCGGTCTCCTCGCCCGCGATGTACGCGCCGGCTCCCCGCCTGACCTCGATGTCGAAGGCGAAGCCCGCGCCCATCACGTCGGGGCCGAGGAGCCCGCGGGAGCGGGCCTGCCCGACGGCGTGCCGCAGCCGGGCCTCTGCCAGCGGGTACTCGCCCCGGATGTAGATGTAGCCCAGCTCGGCCCCGCAGGCGTATCCCATGATGGTGAGGGCCTCGAGCAGGGCGTACGGGTCCTCCTCCATCAGCACCCGGTCCTTGAAGGTGCCGGGCTCGGACTCGTCGGCGTTGCAGACGACGTAGTGCGGCCGGACCGGGTTGGTGGCCACCGCGTCCCACTTGACCGAGGTCGGGAACGCCGCCCCGCCCCGGCCGAGCAGCTTGGCGTCCTTCACTTCCCTGAGCACGCCCTGCGGTCCGGCTGCCACAGCCCGGCGCAGCATTTCGTAACCGCCTAGTGCCCGGTAGGAATCGAGCGAGTGCGGGTCGACCTGCCCGATCCGCCGCAGCAGCCGAAGTGCCGGGCGGTCGCCCGCTGCCTGCGGTACCAGCGGGGTGGCGACCGCGGCGGGCTGCGCGGCCGCGAGCGCCGGGCGCACCTGGTCTGCGTCGGCCGGCGCCAGCACGACCCTGCCCGGCTGCGCGCCTGCCCGCTGGATCATCACCGCCGAGCCGCGGTCGCACTGGCCCAGGCACGGGCTGCGCTGCCAGGCCACGCCGGCCCCGTTGGACGCCCCGGCGTCGGTGCCCTCGGCGCCGAAGCGGCGCTCCATCTGCTCGCACAGCTGCTCCGCGCCGTTCACCCGGCAGGCGAGGTCGTCGCAGACGTGGACGACGGCGGCGGGGGAAGGGCTGGTGCGGAACAGCGCGTAGAACGACGCCACCCCGTACGCCTCGGCGGGCGGGATGGTGAGCCTGGCGCCGATGTGATCGAGCGCTCCGGGGCTGATCCAGCCGATCCGGTCCTGCACGGCGTGCAGGACCGGCAGCAGCAGGTGCCGCCGCGCCCGCGCCGAGTGGCCGCCGAACGCCGCATGTCCGTCAGCCGCCTCGCGCTGCCCCCCGTCCCAGCCCGTCTCTGGCGGCCCGAGCACCGAGGCGACGGCGGACCGCTCGTCGTCGGTCGCCGCTACCGCGGCCCCGAACCGCAGATCCAACTAGGCACCTACCTTCTCGTGCTGGCTTTCGTCGTCGCCGGTGGCGGTCGCGGCCGGCTTGTCCACGCGGATCGCCGTCGCCTTGAACTCGGCCGTACCTGATTTAGGATCCCAGGCGTCCAGCGTGAGCACGTTGGTAGCTACCTGCTCGGGGAAATGCAGGGTCATGAAGGCGAGCCCGGCCCGGAGCGTCTCGTCGACGTGGACCGGCGCCTGCACCGACCCGCGCCGTGACGACACACGCGCCACCTCGCCCTCCGCCAGGCCGAGGCTGCTCGCGTCCTCGGGCGAGAGGTTGATCGTCTCCGGCCGCCGGATCGGCGTCGCGTACTGCCCGGACTGCACGCCGGTGTTGAAGGAGTCCAGCCGGCGCCCTGTGGTGAGCCGGAGCGGGAACTGCTCGGACAGCTCGTCCAGCGGCGCTTCCTGCTCGACGGGTGTGAACGGGGCCGGGGCCCCGCGCCTGGCCGGGTCCTCCTCCCACAGCCGGGCGTGCAGGAACAGCTCGCCCGGGTGCTGCTCGTCGGGACACGGCCACTGAATGCCGCCGAGCTCCTCCAGCCGCCGGTAGCTCATCCCCGCGTGCATCGGCGACAGGGTACGCAGCTCGTTCCAGAGCTCCTCGGCGGACGGGCGTCCCCAGTCGGTGCCCAGGCGCCTGGCGATGTCGAAGATGATCTCGATGTCGTCGCGGGTGCCGGGCGGCGGCTCAAGGGCCTTGCGCACTCGCTGCACCCGCCGCTCGCTGGACGTCACGGTGCCCTCGGCCTCGCACCATGTCGCGGTGGCAGGCAGCACGACATCGGCCAGCTCGGCCGTGTCGTTGCGGAACATGTCCTGTACGACCAGGTGCTTCAGCCCGCCGAGCAGCTTGCTGGCGCGGCCGGTGTCCGCCTCGGAGCGCACCGGGTTCTCGCCGACGATGTAGCAGGCGGTGAGCTCGCCGGCCTCCATGGCGTCGAACATCTGGGACAGATGCCAGCCCCGTCTTGGCGGCACCGGCGCGCCGTAGGCCGCTTCGAACCGCGCCCTGGCGGCCAGGTCGGTCTCGATGTCCTGGAAGCCGGTCAGCTTGTTGGGAATGGCCCCCATGTCGCCGCCGCCCTGCACGTTGTTCTGGCCGCGGAGCGGGACCAGTCCCGATCCGTAGCGGCCGACGTGGCCGGTCAGCAGGGCGAGGTTGATCAGCGCGAACACGTTGTCGGCAGCGTTGTGGTGCTCGGTGATGCCGAGGGTCCAGCAGATCTGCGCGCGGTCAGCCCGGGCGTAGTCGTGCGCCAGCCGCCGGATCAGGTCGGCGGGCACGCCGGTGTCGCGCTCGGCGCGCTGGAGCGAGTACGGCTCGACCGACGCCGCGTAGGCCTCGAAGCCGGTGGTAGCCCGGCGCACGAAGTCCTCGTTCACCAGGCCGGCCGCGATGATCTCCCGTGCGATGGCGTTCGCCAGCGAGATGTCAGATCCCACCTCGATGCCGAGCCACGCGTCAGCCCACTGGGCCGATGTGGTCCGCCGCGGGTCGACCGCGTACAGCCGGGCGCCTCGCCGGACGCCCTTCAGCACGTGGTGGAAGAAGATCGGGTGCGCCTCGCGCGCGTTCGACCCCCACAGGACGAGCAGGTCAGCGTCTTCCGCTTCCTGGTAGGAGCAGGTACCGCCGCCCGCTCCGAACACTGCCGCCAGACCGACGACGCTAGGAGCGTGTCAAGTTCGGTTGCAGCTGTCGATGTTGTTACTGCCCATCACGACCCGGGCGAACTTCTGGGCCGCGTAGTTCATCTCATTCGTCGCCTTGGAGCAGCTGAACATCCCGAACGACTTGGTCGCGCCCTCGTCCCTGGCGACCGCGAACCCGGCAGCCGCGCGGTCAAGCGCCTCGTCCCATGAGGCCGGCCTCAGCGTCCCGTTGTCCCGGACAAGCGGCTCAGTCAGACGTACCTGCTTAGCCATCGACCGCACCCTCCTGCGAGCACCGGACCATGAGTGGAGCGTACCGTAGGCGCTCAGATCGGGTCTATCTCGCTAGCGGGCCGAAAGGTGATGGAACGGCAGGTCAGCAAAGCTGACGAGGCGCGGTCCGGTGCCGGGCCGGAACTCCGCCGGCTGGCAGGAACATGGGCGCGCACCGTGCGTACCCTGTCGAAGGGATGGCGAGCGGAAGGCAGTTGGTTGTCCGGGCGGACGGCGCGACGGCGGGTGCTGCGGATTACGCTGCCCGACGGCGGTCGGCTGGCCGACGCCGCGGCCCGCGCCGACTTCCTCGCGGCCGAGGAACCGCTCGGGATCAGGGTGGGCGGCACGGCGCTGACCATGACCATGCGCACCCCCGGTGACGATCTCGAGCTCGCCGCCGGGTTCCTGGTGGGCGAGGCCGTGATCCGCTCGCCGGCCGACATGGCCGGGATCAGGCTGTGCGACGGGACCGCCTGCGGGCACGGCGACCACGACGGGCTCGGGAACATCGCCGACGTGACCCTGGCCGCGGGGGTCCCGGTGGCGGCGGGCGCCCGGCGCAACTTCATGACCACGAGCGCGTGCGGCATCTGCGGGAAGGCGAGCATCCAGGACATCTGCGTCCTGCCGCAGGCAGCGCTGGCCGACGATCAGACGCGGTTCGCGCCGGAGGTGCTGGCGACGCTCCCTGGCCGGCTACGGGACGCGCAGCGGGTGTTCTCGCGCACCGGCGGCCTGCATGCCGCCGGCCTGTTCAGCTCCGACGGCGAGATGATCGCCGTCCGCGAGGACGTGGGCAGGCACAACGCGGTCGACAAGGTGGTGGGCTGGGCGCTGCTGAACGGGCACCTGCCGCTGACCGGCTGCGTCCTGCTGGTCAGCGGGCGAGCCTCGTTCGAGCTGGTCCAGAAGGCAGTCCTGGCGGGCATTCCGCTGCTCGCCGCCGTGTCCGCGCCGTCCTCGCTCGCCGTCGACCTGGCCGAGCAGGCGGGCCTGACCCTGGTCGGCTTCCTGCGCGGCCCGTCGATGAATGTCTACACCGGAGCGCACCGGATAGCGGCCGAGTCGCGGTGAGCGCGCCACGAGCCGCCGACACCGAGCCGGGGCCCAGCCCGCAGGCGGCCTATGCCCGGTGGATGGACGCGTGCACTACCGCGGGCTGGCGCGCCGAGCCCGGCGCGGAGCCGGTGCCGGTCCGGGACGGTCTCGGCCGGGTCATCGCGGTCCCGGTCCGTGCCCGCTGGCCCGCGCCTCGTTCCGACTGCGCCGCGATGGACGGCATCGCGTTCAGCGCCGATGCCGCGGCCGGTGCCGCCGATGCCGAAGCCGGCCCAGCGGATGCCGAAGCCGGCCGCACGGATGCCGAAGCCGGCCGCGCGGGCCCGGCCGGGCAGTGGCGGCT
>Ga0209415_10015106_pt1 | contig 12558 bp, 8 predicted proteins | sample PeaSoiSIISIP2007_FD_187696 | JGI IMG/M metagenome (GOLD analysis project Ga0209415, IMG submission 187696) | Peat soil microbial communities from Weissenstadt, Germany - SII-SIP-2007 (SPAdes) (version 2) | ecosystem: Environmental > Terrestrial > Soil > Wetlands > Peat | place: Germany...
ACCCGCGTGGAGTGGATAGATCCTGGGAAACGCGGTCCACTGGGCATCGCAGAGAAGTCGCCAATCTCAGACCCATGAGGCTCGACGGCTTGTTTTAATCTTGCGCAAGGCGATGTTTGCACTCTGGCCGCGATGCCGCACGTACCCCCCGAGTGCGCGCCATCCCGCTGGTCGATTGATCCTCCCTTCGCCTGCCTGCTATGCTTCTCGACAGCATGAGCTTGACGGAAACCACACCCCTGGTTTTGGATGGAAAATGGGTGCGCGACCAGATTCTCGCGGAACTGAAACCGCGCGTGGAAAAGCTCACCGCCGCGCACCGGCAGCCCGGCCTGGCCGTGATTCTGGTAGGCAACAATCCGGCTTCTGAGATCTATGTTCGCCTCAAAGTGAAAACCTGCGCGGAATTGGGGATTTATAGCGAAAAGATCACGCGGCCCGACAGCGTGACCACCGCCGAGTTGCTCGGAATTATCGAAGGCTTAAACCAGCGGCCGGAGATCGACGGCATTCTGGTCCAAACGCCACTGCCGCCCCAGGTGGACAAGAACCGGATTTTGCGAGCTCTGCGGCCGGACAAAGATGTCGACGGCTTTCATCCCTTCAACGTGGGAGCGCTGGTGGAAAACATTCCAGCGCCCCGCGCGTGCACGCCTGCCGGCATCATGGAAATGCTGCGCCGCTACAACATTCCGATCTCTGGACACCGCGCCGTCGTGGTGGGGCGCAGCGACATCGTGGGAAAACCCATGGCGCTGCTGTTGCTGCACGCCAACGCCACCGTGACGATCTGCCACTCCAAAACATCGAATCTGGCGGAGGAATGCCGCCGCGCCGATATCCTGGTGGCAGCGATTGGAAGGGCCCATTGGATCACTCGCGACTTCATCAAGCCGGGCGCCACGGTGGTCGATGTGGGCATGAATCGCAAACCGGACGGGAAACTCGCGGGCGACGTCAATCCCGACGATGCCAAGGCGCTGGCCGGCGCGTACACGCCAGTGCCGGGCGGCGTAGGGCCTTTGACCATCGCTATGTTGATGGCGAACACTGTGGAGATCGCCGAGCAACATCTATGCTCCGGGTAGGGCTGTGCTCCGAGTAGGCCTGACTGGCGGTTTCGCAACCGGCAAAAGTTTCGTCGGCCGTGCGCTCGCCGATCTTGGCTGCTACCTGATTGACGCCGACAAATTGGGGCACGAAGTGATGATGCCGGGCGGGGAAGCCTATGATGCCATCGTGCAGGAGTTCGGTCCCACGGTCCTGGATGATGAAGGCTGTATCGTTCGCCGCAAGCTGGGCGACATCGTGTTTAACAATCGGGAGCGCCTGGAAAAGCTCAATGGCTTGGTCCATCCGCCGGTGATCGAGCGCGAGGAGCGAAGAATGGCCGAAATCGCGCAAGCCGACCCCGACGCCATCGTACTTGTGGAAGCCGCCATTCTGGTTGAAACTGGTAGATATAGGTATTTCGATCGTTTGATCGTCGTCACCTGCGCCGCGGAACAACAGATGGAACGGGCCCTCGAGCGGGGTTCGTATAGCAAGGAGGAGATTCTGGCGCGCTTAAGCCGGCAGTTGCCTCTGGCCGAAAAGTTGCGCGTGGCCGATTATGTGATCGATACATCCGGCTCAAAGGAAGCGACGCTGGAACAGGTACGAAAGGTCTACGGTGCTCTGCGGAGTTTAAGGGGCGGAGTTTAACAGCATGAGATTATCGCGCATTATTGTCATCACTGCTCTCCTGGTGAGCGGATTTCTTCTCCTTACAACGAAGACGGATTGGGGACAGCGCCGGATATTGAATCCAGTCTCCGGCGCAGTGCCGCTTTGGTCCGGCCCGTCGTCCACACACGCCGTCGGCCTGAGTTCCGATGAGACGAACAACATCGATATCTATAAGTCGTCGCATCTGGCCACCGTGAACATTACGAGTACCGTCTATCGGCGAACCATTTTCTTTGAAGTCTATCCCTCCAAAGACCAGGGCTCGGGCTTACTGATCAGTACCGACGGCAAGATCCTCACCAACAGCCACGTCGTTGCCAATGAGCGCCAGCTGGAAGTAACGCTATCGGACCAGTCGCGCTACAAGGCTGAATTGTTGAGCCGCGACGAAGCCAACGACCTGGCGCTGCTGCAAATCAAGCCCCGCGGGAAACTCCCCACGCTCCATCTGGGCGATTCCGACGCCTTGCAAGTGGGCCAGAAGGTTCTCGCCATCGGCAATCCTTTCGGACTGGATGGCACCTTGACGGTTGGCATTGTCAGTTCGCTGGGACGCAGCATTCGCGGCGAAAACGATCGGACGCTGGAAGGCCTCATTCAGACCGACGCCGCCATCAATCCGGGCAACAGCGGCGGTCCGCTGCTCGATTCGGCCGGCAATGTGGTGGGCATCAACACCGCGATCCTGGGGCCGAACGGCGGCAACATCGGCATCGGGTTCGCTATGCCAATCAATCGCGCCAAGCTGATGCTGGAGGATTTCCAGGCCGGGAGAAAACGGCCCAAGCTGGGCGTCTCAGTTGTGCCGATCGCCGGCGACTATGCCGACGCACTGCGGCTGCCGACGCAAGGCGGACTGCTGATCCAGGAAGTAGAGCCCGACTCCGCGGCCGCCCGTGCCGGACTGCGAGGAGGCCGCCAAGAGGTGCAGATTGGCAACGCCCAAGTGCTGGTGGGCGGCGATCTCATCATGTCCATCGACGGCAAGCCGGTGGAGCGCGACGATGCGATCAGCCGCGCGCTCGCCACCAAACGCACCGGCGACACGCTGGAGTTGACCATCTTCCGCAATGGCAAGACGACGAACGTGCGCGTTCGGTTGGGCGAGGAAGGCGCGATCTAGTCTTAGCCGCGGATTAACGCAGATTAACGCCGATAAGCCAATTTTCAATCCGCGTTCATCGGTGTTCATCGGCGGCCATTTCAGTCCCGAAGGCATAGCGGAAACTGTTGGCTGCCATTTCCTCGGCGGGCAGTCCGAACATCTTCTCGGCCAGCTCGTACTCCCGCGTCAGGGTGGTTTGGAAAAACGCCGGGTCGTCCGTATGGATCGTGATGGGCGCGCCGGCGTCGTAAAGCGCTCGCACCGGATGCTCTTCCAACGACGCAACCGCGCCGGTGCAGACATTGCTCGAGATGCAAACTTCGAGCGGCACATCGTTCTCCCGAAGCTGCGCCATCAACCGAGGATCCTTAGCCGCCGCGATGCCGTGCCCGATCCGCTCCGCTCCGATGGCCAGCGCGCTCCAGACCGACTCCGGCCCGGCCGTCTCTCCGGCGTGACAGACCAGGTGCAGCCCACCGTCGCGAGCATAGGCGAAGACGTCGCGAAACCAATGCGCCGGTCCACGCACTTCATCGCCGCCGATCCCATACGCGACGACTCCCTGGTCGCGCCGCGACACGGCGAACTCGGCCACTTCCATCCCTTTCTCCGGGCCGAATTGCCGGATCGCGTCCAGAATCCAGAACGTTTGGATGGAAGACCGCTCGGACTCGCTCCAGACTGCTTCATAAACAGCCGCGAGATCCTGCTGCTTCCAAAGCACCACGCCGGCCGACAAAGTGATCTCGGCGTAAGTCACGCCTTGGCCGGCCAGCGAATCGAGTAAGTGGCGGGTTGCCAAAGCGTAATGCTCGGGCTTTTCCAGTTTCTTGTTAACCCATATGTAACCCTGCAGGAACTGCGAGAACGACGTGCACGTCAAGTTCGCATCGATCTCCTGGCGCGTCAGCGATGGATCAATAGCCAGCAGCGTTTCAGGCCCGATAGATCCTTCCAGATGGATGTGCAGCTCGGCCTTTTTCATGCTGCCAACATGGTTCCTAACTCCTGCATAGTTACAACCCTCTGCCATAATAACTGTGCATGACTCCGCAAGAACTGGAAGCTATCCTCAATGGTTCGCACGCCGATCCGTTTTCCGTGCTAGGGCCGCATCAAACCGTTGCGGAACAGGGCGGGGTCGGCTGGGAGGTACGTGCTTTCCTTCCGCAGGCCATGGATGCCGCCGTGTTGGCCGACGGTGCCACCCATCGCATGCGCAAAACGCGCTCCGAGGGATTCTTCGTCGCCACACTCGCGCACGACCCAGGCGCCTATCAGCTGCAACTTACGCACTGGAATGGCGAGCAGACCCGCATCGACGACCCTTACCGTTTTCCGCGTCTTATCTCCGATTTTGACTTGCACATTCATGGAGAAGGTACGCAGTATGAGAGCTACCGGACCATGGGTGCGCACCTGGTGGAGTGCCAGGGCGTGCGCGGCGTTCGTTTCGGGGTGTGGGCGCCGAACGCGGAAGTGGTCAGCGTGGTGGGCGACTTCAACGAATGGGACGAGCGCCGCCACCCCATGCGGCTACGTTCCGGAGGAGTGTGGGAAATCTTCCTTCCGGGAGTTGGCCAAGGCACTAATTACAAGTATTCCGTGCGTGCGGTCGCGCGCGGCTTTCGCCAGCAAAAGGCCGACCCCTACGGCTTCGCAATGGAAGTGCCGCCGCAATCCGCCTCCATCGTGTGCGATCTGGAAACCTATCAATGGAACGATCAGCAGTGGATGGATGCGCGCGCTCACAAGGACCATCTCAAAGAGCCAATTTCCATATATGAAGTCCATCTGGGCTCCTGGCTGCGTGGCACTCACAATTCGTATGTGAGCTACCGCGCGCTGGCCGACAAGTTAGTCGAGTATGTGGTCCGCATGGGCTACACTCACCTGGAGTTGCTGCCTGTCATGGAGCATCCGTTCTCGGGTTCCTGGGGTTATCAGGTCATCGGCTACTACGCGCCCACATCCCGCTTCGGTTCGCCCGAGGACTTTATGTATTTCGTCGACCGGTGCCATCAGGCCGGAATCGGCGTGCTGGTCGACTGGGTACCGGGTCACTTCCCCAAAGATGCGCACGGGCTGGCGCACTTCGACGGCACCGCGCTTTATGAACACGCCGACCCCCGCAAAGGCGAACATCTGGAGTGGGGCACCCTGATCTTCAACTATGGCCGCAATGAAGTGCGCACGTTTCTCATTTCGAATGCCTTGTTTTGGCTGAAGGTTTACCACATCGATGGCTTGCGTGTCGACGCCGTGGCATCCATGCTGTACCTGGATTATTCGCGTAAGCCCGGCGAATGGATCCCCAACATGTACGGCGGCAACGAAAATCTGGAGGCTATCGATTTTCTGCGACGCTTCAACGAGCTTGCTCACCAGGTGCCCGGAGCGATGACCACGGCTGAAGAGTCCACCGCGTTCAGCGGCGTCTCGCGGCCGACCTATTTGAACGGCCTCGGCTTCACCATGAAGTGGAATATGGGATGGATGAACGACATGCTGGATTACTTTTCTCACGATCCCGTGTATCGCAAGTTTCATCAAAACGACATCACGTTCAGCATGCTGTACGCGTTCACCGAGAACTTCATTCTCCCGATTTCTCATGACGAAGTGGTCCACGGCAAGCGCGCGCTGCTGAGCAAAATGCCGGGCGACATGTGGCAGAAGTTTGCGAACGTGCGCACGTTTCTCGCTTACATGTACGGCCATCCCGGGAAGAAGCTGCTCTTCATGGGCTCGGAGATCGGCGTTTGGGACGAGTGGTATTCCGAGCACGGCCTGCCTTGGGAGATCTTGCACTACGACTTTCATCGCAAGTTGCAGGCGTTTGTCGCTGAGCTGAATCGCCTCTACCGCTCATACCCTGCGTTTTACGAGATCGATTTTCATTGGGCTGGCTTCGAATGGGTTGATTTTCGCGATGTGGACGGTTCCACCCTCTCCTTCATCCGGCGATCGCTGGCAGGCAAACCATTTCTTCTGTTCGTGTGCAACTTCACGCCGGTGCCGCGGCTGCACTATCGCGTGGGCGTTCCCGATCCAGGCGTCTATCGCGAAATACTCAACAGCGATTCCGAGCATTGGGGCGGCAGCAACATGGGCAACAGCGGTTACGTGGGCTCGGAGCCGGTCTCCTACAACGGCCACTATCACAGCCTTTCGATTACGCTGCCCCCGCTCGCGGTGGTGGTGTTCGAATCGCCGCAGGTGTAGCGCGGTTATTCCCGCGTGGTCAGTCACTGTGATCTCAAGCTTGGCGCAAAATAGAGACAGTGCTGACTTACGATGGAACAACTGAGTTATCCCAAGTGTTTGTCCGATCGCTGCTTTCAGTGTTTCCCGAGTGGGAGGCATTTGCGAAGATCGTCAACGATAAGAAAGCGGGCACCAATTTTATAGAGGTTGATGTCAAACAAGAGGGTACAGATCGTCTGCTTCAGTTGAGCACAGCCGACGACGAGATCACAATCGGTTTTGAGCATTGGCATACGCACGTGGGTCCATTCCTTGGAATCGACGCGGTGGAATCAGCAGCCACGGCGATGAACATCATCGAGGATTTCGTCGCCGAGCGGACCGTAGTGAAGGTTATCCACCGGAACGGTGTATGGATTAGATCGAGCCTCGAGTACCTTGTCGCGCCCAGTGAGCCAGAGCCGCACTCTACAACAAAAGTCTTCTCTTGGCGGCGAACACACGATGACATTATTGAGACTCCGTAATGGCAAGGCGAACGCGGGGCTCTCGCAAATGAATTGACCTGATTGGCGGGCGCCACTTGAACCCAGACGCTCGCTCTGGTATATATGACGTTCGCCTCATGTGGCAACACAACTACACCCCCATCCACGGAAGCTTGGTGCTTTCGTCGCTCGTCGCAGCACTGCCGATATTCATATTGCTGTTCCTGCTAGGCATCCGGCGGACACCGGCGTGGATCGCGGCCGTCTGGGGGCTGGGCACCACTCTCGTGGTTTCCTTGCTCCTCTATGGAATGCCGGTCACCCTAATCGTGTCCGCGGCTGCCTATGGCGCGGCGTACGGATTGTTCCCGATCGGGTGGATCGTCATCTGGGCGGTGTTCTTATATCGGCTGACGCTCGATACCGGCAAGTTTGAAGCGATCAAACACTCGCTCCGCAGCTTGACGCGCGATCCAAGATTGCAAACACTCCTGATCGCTTTCGCCTTTGGCGCGTTCATCGAAGGCGCCGCCGGATTCGGAACCCCCGTCGCCGTTGCCTCCGCTATGCTCGCCGGGTTGGGGTTTTCACCATTCAACGCCGCCGCCATCTGCCTGCTTGCGAACACCGCGCCGGTCGCGTTCGGTTCTATCGCGATTCCCGTCATTACGCTCGCCGGAGTCACCGGCCTGCCGCTGGCCCGTTTGAGCGCTGGTGTGGGACGCATTTGCGCTCCGGTCTCGCTCATCGTGCCGGCTTATCTGGTGGTGGTGATGGGCGGCTGGGGAGCGCTGGCGCGTGTATTTCCCGCCGCGTTGCTGTGCGGCGTCACCTTCGCCGGTTTGCAATTTGCCATCTCTAACTTTGTTGGGCCGCAACTCACCGACCTGATCGCTTCGCTGGGCGCGATGGGGGTGCTGGTAGTTCTGTTCATGGTTTGGAAGCCGAAGGACAAGGACAAGTACGAGCTCACGGCCGCGGCCAAGGCTGCCGAAACTTCGGAACATTCGACGGGACAAGTGTTCCTGGCCTGGAGCCCCTACTTTTTCCTGGTGATCTGCGTTCTGTTGTGGGGCTGGCCGCCGATGATAAAACCGTTGAATTCGGTCAGCATTCCGTTCGCCTGGCCCGGCTTGCACAACCTGATTGCTCGCGTTCCGCCCGTTACGGCCAAGGTGTCGCCCTACCCGGCGATTTTTAACTTGAATTGGTTGTCGGCTTCGGGAACATCCTGCATGATCGCCTGCATCCTCAGTTGCTTTGCGCTGCGTGTGCCGCCGCTGCGAGCTCTTAAGATCTTCGCAAGCACGATGCGGCAGCTTACTTTCTCGCTGATCACGCTGGCCTGCGTGCTGGGCTTGGCGTATCTGATGAACTACTCGGGCGCCACGGGAACCCTGGGCCTGGCGTTCGCGGCCACCGGCGCGTCATTTCCATTTTTCAGTGCGATTCTCGGCTGGTTGGGCGTGTTCCTCACCGGCTCCGACACTTCGGCGAACGCGCTCTTCGGCAACCTACAGGTGGTGACTGCAACCAAGCTCGGCTTCAATCCCGTGCTGATGGCTTCCGCGAATTCGGCCGGTGGCGTGATGGGTAAGATGATCAGCCTGTCCAGCATTGCCGTAGCCGCCGCTGCCACGAACATGAAGCCAGACGAAGAAGCCAAGCTCTTCCGCTTTACGCTCAAGCACAGCGCGTTTCTGGCGTTTGTGATCGGCCTGATCGCGCTGTTTTACGCCTACGCCGCGCCTGGGTTGCAGCCGTGACCGCCGGCGGTGCGGTTTCGCTGCCGTCTAAGTCCTACCTGAGGGATTTTCCCTTGACGGACTGCCCTCGATAACGGGATTCTTGTTACAAAGGTAATTCGTGCCAATTGAGGTGCCTGTGTGTCCAGGACCGGGGAGGCTTGTGTGGGTGCTCCCGCTCACGCTGCTGGTCGGAGGTGCGGGCGTTTCCTATGCTGGACAAGTTCAGCGTATTCCACGGCAAATTTTTTCGAACGCCGCGGCTGTCATCGGGATCGTCACGACGCCCGACGGACTCGGGCTCGGTGGTGTCGCGGTGGTTCTCCAAAACTTAGAGACCGGGCGCAGCTTGCCGGCGATCACCAATGGTGACGGCTCGTTCCGCTATTTGAACCTCGCGCCCGGCCGCTACCAGATCAAAGCCACGCGCGACGGATTTCTTCCCTTCGCTCAGGGCGACATCAACCTCGGCGCGGGCGACGTGTTTCCGCTGATGTTCCCGATGTCGGCGGCTCCGTCCGGGTTTGATGGCCTCCGCGAAATACCCCGCTTGCCGGATCTCGGTCCCAAGCCGCCGCCAGCGCCACAAGAGCCCGCGACATCTTCCACTTATCGCAATTTGCCGTCGGCGCCTCCGCCCGCCGACGCCAGTGAAGCGAAGCCGCTTTCCCCGCTGCCAACGGACGACCGCGTGTTCCAAGCGGTTCCGAATCGCTGGGGATACGAGTTCCCCACCGATTACCATCGCTACCCGCACTTCGAAGTGCCCTACGTGAAAGGCCACTGGTACGATCCTTTCAATCGCAATAAATGGAAGGGCGATTATCCGATCATCGGAAACCAGACGTTTCTCAACGTTACGTTTAGCAGCGACACCTTCGCCGACGGACGCCGTTTGCCGGTGCCGAGCGGGCAGGGGTCGGCCAGTCCGGGTGAATCTCAGTTCTTCGGACGCTTCGGACAATTCTTCCTGAGTCAAAATTTTGCCTTTTCGTTCGATCTCTTTCACGGCGACACGTCGTTCCGTCCCGCCGACTGGCGCATCCAGATTACGCCGGAAGTGAATGTGAATTACCTGGCCACGCAGGAGAATGGCCTTGTTAATTTCGACGTTCGGAAAGGCACGACGCGCCTGGATTCGCACCTCGGCTTGCAAGAAGGCTTTGCCGAAGTGAAGCTTAAGGACCTCAGCAATCAGTTCGATTTCGTTTCTTTACGCGTGGGTGTCCAGTCCTTTACCAGCGATTTTCGCGGTTTTATTTTCTCCGACCAGGAGCCCGGCGTTCGCCTGTTTGGGAACTTTGACTCGAACCGCTATCAATTCAACGCAGCGTATTTTGCCATGCTGGAAAAGGATACCAATAGCGGGTTGAATTCGATGGCTTATCGCCACCAACAGGTTATGATCGCCAATCTTTACCGCCAGGATTTCATCAAACCGGGCTACACGATTCAAGCCAGCTTTCATTACGACAAGGACGATCCATCCTTCCATTACGACTCCGACAATTTTCTGGTGCGTCCGGCGCCCATTGGCGTGGTGATGCCGCACTCCGTTCGCGCGTATTACTACGGGTTGACCGGCGACGGCCACTTTGGCAAGCTGAACCTCACGCATGCTTTCTACCAGGTGCTGGGCCACGACAGGTTTAACGAGATCGCCGGACGCCGCGTGGATATCAACGCGCAAATGGCGGCGGTGGAGTTATCGCTCGATAAGGATTGGCTGCGTTACCGGCTCTCCTTCTTCTATGCGTCCGGCGACAAGCATCCTCGGGACGGAACCGCGCGCGGCTTCGACACCATCTTCGATAATCCCAACTTCGCCGGGGGCTTCTTCAGCTTTTGGGATCGCGAAGGCATCCGGCTCACCAGCACGGGCGTCGGCCTGGTGAGTCCCGACAGCCTGGTACCCGATCTTCGCACCAGCAAGATGCAAGGCCAGGCCAATTTTGTGAACCCGGGGTTGTTCCTCTACAATGCCGGAGTGGACATCGACATCACACCGAAGCTGCGCGGGTTCGTCAATTTGAATCTGCTCCGCTTCGCTCGGACCGATCCGCTGGAGTTGCTGCTGTTCCAATCGAACATTCATGCGGGGATCGGAGCGGACTCGGGAATCGGTTTCGCCTATCGGCCGCCGCTGTCGGAAAACATTGTGATCACGGGCGGCTTCGACACTTTAGTTCCATTCCAGGGTCTTCGCGACATCTCCACCAATCGAACTTTGCTCGCGGTCTTCATGAATGTCCGTTTCAAATTTTAAGATCATTCGCAGCCTGGCTATTGGCCTTGGGGCGAGCGCCGCCTGCGTGTTTCTGTGCGCGTTACTGCTTGGGCAGTCCGGCCAATCACGGCTCGGAGAAACGAGCGAAGAGGCCGATCGCAACAGCGCCGGCTGCGTCGCGTGCCATGGGCAGACCGACTCGGCTTCGATGCACACCACAGGGACCGTTCGCCTCGGTTGCACGGATTGCCATGGCGGGAACGCCGGAGTGATGCCTCCGTCCGGCGTCAAGAAGGGCTCAGCCGGATACGATGAGGCGAAGAAGAAAGCGCATCCGAAGCCCAGCCTGCCTGATCTGTGGCGCAGTTCGGCCAACCCAGTCCGCCCTTTCACCGAATGGCTGAAGGAGACCAAAGAGTACATCCGATTCGTCAATCCCGGCGACCTGCGCGTGGCGCAGCAGACGTGCGGATCGGCCGGTTGTCACACCAAGGAAGTGTTTGCGGTCCGCACCAGCATGATGACTACCGGGGCCATGCTGTGGGAAGCGGCCCTCTACAATAACGGCGGATTTCCTTATAAAGATGCGCATTTTGGCGAAAGCTATTCGGCTGACGGCATCGCACAGCGCTTGAACAATTACCCGCCGCCATCGCAGGACCTCACGCGTCTCAAAGGCGTGCTTCCACACCTGGATCCACTCGGCCGCTGGGAAGTTTCGCAGCCCGGCAATATCCTTCGCGTTTTCGAGCGGGGCGGGGGAGAGCGTTCCGAGATCGGCAATCCCAATCCTGAAGAAGATCCAGGGCGTCCGGATGTGAAGTTGAGCGAGCGCGGGCTCGGTACCGAGCTGCGAACGGATCCGGTTTTTCTCGGCCTGCAAAAGACCCGCCTGCTCGATCCAATTCTGTCGTTGCCCGGAACCAACGATCATCCGGGCGACTATCGCAACAGCGGCTGCACCGCCTGCCATGTGATTTACGCGAACGACCGTTCGCCGGTTCATTCGGGACCTTACGCCAAGTATGGCAACCAGGCGCATAGCGCCCAGATCGATCCCACGATTCCGCAGAATGAATCGGGCCATCCGATCAAACATGAGTTCACGCGTTCCATCCCCACCAGCCAATGCATCGTTTGCCACATCCACCCAGGCACCAACATGGTGGCGTCGTACCTCGGCTACATTTGGTGGGACAACGAAACCGATGGCGAGCACATGTATCCGAAGGAGCAGCACAATCCGTCGGATGAAGAGCGCTTCAAGACGTGGCTTGCGAATCCGGAGAGCGCCGCCGCGCGCGGTTTGTGGAAGGATCTCTCGTTCCTTGAAAACGTCGGTAGTCCCGAGTTCAACCAGCAGCTCAAGCACACGCAGTTCGCCGACTTTCACGGCCATGGCTGGGTGTTTCGCGCCGTGTATAAGCGGGATCGCAAGGGCAATCTGCTCGATCCGGAGAGCCACGTGGTGCCGCCCGACGACAAAGATAAGTTTCAGAAGGCGGTGCAGCTCCGCGACATTCATCTCGAAAAGGGCATGCACTGCACCGATTGCCACTTTGCGCAGGACAATCATGGCGACGGCAATCTCTACGGCGAGACGCGCAACGCGGTGGAGATCGATTGCGTGGATTGCCACGGAGCCATCTCGCACAAAGCGATGCTCAGAACATCGGCCGCGGCGGCTCCCTCCGGCGGCACCGACATTTCCCTGCTCCGCACTCCGTGGGGCCAGCGCCGGTTCTACCGGCAGGACGGCAAGCTGTATCAGCGTTCCATGGTCGATAAAGATCGCACTCCCTGGGAAGTGGTGCAGGTGGTGGATACCATCACGCCCGGCAATCCGCATTACAACGAAAAATCGCGCCTCGCGAAAACGATTTTGAAGGACGGAACAACGTGGGGCAGCGTGCCCGGCGATGAGTCGACACTGGCGCACTCGAACGATCGCATGACCTGCTACGCGTGCCACACTTCCTGGACCACCAGTTGCTTCGGGTGCCATCTGCCGATGTCCGCCAATCGCAAGCTGACCATGCTGCACAATGAAGGGCTGAC
>Ga0209415_10015107_pt1 | contig 12558 bp, 5 predicted proteins | sample PeaSoiSIISIP2007_FD_187696 | JGI IMG/M metagenome (GOLD analysis project Ga0209415, IMG submission 187696) | Peat soil microbial communities from Weissenstadt, Germany - SII-SIP-2007 (SPAdes) (version 2) | ecosystem: Environmental > Terrestrial > Soil > Wetlands > Peat | place: Germany...
CGATACTCGGACCGGAGCGAACGGCGTCCAGCCGATTGAATTTCGCGCAAGCGTTCAATTCCGTCGGCACGACCATAGGCCCGCTGATCGGCGGCTATCTCATTTTTCAATACTTTGCCAGTACCGGCGCGCACGGCGCGGAGTCCGTCAAGGTTCCCTATATCGCATTCTGCGTCGTATTCCTGTTTCTCGCCGCCATATTTCTCGTCACCCATCTACCGCACGTCGGCGAAGGAGAAATTCAGCGTGGAGCGGGAGCATTGAAATATCCCCACGTCATTCTTGGCGTGCTCGCCATCTTCATGTACGTCGGCGGCGAAGTCTCGATCGGAAGCTCGATCATCAATTTTCTCGGGTTACCATCGGTCGCAGGACTGGGCCCCATCGACGCGAGCAAGTTCGTCTCGCTGTTTTGGGGCGGCATGTTGATCGGCCGGTTCATGGGCGCCGTCGAATTGAGCGAGATGAAGCGAACGAACAAGCAGATTGCTCTGGCGGCCATACCCATCGTCGCGTTCATCGTGCTCGGCAGCTTGCGCGGCTGGGACATCGCGAGGAATTATTTGCCGTTGCTGGCACTGTGTTGGTTGCTGTTCCAGTTCGGCAAAGCGCTCGCCGGACGCACGCTGCTGATTTTCTCGGCTACGATCGTCGTATTGCTGCTGATGGCGATCATCGTCGGCGGCAAACTTGCCATGTGGTGCATCGTCGGCGTCGGTCTTTTCACCTCGATCGGCTGGCCGAACATCTTTTCGCTGGCGCTCGACGGCACCGGCATTTACAAGAGCCAGGTCTCCTCGCTGCTCGTCATGGCGATTCTCGGCGGCGCGTTGCTGCCGCCCCTGGAGGGGCACATCGCGGACGTCGCGGGACTGCAACTCTCATTTATCGTTCCGCTCATCGCCTATGGCTACGTCGGTTTCTACGGCTGGATGGGGCACAAGATCGGCAAGCGCCGGCTCTCTGCAGCGGCCTAGGGACGGCGTTCGCCATCACGCGTCAGGGCATCGATCTTGTCGAGTTCGTCTGGGTCGAATGACGGATTTCGCAGCGCGCCGAGGCATTCCTCGATCTGCGGCCAGCCGCTGGCGCCGACGAGCGCACTGGTAACGACCGGCTTTCTGAGCACCCATGCGATCGCCATTTGCGCTAGCGTCTGTCCACGCGCTCGCGCAATTTCGTTGAGTGCGCGCACTGCGGCAAGATTGCGTTCGTCGAGCATCGCTTTACGCAAGGATTCGTCCTTGCCCGCGCGCGAGGAATTGGGGACTCCTTGAAGGTATTTTGCGGAGAGCAGACCCTGCGCCAGCGGTGAGAACACGATGCAGCCGAGGCCTTCCTGTTCGAGCACGTCGAGCAAACCATCTTCGACCCAGCGGTTGAGCAGCGAATAGGATGGCTGGTGAAGCACGAACGGGACCTTGAGCGCGCGCAGAATCGCCGCCGCCTCGCGAGTCTTCTGCGGTCCATACGACGAAATACCGGCGTACAGGGCCTTGCCGCTGCGCACCGCGGTATCCAACGCGCCCATCGTTTCTTCGAGCGGCGTGTCGGGGTCGAAGCGATGCGAATAGAAAACGTCCACGTAGTCGAGATGCATGCGCTCGAGGCTTTGATCCAGACTCGCGAGCAGATATTTACGCGAGCCCCATTCGCCGTAGGGGCCCGGCCACATGAGATAGCCCGCTTTCGTCGAGACGACGAGTTCATCGCGGTGCGCCGCAAGATCGGTCGACAAAATACGGCTGAATGTTTGCTCTGCCGACCCGGGCGGCGAACCGTAGTTGTTGGCGAGATCGAAATGCGTGATGCCGTGATCAAAGGATTTGAGCACCATCTCCCTCGCCGTCTCGAACGGCGCGCTGGCGCCGAAGTTCTGCCAGAGCCCGAGCGAAATACGCGGCAGTTGCAGCCCGCTGCGACCGCAACGCGCATAGGGCAGCGATTGGTATCGATCAACGGCGGCTACATACATCGGCAAACTCCTGATCGATGCCGCTCATTATTAACACGCTCCGGGATGATTGAACACCGCGTGGCCCCGATTCCCGCGTCGCAGAAAATCACGCTTTAGTCCAAACCAATGAGGTTGGGCATTCCAAACCCGGGCCGGCGCGGCGTTCGCATCACTGCCGCGCAATTCCGGGCCGCCGTCCGCGCAGCACGAATTTTTGGATTTTCCCGGTAGCCGTCTTCGGCAACTCGGTGACGAATTGAATCACGCTGGGCACTTTGAAGTGCGCGAGCGCGCCGCGTGCGAAGTCGTGCAACTCGGCCTCGGTGGCGGCAGCATCGGGACGCAAAACGACGAAGGCATGGGGGGACTCCCCCCATTTTTCATGGGGCATGCCGACCACCGCGGCTTCGAGCACGGCCGGATGGCGCAGCAGCACGCCCTCGACTTCAATCGAGGAAATGTTCTCGCCGCCGCTGATGATGACGTCCTTGAAGCGATCGCGGATTTCCACATATCCGTCGGGATGCACGACGGCGGCATCGCCCGAGTGAAACCACCCCCCTTCGAACGCCGCGGCCGTCGCCTGCGCATCATTGTAATAGCCTCGCATGACGACATTGCCGCGCGCGACGATTTCTCCGAGCGTTGCGCCGTCGCGCGGCACCGCGCGCATGTCCTTATCGACGACACACAGTTCGCCCGACGTGATCAGCTCGACGCCCTGGCGAGCCTTGACGGTCGCCCGGTCGGCAACGGTCATCGCCGCATGCTCCGGCAACGGCTCGCAGATGGAGATGAATGGCGCGGTCTCGGTCAGTCCATAAACTTGCGTGACTTCCCATCCGAGCGACGACTCCATGCGCTCGATCGTCGCCGCCGCGGGCGCTGCGCCCGCCGTGAATACGCGTACGCCCCGGCGCAATTGCCGACGCAGCGACTCGGGCCCATTCGCTATACCGATGAGTACCGTGGGCGCCGCGCTGAGGTGCGTCACGCGCTCGCGGTTCACGAGTTCGTAGATGTTCGCCGCATCCACCTTGCGCAGGCAGATGTGCGCCGCTCCGGCCGCGGTCACCGTCCACGTGAACGTCCAGCCGTTGGCGTGGAACATCGGCAGCGTCCACAGATAGCGGTCGGCCGGCGTCATCGGCCAATGCGTCAGAGTGCCCACCGAATTGATCCACGCGTTTCGGTGAGTGATCATGACGCCTTTGGGCCGCGAGGTCGTACCGCTGGTGTAATTGATTGCGAGCAGATCCGTTTCGACGATTTCATCGAAATCGACCGCATCGGCGCCGCTCTGAAGCAGCGATTCGTACGAGAGCCAGTTCGGCTTATCGCCTTCGAGAGCGACGAAATGCTGCACGCCGGGCATGCGCGCGCGCACGCCGTCGATGGCGTCGAGGTAGTCCGAATGCACGCATAAGACCTTGGCGCCGCTATGAGTCACCATGTAGACGAAATCATCGGGCGTGAGCCGGTAATTCATCGGTACGATGACGGCACCCAGCTGCGGAATCGCATAAAACTGTTCGAGGTGCTGATGCGTGTTGGGCGCGATGGTGGCGACACGGTCGCCCTTCGCGACACCCATCCGCGCCAGGCAAGCCGCCCACCGGTCACAGCGCTCTCCGAATTGACCATAAGTGAGCCGGAGTTCGCCGTCTATCACGGCTTCGCGCGCGGAATATAACTTACGTGCGCGGCGCGCGAAGTCCAGCGGGGTGAGCGGCGTTTCCATGGCAAGTCAGCCTCGGTGCGACATCGGAGTTGGAATTATGCGCTGAGTTGATGGTGTCTTCACCGGCCCCTCAACGCGCCGCCGGGAACGCGCACGCCGGCGCGACCCTACATGGCTCATTGGGCGGTTCGAGTCGCGGCTCATTGGATGCGTAGGGCCCGGAAATCCTGCCTCGCCGGATTGATTGACATCGGCCTGCGTCGGTATAAATTAGGCAATTCCTGGGCCGCCCCCATCGACCTACCCGGCAATGGAATGCCGATAAAACAGGAGGATCAGCGGTCTTCATGGTCGACATCACGAAACTGCTGCAGAAGGCGCGGGACGCGCCGGACCAGGCGATCATCGACGAGATCTTCTCGCATCTCTATCCCGACCTACACCGTATGGCGGCGGCGCGCCTCGCGAAAAACGGCACGATCACGCAGCTCGACGCGACCTCGATGGTGCATGAGACCTACGAGCGGCTCAGAAATTGCGGCCAAATCGATGCCGCCTGCCGCGGTCAATTCTTGGCCTATTCCTCGCAGATCATGCGCTCCATAATCATCGACTTCGTGCGCAAACGCCGCGCCGAGCGGCGCGGCGGCGAGGCGATTCACGTGACGCTGTCGACCGGTGTGCTAAACCGGGCCGGCAGCAGCGATGAAGACGTTGAGCGGGTCAACGACGCCCTCGTGGAACTCGAGAGCGTAGATCCGCGGCTCAAGCAGGTCGTCGAGATGCGCTACTTCGGGGGCTTCGAGGAGCGTGAGATCGCCGAGGCGTTGGGGGTAACCGATCGGACCGTGCGGCGCGACTGGGAGCGCGCGAAGCTGTTGTTGCAGGTATCGATTCGCCGGTGACGCGCTGGGCGGCGTGTCCGGTTTGCCGCCGCGATTGCGTCTATGGTCTTTATGCAATGATGGTGGGAAAGTCGACATGACGACCTTGGGAGATCTGCCGCCGGCGGACTGGCGCCGGCTCAACGCACTGCTTGAACGCGCGCTGGACCTGGATCCGGATGCGCGCGCTGCATGGCTCGCGCAGTTGCCGCCGCACGAGGCGGATCTGGTTCCGTTGCTGAGGCGCCTGCTCGACGAGGCGCAAGCCTCCGACGCCCCCGAGCCAACGCCGGTGCTCGCCTCGCTGGGCCTATTCAGCGCTGACGGTCCGAAGGTTCAGGCGAAACCCGGCGATCGCATCGGGCCATATCAGTTGGTGCGCGAACTGGGCCGCGGCGGCATGGCCGTCGTCTGGCTCGCCGATCGCGTCGACGGAACGATCGATCGGCAGGTCGCGCTGAAAATACCGACGGTCGAGTGGACCGATCGTGGCCTCGCGGATCGGATCCGGCGCGAATGCGCCGTGCTCGCGAGCTTGAATCACCCGAACATCGCGCAACTCTACGACGCCGGCTGGTCCGATTCCGGGCTGCCCTACCTCGCGATCGAGGTCATCGATGGCGAACCGATTGACCGCTATTGTGCCGAGCGCAATCTCGACGTGCACGCGCGCGTCCGGCTGTTCATCGATGTGCTGCGGGCGGTGGCCTATGCGCATGCGCGGCTCGTCGTGCACCGGGATTTGAAGCCCGCCAATGTACTCGTCGGAAAGGACGTTCGCGTCAAGCTGCTCGACTTCGGGATTGCGAAGGTACTCTCCAGCGATGAAGTACCCGGCGCGGATTCGGACCTCACGCGCGTCTCGGGCCGCCCCGTGACACTCAGCTATGCCGCGCCCGAGCAGGTGCTTGGTAAGCCCGTGACGACGGCCACTGATATCTACGCGCTCGGCGTGATGTTGTTCGAATTGCTGTCGGGCCAGCGGCCGTTCACGCCGGCGCCGGATACCCGCTCGGCGATCGAGGAGGCGCTCGCGCGCGGCGATGGACCGGCACCGAGCAGTCTGTCTTCGCAGCCCTCGACGACGCGCGCGCTGCGCGGCGACCTGGACGCGATCGTGCGCAAGGCGCTGCGCAAGGAGCCGGACGGCCGATTCGAAACTGCGGCCGCGTTCGCCGACGATTTGGAACGGTATCTCACGGGGCGTCCGATCCGTGCCCAGCGCGGCAGCGCCTGGTATGTCGCGCGGCGTTTCATGATGCGCAATCGGCTCGCGCTCGGCGCGGGCGCCGCAGTGATCATCGCTATCGTTGCCGGATTGACGATCGCGCTCGCGCAAGCCAGGCGCGCCGAAATGCAGGCGCAGAACGCGGCGGCGATCGGCAACTTCGTGCTCTCGGTGATCCAGCAAGCCGACCCGAATCAGAGCCAGGAGACCCGAGCCTCGGATCTCGCGTTGCTGCAAACGCTCGCCGACCACATTGACCTCGAGCTCGGGAAACGACCCGAGCTTCGCTTTGCTTTGCGTGTGGCGATCGCGACGGCCTACCGCAACCGAGGCGAATACGATACGGCTCGCGCGATATTGCGCCTCGCAATGCAGGATGCCGCGGCGTCGCCGTCGAGCATCGCCGCGCTCGACCTGCTGCGCGCCAAGGTTCTGCTCGGCGGCGTATCGGAGAACGACGAGGAGCGCAACGAGTTGCTCGACCGGGAAATCCCGGTGCTGCGCGCGATGGGCCTCGTAGCCGCCCCCGTGCTGGTCGATGCATTGATCACGCGCGAGTCGGTCCACAACGACATCAACATCAAGGATCCGGCGGCGAGCGTCACACCGCTGCGCGAGGCTCTCGAGGTCGCCACGCGCGATATTGGGATCGCCGATGAGCGCACGCTGAAAGCCGCCAACGCGTTGGCGTACATGCTCGGGCCGGGCGTCATGGAAAAAAAAGAAGAAGCGGCGGCGGCCATCGAGCCCGTCTACCGCGCGGTACGTGCCGCGGGAAAACTGCCGCCGAGTAATCCGACGCTGCTCGCAACGGAATCGCTCTACGGACGGATTTTATGCACGCTGGGTCGCGGCGACGAGGGGATTGCGCTGCTCGAGCAAGTCCTCAACGAGGCGATCGCCATGCATCACGAGGGCAAGCAGCTGCGCGGTGCACTGCTGTACTTGGCGCGCGGCCAGACCGATGTAGGGCGTCTCAATGATTCAATCGCGACATTTGCTTCCACTTATGCACTGCTCGCCGATCGCGAGCCGTTCGCCAGCCTCTTACGCTCCTCCTACGGCGGAGATCTCGCCTACGCGCTATTGCGCTCGCGCAGACCCTTGGAAGCCGAGGCGTTTGTCGATGAACAGCAGGCCTACCGCAATTCGCTGACCGCGTCCGACACGTCACCTGCGGCCTCGTACGATTTTCAAATCGGCTTCAAGCGCCTCTGGATCAAATTGCAAGTCGGGGAGTACGAGGCCGCCAGACAGATCGGCGAAGCGATGTTGCGCCGATACCGTGAGGAAAAGAGCCCCTATTACGAATATGTGACCAACATCTTCATGCCGGACATTTACCTGGCAACCGGTCATGCCGCCGAGGCCGAGAAGTCGGCCGAGGCGGAATTGCAATATGCGGTGGAGCGGGGCAATGCGGCGGAGATGGAATATGGGACCGTCGCACGCACCAAACTTGCACTGGGACAAGCAGCGGAGGCGCTCGCGCTGACCGAGAATCACGAGGGAAAACCGGATCCGAGCGATGCCATCAATGTCGATCTGGCCAACCTGCGTCTGGCACGCGGCCGCGCCTTGCTCGCATTGGGTCGCGCAGCGGATGCGCGCAAGCCGCTCACGGGGGCCTACGAGTTCTGGCGCGCCTTCGCGCCCAATGATCAATACGCCGCGGTCGCCGCCTACTGGTATGCGCAGTCGCTGCTCGCCAACGGCGAGACGGACGCTGCGCAGCGATTGCACACCTCGGCCAAGCCGCCGCTCGACTATGCTCCGCCGGATTTGGCGGCACTCCGCGCGGAGCGGCGTCGCTCGCCGCAAGAGCGCATAGAGGTCGTGCTGCGCAAATACCCGCTGCGTCCGGAGGTTGCGCAGTTGATCGCGAAAAGCGTCGATCCGTCGGTGCCGCCGCCGACTGCACATTGATTTTGCATAAGGTCCGAGCTCCTATCGCCTGAGCGGCGGCGGCGCAGACCTGGACCACAGAGCCCGCGAATGCCGACATCGGCGCGGCCACGGCTCGGCCACGGCTCGGCCACGCCTCGGCCACGCCTCGGCCACGCCTCGGCCACTCGCCGTATTGTGCTTTAGAACCGGCCCAATCCGCCGATAACCGTACGGGCGAGCAAAGTACGGATGTCGAATAATTGTATGCCTGTAGCGCAAGCATTGCGGTCATGAGTCAGCTTGCGATACGCGGCTTGCTGTCGATATTGCTCATTGCCGTTTGCGCGGACGCGCGCGCGCTCGATCCGTCACTGCAGCCGAGTCAGTATGTGCTCGACAACTGGCAGATTCCCGAGGGACTGCCGCAGACCTCCGCGCAGGCGGTCGTCCGCACGCCGGACGGGTATCTCTGGGTCGGGACTCAGGAAGGTTTGGCCCGCTTCGACGGGGCTCGCTTCACGGTATTCGACAGCGACAACGAAACCGCGATCCCGAACAAATCGATCTCCGTGCTGTTCGTCGACCGGGCCGGACGGCTGTGGATCGGAACGCGCGCTGGGATTGCCGTGTTCGAGAATGGCCACTTCACGCCGTTCAACCGCGTCGCGGGGCTTGCGCACGCCTACGTGCACACGATAGTCGAATGCAAGGACGGGCGTCTGTGGGTGGGAACGGAGCACGGCCTGTTCGAGATCGGCGGCGGCGACGCGCTGTCGTTCGACACGTCGAACGGGCTCAAAGACAACCGTATCCGCGCATTGCAAGAGGACCGCGACGGCGTTCTGTGGATAGGCACGGGTGGCGGCCTGCAGCGCTTCGACGGCAAGCGTTTCGATGTCGTGCCACTGCGCAGCGGCGGCGCGGATGTGCCCGTCACGGCGATCCACGAGGACGCCGACGGCACGCTCTGGATGGGGACCGGGGAAGGCGCGCTCTATCGGCGCTCCGACGGTCAATTCGAAGAACTCGCCGAATCGGGGCGCCTCGGCTCGGTCGTTCGCACGCTGCTGCGCGATCACGACGGCAATTTGTGGATCGGCACCCGCGGCGGCGGATTGGTACGGTGGCGTAACGGCGAATTCAGCAGACTCAACAGCAATTTATTTGCCAATAGCGATCTGCACGCGCTCGCCGAGGACAACGAGGGAAGTCTCTGGGTCGGCAGCTACGGCAGCGGACTCTTACGCTTGCGCGACGGCAAATTCGTGTCGGCCGGCGAACCCGAGGGCCTGCAGGGCAACGTGAGCTGGTCCATCACGCCGCGCAAGCGCGGCGGTGTGTGGGTCGGGTCGGACGGCGGGCTCAGCAGCTACGTCGATGCTCATTTCCAGCACATTCAAGGACCCAAGGGCTACGAAGACATCCGCATCGTGTCGGTGCTCGAGGATCGCAACGGCGTCGTATGGGTCGGCACGGACGGCCAAGGCGTATACCGGCTCGACCCGCAGGGCAAGGTGCTATCCAACAAACAAGAGGGTCTATCGGGAAATACCGCGAGGGCACTGCTCGAGGACCGTCAAGGCCGTATCTGGATTGGCACGGACCAAGGACTCGACGTCGTCGATCAGGGAAAGGTCACGTCGATGGGGTTTTTGCTCGGCGTCGCCGGTCCGGTCGTTGTGCATCTCGTCTTCGAAGACCGCGCCGGCGATCTGTGGGTCACGACCGAGTCCCAGGGTGTGTTCGTGATCGGCGCTCACGGTACACGCCATTTAGGCACGGCCGACGGCCTGCCCAGCGATTGGGTCGTCGCAATCCACGAAGACGAGCGCGGCGCCCTGTGGCTAGGCACGACCGCCGGCCTTGCACTGTGGCGCGACGGCAAGCTCACCTCGCTGGCGCGCCTCAAGGGCCCGCTGCGCGAGACCATCCTGCAGGTACTCGAGGACGCTGCGCACCAGTTCTGGCTCACGACGAACAAAGGCTTGATGTCCGTATCGCGCGCCGCACTCGATGCGCTGGCGGCCGGTGGGACCGCCATGCCGGACATTCATGTCTATGGTCTCGCGGACGGTTTGCGCACCGCCGAATTCGATGGCGGCAACACCTCGGCCGGCTGTGTGACACCGGATGGCGCGCTGTGGTTTCCGAACATTCGCGGCATCGTGAGGGTCGATCCCAATCACATACCGACGAATGCGCTGCCGCCGCCCGTGCACATCGAGCGAGCCGCCGCCGATGGCGTGCCCTTGACGCTCGGCGATGCGGCAGAAGTCGCACCGGGGCCGCAGCAGTGGGAGTTCCATTATGCGGGGCTGAGCCTTCTGGTGCCGCAGCGCACGCTCTTCCGCTATCGACTCGAGGGTTTCGACCAGGGCTGGATCGACGCCGGAAGGCGCCGCACCGCCTACTACACCCGACTGGCGCCGGGCACGTACGTGTTCCACGTGATCGCGAGCAACAATGACGGCGTCTGGAACAACACGGGCGCGAGCTTTCGCTTCACGCTCGAGCCGCGCTTCTATCAGACCGTCTGGTTCATGGTTCTCTGCGTGCTCGCCTCCGTGCTCGCGATCGTTCTCACCGCGAGCGCCTGGTACCGCCTGCGCGTCGAGCGCCTCCGGCGTCTGGCCGGCAGGCTCAGCGAGCAAGTCGCGCAGCGCACGCGGGATCTTGAATCGGCCAATGCCGAACTGCTGGAGGCCAAAGATCGCGCGGAGCTTGCGGTGCGGGCGAAGTCGCAGTTTCTGGCCAACATGAGCCACGAGATCCGTACGCCCATGAACGGCGTGATCGGCATGACGGAACTGTTGCTGGAAACGCGCCTCGACCCGATGCAGCGCGACCATATGGAAACGATCCGCGACAGCGCCGGCGGTCTGCTGACCATCATCAATGACATCCTCGATTTCTCCAAGATCGAAGCCGGCAAGCTGGATCTCGAGCGAATCGACATGGATTTGCGCAGCACCGTGGACGATGTCGCACATCTGCTGGCGATCCAGGCGCATGCGAAGGGACTCGAACTGATCAGCAACATCGACCCGCTGCTGCCCGAGCGGGTCATCGGCGATCCCGGCCGCGTGCGTCAGGTATTGCTCAATCTCGGCAGCAACGCGATCAAATTTACGCGCGTCGGCGAAGTCTCGATCGACATCCGCGCAATTGCCGGCGACGCACTCCACACGATGGTCCGCTGCGAGGTGCGCGATACCGGCATAGGTATCCCGGCGCAGCGCGTCGAATCGCTGTTCCAACCGTTCTCGCAGGTCGACGCATCCACGACACGACACCACGGCGGCACCGGCCTTGGCCTGTCGATCGTGCGTCGTCTGGTCGAATTGATGCACGGCGAGTCCGGTGTCGAAAGCATCGAGGGCGCCGGCTCGGTGTTCTGGTTCACGGCCCGGTTCAGCACGTCGACGGCCAAGTCGGAACGCCGCGAGTTCGACAACGGAATATTCGCGAAACGGCGCGTGTTGATCGTCGATGACAACGCCACGAATCGCAAAGTACTGAGCCGGCAGCTGGAACATCTCGGCATGAACCCCCGCTGCGTCGACAATGCGGACGCCGCGCTGCAGGCGCTGCAAACCACGCAGAACGGGGAGCCGGCCTTCGATCTCGCCGTGCTCGATTACATGATGCCTGGCTGCGATGGATTCGAGCTCGGACGCCGCATCACGAGCGACGAGCGCCTCAAAGCAACAAGACTCGTGTTGTTGACGTCCGCCCGGGAAATCCGCGGCGCCGCGGACTTCGAGGCGCTGGGCTTTGCGGCCTATCTGCTCAAGCCCGTCTCGCACCGCGACTTACGCGAATGCTTGGGCCGCCTGCTGTCGGTCGACGACTCGCAGTGGCACCAGCGGACGCAACCCATCGTGATCGCCGAGCGCAACCGGGAGACGCGCAACGAGCGGCGCATCCTGCTCGCCGAGGATAATTTGGTCAATCAGAAGGTCGCGCGCGGCACGCTCGAAAAAATGGGCTACCAGATCGATGTCGTGAGTAATGGCGCAGAAGCCGTCGCCGCTTGGGAAACCGGCCGTTATTGCATGATCCTCATGGACTGTCAGATGCCCGTGATGGACGGCTACCAGGCAACCCGCGAAATCCGTTTGCGCGAGCGCGGCGCATGCCACGTTCCGATCATCGCGCTGACCGCCGATGCGATGAAAGGTACCGAACAACACTGCATCGATGCCGGCATGGATGATTACCTGACCAAACCGCTCGATCGCGCGCGGCTTGCAGAGACCATCGATCGGTATTTGGCATCCGCCGGCGCGGCATCGTCAATCATTGACGGCGACCGTCCTGCGCCGCCGGCGCCCGCGAACGCCGATGCGCCCGTGGACTGGGATCAATTCGTGAGCATGACGGACGGCGATCGCGAGTTTGCAGACGAACTCGTGCAACTGTTCATCGACTCCGGTGACGCGGCGCTGCGCGAGATCCGCGCCGCGCTCGAACGCGGCGACCTCGCGGCGATCGGGCGCGCAGCGCACTCGTTCAAGGGGTCGAGCGCGAGCATCCGTGCCCACCCGGTCAGCGCGGCCGCTGCCCGGCTCGAAACGGCGGCGTATGCGGGCGATGTCGATCAGATATCGCAGCTCGAGCAGCAGCTGCGCCGGGAAGCCGATCGCGCCAGGGAATATTTGCGCGCGCGCCACGCATGAGCGCGCCGACCGGGTGGAGCCTCCATGGTCGGCTCTCCGTTTAGACCAGGAGGACGGTCGAGCCCGTGGTCTTGCGTGCCCCCAGATCCGCGTGCGCCTTGGCGGCATCCTTGAGCGCATAGGTTTGGTTGACGGTAATCTTCACCGCACCGGATTCCACGACCTCGAACAGCTCCTTCGCCATCGCCACCAAGTTCTCGCGCTTGGCGCCGTAGGTATTGAGCGTCGGCCGGGTGACATAG
>Ga0209415_10015110_pt1 | contig 12556 bp, 8 predicted proteins | sample PeaSoiSIISIP2007_FD_187696 | JGI IMG/M metagenome (GOLD analysis project Ga0209415, IMG submission 187696) | Peat soil microbial communities from Weissenstadt, Germany - SII-SIP-2007 (SPAdes) (version 2) | ecosystem: Environmental > Terrestrial > Soil > Wetlands > Peat | place: Germany...
CCGCCTCGCCCATAACTTCCTCGCCGCCGTGTGTCTCGCCGCGACCTTGTGCTACTGGTTATGAGTCCGGAGCCTAGCATTGGGCAGCGGTATCTCCAACGAACCGGTTGCACCTACAGAGGTCTCCTGAGCTACTATCACTGTCCCGCTCGCGCTGGTAGAGAGCCCAGTTTGTAGCATCTCCTCACCCGCTTGGACGGCAATGTTCAAGTGTTCCGCTCCGAAATTATAAATCGTCGCGGTCCCCACAACCCCCGCTGCTTCTGGTAGTGCAACCACTGCGACCACGGCTGCAACGGCAACCGCCGGCGCGAATGGCTCGAAATCGATCCCACGGCAATCGATCTCGAACGCGTGCACGGCTTCGTCGAGAATTTCGGCGCGCGTTGGGGTGCGCGTCGCGATGCCGTCACCCGCGCAAGCTTCGCCCTGCAACAGGCGGTCGAGACGATCGCGGAGGATTGCCGACCCGGCCGACCGGTGCTGATCGAGATCGGATACGACGAATTCACGCTCGACGTCGAGGTCCGCTATGCCGGCGCGCTTCTCGAAATGCCGAAGGCCCGACCAACCATCGACGAAATTCTAACCTCCGAAGCCGGGGCGCGCCGCCTTGCGGGATATCTGCTGCGGCGCAATGCCGACCGCGCCGTGGCATCGCTTCGGCGCGACATGTGCGTCGTTCAGTTTCACTTCGAGCAATAAGTGACGGGCACCGGCAGGTTGAGGCGGCGGCTCGAGCCCCGAGAAGGGCCTGCCGCACGATCTGTCGACGCTCGGGGGGTGCTCGTCTCGTCGAGCCGCTGCATACGGCAATGAGTTGCTCGATAGACGAAAGATCCGGGCCCGCTTTGTCCTGGCCCCGCGACCGATCCCTTCGAATCCCCGTCGCCTCCCCGCCCGCCCCTGCGGTATGATTGAGGCAAGCGCTTTTGTGCCGACGCACCGGGCGGTAAGCTCCGCGTGTCTGACCCCATGGGTGAATGAAAGGCGAGATGAAAATGCGTCAGCGGGGTATCAACGTCAAAGGGCTGGAACACCCCGCTGCCGTCCCGGTGGCCTGCCGGATCGGCCCGATCCTGGCAACCTCGGCGGTGCTTGGCAAGGACCCGACCACCGGTCAACTGCCCGAGAGCGCCGAGGAACAGGCGCGCAATGCCTTCATCAATCTGCGGCGCGTGCTGGAAGCGGCAGGGATGGACCTCGGCGACGTCGTCAAGCTCACGATCTTCGTGCTCGACAACAAATACCGTGACATCGTCTATAAATATTGGAACGAGACCTATCCCGATCCCGAACGCCGTCCCGCCCGGCATACGCTGCTGCAGCCGGTGGGGATCGGTCTCCTGCAACTCGAGGCGCTGGCGGTCGCTAAGGACGCTTAACGCGCGGCACGCGCCGCCACTATCGGATTGGCGAGCGTGCCGATGCCGTCGACCGTGACGGCGACGACGTCGCCGGGCTTCATGAACACTTTGGGGTCCCGGCCATAGCCAACGCCGGCGGGCGAGCCGGTGGTCAGGATGTCGCCGGGGCGAAACGGATACCAGCGCGAGAAATAGGCGATCAGCGCCGAAACCTTCCAGATCAGGTCCGAGGTATGCGCTTGTTGCATCACGTTGCCGTTGAGCGTCGTCGTCAAGGTCAGATCATGTGGATCGGCGATTTCGTCCTTGGTGACGATGACCGGGCCGATGGGACAGAAGCCGGGAAGCTGCTTCCCCATGCGGTTCAAATCCGGATCGCCGGTGGTGTGGAAATTCTCGACCCAATTGCGCGCCGAGACATCGTTGATGATCGTGTAGCCGGCGACCATCCGCAGCGTCTCGCTCTCCTCGACATTGTGACAGGGTGCGCCGAAAACGACCGAGAATTCGCCCTCGAAATCGACCATGTCAGCGCATTGCGGCGGCAAGGTTATGGGTTCGCCGGGACCGATGATCGCATTGACATTCTTCATAAAGGCGGTCGGCTGCTTGGTCGGGGTCGGCCGGTCGGTCTTCTGCATCTCCTTGAGATGGCTGAAATAGGCGCGACCATGCGAGAGCACGATGCCTGGACGCGGGACGGGCGCGGCGAGGCGGGTCTGCGCCAGCGGCGTGAGCGCATTGCGGGCCCGGAGCCGCGCGGCCTCCTCCTCTCGGCTCCGCGCAACGCAGTCGCGTAGACGCTGCAGGATTTCGAGCGCTTCCGGGCCGCCGGCGAGCAATGCCGGCATCGTCGACGGGACCCAGGCGGCCAGCGGCAGGATCTCGCCGGCGAGGGCGAAGTCGAGCACCTCCTCCTCGATCAGCATGCCGGTGCGGCCGCCGCCCGGCGCCTTGAGCGTGACGAGTTTCATCGCGAGTCCCTCGAAAATTGCCTAGATCGGCGCGACGTCGCCGCGGGCAAATCCATGCGCGAGGCACGTCACTGCCTCGGGTCGGCATCAGGATAGATCAGATTTCCGGTCTTGTATTGCTCCGGATCCTTGGTCGCCATCAGCTCATCGAGCGGACAAGTAAGGCGCCGGTGCGGGTGCTGGAGGCGCGGGCTCCGCTTGCAGCAAAGCGGCAAGCTTGGCGTGCTTGCCTCGGGGGCGGCTACGGCGATCCGCTGAAGCGGGATCCGCAAATTGTTGCCGACGACATTCGACACGGCTAATTTTCACTTCAGGGGATACGGGCGATCTGCGGTGTCGGCCTCGATGCGGCGGGCGACGTCCTCGCCGCCGATACGGTGGCGCGAGGGGCGTGCTTGGCGCGGCACGCAGACCGGCTATGGGCAAGGGAGGGACAAGATGGTGGCAGATATCCGGGCGGGCGGCACTTTCGGAGACCCGCGTATCGCGGCACGCATCGAGCGGTTGCCGCTCTCTGGCTGGCATATCAAGATCGGCTTGATCATCGGAACGGCGTGGTTCTTCGATGGCTTCGACGCCCTCGCCATCGCCTATGTGCTGCCGGTGCTCATCCCACTGTGGAAGATGGCGCCGAGCCAGATCGGCTTGCTGATCTCGATCGGCTATGTCGGGCAATGCATCGGCGCCGTGTTCTTCGGTCGGCTTGCCGAGCGGATCGGCCGGGTCAGGTGCATGGTCTACACCATCGCCATCTACTCCGTGATGAGCCTGGTCTGCGTTTTCGCCTGGGACCTCGACTCAATGATGACGTTTCGCTTCCTGCAGGGCCTCGGCCTGGGCGGCGAGGTGCCGGTCGTCGCGACCTATGTCGCCGAGTTCGTGCAGTCCGAGCGGCGCGGGCGAGTTTCGTTGAGCTGTCAGCTCCTCTTCGCAATCGGATTGACCGCGGTCGCCTTCGTCGCGCGCTGGGTGGTTCCCAATTTCGGCTGGCAAGGCATGTTTGTCATCGGCGCGCTGCCGGCCCTGATTACCGTGCCGATGCGCTGGCTGCTGCCCGAATCGCCGCGCTGGCTCGCGAGCCGCGGGCGGCTCGACGAGGCCGATCGCGAGCTCAAGCAGATCGAGGACAGCATCTCCGGGCATGGCGCACGGCCGCTGCCGCCGCTGCCGGAAGATGCGCCGCCGGTGGTGCGGGCCAGGACGCGGTTCGCCGAATTGTTCTCCGGCCTCTATCTGCGACGGACGCTGTCAATCTGGCTGATCTGGATCACGACCTATCTCGTGACCTATGGCCTGGCCGGGTGGCTGCCTTCGATCTATCGCACCGTCTACCATCTGTCCGTCGTGGATGCGCTGCAATACGGCTTTCTCACCAGCCTCGCGGGGCTCGCGGGCGCCGTGGCCTGCATTCTGCTGATCGATTTTGCCGGCCGTAAGCCGCTCTTCACGGTGGCCCAGTTCATCACCGCAATTCCGCTTCTGATCCTCGCCTTCATTCCGACGATCGATCCGAGCGAGGTTCTTCTCCTGGTGATGGTTGCTTTCGGTTTCAACAACGTCCTCGCCCTCGGCCTCGCGATGTACACCTCGGAATCCTATCCAACCGAGATCCGTGCGCTGGGCAGCGGCGTGGCAAGTGCATGGCAGCGGGCAGCCTCGGTCGTCGGACCCTTCCTTATCGGGGCCATCCTGCCGACAGCGGGCCTCGGGGCGGTCTTCGGCGTCTTCGGCGCGGCTGCCTTCATCGGCGGTCTGGTCGCGCTCTTCTTCGCGGTGGAGACGAAGGCGAAGGTCCTCGAGCAGGTCTCCCCGTCAGTCTGACGATTGCTCGGCGCAAGCCAACGCGCGTCCCCCGCCGCTTCCGCCATCGCCATGTCCGACATGCCCTGATCCTCCTTCAACGTTATTGTATTTCTTTGGCGCGATCGCCTTGTGTCTAGCCAGCAGCGATCGGGTTCGAGAGGACGCCGATCCCGCTCGCGCGAACCTCGATCCGGTCGCCGGGTTTCATGAAGATCTTCGGATTGCGACCATAGCCGACACCCGCGGGCGAGCCCGTGGTGATCACGTCGCCTGGCCGAAACACGTAAAATTGCGAGAAGTACGCGATGAGCTTCGGAATGTTGAACACGAGGTCGCTCGTATTCGCCGATTGCATGACTTGGCCATTGAGCGTCGTCGTCAGATCGACCGAATCCGCATCCGCAATCTCGTCACGCGTAACGACTGCCGGCCCCATCGGGCAAAAGGTCGGAAACTGCTTTCCGAGGAGGTTCTGGTCCCAAGCCAGGATCGGCCCCATCGTCCCTGTCGCGGCTCCGACAGGAGCCACCCAGTCACGCGCCGAGACGTCGTTGATGAGAGTGTAGCCCGCGACGTAATCAAGCGCCTCGGAGGCCGTGACGTTATGGCACGGGCGCCCGATTACGGCGCTGAACTCGCCCTCCCAATCCACCATGTCGGGCGCCGACCGCGGCAACACGATCGGCGCATCCGGGCCGATGATTGCGCCGACGCTCTTGGCGAAGGCATAAGGCCGCGCCGGCACCGGTGAGTTCATCTCCCTAAGATGCCCGTGATAGTTCATGCCGCCGGAGAGAATCACGCCGGGATCGGGAATCGGAGCGGCAAGCTTGGCCCCCGCGGCGGCGATGAGAGCGCCGCTCTCCCGCAAGCGATCGACGTCGCGCCCGCTGCCGGCGCGATCGGCGATGCGGCGCACGAGCTCGATAACCTCATCGCCGCCTTCAAGGACGCCGCGCACCGTGTGCGGTATTGCGCGCGCCAGCGGGACGACATCGGCGCAACCGGCGAGGTCGAGAATCTCGGTGCCGAGAACGATGCCGGCGCCGCCCCCACCGGGCCGACGCAACGTAACGAGACGCATATCCTTCCTCCCTCTTCTTCCCTCTTCTTCGGCGAACTTCTTAGGTCGGCTGCATTTGCATTTCCTGGCGCCGCTTGGCGGTCGCAGCAATATCGACAGTGAGCGCCAGCGGATCGAGCACAACGCCATAGGCCGATTCGGCAGCCTCCCGCGAGACATAGCCGTTGAGCACGTCGCGCCGGACGCGCTCGGGATCGCGCTCCGCCGGATCGCCGTAACCGCCGCCGCCCGCGGAGTAGACGTATTCGACATCCCCGGCGGCGAGGTGGAAATCCTCGCATTTCAGCGGCGGGACGACCTCCTCACCATCGCGGCGGCGGATCAAGGTCCGCGTGACGGCCGCGGGCTTGCCGCCGGCCAGGCCCCAGGGCGGGTTCACCGTACGCTCGAAACGCCCATGGTAGGAGCAATCGGTCAAGACCTCGCGTCCCAGGACGATCCCGAGACCGCCGCGATGACGGCCAGCGCCTCCGGAATCGGTACGCAGCCCAAATTCCGTCACCCGGATGGGGTCGACGGTCTCCTGTACCTCCGCCGGCATGAAACGCACGTCACCTTGGACCAAGGAGACGACGGCGCTGGTGCCGTCGCCATTGGGCCGCGCACCCCAGCCGCCGATGTAAGGCACAAAGGTTTGGAACAGCCTGCCGGTCCTCATATCGACACCCGTCATCGCGCCGAAGCCGATGTTGTCGGAGTTACCGGCAGTGATGCGATCGGGCATCGCCGGATGCAGGGCCTTAAGGATGAGATCGATGGTCGAGACAACCGCCATGTTGAACCAGGCCATCGGCGCCGTCGGTTGGGCACTGAGGATCGTGCCTTCGGGACAGACAATCCTGAGGTTGCGGAAGGCCCCCTCGCTGGTCGGGAGATCGGGCGTCGCAACATATTTGAAGCCAACCCGGGCGATCGTCTCCGCAGCGCGTGAATTGTAGGGGCCGGCGACCTGCGGCGACATCTCCGAGAAGTCGATTGTCATGTCGCTGCCGGCGACGATGACCTTGACCTTGAGCGGGATCGGCCGATCGAGGTCGATGCCATCGCTGTCGAGCTCGCAGGACGAAATGTAGATGCCGTCAGGGATCTTCTCGACGGCGCGTCGGGCGACGATCTCCGCCTCGTCCCAGATGCGGTGAATGCAGGCCGTTACCACAGCGGCTCCGTAGCGCCCGGCGAGTTCGATGAACCGCCGTTCGCCGAGTCGGCAAGCCGAGACTTGCGCCCGCATGTCACCCATGACGAGTTCGGGAAAGCGCGTATTTGCCCTGATAATGCGCATAATCGCTTCATCGGGAACACCGGCCCGATAGGCCTTGGCGAAGGGGATTTGGAACCCCTCGGAAAAGATATCGCGGCCATGCGTCGGGGTCGAGCCGACCGACATGCCGCCGACATCCGTCCAATGTGAGCGGACGGCGGCGAAGGCAACGAGCTCGCCTGACGCGAAGATCGGCGAATAGACCACCATGTTATTGACGTGCTGCCCATTCGTCTCGGCGTCGTTCGACAGGATGATGTCGCCGGGCTGGAAACCTTCGTCCCGGAACAACAGAAGGCCTTTCTTGATCGCCGAGTTGAGATCGGCACAGAACATCGGGACGCCGTTCGGCGCCTGGGCGATCGAGTTGCCGTCGGCGTCAAGGAGACCGATCGAGAAATCCTTGATTTCGGCTGCGATCGGGCTGTAGGCCGTGCGAATCAGATTGTCGGTCATCTCGACAACAACCGCGACGAGCGCATTGCGCACGACCTCGAGGGTAATGGGGTCGACCTGCGGGAGCGCGGGGCCGGTGGGTGTCGCTTCGCCGTTCAGCGCCATCTCGTTCATGTCTCGCGTCCCTTCACCTGAAGGAAGAGGAAGCCGTGCTCGCTCACTTCAGCGACGTCGCCAGCGCCGACGATGGTGGTGGCGTTGGCTTCCTCGATGATTGCGGGTCCGACGATCCGGTCGCGCCAAAGAACCTCTTCGCGGCGATAGATGCGGCAATCAACGAAGCCGACCGCGTCGAAGTGGACGCGCCGCAACGCCGCCGACGGAACGCCGTTTCGCCGCTCGGCGAGAGCCGGAAAGCCGGGCTTGGCGCGGCGGCCGATGGCGACGATCCGCGCGTTCACGACCTCCGAAGGGATATCCGCAAAGGAGTGCCCGAAGCGCGCCTCATAGAGCATATTGAAGGTGGCGCGGATTTGCCGGTCGTTGGCTGCGCACACATCGGGTCCGCCGATCGGCGTCGTCAGCGTCCATTGCTGGCCCTGGTAGCGCAAGTCAAGAAAGGCGGTGCACTCAATATCCATCGCCGCGACTTCGGCCGCTCGCAACCGTGCCGTGCCCTCGCTCCGCAACTCATCGAGCAGACGATTGAGCTCCGAATAGTCCCCCGCCGGAAAAGGCCGCACATGGGTACGGACAAGATCGTGTCGCAGATCGGCGAGCAGCATTCCCAGTGCCGAAAAGCACGATGGAAAGGTCGGGATGACGACGCGTGGGATGCCGATGTCGCGGGCGATCGCCGCGGCATGCAGCGGTCCGCCGCCGCCAAACGCCACCATTGTGGCCTGACGCGGATCGACGCCCTTCTCGATCGTGATTGCTCGGACCGCCAGCGCCATGTTTGCGTTGGCGATGGTCACCAGCCCTGCGGCGGCGCTGTCCTCGGAAAGACCGAGCGGCTTAGCGATGCGATCCGTGATTGCCCGGCGCGCGGCCGCCACGTCAAGCCGCATTTCGCCGCCGAGATAGCGTTCGACATTGATGCGGCCGAGGACGACGTTCGCGTCGGTCACCGTCGGCTCGGCGCCGCCATTGCCGACGCAAACCGGCCCCGGTTCCGAGCCGGCACTGCGCGGGCCAACCTTCAAGGCGCCGAGATCATCGAGCCAGGCGAGACTGCCGCCGCCGGTGCCGACCTCGATGACCTCGATCGTCGGCACCTGCAGCGGATAGCCGCGGACATAGCCATTGACATAGTAGGTCTGCGCGATCTTCGGCTCGCCGTTCTCGATGAGCGATGCCTTCGCGGTTGTGCCGCCCATGTCGAAGCCAATGACCAGCGGCGCGCCGCAAAGAACTCCGATGTGAGCGGCGCCAATCATTCCGGCGACGGGGCCGGATTCGACCATCGCGACCGGATAACGCCGGGCTCGCGCCGCCGTCATGACGCCACCGCTCGATTGCATCAGGTAGAACCAACCGGCAAAGCCGCCTTCTCTTGTCACGTGTTCGAGGCGGGAGACATAGCGCTCGACCGTCGGGCCGACGAAGGCGTTGAGGACGGTCGTGGAGCTGCGTTCGAATTCGCGCCACTCGCGTGCCACCTCCGACGAAGTGCAGACGTAAACCTTTGGCAGCCGCTCTTGCAGATACCGGCGCGCCATCTCCTCATGAACGGAATTTGTGTAGGCGTGCAGGAAGCAGATCCCGAGTGCTTCGAGCCGATGCTCTTCGACCGCCGCGACCACCGCGTCGAGATCCCCAAGCTGCAGCGGCGTCACCACGGCGCCATCATGGGCGATCCGCTCCGGCACTTCGAAGCGAAGCTGCCGCGCTACAAACGGTTCCGGCTTTTGATAGAAAAGATCGTAATTCGCCGGCCGGTTGCCGCGGCCGATCTCGAGAACGTCGCGGAAGCCTTTGGTGGTGACAAGACCGGTTCGTGCGCCCTGCCGCTCGATGATCGCGTTAATGACGACCGTCGAGCCATGGAAGAGCGTCTCCATTGCCGCGAGTGCGACGCCGGACTTGCCGACACAGTCCATGACGCCAGCGGTGAGTTCGCGCGGGGTCGAGCGCGCCTTGCTGACCACAATTTCATTGGTCGCGAGATTAAATCCGACGAAATCGGTGAAGGTCCCACCGATGTCGACTCCGACCGAAAACGTTCTAGCCATCACCTTTTGACCGTGCGTCCAGCCTCGTGGGTTAGATCGGATCGGCCCGGCGAGAAGCCGCGGCGGCGTTCATTGCCGCGATTTCGCCGCCGCACCGGCGACATCGATGACGAGATTGCCCATGCCGTCCGGCCGGCAGCGGTCGCCGGGATAGATGACAGTGAGCGACATCACCTCTTCGATGACCGCCGGTCCGGAAATCTCGGTTCCGGTCCCGATCTTCTCGCGGCGATAGACCGGACAATCGATGAAGCCGGTTTCCTCGAAATAGACCTGGCGCGCGCCGATCGGTCCGCCGCCGCCGGTGACCGTCGCAGCGAGCCGCCCGAGTTCGGGCTTCGCGAGAAGCCCGAGGACGTGGGATCGCAAGCTGACGATCTCGGTTTTCGCGCCGGCGAAGGCGTGGCCGTAACGCGCATCGTGCAACGCATCGAACTGCTTGCGTAGATCCGCGAGGGCAATGGCGGCCGAAATCGGCGCCGCCAGCGGCACGATCAGCGTGAATTCTTGCCCGACATAGCGCATCTCCAGCGACCGGCTCGCGACGATGTCCTCTCGCGCAAAGCCCGACTGCCGCAATTTGTCGATGCCCTTGGTCTCGATTTCGCCAAAGCGCACTTCCAGGATGCTGAGATCGAGCCGGTCGAGCGTCTCGACATAGCTCAACACGTTGTCCTCGCGCGCATCGGCCAAAAGCATGCCGATGGCCGAAAAGATTCCGGGATGCCGCGGGATGACGACCTTGCCGATGCCGAGCTCGCGCGCGATCGCAATGGCATGGGCCGGGCCCGCGCCGCCAAAGGCGACGAGCACGAAGTCGCGCGGATCGTGACCCTTCTGCACCGTCATGATGCGAACGGCATGCGCCATGTCGGCATCCGTCACCCGGGCGATTCCCGAGGCGGCCTTGATCGTGGAAATGCCGAGTGCCTTGGCTACGACCTTCTCGATAGCGGCGGTCGCTCGCGCGACATCGAGCTTGATCTCGCCGCCGAGGAAGAAGTCCGGGTTGAGCCGTCCCAGCACGACATCGGCATCGGTGACGGTCGGCTGGTCGCCGCCGCGGGCATAGCAGGCCGGTCCCGGATAAGCGCCGGCGCTGACCGGCCCCACCTTCAAAAGCCCGGTCTCGTCGAGGTGGGCGATGCTGCCGCCGCCCGACCCGACCTCCAGAATGTCGACCACCGGAAGCTGCATCGGGTAGCCCATGTCGGGTGGGCCGATGGTGTAGCCGTCGGCGATCTCCACATTGCCGTTGCGCACGATGCTGACCTTGGCGGTCGTCCCGCCCATGTCGAAGGCAACGACGTTGTCGAACCCGGCATTCTTGGCGATATGAGCGGCGGCGATGGTCCCGCCCACCGGCCCCGACTCCATCGAGCGGACGGGCTGAAGCTTCGCCGTCTCGACCGTCATGGTTCCGCCATTCGACTGCATGACCACGGCGTTGCCATGGAACGACGCCTTGTCGAGGAAGGAGCGCAGATCGTCGTAGAAGCGCCCGCAGCGCGGCCCGACATAGGCGTTCAGGACCGTGGTCGAGGTCCGCTCGAATTCCCGGTACTGGCGCAACAAATCCGACGAGGCGGTGACGAACAATTTCGCGTTGTGACGCTCGACCAGCTCCCGCACCGTTACCTCGTGCTCGGGATTGGCATAGGCGTGAAGAAAGCAGATCGCGATCGACTCGACATTCTCGTCTACCAGGGACTGGATCGTCGCCTGGGCCTCGGCGCGATCGACCGGCGTGTGGACCTTGCCGCCGACCGTCAGCCTTTCGGCGATCTCCTTGCGCAGGTGCCGGGGAACCAGTGGCTCCGGTGTCTGGAACATGAGGTCGAACGAGTTGGGGATGTTCCCGCGCGCGATTTCGAGCACGTCGCGGAAGCCCGCGGTGGTGATGAGGCCGGTCTTTGCGCCCTTTTTCTCGATGACGATGTTGATCGCGACCGTGTTGCCGTGGGCGAAATGGTCGAGCTGCGCCGGCTTGACGCAGGATTTCGCGAAGCAATCGCCGATCGCCTCGATGATGGTCTGCTTGGTCGATGCCTTCGCGATGATGAGGCTTTTCGTGGCGTCGTCATAGGCGGCGAAATCGGTGAAGGTGCCGCCGACATCGGTTGCTGCTCTGATCACTTTGCGGCCCCGCGGCCGAGTTCGCGGCGAAGCCTGGCCGTCTCTTTCGCGTCGATCTGAAGTTCGGAACCCGCGAGGGCGACGCCATAGATCGTCCTCGCCGCCTGCTCGGAGACATAGCCGGCACGGACATCGTCACGGACGCTTTCGGGCTTGCGCTCGAGCGGCGAGCCGTAGCCGCCTCCGCCGCCGGTCATGACATGAATTTTCCGTCCCTTCGGGAGCGGAAAGTCCGCCGTCCGCGGGACCTGCTCTTCCGTGCCGTCGGGATGGATCGCAAAGGCGACATTCGCCGCGCCGGGAAGGCCGCCCTGAGTGCCCCAGGGCAGGCATTTCGAGCGGATCATCAGATTGCTCATCTTTGCGTCGACGCCCAGTGAGCAGACGATGTCGAGACCCAAGCCGCCGCGGAATTTGCCGGGGCCGCCCGAATCTTCGCGCAAGGCGTATTTCTCGAAAAAGATCGGCGCCTTGGTCTCGTTCACCTCTACCGGTATCGAGTGTTCGTCGCCTTGCTGGATGGCGCATTTGGGCGCCGGGCCGTCATGGTCAGGCCGGCCGCCTTGGCCGCCGATATGCGGAATCTGAATGTCGAAGTATTTCCGTTTCGCCTGGTCGAAGCCTTTGGCCTCGCAGCCTCGGGCATCGCCGCGCGTTGCGGCCGGAACACGGCCCGGAATGGCGGGCGCCACCGCCTTGAGAATGGTGTCGATGACGGTAGGAAACGGCACCGACCATTCGTACAGCGCCGCCGGCGAGCGCGCGTTCAACAGCTTGCCCTCGGGACAGATGACGCGCAGCGGGCGAAAGCAGCCCTCGTTCACTACCAGTTTCGGCGTCGTCAGGCATTTGAAGGCGATGCGGGCGACGTTGGTCGCGCCGCCGAAAAAGCCGCTGTTTTGCGAGCCCCGGACCTGGTCGGATATCTCGGAGAAGTCGATGACCATGTCTTCGTCCTCGACCGTCACCTTGACGCGGATCGGCACCGGTCGGTCGAAATCGACGCCGTCGTTGTCGAGGAAGGATTCGGCGGTATAAACGCCGTTCGGAATGTTGCGCACCATCTTGCGCGCCGCGGCTTCCGACAAATCCCAATAGGCTGCGACCGCTTCTTGAACCTCGGCCGCACCGTATTTGTCGACCAGCTCGCGCATCCGCCGCAGACCGAGTTTCGTTACCGCGACCTGGGCATTGAGATCCCCCAACACCAGCTGAGGAAATCGGCTGTTGCGCGCGATCACCCGCAGGATGTCGGAATTCGGCTCGCCGCGCCAATAGATCCGCACCGCATCGAGTTGAAT
>Ga0209415_10015111_pt1 | contig 12556 bp, 24 predicted proteins | sample PeaSoiSIISIP2007_FD_187696 | JGI IMG/M metagenome (GOLD analysis project Ga0209415, IMG submission 187696) | Peat soil microbial communities from Weissenstadt, Germany - SII-SIP-2007 (SPAdes) (version 2) | ecosystem: Environmental > Terrestrial > Soil > Wetlands > Peat | place: Germany...
CGCACAGCTGATGCAGCCCCGCGAACGCCAGCTCCATTTCCGACTGCACGCCCACCGACCGCGCTACCAGGCACCCCGAGGCCCGCCCGGCCAGGTAGTCAAGCAGCACCGTCTTGACCGTACAACAACCGGAGTACATACCCAGGAGGCCAAGACATGAACAACACACAGCGGGTGCTGGTCAGGGACGCTGACCGTGAGAAGATCATGGAGCTGTCCCGGTCGGGGTTGTCCACGCGCGCCATCGCGGCCCGGACGGGCTGGTCCCAGGCCGTGGTGAGCAGGACAGTGCGCGGTGTAGTCCGCCGGGTATCGCCAGAGGATCGCCGCGCACGTCGTGAGTCCGAAATGGCCGTCCGTATCTCGTATTCGGACTCACTTCCCGCCTGGTGGTCTGGCGGTGACCAGTCATGACCACCGGCACCCTCACCGACCTGTACCTGCGGCTGAGCGACATGCGCACGGAGGACGCCCTGGACGGGCGCGAGGCGAAGCTGAGGGCCGAGGCGAAGCGCCTGGGCTGGACTGTCCGGCGCGTGGTGGTCGAGAACGACCTGAGCCCGAACGGGCAGGCGTCGGCCTTCAAGCGGAAGAAGATCACCACCCCGTCCGGCGAGGTGAAGCTGACCACCATCCGCCCGGGGTTCCGCTCCGTGCTCGCGGACATCATGACCGGGGTCAACCTGCTGGCCGAAGACCTGGACCGCATGCTGCGCCAGCCCCGCGACGGGGAAGACCTGATAGACGCCATCGAGCTGTCCGGCGCGTCGGCCCGTTCCCTGTCCGGCAGCCTCACCCTCACTGATGGCGGCACCGACACCGAGCGGATGACCGCGCGCATCATGGCCGCGGTCGCGAACAAGAGCAGCAGCGACACCGCCCGCCGCGTGGCGGCAGGCCGGGAGCGGTGGGCAGGGAAGTCCTACCAGGGCGGGCGCAGGCCGTTCGGGTACCGCGTGGCGGACGGCACGGAGCAGCACCAGCGGAACCTGGTCACCGACGAGGGTGAGGCCGCGGTGCTGAAGGCTGCCGCCGCGGACATCCTGGACCGGGGGATTTCCCTGAAGGCGTGCGCCCGGGACCTGCGTGACCGCGGCGTGCCCACCGTGACCGGGGCCGCCTGGACCGCGAGCACGCTCCGCGACGTGCTGGCCAAGCCCGCCGTGGCCGGCTTGGCCGCGCATAAGGGCGAGCTGCGGGAAGCGCCCTGGCCCGCGATCCTCGACCGGGATACCTGGGAGCGGCTGGCGGAGCTGTTCGGCTCCCGGAAGAACCCCGGCACGTCCAACGAGCCCCGCTGGCTGGTGTCCTGCCTGGCGGCGTGCGGGGTGTGCGGCGGCCCGGTCAAATGCACCGGGTCCGCGGCCCGCAGGGCCTACACCTGCGCCGGGCACGGGCACGTCCGCCGGTCGGCTGCCGCGGTCGACAACTTCGTCTCCGCGGTCACGGTGGCCCGGCTGTCCCGCCCCGACGCGGCGGACCTGCTGAGGCCCCCGCCCCGGCCAGGCGCAGATTCCGCGAAGCTGCGGGCCGAGGCGAAGCGGCTGCGGGCCAAGCTGGGCACGCTGGCCGCGCTGTTCTCCGCCGACGCCATCACCGAGGCCCAGCTGACGTCCGGCACGAAGGACATCAGGGCCAGGCTGGCCAAGGTGGACTCCCAGCTGGCCGCGAGTGACGCACCCGACCCCCTGGCAGAGTTCCGGGGCAGTCCGGCGCGGGCCGTGTGGGAGTCGCTGTCCCTGCCGCGCAGGCGGGCCGTGGTGCGGGTGCTGATGACCGTGACCATCCTGCCGGCCAGGAGGGGCCGCGGCTTCGACCCCGCCACGGTCGCGGTGACCTGGAAGTCAGGAGAGCAGGGCAGCCAGGGCCGCGCGCTGGTCCCCGGTGAGTCCGGGAGCGCTGGCGGCCAGGGCGGCAGCGGCGGCGTCGGTGGTGGTGTTCTCGTCGGTGGTGTCGTCGGGCATGGTGGTTATACGGACTCACCGGAGGCAGCGGCATGAGCGGCGACGACAGGGATTACCGGCGGGTCTCCGAGGAGGCCATGAAGCTGATGTCCGAGGATCAGCTGGCCGAGCCCGGCGGGAGCGCCGGCACGGGCGAGTCCGGCACGCCCGGCAAAGAGGACGGCGCGGCATGACCAGGGACCGTACCGCCCTGCTGGCCGCGCTGCCCGTCGCCGCGGTGGCCGCGATAGCCGCGGTCCAGTCGTACAACCACATCGTTGCCCTGGCGCTGCGCGCTCACCAGGACAGCCTGGACGCGCACCTGCTGCCGTTCAGCATCGATGGCCTGATCACGGCCGGGGTGGCCGTCCTGGTGGCCGGGTACGGGCTGGGCTGGCTGTCGGTGGCGCTCGGGGTGGCCGCGACGGTGTTCGCCAACGTCATGTCCGGCCTGCCGTACGGGCCGCTGGCTGCCAGCGTGGCCGCGTGGCCGGCCATCGCGTTCAGCGTGGCCAGCTTCGTCCTTGAGAAGTGGATTAAGTCTCAGGCCGGCCAGGAGCGGCCAGCGGCAGCCGGTGCCGGCCCGTGCGGTCACACGGTGGCAGGGACGGCCGAGGAGAACGTGGTGCAGGCGTACCTCCACGCACGCGACTGCGAGGGCCAGGTCCCCTCCCAGCGGTCCCTCGCGGCCAGGTTCGGCATTTCCCGGCCGAAGGTGGCCGAGCTGGTCGGCGCGCTCAACGGAGCGGGACCGCAGGAGGATTAGCCCCAACCTGCACCAGTCAGGCCCCGCCCGTCCTGGGCGGGGCCTTTCGCATGCTCATGCTGGAGCCCAGCATTACCAGGACCTACCAGGTGCGCAGCTAGTTGACATGCTGGAATCCATCATGCTAGAATCCATTACATGGCACGAACGACAAGCGTTTACCTGAGTGATGAGCTGGACGCCGCGGTGCGCGCGTCCGGCAGGACCGTGCCCGAGCTGGTGAGGCTGGGCCTGGAGAACGAGCGGAACCGCGACCGGCTGGCAGACCAGGTGGAAAGGCTGACCGACGCGCTGGCCCGGGGGTACCGGCTGGTGCCCCCGTGAAGGAGGACCGAATGACCACTGAGACCGTCGAGGCGGCAGCCTTCTACAGGGTGTCCACCGGCCACCAGGATTCTGCCAACCAGGTGCCCGACGTCGAGCAGTTCGCCGGGCATCACGGCTACACGATCAGCACGACCTACACCATCTCCGACTCGGCGTGGAAGAGCGGCGGTGGCGCGGAGTACAAGAAGGCGCTTCAGCAGGCCCTGGACGACGCGCACGCGGGCAAATTCAAGGTCCTGGTGGTCTGGGCGCTGGACCGCATAGTGCGCGATGACGAGTCGGGCGCTGAGGCCGCGCTGCGCATCATCCGCCAGTTCCGCCAGCGCGGGGTGACCGTGGTCTCCGTCAAGGAATCCTGGCTCAACGGCGCACCCGAGGTGCAGGACGTCTTGATCGCGTTCGCCGGGTGGCAGGGCCAGATGGAGAGCCAGCGCCGGTCGGAGAGGATTCGGGCAGGGCTGGCCCGCCGCCGGGCCGAGGGCCTGCCGGTCGGCAGGAAGCCCGGCGCCAGGGACAAGACACCGCGGAAGCGGTCAGGCTACTACGCCTACCACGAGGCTAAGAAGGCGCAGGCCGCGTGAGGTGCCTGGCCTACCACCGCTACCGCTACCAGCTGCCCGCCGCGGCAGCGGTAGCGGTGTTCCTGATGCCGGGGGCGGACGGGGTACCTGCGTCCGCCGCGGTGCCCGCCAGCCCGGCGCAGCTGCGCCCGGCCTGGGCCCAGGTGGCCGCCAGGGGGACGCGGGCGAGCTGGGAGTTCCACTGCCGGCTCCTGGTGAGGTCCGCCCCGTACGCGGGGACGTGGACCGTTCAGGACATTCCGGACGGGTCCAGCCCGGAGGCGGCCCTGGCATTGGTGCTAGCCCGTGAGCAAGCAGAGGAGAAGACGACGTGACGACGACCAGGACCATAACGGACGAGATGTGGCTGGGCGACCTGGCGATGCCGAAGCCCGGCGAGACCGAGCGGTTCCGCCGTGACTGCCGGATCATGGGCGTTGCCGTGGGCCAGGCTGTGGGCGACGCGCTCGGCAGCCCGTATGAGTTCCGCCACCCGCCGGCCTACGGCACGGCCAGATTCGGCCGGGGTACGTTCGGTCACGGCGTGGCGCAGTGGACCGACGATTCGGAGCAAATGGCGCTCGTCCTGCGCGCCAGGTCCGACCCGCGGAAAATCGCGGAGGGGCTGCTGGAGTGGCGCACCATCGCCAAGGACGTGGGAAACCAGACCAGGGCCATCCTGCTGCGGGCGAGCACCCCGGCGGGCATGGTGGCGGCCAGCAGGGCCTACGCCAAGCGCCAGGAGGCCACGCCCAGGCCGGAGGGCTGGCACCCCGGCAGCGGGAATGGCGGGATCATGAGGACCTCGGTTGTCGGGCTGCCGTTCCTGGGTGACCGGCCGAAGATCGCCGAGGCAGCCCGCAAGATCAGCGCTCTCACCCACGCGAGTGAGTGGGACCAGGACGCGGCCATGGTCTGGAGCCTGCTTGTCGAGGCCGCGGTCATGCGCGGGGGCGAGGAGTTCGATCTCCCGGCCGCCGTGGCGGACGCGCTGGAGTTCGTCACCGTCCCCGTCAGGCGGGACGCCTGGGCCGCCCTGGCCGACGTCGCGCTGAGGGCGAACACCCTGGGGTCGGCGTACAGGATCAACGGGTCGGCGTTCGGCGCGTTCGCCGCCGCGCTGTGGTCCGTCAGCCACTCGGGTTCCTACGAGGAGACCGTCCAGCGGGCATGCTCGATCGGCACGGATACGGACACGGTTGCCGCTATCGCGGGCGGCCTGGCCGGGGCCATCTACAACGTCCTGGACATCCCGTCCAGCCTGGCGAGGCGGGTCTGGGGCTGGCCTGGGATGGACGCCCACGGCCTGGCGACGCTGGCCCTGGAGGCCGCAAGGCGCAGCTGCTGACCAGAGGAACGAGAGCCCGGCTGCTCCTGGAGGGGCGTGCCGGGCTCTCGCGTGTGCGCGACCGGCCAGCCAAGACTCGATTCGCGCACGATTCCGGCACTGGCCAGCCAGCCGCTTCATGACCAATTCTAGCGTTAGAATGCGAAAGGTCCGGGACCACTAAAGCCCGGACCTTTCGGTTTGGCACCTGTGTTGTTTGCCGCAGCCAGGTCGCCTGCCACGTACGACTCTGGGAAAGGACGTGGCGCTAATGGCCACTCTAGCAAGCCCCGCCGACAACGGGAGCGGTAACCCGTTTGCGAACCTGGATAAAGGCCGCCAGCCATGGAAGCCCGCGAAGCCGCGGAAGCCCAGGAGCACGGACAAGTACCACGCGGTGCTGCCCATAGGGATTCACGAGTGCGGGCTGAGCAAGAAGGCCATAGCCGCCTACAGCTGGCTGTCAGCCCGGTACGGCGGCTACGAGGCCGGGATGTTCCCGAAGGTCGGCACCATAGCCGCAGGGCTGGGGGTGTCAGTCAGGACGGCGCAATACGCGCTGACGGAGCTGGAGGCGGCCGGGTGGCTGACCGTGGAGACGCGTCCCCCGCAGCCGGGCCGCAGGGGCAACGGCACGAACGTCTACATGCTGACGACCGGCTCTGAGGAGGCTGCCAGGGTGCGCAAGGCCGGGACCAGGCGCGGCAAGGCAAAAGCCCAGCTCGGAAAGGGTGCAAATTCCTGCACCCCAGGGGTGCAAAATCCTGCACCCTTTAGTGGTTCAAAGCCGCAGGTCAGCCTGGGGATTCCAGAACCTAAACCAGAGAGAGTAGATAACAGAGACAGCCTTCTTCTAGAAGAAGAAGCAAGAAGGAAAGATCCTCGCTTCGCTCCCACGGCTTCAAAGACCACGGCTCCAAAGATCCCGCGATGGCAGGATTGGGCGGCTTCCCTGCCGGGCAAGTCCGAGCCCGAGCCCGAGCCCGAGCCAGTGGCCGTAGAACGGGGCATGCCCGTGACTGAGCCTCTCCCTGCCTCCGATCCCCGCTCGGTCGAGGCTGCCCTCGCCGCGTGGGAACCGCCCGAGGTGACCCCGGAGACGGCCCGCAAGCTGACGGACGGCCTGGATTTCGGCCAGCCGTATAACCCGGCATGAGACCGCCGACAGCCGTCTACGTCAACGACGCCCCCGGCCTGCCCTACGTGGTGGCCAGGGCCCGGCGCATCTGCCAGCTATGCGGGGATGGCGGCGCGCGGCCCTGCGCGGCCCGGAAGCTGCGCGGTCAGGACGGCGGTCCGGGACCGTGGTGGGTGGCCATGCTGTGCGGTGAGTGCACCGCGGACATGCGGGCCGACCGGAGCGTCGTGGTCCTGGCCGAGGTGACGTGCTGACGCCGATCGCATGGGATCATGCGAGCGAACCTGACCGCCGGGTCCCGTCCCGGCCGGGCGCCCTCCTGCGAGGTCGCCGCGTACGCCGAGGAGAACGTCCGGTGCCGGGATTGCGGGGCGCCTCCGGGGCACCCGTGCCCTCCGGACCCTTTCCAGTCCTGGATGCTGGTGTGCCGGGCGCGGTTCCTGGATGGCGTGGCGCTTTACGAGCCTGTCTGGAAGGCCGCCCGGTGAGCGGGCCCGGCCCGGCGGCGGCAGCCCTGGCCGGAGCGCTGGCCCGGGTCTTGCTGGATAACCCGGCCCTGGCCGTGTCGTTCGCCGTCAGGGTGCATGAGATGGACGCGGCGGGCCTGGCGCACCGCAGGGGCCGGGCCACCATCAGGGAGTCCCTCGACGCCGCCTGCGCGGCCGGCGAGGCAGCCCGCCGGGTCGTGGCCGCCGTCCCGCCGGGCGTGCTGGCCGCGGCGCTGGCCGAGGCGGCGTCAGGGCCATCCCGGCCACCTGGCGATTAGCCTGTTCAATTCTCCGATCTGGGTTCGTACGATGGCGGCGTGGCCGTCACGAAGGTCTGCGAGATGTGCGCGAAGGTGTTCACCGCGCAGAGATCCACGCGGAGGACCTGCTCCAATGCGTGCAGGCAGCGCGCGAAGCGAGCCCGCAAGCGGGCGGCGCAGTGGGATCACCTGCTGCCGGAGGCGAGGTGCCAGTGGTGCGGCGGCCCGCGGTTTCCCGGTGAGACCGACAGCGAGAACGAGCGTCGCGCGCTGATCGCGCTGACCCACCCCCGGCGGAGTCACACCCGCAAGTACTGCTCACCCGAGTGCCGCAAGGCCGCGCGCAAGTTCCGCTACCGTGTCGCCGGGCTGAGCGACGACAGTCCCTATCGTGTCGCCGGTTACCCTATGTCAGGTGACCGTTACGCCCTGGCCGAGGCCGTGCCGTGCCTGTTGTCGGCCGAGTGGCACGAGATGGCCCGCGTGGTGCTGTCCCTGATCGAGCGCGGCGGCGTGCTGGCCCTGCCCCCGGCTTTGTCCGATCCTTTCGCGGACCCTGATGTCCCGGTATCTCGCTGGCGGACTTTCGACCTGGCGGCGATCCGCGAGGACATGGCCAGCCACGGCTCGGATCGTGCGCCCGGGGACGCTCACCCGGATCGGGAGGCCGCCGGCCCTGAGACCCTTCCCCCGGCCGAGCGTGAGCAGATCGCTGCCGAGCTGCTCAAAGGGCTGCCGTGACCTGGCCTCGCGGCCTTTCCCGGCCTGCCCGGTGTCATCGCCCGGATTCGTCTCCGGCGCGCTCACAGGCCTGCGCAGCGCTCCGAGCGGAAAGGCTTCTCAGTTCTCGGATGAAAAAGACGCCCCGAAAAACTTTCTCAGCTCTCCGCTGCGCCTCAGGCCGATTCCCGCAGCTCAATCATATGCACCCGTAATAGGCGCACACAATTGAACAGGGGTTATCCCGCGTTTGCTCCTCTGCGCATTCCCGCATAGGCTCATTCCATGCTCAAGGATGACAGGCCAGCGGCAGGCCGGAAGATCAGCGTCGAGCTAAACCGCGCGCTTTACTACCGCCTGCGGATGGCGGCGCTGGAATCGGATAAGACCGCGAGCGACGTCATCCGCGAATTGCTCGACCGGCACCTGCCGGCCGGGGCAAGGACAAGGCCATCACCGGATAAGGAACAGCCCGGCGGGTGATAGCCGCCGGGCCAGGGAAAACAACCGGAAGGACACCACCATTATGCCGAGGATGAAGAGGCCGGCAATGGCCGAGCTGCGCATGCTGGAGGAGGTCGCGGCAGCCGCCCGCGTGCGCCGCGACATCATCCAGCTGGCCGACGCCCAGGACAACGACCTGGACCTGGCCGACCGCCTGATTCAGGCCGAGCAGCAAATCGAGGTGCTCAGGGAGGAGAACTCAGCCCTGCGCGCCGAGGTGGAACGCTACCGCGGCGCGGAGCAAGCTAATTCCGGCGAGACGTCGGCATGACCAGCGCCGGCCCCGCCGTGGAGGTAGCACTTCACGAGGCTGCTGCCGGGCTGATCGATGCCACGGAAGGCGCGGCGTGCCTGGCTGACGTCGGCCGCATCAGGGGCACTAGCTGGGTTGTCCTGCTGGCGGAAGAGGCAGGCGTCCCGCTGGACGTGGCCAGGAAGATCGTAGGCAGGGGGACGTCATGACTGATTACCGGGTCGTGGTCCCGGAGCGTGAGAAGCCCGAGCCCCGGGAAGAGGTCATCGAATTCACCCGGCTGGACGGAACCGCCGCGAGGGTCAGGGTCGCGGTCAGACCTGCCCCCGATCCTGGGGAGGCGTCATGACCGGCGACAGCAGGCTGTACCGCCTCATCCAGCTGCCCGGCGAGCTGGCTGGTTTCTCCGAGGAGGTCACCCGCGCGCTGGAGCTGCTAGACGCGCGGGGCCGGGAGTGGGAGTTCAGTGAGTTCGCGGAGGCGCTCACCGAGAACCCGCCGCCGTCAGCTTTCGGTACTCCGCGCGAGCTGCTGGACCGGCTGGTGAACGGGGGATTCGTCTACCCCCGCAAGGCGGAGCCTCGCGCCATGAGCCCGGATTACATTCCTCCGAGCAGGCCGTGACAAGGAGGGCTACGATGCCCGGCAAGAAGACCGAACCTTCGCGGATAGAGATCTACGACGACCGCCACTGGGACTCGGCCGAGCAGGCCCCGGAGGCGCTGACTGGCACCTACGACGGCGACGAGTACCGGCTGGTGATCAAGACCGTGCCGAGTGCGCCCGTGCCCGGCATCGGCCTGGACCAGGATGGCGCGCAGCGCCTCGCCCTGTGGCTGGGCCAGGACGCCAGGGAGGAGCACGGGCGGCAGCAGGCGGGCGCCCAGTGGCACCCGGATTCCGGGGAGGCCGCCACCGTGAGGCGCCGCGTCTGGGTGGTCATCTACGAGACGTTCGACGCCGGGGCCACGGCTGAGGTCTATGCCACTGAGCGGCTGGCCGCTCAGGCCGTCAGCCAGTCTTCTGCGGACTCGGCGCATTACGAGAAGCGCGAGATCCTGACGGAGGTCGCGTCCCGTGACTGACCAGGACGGCCAGCCCGCTTCTGATGGCATTTCGTGGGTTCCGGTCCTCGGCATGCTCGAACCGATGCCGCTGACCACGTTCGAGACCGGCGGCGGGCACGATGGCGTGCCGGTACCGGAGGCGGGCGGCGCGGTCATCGACAAGGAGATAGCCGAGCTGGTCGCGCTGCTGAATCGCGCAGGCATCAAGACCTTCCAGAGCTGCCAGGACATCGGGGCAAACTTCCGGGATTTTGGGGGAGGCCCGCTGCGTGCGGTCGAGGTCGAGGGCGAGGAGGACGGCGAGTTCTGGACGGATTACCAGCCAGCCGGCGAGGAGCTGCGCTACGGCTGCATCGTGGTGGAGTGGGACCAGTTCCCGAAGGTGGGGCGCGTGCTGCCCCCCTGGAAGAACATGCCCGGTGGCCGCTGGCTGGACCGGATCAACCACAACACCGGGTGGCTGTTCTCCGCGTCCCCCAATGCCCGGTTCGTGTCCATCCTGTTCCCGTGGCGGGACCTGGACGCGTTCACCGCGTCGGTGAAGGCCGCGATTGCGGAGGCGACGTCATGACCCGCCAGCCACGTACCAAGCTCGATCTCCTTATCATGCTGGCCGACACCAAGGACGCCCTGAAGCGGGCGTTCCGGGCTACGCAGGCCATGGAGGCCAATGGCACGCTCAGCCAGGCCGACCGGCAGGAGATTCTTGCCAGGCTGGACGAGGCGCTGGCCGTCGCGGCTAAGTGGCACGCATGACCAGATCGCTCTGTGCCGCCGTGCTGGCCGCCGCGGGCTGCGCCAGCACCCCGATAGCCAGCGCCCCGATAGCCGGGTCGGATTCCGAGCAGGTCCGCGGGTTCATGGTGCCTGGTCAGTCGCTTACCTGGACGGTCATCGAGGAACCACACCGTCAACGGCTACGGCGATGACCCTGACCAGCAGCTCGCGCAGACCGCGGCGGTACCGGCTGACGCCGCGTCCTGCCAGTTCATCCAGTGGTACGCGCCGGATTGAGCCCTACCATGATTTCCATGACGAACGACGGGCAGGCTGTTGCCGGCCCTGATACGGTGCCTGCCGTGCCGCTGACTCCCGTCGACCGTGACTCCCCGGTGCCGCTGGCCGGGCAGGCCGAGCGGGCGCTCCGCGATGCCATCGCGTCGGGCGAGCTGCACGGCAGGATTCCGCAGGAGGATGCGCTGGCCGGGCAGCTGGGCGTGTCCCGCAAGACCGTCCGCACCGCGCTGGCCGCGCTGCACCGCGACGGCCTGATAACCCGCTGGCCCCGGCGCGGCACGTGGGTCACACCGCGCGAACCTTAGCCGGGCCACCAGAGGGCCTAGAGGTTACCAGAGGGCCAAATAGCTGGTAGAGTGGTGCCCTCGCTCCCATTGCGCCCGGCCGGGTGTCCCTGACCGTGCAGGTCAGGGGATTTAGGGGGCACAGTTCAAGCTCCATCGGAGGGAACCATGACCACCGCCACCGAAACTGAGCAGGCATCTCGCACGTTCTGGCCGGCCGACTACGCCAGGTTTGCCGCGGCGCTCCGCCGGACGCGGCACGTACAGTGCCAGCCGTGGGCCGCGAAGGACGACTCGCACCAGCAGAAGATCAATTTGCTGGTCGGCGAGCTGGCCGACCTGTTCGCGGCCGACGCCCAGGAGGGATTCGATACCGAGAAATTCCTGGCCGGCACGGAGCTGCCGGGCCTGGCCAGCGCTGAGGCCGGCGACGCCGCCAGCGGGGGCGACGACGAGGAGCCCGGCGAGGACGAGGAGCCCGGCGAGGACGAGGAGCCCGGCGAGGACGAGGGCGACGAGCCCGGCGGTCTCCTCCCCTGACAAGCCCGGATTAGAACAGCCCCGGCCCCTCCCGGCCGGGGCTGTTTGCATTGCCGCAGGCCAGCGGCCCGACCACGGTGCCTGCCCAAGCCGTATAACCAGGTGGCCCGGCGGTGACGATCGAGCGGGCGTCGACACACCACGCGGTGGCCGGGTTGCTTTCCCTAGCAGGTTCCCGGCCCGGCCACCCGGAACCTGCTAGGAGGTGGCGGCCATGGCCGCTGATGAGACAGGGATTCAGGCCAGCGTCAGTGAGTTCGTGGCGGAGGCCTTCGAGCGCATCTGGCAGCAGTTCGCGGAGGAGCGTCCCCGGACGCTGTGCAGGCCCATGGGCCGCGTCATCGAGGTCAGCCGACACGGCCACGCTGTGCGGCTGACGCTCACCGGCCCGCGCCGTGCGGTGCGGGCGCACGGGGAGACCACCCCGGAAGTGGCGCGGTGGCTGGCAGGGGAGCTGCTGAGGACCGCTGAGGAGATCGACGGCCAGGGCGAGGCCGTCGCGGCGTGGGCATCCTGCGCCCCGTACGACGTGCCCGGCCTGTTCGCGGACGGGGCGCAGCTGTGAGCGCGGCGGTGGAGATCAGCACCCTGTTGCTCCCGATCGCGGACCCGCGCGCCGAGCTGGAGGACATCAGGGCGCAGGGCCTGCGCGGGAATGAGATTATCGCGGTGGCGACTGCGCGGCTGGTCACCTACACCCGTGACGGCCGGTGGCGGAAGCTGCCCGAGGGCTACCGGAGTATCGCCGCGTTCCTGACGGCGGAGTTCCCGCTGATGGCTGACCTTCAGATTCCCGAAGGGCCGAGGCGCGAGCTGGTAGCGCTCATGGCAACGGAGAAGGTGCCGCAGAAGGCCATCGCCGGCGCGCTGGGCGTCAACCAGGCGACGGTCAGCCGGGACCGCGGAATTATGCACATGCATAATTCGTCCCCCGATAAGCGCGGCCCGGGGCGCCCCCGCAGTACGCCGTCAGGCAACGGCAGCGGCCCCGTAGAACCTGCCGTGAAAGCGACGCTCAAGCCACTTACCGGGGGATGGGAAGAGTTCACGGCCCCCGATCCCGCAGCCCCCGAGCCAGCGGCCACGCCAGCGCCAGCCAGCGATCACGGCAAGGTGAACGGCACGCCAGCCCCGGCCCCGGTACTACCGCAGCCCGCGATCACGCCAGCGCCTCCCATGGTGGTGACGAAGATGCCGGCCTACGCCACGGATTGGGCCGAGGTGAACCGGCAGTTCGCGGATCGCGCGGAGGCGAAGCTGGGCGAGCAGCACCGCGCCGAGGTGGCCTGATTTCAGCAGGTAGTTCTGGCCCCGCCACGGGGGCGTGATCTGGCCCCAGCGTCGCTGCGAGTAGGTGGCGCC
>Ga0209415_10015114_pt1 | contig 12554 bp, 7 predicted proteins | sample PeaSoiSIISIP2007_FD_187696 | JGI IMG/M metagenome (GOLD analysis project Ga0209415, IMG submission 187696) | Peat soil microbial communities from Weissenstadt, Germany - SII-SIP-2007 (SPAdes) (version 2) | ecosystem: Environmental > Terrestrial > Soil > Wetlands > Peat | place: Germany...
TCACCGCAAAACGCGCAGTACCATGCGCCTGTACCGCAACAATCGCAACGGCACCTTCACCGATGTGACCCGCGCGGCCGGCCTCGACATCGAGATGTACGGCATGGGCGTGGCCGTGGGCGACTACGACAACGACGGTTTCCAGGACATTTTCATCTCCTGCGTCGGCCAGAGCCGCCTGTTTCACAACACCGGCCATGGGACGTTCGTCGATGTCACCGAGAAGGCCGGACTCGGCAAACACAGCGGCCTGAGCACGTCAGCCCTGTGGTTCGATTACGACCGCGACGGCTACCTCGATCTGTTCGTGTGCAATTACGTGAAATGGTCGCCGGAGACCGACATCTCGTGCAGCATGGACGGGCACACCAAGGCCTACTGCACGCCGGAAGCGTATCACGGCGCAACGTGCTGGCTTTTCCACAATCGCGGCAACGGAACGTTCGAGGACGTTACCGCCAGCAGCGGCATCTTCGATACGTCCTCGAAATCGCTGGGCGTGGCCATGCTCGATTACGACATGGACGGCTGGCCCGACCTGTTCGTCGCCAACGATACGCAGCCCAACAAGCTGTACCGCAACCAGCATGATGGACGCTTCGAGGACGCTGCGCTGCGCACCGGCGTTGCCTTCAGCGAGGACGGCAAGGCCAGAGCCGGCATGGGCGTCGACGCGGGCGACTACGACAATTCCGGCGTGCCCAGCCTCGTGGTGACTAATTTCGATAACGAGATGCTGGGCTTTTACCGCAAAGACAAGTCGGGCAGCTATGTCGACCTCGCGCCCGGCTCGGATATCGGGCGGCTTTCGCGCCGCAGCCTCGGTTTTGGCTGCTTCTTCTTCGACGCCGATCTCGATGGCCGCCTCGATCTGCTGGTGGTGAACGGCCACATCGACGACACCTTCCGCCGCATCAGCCGCGAGGCCCGCTACGAGCAGCCGCCGCATCTGTTCCTGAACAAGGGCCGCAACAGTTTTGAGGATGTGGCCACCCGGGTTGGCGGCGGATTCGACACTCCGCGCGTCGGCCGGGGCGCGGCCTTCGCCGATTTCGATAACGACGGCGACCTCGACGTGCTGATCACCACGAACCACGGCCCCGTGTTTCTCTACCGCAACGATCAGTTGGCGGGAAACCGCAGCATCCGCTTTCGCCTGGCCGGCACAAAATCGAATCGCGATGCGATTGGCGCGATGGTGCGCATCTACAACGGCGGTGAAACCAGTTCACGGCTGGTGAAGAGCGGATCGAGTTTTCTTTCCCAATCGGAGCTGCCGGTGACCTTTGGACTCGGGCATCGCGTTGGAATCGACCGCGCCGTCATCGCCTGGCCCAGCGGCCGCTCCGAAGAATACAAGAACCTCGGGGCCGGACGGTACGTTTGTACCGAAGGCAAGGGGATTCAGCCGGGATAGTCGCTGCAACCTCGGGCCACCCCCAGGCGTCTAATTGGAGCGCGTGACGAGTGTATCTTCAGCCCGGCAGATTCGGCGAGCGTGCCTCGCTATCCTGCTGCTGGTCTGTTTTGTTGGGCTGCAGACCGCTTACGCCGTTCATGAGCACCAGGACTCTCACGAACGCGGTTGCCTGATCTGTAATGCAGGTCACTTACCGGTCAGCGTCGCGGTAGCGGTTGTCAGCCTGGCGTCGCCCGCGCCGGTCGAATGGCGGGCCGTTTCAGAAGCTCGCCGGCGTCCCACCGAACAGACTGCCGCACTCCGTCCCTCGCGCGCTCCGCCTTCCTCCTCTATCTCCGCCTGATTTGTCCTTCACCGCCAGGCGAAGGATTACTCCAACCGGCTTTGGCCGAAACAAAGAGGAGATAGGCCGTGCAAGTCATTCGATTTCTGCAATATGTTTTGCTGGCGTTGTTGATCGCCGCGCCGGGTTTTTCTCAATCGATAGCAAGCGGTACGGTAGGCGGTACGGTTTCCGATCCTTCGGGTGCGGTGGTCTCAAACGCGGCGGTCGAGTTGCGGAACCCGAACACCAACTATCGGCAGGCGACGGCCACGGACAACTCGGGTGCGTTCCGGTTCACCAACGTCCCGTATAACGAATATCGGCTGGTGGTCAGTGCCAGTGGGTTCATGCAGAGCGTTCAGGAAGTGGAGGTGCGCGCCACGGTTCCGGTCACTGCCAACGTGAACATGAAACTGGCGGCCGCGAACACCACGGTGGAGGTGCAGTCGGAGGGCGCCCTGGTGGAGACGGACACTTCGGCGCACACGGATACCGATTCGGTCAACTTCTCCAAACTGCCCACCTTCGATCCCGCGGCCGGGCTCAGCGACGTGATCAACGAGAGCACGGGTGGCACTGCCAGCGACGCGAACGGGTTCTTTCACCCCTTGGGAGATCACGCTCAGGTGAGCTTCGTCTTTGACGGACAACCGATCAGCGATCAGCAGAGCAAGGTCTTTTCGACACAGATCCCGCCAAACGCGATTCAGAGCATGGAGCTGATTACCGGCGCACCAAATGCCGAATACGGAGACAAATCGAGTTTGGTGGTGAACGCGGTGACGAAATCCGGCCTTGGCTCGCAGCAGCCGTTTGGCGATGTCGAGACCGGCTGGGGGTCGTTCGGCACGTGGAACGGGAGCGCGGATGCCGGCTTTGGCGGTCCGAAATTCGGGGAATTCGTTGCCGTCAACGGCATCCGGGCAGGCCGTTTCCTCGACACTCCGGAGTTGTTCCCCATCCACGACATCGGCAACAACGAGAGCGTCTTCGACCGCCTCGATTATCAGCCCACCGAGAACAACATCTTCCACCTGAACCTCTTTGTTGCCCGCAACTGGTTCCAGGTGCCCAACAGCTTCGACCAGTTGAGCCAGGATCAAAGGCAGCGCGTGCTGACGTGGAGCACCGCGCCCGGCTATCAGCACACCTTCGGCCCCAGGACGCTGCTGACCGTAAATCCGTGGGTACGCCGGGACGAGGTGAACTACTACGGCAGCCGCGATCCATTCAATGACACGCCGGTGACCGAGTCGCAGGACCGCTTCCTCACCAACTACGGCGTCAAGGCCGATGTGTCCACCATTCATGGCCGGCACAACCTGAAGTTCGGCACCGAGCTGATGCAAACCCGGCTGGACGAAACGTTCGCGTTCGGATTGACCGATCCCACCTTTAACCCGGTCTGCCTCGATGCCAGCGGGAACGCGTTACTGTTGCCGGGCGTCACCAGTCCGAACGCCTGCACCACCATCAACCCTGCATACCAGGCGAATCCGAACCTTCTGCCGGGATTGGTGCCTTACGACCTGACGCGCGGCGGATCGCTGTTCCGGTTTCACCAATTGCACGCCATCAATCAGGCGGCGTTCTACGTGACCGATCAGATGACCTTCGGCGGGCTCACGATCGACGCCGGCCTCCGCGACGATCAATACAACGGCCTGGTCTCGGCGAACGGCCCGCAGCCGCGGCTGGGATTGTCTTACCTTCTGAAGCCCACCGGCACGGTGCTGCGCGCCGCCTATTCGCGCACCTTCGAGACGCCATTCAACGAGAACCTGCTGCTTTCGAGCGCCACCGGCTCGGGCGGTCTGGCGCAGAACGTATTCGGCGCCAACGGCAGCGTGCCCATTCAGCCCGGCAACCGCAATCAGTTCAACGGCGGGCTGCAGCAGAAGATCGGCCGCTTTCTGGTGTTCGACGGCGACTATTTCTGGAAGTTCACGCACAACGCGTACGACTTCGACGTGCTCTTCAACACCCCGATCACCTTCCCCATTGCCTGGCACAACTCAAAGCTGGACGGCGTTACCGGCCGGCTCAGCACCATCAACATGCATGGTTTCCAGGCGTACACCACGTTCGGCCACACGCGCGCCCGTTACTTCCCGCCCGAGGTGGGCGGCCTGATTTTCCAGGGCACGGCTATGACGCCCGGAGTGTTCCGCATCGACCACGACCAGGCCTTCCAGCAGACCACCAATCTGCGTTACCAGCATGGTAAGGACGGACTCTGGGCGGATTTCATCTGGCGGTTCGACAGCGGCCTGGTGGTGAGCGGAATTCCCGATGCCGCCGCCGCGCTGATGCTGACCCCGAATCAGCAGGTGGACATCGGGTTGTCCTGCAACGGCATGTACGCCACCGTGGCCGCGCCCATCACCGGCTGCAACGGCATTGTGCGGTCCACTCTGCTGACCCTGCCGCAAACCGGACAGGAAAACGACGACCACAACCCGGATCGCGTGAAAGCGCGCAACCTGTTCGATATCGCCGTGGGCACCGACAACCTGCTGCACACCGAGACGCGGAACAGGGTCACGCTGCGGCTTTCGGTGGAGAACCTGACGAACAAGGTGGCGCTGTATAACTTCCTCTCCACGTTCAGTGGCACCCACTTTGTCGCGCCGCGAACGTATCAGGCGACCGTCGGCTACGCGTTCTGACCGAGGTGGGGCAGGCTCTCGGCAGGCGGCGCGCTCTCAGGCGCCTGTCGAGAGTGGTATAACTGGCGCAACGGTCGATATGAAACACTTTTGCGCGTTTCTTCTTCTGTGCTGCTGCGTTTGTGCCGCCCCCGGACACGCCGTCGTGCTGCATGCCGCGCGGTTGCTCGATGTCGAATCCGGGAAGTATCTGACACCCGGTGAAGTGCTCGTTCAGGACGACACGATTGCCGCGATTGGCTCCTCGCTGGCTCGCCCGGCCGGCGCCGAGGTGATCGATCTGGGCGACCGCACGCTGCTGCCTGGACTGATCGACGCGCACGTCCACCTGTTCCTGCACCCCGGCGCGGAAGATTTGCAGACTGTGCAGGAATCCGTCCCGCAGCGGACGATCGTGGCCGTTCTCGCCGCCCGCGCCGATCTGATGGCCGGCTTCACCGCCGAGCGCGACATGGGCACGGAAGGCGCCGGCAACGCGGACACGGCAGTGCGCGATGCCATCGATCAGGGCCTGGTACCCGGTCCGCGCCTGCGCATCAGCGGAAATGCCATCGATATACTCGGCGGCCATGAAGACGCCATGGGTTTCAATCCCGAGCAGCACGTGCTTCCCAATGCCACATGGGCCAATAACATCACGCAACTGGTGACCGCCATTCGCGGCGAATTGAAACTCGGCGCCGATTTCATCAAGATCTATGAAACCGGGCACGACAGCATTCACGACGGCGACTTCAAAACGCCCTACCAGTTCAGCGAGCCGGAGCTGGCGGCAGCGGTGCAGGAGACCGCGCGAGTTGACACGCACGTGGCCGTGCACGCGACAGGGGAACCCGGTACGCTCTACGCCGCGCGGGCCGGCGTGGTCTCCATCGAGCACGCCTTTCAGCTCAGCGATCAGACCATGCGCATCATGCGCGCAAAGGGCATCTTTGCCGTGCCCACCTTCACCATCAGCGAGTACTTCACCGACCACGCCGCAACACCCGAAGCCGCCGCCCGCGAGCGCGCCATCCTCGACTATCACGCCGCGGAGTTCCGAAAACAACTTGCCGCCGGGGTGCCCATTGCCATGGGATCGGATGTCGGGCCGTTTCCCCACGGAACGCAGGCGCGCGAATTCGTGCTGATGGTGAAATACGGCATGACGCCGCTGGCCGCCCTGCAGGCAGGCACGCTGAACGGCGCGAAACTGCTCGGATGGGCCCGCATCGGCGCGCTGAAGCCCGGCAATTTCGCCGACATCGTTGCCGTGCCCGGCGACCCACTCGCCGACATCACTGTACTTCAGAAAGTGGAGTTCGTTATGAAGGGCGGCGTGGTATACAAGCGGTAGCTATTTCTTCTTCGGCTTGTAATCCACGAAAAGATCCGGGAACTGCTCTTTCAGGGCCGCCACCTTCGGACGGTCGCACACCTGAATGTAGGGCTGGTCGGGATTGTAGTACGCGTAGTCCTGATGATAGTCTTCAGCCCGATAAAAGGCCTTGAGCGGCGTTACTTCAGTTACGATCGGCCGCGGGAAAACCTTCGCCGCATCGAGTTGCCCAATGTACGCTGTCGCCAGCCGCTTCTGCTCTTCGCTCGTGTAGAAGATCGCCGAGCGGTACGACGTGCCCTCGTCGGGCCCCTGCCGGTTCAGTTGCGTCGGGTCGTGGGCGACTGCGAAAAAGACCCGCAAAAGCTGCCCGTAGGTGATCTTCGAAGGGTCGAAAACAATCTGAACCGACTCGGCGTGGCCGGTAGTTTCGGTACAAACCTGCTGGTAGGTGGCGGTTTGTTTCGAACCGCCCGAATAGCCGGCGGCGGTGGAGAGGACTCCCTTCACCCGCTCGAAGACCGATTGCACCCCCCAGAAGCAGCCGCCCGCAAACACGGCGGTCTCTTTTCCAGACTGGCTGGCGAGCGGAGCGTCGGTCGCCGGCGGCGGAATCCTGGGCGCGGCGAAAGCGAGCGAGACGAACAGAAATCCGGCAGCCAGCGCACGCATGGGCGGTCCTCCAATTCCAGGATACCAGGCCCGCTTACTACCGTTCGAACTCCTTTCGCCGCGCGACAAGAAACCAAATCGGCAGCAGGCACACCAGCGCTCCCGTGATCAGGCTTGGCCGCATGGCGGCTAGAGATGCAGCGGTGCTGGCCTGAAAAGCTTCGTTGAAGCCGAAGGGCATGCTGTCCATGGCATCGCGAATGCGCTGCTCGTAACCTGGAAGAAGAGCGAACAGCACACTACTCAAGCCGGCGAGGGCGTAGAACCCGATGGCCACGATCCGCATCAGCGGTTTCAGGCGCAGCAATCCGGCGCCCAGCCATCCCTGGATCGCGGCAAACGCAAGGAAGAAAAGCCGCGCTGCCCAGCCCCGGAAAACGAATCCGCCCACCATCGCCGGAAAGCCGGTGGAGGCGCCCGCGACACATGTCACCGCGCCAGCCAGCAGGAACCAGCCGATGATGGACACGCTCAGCGGCCGGCCTCCCGGTTCCGAGATTTCCGCTCCGAACTGCGTGCGAACCGGAAGGGTGTTGAACAAATACAGCCACCATCCGCCGAGCGCCGCCAGGCAGGCGTAGAAACACGCGAGTACCAACATGACGAAGGTCATGACCGCTGGCGGCGCGCCTGTCTGTGGAGGAGGCCTGATGAATGCCAGGGACAGTGCGCCGGAACCGCAACCCGTGGCCAGCAGGAGGCTGAAGACGATGGTTGATACACGAGCCCACCCGCGCAGCCTGAATGAGCCGATAGCCGTGGCGATGCCCCATGCCGCCAGGATGCCGAACAGTACGCACTCGAGAGACACCGCCACGCGCGGGAACGACGGCATCGATGGCTGGCTGGGCATCGCGAAGGACGCAAGCAGTATTAACAATGCGAACAGAAAGCAGAGCGCCGACCCGAGAATGCTGATGACGGCGGCGGCGGTCACGCCCGCGGAGCGTTGTGGCGTCATGCTGGCAGCATGCTATCACAGACTTCTGCGAAGCCTCATCCAAACGGGACCGCTCTCGGGCCGCGTCTACTTCGAATGCTGCTCGGCCAGCTTCCGATCCTCCGCCGCGCCAGCGCTATCGCCGAGATTGGACTTCGCCACCGCGCGAGCCTGATACACGCTTCCGAGCTCCGGATTCAGCCGCAGCGCCTGGTTGAAGTCATCGAGAGCCGGCCGATATTCACCGAGCTGGTTATGAACGCGTCCGCGCTCCGCGTACGCCGGCGCCAGATCCGGCTTCAGGCCAATCGCCACGGTGAAGTCGCGAAGCGCCATGTCGAATTTCTTCAGGCGCAGCCAGGCTCGACCGCGGCCCACATACGCCAGGGCAGCGTCGGGTTTGAGGCGGATTGCGGCGGTGAAGAGCGTTGTGGCTGCATCGTAGTCGCCGTCCTGATTTGCTTGTTGAGCGCGAGCGAGTGTTTTCGCGAACTGGCCGCCTTTTGCCGTGCTTCGGCCGGCTTCCACAGTCGTTGGAGGGGGCGCGGCTGGAGCAGGCGGAGTATGAGGCGGCTGCACCTTGGCGGCCACTGCCCGGGGAACCGCTGCACGGGTGGACAGTGCGGGTTTTTCTGTAACTCTTTCTGCCGGCGCGGTTGTGGGAGCTGCGGGGATTGGCGCCACAGCCGCTTGCTTTGCCTGTGCTTTGGCGGGTGTGGATTCGGTCAGCCTGGCCGCGTTCGATCGCAGCATCCACCACGCTGCCGCGGCGAGAAGGACCACCGCCGCCGCCACCCAGCCTACCCACGCCAGCGATTTCTTTTCCCTGAGCGCGGCCGGCTTTACCCCGGTTTTCGCGGGGATCGCCGTGAGATTACGGATGGCGAAGGCCAGATCGGAGGCGCTTTGAAACCGCTCCTTTGGGTCTTTCTCCAGGCACCGCCGGATGATGAGCGCCAGGCCCGGCGGCAGACCCTCAACCTGAAGTTCAGGCGGATCGTCTTTCAGCGTGGCGCTGACAATTTCGGGGATGGTGGCGCCCGCAAACGCCGTGCGGCCTGCGGTCATTTCAAACAGGATGATTCCGAGGCTGAAGATGTCGGTCCGCGAATCGGCCTGCTGGCCGCAGATCTGTTCGGGCGACATGTACCCAACGGTCCCCACCACCGTGCCGGGCATGGTCAGCGTGTGCGGTGCATCGGCGCTCTGGGCGCTGGCCGTCAACACCTGTTTGGCAATTCCAAAATCGATGATCTTCACGTGTCCGGAGCGGGTGACCAGAATATTCTCCGGCTTCAGATCGCGGTGCACGATGCCGGCCGCATGCGCCGCGGCAAGGCCGTCCGCCATTTGCGTCGCCAGATCGACAATCCTGTTAGGGGCGAGGCGCCCCCGGGTGATGACCTGGCGCAGCGATTCGCCGTCCACCAGCTCGGAGACGATGTAGAAGACTTCGTCCACCTGGCCGACATCGTGGATACTGACCACGTTGGGGTGGTTCAGCGCGCTGGCCGCCTTCGCTTCCTGCACAAAGCGGGAGCGGAGTGTTTCGTCGCGCGAGAACTCTTTCGGAAGGACCTTCAATGCGATCTGACGTCCCAGGCGCGAATCGGTGGCGCGGTACACTTCGCCCATTCCGCCCGCTCCGATGGGCGCGCCAATTTCGTATGGGCCAAGCCGCGTTCCTGGCGCCAGAGGCATGTAAGTCTTTCGATTCTACCGCCGTCTGATGCGGAGCGGATCGTTCGCAGCGTGGAGGCCGGGCTGAGAACTCGCGGCAACAGTCTCGGCGGTGTATTCTGAACGGCGAGCATTGGGTGATTCCACGCCCGAATCGGAGAGAGACTGCATGCGGCTGGTTCTGACACTGCTGACGATGGCCTTCCTGGCACAAGCCCAGGACTTCGACCTGGTGGTCCGCAACGGTCGCGTGATGGACCCGGCCAGCGGCCTCGACGCCCCGCGCCAAATCGGCATCCGCGACGGAAAGATCGCGGCCATCTCCGCGCAACCCTTCACCGGCAAATCCGTCATTGATGCCGGCGGGCTCGTCGTAGCTCCCGGCTTCATCGACCTGCATTCTCACGGGCAGACTCCGGAAAACTACCGCTTCAAAGCCATGGACGGCGTGACCACCGCGCTTGAGCTGGAAGTGGGAGTCTCGCCCGTCGGCGCGTGGTACGCGGCGCGCGAAGGCAAAGCCCTTATCAATTTTGGAGCCTCATCCGGCCATCTGCCAGCGCGCATGGCGGTGATGCACGATTCGGGCAGCCTGTTGCCTCGCGATAACGCCGTCACCCGCGCCGCGACACCCGAAGAGCAGCGCCAGGTCGAAGCGTTGATCCGCCGCGGGCTCGACGAGGGCGCGCTGGGCGTGGGATTCGGCATCGCCTACGTGCCGCTTGCGTCGCGCGCCGAGATCCTCAGCATCTTCCGCCTGGCGGCGGAAAAGCACGCCGTCAACTACGTCCACATACGCAACGGCGGTCCGGTGGAGCCGGGCGTCATTGATGCTCTGCAGGAAATGCTGGCCGATGCCGCCGCCACCGGGGCTTCTGTGCACGTTGTTCACATCACCAGCATGGGTCTGCGGGAGACGCCGCTTTGCCTGGAGATGATTGAAGGCGCCCGCCGGCGCGGCCTCGATATCACGACCGAAGCCTACCCATACACCGCCGGCATGACCGACATCGCCTCCGCTATCTTCGCCGACGGCTGGCAGGAGCGTCAGGGCGGCATCACCTTCCACGACCTGCAATGGGCCGCAACCGGGGAACGACTCACCGCCGAAACCTTTGCGCGCTACCGCAAGCAGGGCGGTATGGTCGTCATCCATTCCATTCCCGAGGAAATTGTGAGGCTGGCCATCGGAAATCCTTTAGTAGCCATCGCCTCCGACGGCATCCTCGAAAACGGCAAAGGCCATCCACGCGCTGCCGGAACTTATGCCCGCGTCCTGGGCCGCTATGTGCGCGAGCAACACGTCATCACATTAATGGACGCCCTGGGAAAAATGACCCTGCTGCCGGCCAACCGTCTGGGCATCGAACGCAAAGGCCGCATCGCGGTGGGCGCCGACGCCGACCTGACCATCTTCGATCCCAACCGCGTCATCGATCGCGCCACTTTCGAAAATCCCGCGCAGTATTCCGAAGGGATCATCGACGTCCTGGTCAACGGCGTCCCGGTGGTGCGGAACGGTTCGCTGGTCGAGGGAGTCGCGCCTGGGCGCGGCCTGCGCCGCTAACTCCGGATTAATGTCAGAAACGCCGGGCCTGGACAGATCATGCTCATTCGATATACCACGCGGGATTACCCCCGGCCCAGCGTGCGCAGGACCGCGCGCGCCGCTTCCACGCCTCGATGCTGCGCCTCCTCGAAAATGGAAATCCCACTCAGATCGGAGTTCGCGAAAAACACGCGCCCCATCGGCTTCAGCCAGCGTCCCCGCTGTTCGCCGAACTGAAAGCCGGCGGTCGGCCGCACCATCGCGTGGCCCATACGCATGATGTCTATTCGGGAGACGCAGGCGCGGATATCCGGGTGCACTCGTTCGAGGTCGTCCAGAATCAACCCTGCAAAGAAGTCCCAATCGTGCGCGAGCAGCCACTGGCGGGCCTGCTCCGGCGTGAACTCCGCCAGTGAATAGTAGTAAGTCCACACCGTGCGCTCAACGTGGCTGGCCACGCTCATGTGCGTGGCGTTGACGTATCCGAGCGACGGCGAATCGTAGACGACGTTGTCCCAGGCGGGCTCCGCCCCCGCGAGTTCCCTGGGCAGGCGATCCAGCCGCAGATTTGCCGTGAACCACGGCGAGTAGACGAATCCCGCCGCCGGCGGCGCGCCTTCGACGATGTAGTGGGCCAGAAATGTCGGCGCAGCGAAGATCACAAAATCCGCCAGGAACTCGACGCCGGGGCCCCCATCCGCGTCGACCGTCATGACGCTGTACTTCGATCCCGCGCGCTCGATTCTGAACACCGCCTGTCCGGTCTGGATGTGCGACACCAGCTTCGCGATCAGCCGCCGCGCGATCCAGCCGTTGCCTTCCGGCCACGTCAGCGGACCCTTTTCTTCAGGCGCGCGCGATGCAAAGTAGTGCACTCCCGCCCACGCCGAGGTCTCCCGCGCCAGCGCGCCGTAATCGTCGCGGCAGGCGTAGTCGAGATACCAGCGCAGATACGGCGAATCGAACCCGTTGCGCGCCAGCCACTCGGACATCGGGATCCTGTCCAGATCCGAGGGCTTCTCGCCGCGCGCGATGGGAATGGTGAACTCGCCCGAGGCGCGAAACTCGGCCATGCGCTGCTCAAAATTGCGGAATTGTTCGATGTCCCGTCTGGTGAGGCCGATGTGCGGTTCGATGTCTTCCTGCCACCGGCCATGCAGAAACAGGCGCTCCCGCGGTTCGAAGCAGAGATAGCGCTCGTTCCATCGGCCGTCCGGGCCGAGCGCGCCCAGCTCGCGAAAAAGCTCGCGCACCAGCTCAACCTTCGCATCAGGAACCGGCACGTAGTGCGCGGCCCACGGGTATGCGGTGATGTCGTTCTCGCCCCAGCGCGCGTTGCCTCCCGGCTGCCGCTCCATTTCGACAAGCGCGAAGTCGCGGAAGCCATTCCGCTCGAGCCACCAGCCCGCGCTGAGTCCCGCGATCCCGCCGCCGACAACTACCACAGGCACACGCACCTGCCGCTGCGGCCGGGCAAAAGCGACGCCATCGCGGATGTGATGGCCGAGCACGAACGCCTCGTTGACGAACGAGCCCGCGATCCGACGCTCGGCCTTGACGGTGAGCCCGATGAGCCCCGCGGAAAGTAAGGTACGTCGTGTCACGGTTGCCCGGTGGGGCAGGTTTGCAACCTGCGGCCGATTTGTAATCGGCCCTTCAATGCACGATGTCCTTCCAGTCCCTGTCGTAGTAATGCACCAACACCTGGCTGTTCAGGCGATTCGGCTCGGCCGCCACCGGCAGCATGTCATTGGGGAAGATGAACATCTCGCCGACATTCCGCACCGACAGAAATCGCAAACCCGCCGGCAGCGCTCGCGGCAACCGATAGTCTTCATACCCCGCCAGTACGAAGCCCCACTCGCCGAAAGCGGGAACATACAAATGATAGGGCCAGGTTTTGAATCCAGCGTCCTTCAGTGTAGCCGCGATACACCAATAGGACTGCCGCGCGAACAACGGTGAAGTGCTCTGCACTACT
>Ga0209415_10015115_pt1 | contig 12554 bp, 9 predicted proteins | sample PeaSoiSIISIP2007_FD_187696 | JGI IMG/M metagenome (GOLD analysis project Ga0209415, IMG submission 187696) | Peat soil microbial communities from Weissenstadt, Germany - SII-SIP-2007 (SPAdes) (version 2) | ecosystem: Environmental > Terrestrial > Soil > Wetlands > Peat | place: Germany...
ATGGTTTGCTGGAAGGTGTTGCTGCCCGTCCAGAGGTTGGTCCCAGTCAGCAGGTTGGAGCTGCTGTTGGTGATGTCGGACATGTAGGCCAGCTGCCGGGTAGTGGTGGTGTTGTCGACGAAGGTCGGGTGGGTGTCGCCAGAGGCGAACCACAGGTCGCCGGCCACGAAGTTCCCGGTTGTGGGTGCGGCGCCACTGTTGGGGAGGTTCAAGGAGGCGGCACTGGCGGTGGAGGCTCCCAGACTCTGCTTGTCGCCGGCCGCGTAGCTGTTGACCTGGTTGTTGTAGACGATGGTTGTGGGCAGGTTCAATGTCGGCACGATGCCGGTCAGGTTGGTGGCGGTCAAGCTGGTCAGGCCGGTGCCGCTGCCGGTAAAGCTGGCGGCGGTCACCGCGCCGAAGCTGGCGTTGGCTCCCAGCACCGCATAGGCGCTCGGAGACAGGCCGCCCAAAGCCAGAGCGTTCGTTGCGGTGGCGGCGGTGGTGGCCGTTGTCGCGTTGCCGAACAGACTGCCGGTAACGTTGCCGGTGACGTTGCCGTTCAAGTTGCCATTGATGGTCTGCGAGAAGGTGTTGGTGCCGGTCCAGTTGTTATTGGCACCCAGCAGAGTGCTGTTGCTGCTGGTGAGGTCGGACAGGTAGGCCAACTGCCGGGTAGTGGTGGTGTTGTCGACGAAGGTCGGGTGGGTGTCGCCGGAGGCGAACCAGAAATCGCCGGCCACGAAGTTTCCGGTTGTCGGTGCGCTGCCGGTGTTGGGCACGTTTAGGGAGGCGTAGGCGGCGGCCGATGGAGCCAGGTTCTGCTTGCCGCCGGTGAAGGTGTTGCCATTGGCCAGATTGGCTTTGCCGGCCAAGGTGGTGTCGATGGTGTTGATGCTACTCTGCAGATTCCCTTCCACACTCTCCGCCCGGTTCGTCTCCGCGACCAGATATCCGGCCTGTGAACTGAGCGTGGTATTGATGTTGGTCAGGGCGGTGCTGAGGCCGGTGACCTGACTCTCCGTGATGTTGCCGGTGATTGTGCCTACGATGGGATTGTTAAAGGTGTTGGTGCCGGTCCACGTGTTGGTGGCTCCCAGCAGACTGCTGTTGTTGCTGGTGATGTCGGACAGGTAAGCCAACTGCCGGGTACTGGTGGTGTTGTCGACGAAGGTCGGGTGGGTGTCGCCGGAGGCGAACCACACATCACCCGCGACGAAGTTCCCAGCCGTGGGTGCGGCGCCACTGTTGGGAATGTTCAACGATGCGGCACTGGCAGTGGAGGCGCCCAGGGTCTGCTTGTCGCCGGCCCCGTAGCTGTTGGCGTGATTGTTGTAGACCAGCGTACTAGCGTCACTGAGGTTGGTGCTGGCCGGCTGGGTGCAAATGGCGTTGCCACTGGGATCGATGCCGATGGCGTATTGGTTCGCCGGGCATTTCGCTAGAGGATCCGCCAACATAACCGCGGTGGTGGCGGTGCCTGTGATATTGATCGGGTAATTTCCCGAACTCACCACCATGCTGGGCGTAACGCCCCCGGTGGCGATGCTAATGCTGTTGCTCGACAGGCTGATGCCGGCGCCGGCCGTATACGTACCTGCCGGGCCGGTTGGTCCAGCAGCGCCTCCGTGAGCCAGCGGCGCCCAATGCGCGCCGTCCTGATCCGGCGGAGTCGTATCGGAACTGAGCGTAGACGCGGAGGTGTCGATGTAGGAAGAACCGTTATTCAAGTCGTAGACAGCGTCGTTCAGGTTATAGGTCTGTCCGCTGGTCCACTGGCCACGCCAGTTCACACCGGTGGGTCCGGTCGGGCCCACTGCTCCGGTGACCCCGGTTGGACCTTGCGGCCCAACCAGACCCAGCGGTCCGGTCGGCCCGCTTGGACCGACAACGCCCTGTGGTCCAGTCGCGCCCACCGCTCCAGTCGGTCCCGCAACGCCCTGTAGTCCCGTCGGGCCGCTTGGCCCGGTTGGTCCTAGCCCGCCTTGGGGTCCGGTAGCGCCGGTGGCGCCGCCTTGCGCCATTAATGACCAATAAGCAGAACCAACGAATGGCACATTGTCTCTTTGGTTGTCTTGGATCGAAACCCATGCCGATCCGTTGTAGAAGACCGCGTCGTTAGCACTGTAGGTTGCGCCGGCCGACCATTGGCTAAGCCAATTCAAACCTGCTCCAGCCGGGCCCGATGGTCCGATGGGTCCTGCCGGTCCTGATGGACCCTGCGGACCTAGCGAACCAGGTATACCTTGGGCTCCAGTCGGTCCCGCAGCTCCCTGGAGTCCTGTCGGACCAATCGCACCCGGTGCGCCTGTTGGTCCAGTCGGACCAGCGACCGTGGATGCAGCGCCGGTCGGTCCGCTCGGTCCTGTCGGGCCCGAGGCGCCCTGTGCTCCCGTCGGTCCTGACGGTCCTGTTGCGCCCTTCGCGCCGGCGGCTCCCGCCGCTCCGCTCGGCCCTGTTGGCCCAATGGGACCCGCTACGCCTGTCGGTCCCGCCGAACCTGCAACACCCTGCGCGCCCGTTGGCCCAGTCGGACCAGCGACCGTAGATGCAGCGCCGGTCGGTCCGCTCGGACCTGTTGCACCCTTCGCGCCGGCGGCTCCCGCCGCCCCGCTCGGCCCTGTTGGCCCAATGGGACCCGCTACGCCTGTTGGTCCCGCCGGGCCTGCAGTACCCTGCGCGCCCGTTGGTCCAGTCGGACCAGCGACCGTGGATGCAGCGCCGGTCGGTCCGCTCGGTCCTGATGGTCCTGTCGGACCTGTTGCGCCCTTCGCACCGGCAGCTCCCGCCGGTCCACTCGGTCCGGATGGCCCAATGGGACCCACTGGTCCAGTCGGACCAGGGATCGTGGATGCAGCGCCGGTCGGTCCGCTCGGTCCAGACGGTCCTGTCGCGCCTTTAGCACCTGCAGCCCCAATCGGCCCGCTCGGCCCTGCGACGCCCTGTGGTCCCGTCGGCCCTGTCGGTCCGGTTGGCCCCGTCGGACCGGTCGGCCCCGCCGGCGGATCCCCGCCACCCAGCATCGCGATGTTCAGTTCCGGATCATGGCTGTAGTTTTGATCTTCTTTACTGGAGAGGGTGACCGAGATGTTCGAACCGCTGGAAGGCTTCAGCACGATTCCGTTGTTCGCGTGGCCAGTTGAGCCATTGCTATTGATGTAATCCAGCCAGTCCTTGACGGCCTGGGTGACGTCCACGATGACGTAGTCTTTATTGTTCGACGATGAGACGGCAACGCTGGAGTCCAGCGTGATCGTCGGCAACGTAGAACCGCCATTGTTGTAAGTGAGAGTGTCCTCGCTCCAGGCATTCGCTGTGGAATTCACCTCGAAGACGTCGAGGATTGATGCAGAACCGCTGGAGGTAGCCGCAGTGACGAACAACCGCACCGTCGCCTTGTCCACCATGCTGGAGGTGATCCAGCTTGAGGATGGCAGGGCGGGGACCGACGCACGCGTTGGCAGGCGCGAGAGGTCGAAGCGAATGTACGTGAAACTTCTGCTTGAGGCCTGCACGACCAGGGACGCGGATCCGCCCTCATTCGTGTTCGGCACCGAGGACGACACATAGGTGTCATCGCTGGGCTTGGCCTGCGCCAGCGCCAGGCTGGGCAGCAGAACCATAGCAGCCATCAAGAGAACCAAAAGCAGACGTTTGCTCGCGGTTGTCATAAGTCACTTCTCCTGCGAAGGTCGGATAACGGCAAAGCCCGGGCGCCAGGAGGGGGCCGCGACATCGAGCGCGGTGCCGGTGGCGAGGTTCACAAACTGGAATGCAAGAAAATGGCTAGATGAAAAGCAGAGCGAAAATGCTTTTTCGGAAATCGTGTGGTGACGGCTTAGCATCGCTCCCCGGCCTCATCTCCACGGGCTGGGGAGGCCTGTGTTCGCATGAATTCGTAATCCACGATCCTGATGGCGATGGCGTGCCGGTCCTCGTGGGCAGCAACCAGCATGGTGCGTACGATCTCGCCCTGGCAGCGCACTGTGCCGGGAGGTTCATCGCGCATGACCTTGGGCAGAGTGAAGGTGAGCTCGATCCTGGCGTCGAGCGGGTGTGGCTGCTCGGCGGTGAAGAAAAGCCCGGAGCGGCTAATATTTCGCATGCTGCCCTCTTCCCAGGTGCCGGCGCCTTGCAGGCGGTAGCGCAGAGGCAACGCCAATGCAAAGCGTGGGGCGCGTGGCTGTCCTCGTTCAGAGATTTCCCACTGTTCCACGTGCCTCCACCGACTCGTGCGGACCAACGCGTCGGCAAACTTCTGGTCCGACGAATGACGAGCATCCGCTATCTCAAATGTCAGGACAATTGATCGAAGGTGGAGGAACAATGGCCCGAAGGTGCCAGATCAGGCGGAAATGGAAAACCTTTTCACACTTTCACAAGGGGTTGTCCACTAGATGATGGCTGATGGCGTAGGTAGCCAGTTCCAGGCGGCTGGACGTTCCCAGTTTGTCGAAGATGTTGGTGAGGTGATGCTTGACGGTGTCTTCACTGATGGAGAACCTCTGCGCGATCTCCTTGTTGCTGTAACCCGCCACGATGGTGGAGATGACTTGGAGTTCGCGGGGAGTGAGCCCATTCTTTGGACAGTCCCGCTTGGGAGCAGGCGCAGTGATCTCCTGCACCAGCTTGACCAGGTCGGCCACCGCTCCATTGCCGATCCAGTACTGGTCGGCCATCACCGTGCGGATGCACTTGAGCAGTACCGCGGTGGCCGATTCCTTGAGCACCACGCCGCGCGCTCCCAGGCGCAAGGCCTCCACGATCTGCGCATTCTCGATGGCCGCGGTCAGCACGATGGTGCGCAGCTCAGAAGCAGGTTGGCTGGCGATCTTCCGCAGAGTCTCGAGGCCATGGGGCTGCATTGCCAGATCCAGCAACAGGATGTCAGGACGCAGTTCCTGGGCCATCGTGACGGCCACGTCGCCGTCGCCAGTCTCACCCACGATGGTGAAATCCAGCTGCGCCGACAGCAGTTTGGCCAGCCCATCGCGGAAGATGCGATGATCGTCCGCGATGATGATACGGATGTTGCCATTCTTGCTATGCATAAGCTGCCAGCCCCTTCTTTGTTGGAATCGAGATCTCCAGCCGAGCGCCTTGGCCGGGGACTGATTCGATCGTGAGTTCGCCTCCGATGTTGCGCACGCGCTCCTTGATCACCATGGGTCCTTTGCGGCCGGCTTCCAGCTCCTTCAGGGAAAAGCGGCCGGCGAATTCGAAGCCTCGGCCGTCGTCATCGATCACGATCCTGCAAGACCCCTCTCGGTGCCCGAGACTCACCAGGATGTTGCGGGCGCCGCTGTGTTTTCTCGCGTTGACCAAGGCTTCCTGAACGATGCGGCCCAGTTCGCGAAGCACATTCGCCGGCAGTCTGACCTCTTCCAGTTCGGTGACGAGATTGACGCAGATCCCGGTCTCGCGCCGGAAGCGCTCAACCAGATCGGCCAGGAACTCGACGAACCGCCGCGGATCAAGATTGAGCGGCATGGTTTGCAGCATCAGCTCGCGCAGGTTGATGATCTCCAGGCGCAGAGATTCCTGGATCTTGGCCAGCTCGCTCCCAAGCCCGTTGGGATTCTTCGCGGTTTTGCGGCGCAGGGCATCCACCTGCATTTCGGTCGCGATCAGCGACTGAACCGCACCATCGTGCAGCTCTCGCGCCACCCGCATGCGTTCCATAGCGCCTACTTTGGAGCGCAGCCGTCGCAACATGTAGGCGCCGGACACGGCCGGGCTCAGTTGTCGGACTAGGGTCTGCAGGTGCCGCAGCCCGGCGAGCTGACTTCTGCCCAGTTTTGGATTGATCAGGAATATGCGGCCGGACCACTCCTCGCCGAAGGTGAAAGAGCCCGCCACAACCGCATCAACGTCGCGCCACAGCGGGTGATCCGGAAACACACAGCTCGTGCCTTTGACCGGCTTTCCATCGGCGTCGAGGGCCAGCACGCTCACCAACTGGCTGCCGCTGCGGTTCTGCCGGCGTCTCGCGTCCACGAACTCGCCGGCCAACGGAAAACAATAAATCGGCTCCTGCGACGGATCGGCTTCGGACAAGCGCAGCGATTCCGCACCAGGCTGGCCTTCCCAGATGTAAAGTCTCTGCCACCGCACCTCCTCGACGGCGAGCAAAACCGCACCGGCGTCGAAGATGTCAAGCAAGTCGGCGAGCACGGCTTGCAAGCTCTGCTTGATGCCACGATCGGGACGCACTTTCGCCAGCAGGCGTGCGATGGTGCTGCTCTCCACCTGCAACTGTTTCGCAACCTCCGCTAGCAGGCCGATCAGGAAACCCAGGGCCAGCAGATATGCGATGCGAATGACCAGACGGTTGGTTTCGTATTCTCCCTGCACCATCCGCAGGTGCTTGGAGCCGTAACTGAGCACGATGGCCTCAGACGCCACCACCAAAATGGCAATCATCGCCGTGGCCAGGGTCTCGCGCAATCCCCAGCGGTAGCCTGCAGCCACCAGGACAAACACCAGGAACACCAGGAATGGACTATTGGGCCCGTCAGAAAACAGAGCAATGATCGCCGGCCCCAGGATGTCGATGGTGTGGAGGAAGAGCGGAATCTTCGGGTGCCTGAGCTGGGCGCTGGCCCGCAACCACAGCATGACGAGCACGCTGTAAGCCAGGTAGCCCAGCAGCAAAATATTGGTCACAGTCGCGTAAGTGGCGGGTTCGGTGGCGTCTAGGCGAACGGCAAGCAACGATGCGGAGGCCAAGAACACGCGTGCGACGGCGAGAACTTTTTCTACCCGATACTCTTGCTCCCGGAGCCTGATGATCACGAGCCGTTTCGAGCCCTGCCGCCCGCCAAAACCGACGGCATCACTCAATCTCCCTGTTCACTTAGGTCCTCGGCGACGCCCGGGCACCCGCGTTTCAAACCACCTGGGGCGCTCGGGGCTTGCGCCGCGCAGAAATGGGGAGGAGATCAGCGAGGAGCTTGACGGAGGCTCTACAAAGGTGCTTCCCCGTCAAGGGGCCAGCCATCGAATGGACATCTTGCCTGTAGCACTTTCGTGCCCATTACCGCCACGTTCCGGCACATCGCTTGTAAACGCATGGCCGGCCAACTACTTGGCGAGTTGAGGTGAGAACGCTAAGCCAATCCGACGCCACGAAAATGTGCAGGTCCTTGCACAAGATTTGCGTACGGGAGAAATTTCATCTCAATCCGAAGGGTTGCAGAGCGTGGGGATGGCACCTTCGAGCCATTGCCCTTCCACCTTCGATCAATTGTCCCCCCTTGTCTGAATCGCCGATGCTATTCCGGCGCGACGGTGCGGGCACTCTTGATCGTACGTGTGTTCGCGCCTGTTTTACCCCCCGCGTGTCCTCTGACGCAAATTTTCTCCCCCCCGGGCCGCAGCCCGCCAATTCGGTTCATCGCAAAGGACGCGGGAGTACAGCAGTAACACGAGCGGTATGAAATGCAACTTCATCGATGAACGGGCCGATTTCTTCACGCTCCTGGGGCGGAAGCTGGGAGGAGACTTTTCCATGCTTGCCGCCGACCTAGAGAGCGTCCAGGATGTGGAGTCGAGCCAGTGTGAAGTCTTGATCGTGGGGCTGCCCGCCCCCGGTGGGGCGCAGTTTGAAAAACGGCTGGAGAGTCTGAAGAAGCTAGTGCTGAACCCGGCCGGCATCCCAGTGATCGCCTTTCTTTCCACTCACGACCGCCAGGTGATCCGCGAAGCCATCGCCGCCGGCGCCTACGACTATTTCGTGGAGACCAGTCCGCTGGAAGAGCTGCGGATCGTGTTGCGCCGGGCGGCGCAGCTGCGCGAGTTGAGCCAGGAACTGGAACGCCTGCGGACTCCCGCGGCGGCGGATTTCGGGTTCCTCATCGGGACCGATCCGGCGATGATCCAGATCCTGCAGTTCGCTTCCAAGATAGCCGCCAGCGACGCCACCGTGCTCATCACCGGTGAGACGGGCACCGGCAAGGAGCTGCTGGCCCAGGCCATCCATGCTGCCAGCCCGCGCGGCCGTTTCCCGTTCGTGCCGGTGGCCTGTTCCTCGTTACCGGAGACGCTGATCGAGACCGAGCTGTTCGGTCATGAGAGGGGAGCGTTCACCGGCGCGGTCGGCATGCGCCGTGGGCGTTTCGAAGCCGCCGAGCGCGGCACCCTCTTCCTGGACGAAGTGGGAGAGCTTTCTCCCGGGTTACAGATCAAGCTGCTGCGCGTGCTGCAGGAGCGTACCTTTGAGCGCGTGGGCAGCAACCAGCCACGGCCCATGGAAGCGCGCATCATCTGCGCCACCCATCGCAATCTGCACGCGCTGGTTCCCTCCGGAGATTTCCGCGCCGACCTGTATTACCGGCTCAACACCATCGAGATCGAGGTACCTCCCCTACGCGCGCGTCGGGACGATATTGTGGTGCTCGCCTGCAACTTCCTGCAGACGTTCGCCGAGCGGCACAACCGTCCCGCCCGCCGCATCTCGCTGGCCGTCATGAGTGCCCTCAGGATGTATCCCTGGCCGGGGAACGTGCGCGAACTGCAGCACGTGATCGAGCGCGCGGTGGTGGTGTGCGATGTTCCCGAGATCCGCCTGGAGCACATGCCGCGCACCCTGCTGCAGAGCACCTACCAGGAACGGGATGACTCCCTGGAAAGCGAGGTTCGCAGTTTCAAGCGGCAGCTCATCCGCAAGAGTCTGGAACGGAATGGCAACAATAAGGCGCAGGCGGCCCGCTCGCTGCGCATCTCGCGCTCCTCGCTGCACCGCCTGATCGACGAACTGGGGATTCCCCAGCCCCCTTCCTTCCCTGATCGGCAGATCTCCTGAGGCAGGATGGAAAAAGCCGACCCGATCACGCGTGAATCCATGATGCTGGGCTCCGCATCCCTGACCGTGGCCGGCCTGGGCGCGCAGAGACCGCCGGGCCTGGCCGTGGAGCCCGCGGCGGAGTCCTGCGCAACCTTCCAATCCCAGGCCCAGTCGCGGGCAGCGCGCTGGCTGGTGCCATCGCTGGCCGACATGGTGTTTGTCGTGCTGCTCTACCTGCTGGCGTTCGCGCCGGTGGGCGCAGGGCTGCTCAATGATGCCGATACCGGCTGGCACATCCGCAACGGGCAGCAGATCGTGCGCACGCTCGCGGTGCCCCGCACCGACGACTTCTCTTACAGCATGAACGGCAAGCCCTGGTACGCCTGGGAGTGGCTGTATGACGCGCTGGTGGGACTGGTGGCCGCACGGCTTGGGCTCAATGGGATCGTGCTGCTGACCGCGGCGGTGATCGGGTTAACCTTCGCGTTCCTGTTCCGGTCGCTGGTGGCGGGAAGCGGCGACATCGTGGTCTCCGCCCTGCTCACCGTCTTGGCCGCACTCTCGGCCCAGGTCCACATGCTGGCGCGCCCGCACGTCGTGGGGTGGCTGCTGACCTTGGCATGGATACGTCTGCTTTACCGCTTCCAGGCGGGCAAGGCCTCGGCCCTGTGGTGGCTGCCGGGTCTGATGCTGGTGTGGGTGAACGTGCACGGCAGCTTTGTTTTAGGGCTGGTGCTCTTGTTGCTGTTCGCGGCCGGCAACTTCTGGACCTGCCTGACGACCCGGAATGCCGGGAATAAACAGAGGGCACGAACCGCCATGGCGCGGCTGGGAATTGCCGGTGTCTTCTGCGCTTTGGCCACCCTGGCGACGCCTTACGGCTACAAGCTCCATCTGCACGTGTATCAGTATCTTTCCAACCGCTACTTCATGGATCACATCCTGGAGTTCGCCACCCCGAATTTTCATGGCAGCGCGGAAAAATACTTCGAAGCCCTGCTGGCTCTGGCCCTGGTGGCGGCGTTGCTGGCCGCTCGCCGGCTGCGTGCGGTGGACGTGGTGCTGGTGCTGTTCGCTGGATACACCGGGCTGTATGCCATCCGCAACATTCCAGTCTCATCCATGATCATCGCTCTGGCGATAGCGCCGACCCTGAGCGAGGCCATCCGCATCCAGGCACAGCGCTGCGATCTGCCGGGCTGGTTGCAGCGTGCCTGCGCGCGGGTTCGCGAATCCGGCGCGAGAATGAACAGTGTCGAAGACATGCTGCGCGGGCACTTGATTCCGGTCGCCGTGCTGCTGGCAAGCCTGATCGTTGCGGCGCAGGGAGGCCGGCTGTTCAACACGGCGGTGCTGGCTGCACACTTTGACCAGCGGCAGTTTCCGGTCGGGGCCGCAGAGTACATTGCCACCCACAACATCCACGATCACATGTTCAGCACTGATCGCTGGAGCGGCTACCTGATCTACCGGCTCTACCCCCAGACCCGGCTCTTCATCGATGATCGTCACGACTTCTACGGCGAAGCCTTCTTAAAAGAGTACTTGAAAGCGCTGGGAGCAGACCTGGGATGGCGCGAGGTGCTGGACAAGAACCAGATCACCTCCGTCCTGATTCCGCCGAATGTGCCTTTGGCGAATGTCCTGAAAGAGACTTCGGACTGGAAAGTAGCCTACGACGACGGTGTGGCCATCATATTTGCGCGAACACCGCTTCCGGCTTCAGCTCTAGCCCGGAACACTCCCCGGTGATGACGGCACTTGTGAAAGTGGAATCACGCCAATCACGCCCGGCCTAGTCCGACTTCGTTGGCAGTACTCGGCACCACTCTTTTGCGGGTTTTATCTACACGTTGGGGGAGAAACGCTCTGCCTCGCCAGATTTCTGTCGCGAGTAGTGCAACCAGAAAGAAGACTACGATGGGAAACGCGAACAGCGAGGGCACGGGCAGATACGGGAAACGCTGCGCGGCCGAAGACGAGTGAAAGAGCGATACGGTCGTCAGCGCCAGAGCGCCAACCCATTGCCAGGCAACGAGGAATACCGAGACCCAGTATAAGAATCGGGCGGGCCGGCTTTGCTCGCGGATGACTTCCCAGCGAGTCCATAGCCACAGGATTACCGGCAGAAGGACAATTCCATCGTAGAGTGGAAAGGTTGGTTTGATCAGCAGGTCGGCGGCCAGAACCACTAACAAACCAATATTGAAACCCTGGGAGGCCGCGGGCTCACGCCGGACTAGCCAGCAAGTGACGGCGACGAATGCCATGATTGCGGCGCACGCCAGCAAACCGCTGTGCCGTCCCAGCAAAACCTCCACCAGGGACCGGGCATTGGTGTAAACGAAGTATGCATGCACCGCGCCCCGCCAGCGCCCAAACCATCCTGGAAGCAGCCATTCGGCGCCCGCCAGCAGCACCATCATAGTAGCGGCAAAACCCAACAGGAACCGGCGGCGCCGCCCCCAGTCACTGATCGCCCACAATGCGAACCAGGCTAGGACGGGCAGGGTAATCTGTGGTTTGATGGTGGCAACCGCGAGCAGGATCCCCGCCAACAGGAGCATCCCACTGGCCAGAGCGGCGCACGCAGCGGCTATCAAGAAGCACACCAATAGTGTCAATTGGTCTAAATAGAGACCCTGGCCCACCGCAAAGCTTCCCAGCAAGAGAACCACAATTATGGCCACGGTGATGCGTCTTATTTGCAGGCCCAGCGCCCGAATCCATAGCGGCACACTCGCTACTGCAAGCACAAGCAGGAGCAGCCGGAAGAACACCCGCAGGATGGCGAAAGGAATCTTGATCGTGGGCGCCAGCAAGAAAACAACGTAAAGCGGATACGCGAAGCCTTGCTGATCCTTGGGAAAATTGGGGCGCGCGTTGTCCACGGCCTGTCCGTAGTATCCGATTTGGATTTCGCGGGTAACTTCAGCGCTGTAAGGATCCCGTCCGTGCAAGAGCAGTTCGCGAGTCCCCACCCACCGCGGATAAAGGTCGGACAGGTTGCCCCGCGGCGTTTGATGTATTGCGGCTTCCTTCTGCTGATAGGGGACAAGTACGGCCGCGAAGTAATACCACATGCTTCCCGCCATCAGGAGGGCAAGTCCGACCCTGAGAAGGTGCCTCATTGGCCGCCGTTTCCCTTAGCCGCGGTCGAACTCAACGCGGGGCTGTCTTCACGCATGACTCCTGGCCAGCGCGGCGACACGCTCGTCAGCGTTTGTGACAGTGTTCTATGTTTCCACAGGTCCAATGTGAACAATGCGAGCAGGCAAAGCAGCGCCACGGGCAACAGGAACATTGCCACGGCCGGCAGGTCCCATCCGCGCTGCGCGGTCGAGGGTGACACCAGCGATATCATTGCGAGGGCCGCTACGATGAACCATTGCCAGCCGAGGAGAAAGGCCGAGGTGAAGAACAAATCGCGCACGGGTCGGCTTCGTCGCCAGAAAACCCGCCGCTTACCGAATAGCCAGATCACCACAGGTAGCAGGACGACCAAATCGTAGAAAGGGAATTTGGGCTTGATCAGCAGGGTACCAGCGACCACGGAGAGCAGCGACGCATTAAAGGAGTCAGAACCTGGGAGTGAGCGACGGGACCGCCAGCATACCAGGGCAACTCCGCTTCCGATGAGCGCGGAAATCAACAATCCCGCGTATTTCCCCAGTAGGATCTCGATCAGCGATCTAGGGTCGTTGTAGCCGACATAGGCGTGCAGGGCGGCCCACCAGCGCCCAAACCATCCCGGCAGAACCGACTCGGCTGCCAGCCACAATAGCGCCAT
>Ga0209415_10015116_pt1 | contig 12554 bp, 10 predicted proteins | sample PeaSoiSIISIP2007_FD_187696 | JGI IMG/M metagenome (GOLD analysis project Ga0209415, IMG submission 187696) | Peat soil microbial communities from Weissenstadt, Germany - SII-SIP-2007 (SPAdes) (version 2) | ecosystem: Environmental > Terrestrial > Soil > Wetlands > Peat | place: Germany...
GAATCTGAACAGCAGCGCGGCATAAGTGGCTGAGACAGGTCCGATCTTTGGTCCTGCGCCAGTCGACACCAGCGAAATGTAGTTGTGCTGGACGCCGTAGACGGTGATCAGTGCCAGCGTGTTGACAGGAAAATCCTTGGCAAATCCTCCCAAGAAATCAGGCGTGGGGTTACTCAATCCTCCAACGTTCTGAAAGATCGGCGTGACCATCGTGACTCCTGAGAAGGCTCCTGAATAGTTGTTTGCTGCTGCTGGGTTCGCCAAGGCTCCGATCAGAAAACCCTGAGTGTCTTCAAGGTTGATGCCTCCAGCACTGAACACCGTCTGAAAGGCGCACGGAGCGGCAGCGTCGTAGCCGCCCACCCACAACATCACATAATTGCTCGTGGGATTTCCTGACGTGTCTCTGGAACGGGCGATCACCATCCACTGGCCCAGATAAGGATCGTTGGACCCAACACCAATCGGATTCAGAATCGTGCAACGGAACGAGCCAGCATCTCCTGAGGCGTAGCAAGGACGCAGGTTCGTGGTGTCGTTCTGATAGGAGGTCGACGTCAGTGCTGCCGTGACCGGAGCCACGAGAGAGCCGTATCCGTTTGTGCCTCCCAGTCCAACTGTGACGCGGAAGGACGGCGTGTTTGTGTTCTGGTAAGCGTACAGTTCCAACTTGACGTAGATCGGAGCGATGGACGACAGCGAATCGTTGGACTCGAAGATCATGAACGCTGGCTGAATGGTGACCGTGCCAGCCGTTGCGGTGTAGGTGAAACTCCACGATGCTGGGCAAGCAACGGTGACGCTGGTGCTGGCGACCACGGAAGTGATGGTCAGAATGTAGCCGTTGTAAGCCGAGATACCAGCCGAGCTACCTGTGCCAGCGAGAAGGGAGAGTTGGATTGCCTTGCCAGCAGCCAGACCCGTCGTCACTGCGCAGGCAATGACCAGCGATCCACCAGACGCTGCGAAACCGCCAGCACCAGTGCCGATGCTTGCTGCCGCCTGATAGGAGGTCCAGCCAGTGTTCGAGGACGACTGCGGGACGACGTTGGACGTGGCGAGGTTCGTCCAGTTCACTTGCCCGTAATCGGTCGTCTGTTGCCAGCCGAAGTTGGTGAAAGCAGTCGTGAGCCACTTCGCCCACGCTGCGAAAGTGCCGTAGCCCGTGGCGTCTTGGAATGCCGAAATCAGTTCGATAGCCATAGTGTTCCTTTACTCCAGAGGCAGGTAAGTCAACGTCACCGTGATGGTGGTCGTTGCACCTGACAAATTTGTGACGGCTGCATAAATCGTCGGACTTGGCGCAGCATCGTCATTACACCCTGTTGCTGCTGGTGACATCATCCAAGTCTGAACGCCCAGAGCAATCGTCATGGAAACGTCGGCGATCAGGCCGCTCATGCTTCCCGGAGTCACAGGCACTCCGACTGGTCTGTTGGCATCGGCTGTCCTTGCTGCTGCCGTCGAGTACAGGCGCACGCGAGCGTAAGCCGACACCGTGAGCATCAGCAGTTGAAACGTCTTCGAGATCGTCACAGAATCATTTTCAATCGCGTTGTTTGCAAGCGAACCTGTGATGAACGACACTGCTGTCCGCGCGATCGCAGGAGCAGCAGAGGTCGTGGGGTTACTGTCGGCACCAACTACGGTGGTCGGCAAAACCGTTCTCATCAATTTGATCGGGCGAAGGGCCATTAGTCATGCACCTTGGTCTGAGCGAATTCCAAGCTCAGAAGTTCCTTGCCTACTGTCATGCCCTCACACTTCGCGGCCACGCGGTCGTGGTGCTCATCGAGCCACTGGAGCACCTGCTCAGGCATCGATCTGGCAATGCCATAGATCGTGACTGTGCTGTCGGTCTTCGGATTGCTACAGCAGCGAATGGTGACGGCGATTGCTTCGTCACTCAACTGCACCTGCTTCACGATTTCGGTTACGTGCATACGGCTCCTTATCCAGCTTGGGCTTCCACCCAAACCTCGTACATCTTGATTTCGCCGCCAGCCGTCAAGCCGTAGCGCACTTGCACTTGGTCAAGACTTTGCGTGAGCGGCAACGTGATCTCATCGGTGACTGGAGGCCGCGTGTTCGAGGCTCCCGGTGGCAGGTACGCCACGTCGATGGTCGCGTTCCTAATCTCGAAATTGAAAGACGTTGGATGCTGATACCCTCCGATGTTGATCCACGTCAGCGAACTTCCATCGATGGTCTTCCCGTTGAGAGCAGCGACCCACGGTGGCGTGGTGGCACCTGAGACTCCAGCGCGGTACGGAGATTCCTTGAAACCATTGGAGTCAACGATGACCGAACCAGCAGCCGTGACTGGAGTGCTCACTGGCCAAGCAAAGTCAGTTGCTGGCCCACGGTTCACCCAGATGAAGTAGCCGCTCGCATCTTCTACGCTTGGCCATGACGGAGCGTAGCCGGGAGTCCAAGCTGGCCACGTCGGTGCGCTAGCTGAAGTCTTGAGCGGTGTGCTTACAGGCACGATGTTCTGGTAAACACCGTTTGCATCCGCGCAGGTGATCTGCATGCGACCGGAGTGTTCCCAGTTCATGTAGCCAAGTTCAAATTCCACCACGATCGGTGACACACCGTCGTAACCTGTTGGCGTGAGCACATTGAGCGTCAGGTAAGACGGGTTGCCGTTGTAAGCAACTTCGCCGTTGCCTGAGTAGTTCGTGCTGGCGTTCTGTCCAGCCATCCACGGGAAGCCATACACAGGCGAGCGCGAGCTAGCGTTCACGTTCCAGAGCACACCGCTGACCTTCGAGGTCTTCGCTGGATCGAAAGCAATAATCAGGCCGTCGTCATGCCACAACTGGAAGGTGTAGTTGCCGGGAGCCGGGAACTGCATCTGTCCAACGGTGAGCGATTCCCATCCACCAGTCGTGGAAGACGAGTCCTGACCCATCGCCGTGCCAACGCCCAACGTGCCATCGCCGTTGATCGCGTACCAGTAGAAGCCGTTGCCGTTCGTATACGGAATCGTGTTGTGCCAGTACAGCGATTGGATCTGAGCCGCGCCTTCAAAAATGTACGGAGCGGACGGTGGGTTTCCCATCGGATAGACAAAGTCCACGTATCCTTGGTTCTTCACGCGCCAGATGTAAGTGGCCATGTTGCCCAGACGCGGCAGTTTGCCAGCGGTCAGCTCGAACACACACGAGACTCCTCCAGCCGTAGCCGTGATGAAGTGCGGAGTGTTGGTGTTTCCATTCGCCAGCGTGCCGTTCGGTGCGACTGACGCGACGCCCGGATTCCATTGCTGTCCCGCCGCCCATGTCAAGCCAGTGCTCTGATACAACGCCCACTCCAGCGAGCCGGAGCCGTCGTTCGTAGTCACGCCCAGTGGCGTCGTGCCCCACGTTGGGTGAGTCGCACCGCTCGTGCCGGGAGTGACCACAATCTGGAAATTGCCATTCGAGTCGATGATGATCGCCATCGGCGAGTAATAGGTTCCCGCTGCCCACGAGTTCAAAGCTACTGGCGTGATGGCCGAAACCTGAAATCCGAAATTAGGATCGTTCGGGTCGAGAGCAGCCCACGTGGTTCCCCACGGATCATCGTTGTTGCCCAGAATGATCGTTCCCGTGCCCAGACCGAAGGTGGTCTTCGGAGTGCCGACTGGCGTGCCAGCCTTGAGCATCTGTACCTTGAACTGACCTTGCTCCAAGATTTCTGCGCTGCCGCCATCGATCTCATCGAAGTTGACGGTGAAGCCAGTGATGGTCGAGCCAGCCGGGATCGGGAATCCAAATCCTGTGGCCTTGTCAGCCTGCGAAATCAAGCCGTGGGCCATTCCAGTGATGGTCGCGTAGTTTGCCGGATCAGCGATATATTGTGGGTTGGTCCACGCCGTGTATGGCGGCGAGCCGGAACCATCGTTCGCTCCAGTGGTCGCCGCTTCGAATGCGTCCGAACCAAAGATGACGTTGTAGATATTGGTCCAAGTCTGCCCATCATCGAGCGAGTAATCGCAGAACGCGGCTCCTCCGCTCGTAACGCTGTCAACCTCACTGTGAATCTTCAACTGAAGCGACGTCCACTTTTCGTACTGCGATCCATTCGGGACGCCACCAAGCCAGACGGTGTCCTGCGTGATCAGGTCGAAGAATGTGGTCGTGTCGGCATCCGTCTCAGCGTTGTTGGCTGGATACCAAGTCTGGTTGCCGTTGACGTCATAATCGGCGCGGAGTGTGGGCGACAGCAGGTACAGCTTGCCACTCTGCGCTCCTGTGCCTCCATCGTTGTTGCCCACGGTTGGCAGGCCACCAGCCTGTGGAGTCTTGATCGAACCCACGTAGAAACGCCCCGTAGCGTCCAGAGCGATGGCTTGAGTCGTGTTGGCGAGGTAGGTGACCGCCCCACCTTGGTAGGTCGGGTCGTCGTAATACACGTGGTAGATCGTGCTCGGAGCCAAGCCTGTGATAACGCCACTGTTGATCGACATGTCGGTTGGGCCAATAGCCGAACGCATGGTGAAGGCCGCGATGTCGATTTCGGAGTAGTCGGTTGGCGGCGAGCCGGACACACCGTCATCTTGCGCCGTGAGCGGATTGCTCAACGGGCGGTAGCTGCTGTTCGCTGCCGTGATGGCTCCACGCGAAGGACCGTTGACCACTTCATCCTCGAGCGATGCCACGCGGAAGAGGACGATGCTGTCGAACTCGTTCAGGACTGACATCCCAGAGGTCAGGTTCTCGCAGGAGACTTTGCCATACACTGCGGTGGACGGCACGGCTCCAACAGCCGAGTAGAACGCCCAGCTTGCTGGCGTGGGATTGCCACCGTCAGCTTCGACTGGCGTGCCAACCTCAGTGTCGGTGGCGTCGAAGAATCTGAAGAAGATGGCTGCGTGCCCTGTGCCATCACCCTTCATGTAACCGCCAACTTTGTACGTCTCGCCCGTGTAGCCGTCACCGGGAACCACTGAGCACTTGAAAGTGCTGGTGACGCCTTCGTTCGGCGTGCTGCTGGTGACTTGCAGCGAGCGCAAACCTTGCTGTTGAGAACTGATGTCGAAGCCGAGTGTGGGGCTGCCCCTAATCGCCCAGCTAACTGGAGGCAACGCGGAGGAAGCCTCGAAGTCGTTGTTCGGCACGGTCACAGGTCCGGGAGGTAGAGGACCAGAGCCACCAGAGATGGTGGAGGCTGAGCCAGAGCAGACCACCGAGCCGCTTAGACCTTCCGAGTGCGAGCCAGCCGCGTTGAGCGACTGAATCATGACGTCGTAATCCACACCGTCCGTGATGTTCGTGTCGATGTAGAACACGGTCACGTTGCCAGCAACCGAGCCAGCATAGTCGTAGGTCGGATCGCCCACGGCCTTGATGAAGATTTCGATGTAGCCACCGTTGAGCACGTGCGCGTCGGTCGGAGCCGTCCACGTCACTTTGATCTGGCTGTGCGCGACACCGTCAGCGCGAACGATGGTGGTGCTCGAATCAGACTCCAAGCCGAGCACTGGCGGCGAGCCAACACCTGTCGGTGCGCCAACGTTCGTGTTGTCTGGCAGCAATGGAGCCGTGACGATAGTGACCGTGCCCTCGTCCACATCTGGGTCCCATTCGTACACGCCTGAGTCGGTCGGCACGCACACGAGGTCGTAGCCGAGCGTCGGACCAAGGCCCTTGTCGTCGAAGACAAGCGCGGTGTTCGTAACTTCGTATGTCGCTGCGCTCAGTCCCCAGCGTGCGTGCGTGAACGTGATGACATCGTGAACCTGAACCGGGTAGGCCATCATCTTGCATGGCAGAACCAGTGGGTGATTGCGACGCAGCTTCTCCACCCTGATCTTGGCGAGCCGTTGAGCCTGCACCGAGTCAGAGACAAAGTCGAGCGCGAGGTCGCTGAAGACCACACCTGTGTAACTGTTCAAGCCATCCACCAGCGTGACGGTGCCGCCATCGTCCACGACATAGGTCGAGTTCACGTAGGGCGGATAGTCTGCCGACTGCCAGTTGTTATCGGGCGAGACGAACGTGCCCTTCACACCGTTGACAAGGTCTTTGCGCGACACAGCCGTGTCGATCTTGATTGGGCCACGCAGGTTCGCGTCGGTGATGCTCAGGACCGAATCGCTCCCGATGCCAGCATAAATCTGCCATAGGTTGCCGGGAGGGACGAGCGTGCCGCTCATAGCGTCGAGTAACTTCTGCACCACATCGCCACGATTCACCGTGGCTTCGATCACGCCGTTGCAGGCATAGCGCGGCTGTGTGCCACCTTCACGAAGGACCATCGCTTCGTCGCAGACGTTCGCTGCTGCGATGAGAAGGTCTTGGTCAACGATGCTTGGGTCAACCGACATTCCGAACTTGGTGTCGGTCAAGAAGTCGTACAGGCAAAGTGCCGCGTTTGTGCTGTAAGCGTAGCCGGGAGGACTGAGCCGTGGATCGTAGACCAACCTGCCAGCGATGTCGAACGTGATCTTCGGTAAGCCGTTGTTGAAGCGAGTCGCATCCCAGATGAGTTGGACGTGCGCCTTGGCACAGCCGCGCTGCAAGCTGGTGGAGGTCCACGAGCCGGGATTTCCCGTGATGGTGTCACTGGCCAGCAGAGGGAACGGCTGGCTTGTGTTCGTGGGATCACCGTTGTCGATCTCCACACGAATGCGATTGCGAAAATCGTGCGCCGTATCATTGTTGCCGTTCGGCAACTTCGGTGGAATGAAATCATATGGCACGTAGTAACCGCCATCGGCTGGCGCGTAGCTGCCACTGATGGGATCACCAAGCCAGTCTGTCCAGCCTGAGGAGCCACCGTACGCGGCTGCGCCATTGACCGTGAGCGGCACTTGGTAGCCGTCGAGGTAGATTACGAGCGGGACTGTGGCTGTCGTGCCATGAACGTCTGTGACTCCGGCTCCGAGGAAGCCGTCGATCTGGTGGCCAGCCATGGTGATGACCATGTGGATGTTGCCGTTGTTCGAGTCGTCCACGCCACGGTTCTGCTGCGCGTCTGTCGTCTCCGACGTCGTGACGTAGGTGATGGTGCCACCAAGCTGGCCACGCGTGCCGTAGATGATGCGCTGTGGGCCAATCGGGTTCCGGCTGGTGGACTGAGGACCAATGTCGGTCACGCTCTGAAGCGCAGGCGTTTGGCCCAGACCGAAGGCTGCGCCTGTGATCGCACTCGAAGAGACGAGCGTGGTGGCCAGTGTTGAGACTGGCGGTGTTCCGGCTTGTGGGTTCGCTGGCATTAGAAGAAGGCTCCACTGGCGACGTTGTTGCCACCGTTCTTTCCGCCCCATGCTCCATTCCAACTTTGCACAGACGGGACGTACTGGAAGCCTGTGTCGGTCGGGTACAGAATGGCTTGATCGTCGTTCGTGTAGCGACGCATGCTGGCCTGCTTCAGCTTGATCAAGTCGTTCTCGCAGGTGATTGAAATCGTGGCGTTGCCGTTGTCGTCATCCTGAATCGTCGGCACATCCAAGTGGCCAGAGAACGTATGGTCTGGCGTGTCGATGATCGAGCCACCGCTCAAGAAAGCAAGCCACACATCTGCGGTTGACAGATGCGAGACGTCCGTCATGGCGCTGGACACGTCATCGGCGTTGAGACCGGATAGCGAGATCGTGATGCTCTCAGCCGAAAGGTCCGAAGTCTGGGTGATCTGGCTCACTCCCAGAAAATCGCCCTGCCCTTCCCAGTCCTGCCCGTTCCACAGCACAGTGCCGACTCCGGTCCACATGTACTTCGTGCCCGAGTCGAATTGCAGCGCAACGAAATAAGCCGGAGCCAAGACTCCAGCCACAATCGCGGCCTGCATGTCTGTTGTCAGCGAGCGCATCTTAGATCGCCTCTTCTGCTTTGAACGTGATGCCGTAAATCTTGGCAGCGTCAACGGTCCACTCACGGTCGTTTGCCATGAGACGGAACGTGCCCTGACAGTTCGTGATCGTGATCGATTGGTTGTCCGATACGCCTTCACGCAGCACCGGGAAGATATCCAACGTCGCATCGCCAGAACTGTCGCTGTCGGCATCAGTTAATACTTTGTAGAGACGCTGCTGCGCTCCTGTGCCGAGCTGGATCAAATCGCCAGCTTTCAGGATGCCTGTGACGCCGTGCGTCCAGCCTTTCGTCGCGAGCGTGTTGCTCATCGAGGACTGCGCACCGTTCACAACTGGCGTGCCTGTGGCCACTCCCGTGGGAGCCGTGTGGCTTTGGTCACCGATATAGAACGTGCCAACCTGTCCACGCAGGCTTACAAGGAAGTTGACCCACGCCTCAGCGGTAGCCTGAGCCATCGGAGGCAGAGAAACGTCCACGAGCCACTCTTCTCCCGGCCACTGATAAACCTCTTGCTGCAAGGTGAACGGTGACTTGGACAGGCCGACGACGTTGCTGGCGAAGAAGTTTGCCTTCATCCAGCCGAGTGTCGGAATCGCCAGTGGGTATGTGATGGCCATGTTTATTTCCTCGCCGCACGATCTTGCACGGCAGCTACGCTGCGCGCGATTGCCTGCTCACCCATTTTCTTGATGGCTCCATGGAGCCGAGCCTCCACTCCCGCGTCCGCTCCACGAGCGTCAATTGCGAGATGGTAATGCGTCGCAGACTCGCTGCTGTTGTTGACCGTGCTGTTCTTCACGTGGTCTGTCAGCACCTTACTTACGACCGTTTCGCCAGCTTCAGCGAGAATCGGGACTTCGCCTACGCCACCAACTTCACCACCAGTGTGGAAAGCCATGACGCCCGCGAACGCGGCTGCGGCTGCTGCCGGAGCGAGGAAGGCGTTAGCCGGGAAGGGCACGTCCTGCATGACCCATGTGAACGCGGATGGCGCTGCATGGCCTGCATCCTTCGCCTGCTTCATGTTGCCGATCATGATCATCTTCAGAGCATTCGCCAGAGCCGCTTCCGCCATCTGTTTGCCCATCTGCTCGAAGGCCTTTGCCATGTCCTTCTGCTCGACGAGGCTCTTCGCGATGTTCGTCGAGATGGCTGAGGCCATTTTCTCCTCAGCCTTCATGACGTCCTTCAACTGTTCCTCTTCGGCCTTATCGCGAATCTTCGTAGTCTCGAGCGAGGCCTTCGCAATGATTTCTTTCTTCTTATTCTCGAACTCGGTGAGCTTTTTCAGATAATCGGCGTCGCCTTTGTCCAGAGCCGCGATGCGCTGATTGAGCGCGTTCAGTTCAATCGCAGCCGTGTCGTGCACCGCCTTCATTTCAATAGCCGCTTCCTGCTTCGCGTTGTCTTTACGCATCGCGAGCGTGTGGTGTGCAGCTTCCATCGAAGCCTGCTGCGCAAGCCGAGCCATGGTCAATTGGAAATTCAGCGACTGTTCGGCAAGCTGCTCCTGCTCCTTCTCTGATTTCTCCCACTGAGCGTGCATCGCTTTGTGGAACGCATCATCGGCAGCGAGTGCTTCCTCAGCCAGTTTCACAGCTTCTTCCGCAGCTTTCTTCTTCGCTCTCTGCTGCGCGGCGATGTCGTTCATGACCATGATGCGGATCGGGTGTTCCTCCAAGCCTGCGATCACGATCTTCTTGCCAGCAGCTTCTGCCTGCAAGCCCATGTCCTTGTACTCAGCGGCAGCGGTCGACGCCACGCTTGCCATCTTTAACTGGTCAGTGAGCTCCACCATCACTGGTGTGGCGCGGGTGGCGTCCGTCTCAAGCTCCTTAACGGCAGCAGCCAGTGCGCTGAAATTCTTGTGCCACTCGTCGGAGCCAGCGGGAGAGTCGGCCAGCTTGCGACGTGCGGCTTCCACACCCAGCAGGGCCTGCTCCACTTTCTTCACCGATTCGACCTGCATCTGGTTCGAAGCGACTGAACCTGCGAGCCCAGCCACGGTTCCACCGGAGCCGGATGCGATGTCCTTGAAGCGAGACCACAACGTCGTGGTTTCCATGAGCTCGCTGTTCATCTTCAAGAGGCTGCTGGCGAAATGCTCAGCCAGTTTGTCGGCTGCTTCCGCCGACTCCAGCATGGCTTCCTTCAGGTAGTTGTGCGCTGGCTGATGCTCCAGCTTCGCGATCTGATCGTCGAGTTTGAGGTTCGTAAGCTGAAGCGAACGCGTTTCGTCATCTTGGCTGATGGCGAGATCGTTGCCTTCGAGCGCGGCCTTCTGCTGAGCCTTCGCCAATTCCTCGTGCTTCTCAATGAGTTTGCCGACAATGGCGATGGCCGCAACAACGCCCACGATGGGTAGCATCTCTGCGAACAGAGTGCTCAGTCCGGGGATTTGTGCGATGAGGGAATTGAGATGGCGCGGCAGGTGCACGCCGACAGACTCTTCGATCAACATCAAGGAGCCACGTGCTTCGCCCATGCCACCAGCGATACCCGCTCCAGCCTCTCCGCCTTTGCTACCGAGATCATCGAGGTCTTGCTTGACCTTGCCCATGTCCTCACGGAACTGGGCTGTCTCGGCCTGAAGCTTGATGATTAGTGCTCCAACTTCGCTCATTCGCCTTCCTTCGGTTTCAACGATGGCCAGCAATCGTCGAAAACCTCTTCAGCATCGGGCGCATGGCCCGTGGCCTTCAGCTTGTCAATCATCTTGCGCCGAAGGGCCAACATTTTCTTCCGGCTCAATCCGGGCAAGGTGCCGAAACTCCTGATGATTTTCCGCATCTCCCGCATCCGAGTCGCTTCCTCAGATGACTTGTCATCCCGCACAAAATCGAACGGGCTGAGAATCGGATCATCCTCACTCCTGCGATTCGTGTTGTAGACAGCAGCAGCCGTCTGCGCGTTCGCGAACCGCTCGTGCCTTTGCGCAGCGTTACGTCGCTTGCCCAACGCATACAGCATGCCGGGAGTGGTTTCCTCGAACTCCTCCCAGCTCATGCCAAAGTCGTACCGTGCCACAGCCCATAGCTCAAGCCACGTCCGTGGGTTCTCCTCTAATCGGTCAGAGGAGCCGTCTGCACGTTTGGGCGGGCAGTTGCACCTATCGCCTTCGCCTCAGCCTGTGCTTTCTCCCACGCTTCCTTGACGCCCGGATACAACAGGTCGAAAATCACTTCCCACAACTTCGTCTGGCACTCAGGGTTCAGAATGTCAACCACTTCATCCAGCGTGACCTCTGGGTTGTAGCGATTCAGTCCGCCCCACACGATGGTTGGGAAATGCTTGCCCGAACGAATCGTCTGCCAGTCGTCGTACTTCTTGATGTCGAGGCCAGTCGCTTCTTCAATTTTCGCGACGGCCTTGTAGTCGTAGCACAGACGCCACTCACGCGGCTCCACGCCGTCCTCGCCATCAAGCACAAGCGTGAAGTATGGCGTGACCCGCGCCTTCACAATCAGTTTCGGTTCAGCCATATACACTCCAGAAATTCACACGTCAGACTTCGGTCCGAGCAAAGGTGGTTAGCCACCCACGCTTAGAAGGTGTCTGTGTAAGGTCCGGTCAACTTGACCTTGAAATCGGTCGTGGAGTTCTTTTCGAGAGGCAGAGCCACGGTCGCTGACTCGACCAGACCTTCGAAAGAACGCGTGCCGAGTGCACCGGGAAGAGTCACGACGAAAGCGATGGCAACCTTGGCCACCTTCGCGGCCTTCAGTGCTTCCTGTGACGTGTCGCCCGGATAGGTCCAGCACTTGATGTCGCAGGTGCCGGGATCATCGGTGGAGGCGATGAACGTGTCCGTGCCTTCTGGCGTGAGCATGTTCGTGGTCTTCTCCATGGCGACCTTATCGCCAGAGAAGGTGACGCCCGTGACACCAGCGAGAGAGGTTGGCGGCGAGCCGCTTCCAAAATCGACGGTGGTTCCAAGACCTACAAAAGGGTTCTCAGTTGGCATGGTGATGTTCTCCTGTTACTTCTTTTTGTTCTGCAAATCTAGAAGGATGCCTGTCGCCTCAGTTGCAAAGACGTCGAGAACTTTGTCCTTGCTGGCTTCCCACGCACGACCCACCCAGTGCTGTCCCGGTTGTGCCGTGTGGTGAAAGTGCTTTCCGCTAGCGTCAGTACCTTCCACGTCCTGCGATCCAAACTCTTGCAATGATCCCCACTTGCTCGAAGGCTTGAAGGGTCCAATCTCGATAATCAGCGTCGTGCCATCAACGTCGTCGAAATGCTTCTCGGAGCCTAGCTCCTCTTCCAAGATGCCGATGCCAACAGGCACCGTCTCGTGCAACGCGTCGAGCACAACTTGCGCGGCAGGGTCGGCAGCGCGGCTCAAATAACGCTTCGCGGCTCGCGGCGATTCCTGTGTGAGCAGTTCCGACAGCTCAGCCAAGCCTTCGATGACGACAGCATCAGACATAGTGTTGTGGAGGAAATGAAACAGGTAGGTGGACGTCAGACTCAGGAATTCTGGTATTAGGCGATTCCCCTGCCCGGTGTTCACTTACTGGTGTTCACTTGCTCTAATAATGGATACGGAAGTCATGGGTTTATGTGTGATAGCCAAGACTCGACCTTGTACGCCGTGCTGTCGGATGGGGACACTACTGTCAGGTAGACCCTTGGGTGGGGGCGAACAAACGGCGCACACTTGTGCTATCGCCCTGGCCAGCGGGAGAACATCCGATTCGCAATACGAGATCACCCAGAGACAGGTGCCTACGACCGCGCCACCGAAGCGAA
>Ga0209415_10015117_pt1 | contig 12554 bp, 9 predicted proteins | sample PeaSoiSIISIP2007_FD_187696 | JGI IMG/M metagenome (GOLD analysis project Ga0209415, IMG submission 187696) | Peat soil microbial communities from Weissenstadt, Germany - SII-SIP-2007 (SPAdes) (version 2) | ecosystem: Environmental > Terrestrial > Soil > Wetlands > Peat | place: Germany...
GGCTGGGGACACCGAATTGTCTGCCCAGACGTCACCGCCGGCAGGGTCGCACTTTCCTGTCACGGCTGTCGTGCCGCTCGGGTGGCCCCGCTCCTTCCTCCTCGCCTCTCCCCACATCAGTTCTCGACCGGCGTCGTTGGCCGCACCCCCGAGAGAGGGCCGCCTGGCTTTCCCGTGAAGCTGACCCCGTAGAACTTGTCTGCTTCGGGGTCGGCCCCGAAGGCCCCGCCGAGTTCCTGGACCCTCGCGTACACCCGCAACCGTTCTGGACGCCGGAGAATCCAGACAAGACACCTGACGAAAGCCACGAGCATGACGGCGGGGAGTACCAGGCACATGAGGACGATGAGGAAGCGGTGCAGCCACGTCAGGCCAAACCTCTCTTCCTCGGGGGATGTAGACTCCCTCGTTCGGACAGGGAACAGGCTGAAACCGACGAGGAACGCCGAGGAGATGATGGGAGGGTCAAGCAAGGCACCGAGCAAGGCGCCCTGCCACGCCTCCCCTTCGGACTCGAAGCCGACCGTCGTCCCCACCAGTGCTCCGAGGAGCGTCCCGTGGATCAAGCCGACCAGGGGGGCGATGAAGAAGGGATCGGCCGGCGGAACGTCGCCCCGGTGGGGAATCACCTCGATAAACCGCTCCAGGAATAACGGCCCGAAGCAGCCGATGAGGTCGCCAACGACCAGCCAGACGACCGGCCCCACGAAGGAGTGGTCGAGGAAGTACAGGATCGTACCACCGAGCATGGCCCAGGCCAGGCAGATGCACAACCATAGCTTGTTGATCAACATCGGAGGAGCTTCCTCGCACTCGACCGCTTCCCATGTCTCAAGTGCCCCTGAACCGGCCACAGGTCTTGCATTGAAAGACGTACAGACACATGCGGCCCGAACCTCGTGCGAGGCCCTATGTCAGCCGCATTCCCGCAGGGTTAAGACCAGCCGGGGCTTGCGAAAAGCCACCGGGCGAGGTGGTCGTCATGTATGGGTCCTCGCCAGCAACAGTCAAGAGGTCCCACTGCTCTTGGATCCGATGTCGTCGGAGATATGCGTTCGCCTCCTGGATCGGCATCTCCTCCACCTCCGGGGGGATTGCCATGCTCGGGAACAGGGAGTCGGCGTGCTCTTGGAAGAAGCGGACTGCCTCCGCCCGTTCCGGCGGGTCATCCCGGTACACGACGAGGTACTCCCGTCTGACCGACCCACGAGTTACCGTGATCGTTTGCTCCCTCGGCATGGTGTTCAGCCGCCTTTTTCGTCACCCCCCGCCTCTCGCCGTGATGTTTCCGGGCTAGGGCCGACGATAGGCGACGAACTTGCCCGGCCCGGGATACACGCCACGCCAGCCGCAAGGCCACAGCCCTTTACCGTAGAGCCGAAACAGCCGCTCCCAGAAGTTGTCGGTCAGGCCGTTGAAGGCCCGGTTCTCCGCACAGGACCACAGGTCCGTCACGGCGTTGTGGGCCACCTGTTCGCCGCAGTGCCCCCAGCCCGGCAACGGCTCTGCCTGCGGGAGGATGTTGCGGAATCGCTCGGCCAGCTGCCGCTCCAGCGGAGAGCCGTGGAACGCCCGGAATAGCGGGTCGTGGATGGCCTTCCGCTCCGGGCGTTCCCAGTACGTGGCCGTCCAGATCAGCTCCGCAACGAGGTTCTCGGTCAGGTCTTGCCACGTCCAGGCCAATTCGTCTTGCACCTCGCCGACGGTCAGGTTCTCGCCGGTCAGGAGGTTGTGGCCCAGCAGGTCGGTGTTCCCCCAGTCCGAGGCGTTCACGTCGGTGGCGAGCCGGAACCGGGCGTGGTCACCTTCCCCGCCGTTGAGTTCGATGGCCAGCCGCAGGTCGTTCGTGACGCAGGCGTCCGCGGTCTCCTCCACGGGGCCGACCGCGGACAGGAGGGCCCCGCCGAAGGCGAAGTCGATCACCTCTTCGACCAGCGGGGTGTGCTCACCGTACTTCATATGCAGCCTCTCGCCGCATCTTCCCCTTGGCGTGTTGCAGGTAGGTCTCCAGGACGACGCGGACGGTGTTGCGGTCCCCGGCCGTCTGCACGCTCCCCATCTGCATGAGTTGCTTGAAGGCGTCGAGGGCCGCGAGGGAGTTCAGGCCATCGGGGGCATCGTCAGGGCCGTCGGCGAGCCGGTGCCGCTTGCCGCCGTGCTGGCAGTAGTAGGCGTTGCGGGAAGCGAAGTAGCAGACGGTCGGCTTGCGCGGCATGGTTGCTCACCCCGTGGGCGACCGGTAACGCAGGTTCACCCCTTCGATTACAGCCGTGCGTGGATAGCGTGCAATGTCGGTAGCAGAAAAAGCGGAAATGCCGTTATTTCAACACGTTAACGAATCAGTAACACCTTACCACGACCACGGTGCAGTTGTCCGTGCCGCCCTTCTGATTGGTCAGGTCCACCAGGGCGGCCGCCAGTTTCGCCGCCGACGGCTCCGCCTTCGCCACCGCCTGCTGCAGTTCCTCCGCGCCGACGTGAGCGTGCAAGCCGTCGGACGTGACGATCAGCCAGTCACCCGGCGTCAGCCTCAGGTCGTAATGCGCCGGCTTCAGGTTGGGGTGATGGCCGATCGCCTGGTAGACGTCGTTGCGGGCCGGGTGGACCAGCGCTTCCTTCGGCGACAGCCGGCCCAGTTCGACCATGCGCGCGGCCAGGGTCTGGTCCTTCGTCACCTGCGTCAGGCGGTCGCCGCGCTGGTGGTAGACGCGGGCGTCGCCGACGTGGCCGACGCGCGCCTCCCCTTCGCGGGCGACCACGACCGCCGCCGTCGCCCCCATGCCCTTGCGCAGCGCCTCCTGCTTGGCCCGGGCGTGGACCTCACGGTTGGCCTCCTGCATGGCCGACTCGATAGTCTCGGTGATCCCCTTCGCCGTGAGGCCGCCGCGGCCGGTTGCCTCGCCGCTCAACAGCGCCAGCAGCGCACCGCCGAGGGAGCGGACGACCATGGCGCTGGCCTCCTCGCCGGCCTCGTGGCCGCCGAGGCCGTCCGCGACGACGACCAGGGCCGTCTCGCCGCGGCGCTCGTGGCCGGACCACAGGAGCAACTGGGCCAGGAAACTGTCCTCGTTTTTCGTGCGAACGCGGCCGGCCGAGGTGACGCCGCCGACCTCGAAGTGAACGATGGCGGAGCTGATGGTGGCCAGTTCGGCGCCGGTCCCGCCCGGCGGGGCGGCCAACGGACTGCGCATCCAGAACGAGCGCTTGCAGGTGCCGCACAGGATCGGCACGCCGAGGTACTCGTCCGAAACCAAGCCGAGCGCGGAGCAATGGGGGCAACGGACCTGGACCGACACAGCGCTGTCCTCCGAGGCGAGGGAGTTGACTCCCATGCTACCGCGTGGCCGGGCCGAAGGCCAGCGGAAGCGATCGCGCCTCGGCTCACGCGGCCGGTGTCCCGGGGGTCGGGACCGGCGCGGTGGCCGGCGACGGCACCCGGAACAGCCGCCGCGCCAGGCGATAGCCACCGTAGCCGACCAGCGCCCAGGGCAGCAGCACGCACAGGCCGAAGATCAGCCACGTCACGCTCAGCGACAGGACGGTCATGCTGTACGACAACCCCTTGCGCACCTGCGGCCACAGGCCGTCGTCGGACGGGACGATCAGCTCGGAGTTCGACAGCGTCACGTCGAGGCGGGCCAGGGCCAACTTGCCCTCCGGCGCCTGCGGGTTGCGCGTCGTCTCGTGGACGCGCACCGTGCCGCTCCCCTCGAACGTCTTGACCAGGCCCGCCGCGGCGCTCAGCGGCACGTCGTAGGCGAGGCGGCCCGTCACGCGGCCGCTGCGCTCGTGGGCCACCTGCGAATCGACGCTGCGCCCCTGCGCCTCGGCCACCTGCGCCGCGAACAGCGCCGCCGTCGCGTCCACGTCGGCCACCTCGATGCCCAGCGTGACCGTTTCGCGCGGCGGGACCTTGGCCGCGGCGATCAGCGACGCCTTGAACAGCACCTTGCCATCGGTCATGTTCGCGGACTCGGCGGCGCGGCTGACGTTGCGCGACAGCACCTCGCCGGCCGCGGCCAGCGCCTCCTGGATGGCCCGCTCCTTGACCCGGGGAGCCTCGAAGTCGAGTAGCGCCGTCACGTTCTGCCGGTCCTGCTCGTTGAGCTGCGCCGTCACCACGCGCCCTTGCGCCTGCTCCACCGCCTCGCGCAGCGCCCGGTAGCCGGCTGGCACGTCGGTGACGGCGAGCCGTACCGTCGCCGTCTCGCGCGGCTCCACCTTCACCAGGTTGTACAGCTGCACGTCGAAGCGCGTGTCGCCGCGCCGCACTTTGGCGTCGCGCGGCGGCGGTGCGGTGCCGCCCTCGGCCTGCTGCACGCGGTCGATCTCCAGCCGCGCCACGTTGCCCAGCTGCTTCAGCCGGTCGCGCAGCGGGCCGGCCGACTCGGGCGCTACCTCGAACTGGAGGACGGCGGCGAACTGCCCGGCGGAGTGCTGCTTCAGCTCCGACCGGGTGACGCGGCCCTTCGCCTCGGCGACCGCCGCCAGCGCCTCGCGATAGGACTTATCGACGTCCTCGACCTCGATGCCCGCCTGCACGCGCTCGCTCTCGACCACATCGGCGGCGGCCCGGATCTCCTTCTCCGTCAGGGTGATCGTCAGCGTGCTCAGCGCGACGAGGTTCGAGTAATAGCGAATTTCGCCCTCGTATTCCTCAATCTTCGTGCGCCAGACGCCCAGCTCCTTCTCCGCCTCGAGGAGCTGCTTGATCTCGCCCTTGCCTTCCTTGATGATCTGGAGCAGGCGCTGCTCCATCGTGCGCGCGGCCTTGAGGCGACTTTCCAGGTCGGTGTACTGCTTGGTGATGTCCTCGCTCTTGATGCGCTGCCCCTTCAACTCGCCACCCTTGCCCAGTTCCTTGCGCAGGTCGAGGACCAGGGAGTCGAGGTGGTCGGGCGGAAGGCGGACGACGACCGATCCCTTCACCTTGCCGTTGGCCAGCTTGTCACTGTTGACCGTGCCGACGAAGGCGCCCTTGATGCCCGTCACCAGTTTGGTGACGGCGGCGAGGGCGCTGTCGAAGGACTCGACCTCGAACTCGATGTCGCCGGAGCGGATCACCTTGCGCGTGGCCGGCGATTCCGGGGCGGCTGGGTCCGGCTTAGGGGGCGCGGGCGGCTCGGGTGCCTTGACTTTGTCGAGGGGCGGCCCGGGGACGGGCTTGGGTTGTTCCTTGCCCTCAACGGATGGGGGCTTTGGGTCGGCCGGCTGTTGCTGCTTGAGCGCGAGTTCCTCCGGCTTGAAGTGGGATTCCGAGGGAGAGGGTTCGCCGATCTTGTCCCGAATCTCCTTGGATTTCTCAGATGGCTGCTTGGGCGCGTTACCACCATAGCTGTCCGTCTGGGTGGGAACGCCGACACCCTTCTTGCCGGACCCAAGGGTGGGGCGCCCAGGATCACCGGCGGTGGCTTGCTCCGCGATATGTCTGGCCATCTCGTCGGGGCCGCGCACCGACATTGAGGGACTAGCATCGAAGTCTACTACCGCCGCCAATCTCTCCTCCGTACCAAGCACCGCCGACAGGGACGTATGATGTTCAGATTTAATATCTCCACCAGATCTGTATTGCCGCTCCGCCCCCGGAAACGGTAGCGCGCCGTCATCCGTCAGCCGGCTCATCCCCGCGCCGGTGACGCCGAGCGCCACGGCCGCCGCGGTCCCCAAGGCAAGCTTGCGCCGCCAGCGCGACTGCACCACGGCGCGCGCTGAGTCCGCCCGGAGCGAGCGGATCATCCGGTCCTCCAGCGCCGGCCCCGGACGACCCGCAGCGAACAGGGCGTCGAGTTCGTGGTCCAGCGCCCGCGCCGCGCGCAACGCCGCGGCACACTCGACGCACTCCGCGGCATGTTCCTCCAGGCGCTCGCCCTCGGCGGGGTCGAGTCCGCCGGCGACGAAGGCCGCGATGTTCTCTCGGGTCCAGGCGTGTTCGGACATGGCTTCTCTCACATTCCTCACCCGTTGAGCGGCCGCGCCGCGCTCGTAGTGACCCGATTTATCGGGTCCGGAGTGGCCGACGACCGCATAAATGCGGTCACTACGAGCGCCGGACGACCGCATAAATGCGGTCACTACAAGCGCCGGTCGCAATCCCGCAAGCGGCAATCACTCGTCCGCGGCGAACTCCGGCAACCGGGCGCGCAGCATCTTCAACCCGCGGTGCAGCAGTCCCCGCAGCGACCCGTTCGACAATCCCAGTTGCGTGCTGATGGTTTCGTAATCGGCGCCGGCGAGGTAGCGCAGCGTCAGCGGCAGTCGGTACTCCTCCGGCAGCGAGCGCAGCACCGCCAGCACGCGCTCGCGCAGCTCGGCGCGCTGCGCCTGCTCCTCCGGCGGCGGCGCTTTGGCCGGCAGCGCCGCCAGAGGGGTGTCCGTCCGCGGCGGGGCGGCACGCTTCAACCGGGCCTCGCGGCGGGCGGCGTCGATCAGGACGTTCTGGGCGATGGCCAGCAGCCACGGACGGAAGCCGGCCGTGTCGGTCAGCTGGCGGATCGACCGGTACGCCAGCAGCAGCGTCTCCTGAAGCAGGTCCTCGGCCCGATGCGCGTCGCCGGTTTCCAGGTACAGGCGCGCGAAGGCCAAGCGCGACGTGCGCCGGACCAGTTCCTCGAACGCGGGTCCGTCGCCGTCCTGGGCCTTGCGAACCAGGTCTTTGTCGGCTTCGCTCATCGGGCTCCCTGCACAGAGAGACGTTGTCGGCGCGGGGAGCGCGCGCAACAACTCTCTCCGACGAGCAACTCCCTCACGAATTCCGCCTCGTTTCTTCTTTCTTTCGGAACTTTCCGTCGATAGAGTGGTTTGAGTGGTGGCGATGGACTTCGCCCGTTCCCACCCTGCGCCCTCCCGCCCCTACAGCTTGCCTGCTTGACGCGACCCGCACGAGAGTTATCCAAGCATGCCCTCCCGAGCCCGCCCGGCGATCCTCTGTCTCGGTCTGCTCCTTCTCGGCCCGTTCCTCCTCCTCCCGAAGGGCAACGACGGCCGAGCCGAGCGCCTGCCGCCCATGGACCCCGGCGACGACCCGGGACTGCCGGCCGTGCCGCATCTGCGCTGGGTGCGCGACTTCCCGCCGCCCCGGCCGGCCTGGCCCGACCAGCCGAAAATGCCCTTCGACGTCGCCCCCAAACCGGCCCTCCTGGGACACAGCGTCTTCGTCCCGTCCTCCGTCACCGACGGCGTCACCGCCTACGACGCCGAGACCGGGGCCGAAGAGTGGACCTTCACGACCGACGGCCCCGTCCGCTTCGCCCCCGCCGCCTGGGACGACCGGCTCTTCGTCGCCTCCGACGACGGCCACCTGTATTGCCTGGAGGCGGCGAGCGGCCGGCTGCTGTGGAAGTTCCGCGGCGGCCCGTCGGAGCGCAAGGTGCTGGGCAACGATCGCCTCATCTCGACCTGGCCGGCGCGCGGCGGGCCGGTCGTCGCCGACGGCACCGTCTACTTCGCGGCCGGCGTCTGGCCGTTCATGGGCATCTTCATCCACGCCCTCGACGCCCGCAGCGGCGAGGTCGTTTGGAGCAACGACGGCGACGGCTCCACCTACCGCAAGCAGCCGCACCAGGCCGACTCCTTCGCCGGCGTCGCCCCCCAGGGGACGCTCGCGGTGGCCGGCGAACGGCTGCTCGTCCCGAGCGGCCGCTCGGTGCCGGCCTGTCTCGACCGCAAGACCGGCAAGTTGCTGCACTACCGCCTTGCCGATAACTCCAAGATCGGCGGCGGCTCGGAGGTGCTGCCCGGCAAGGACCTGTTCCTCAACGGCGGCTTCGCCTTCGACCTGGACACCGGCGAAGACCTCGACCCCGTCGGCGAGCCGGCCGTCGTCGCCGGCGACGTGCTGTACGGCGTCCAGGGCGGCGAGCTGCGGGCCTTCGACCTGAGCCGGGCGCGCGTCTCGAAAGAGACAACCGATCGCAAAGGGAAGAAGGGGAAGCAAACCGCCTGGGAGCCGCGCAAGGTGGCCGCGGTGCCGGTGCCGCGCCTCGAAGTCCTCATCCGGGGTGGGGCCCGGCTTTACGGAGCCGCCGAGGGGCAGGTGGTGGCGTATGACCTACCGCTGCGCGCGGCGGGCGCACGGCCGTCGTGGCAGGCGAAGGTGGACGGCCGGCCCGCTCACCTGGTCGCGGGCGGCGGACACCTGTTCGTCAGTACGCGCGAGGGGCGCCTGTACTGCTTCGGCGCCGACGACTCCGAGCCCAAGACCTACCGCCGCCTCACGGCCGAGCCGTCGGACGCCGACGAGTGGACCGAGAAGGCCGAAAGCGTCCTGACCACTACCGGCGTGCGCGAGGGCTACTGCGTCGCCTGGGGCGTCGGCAGCGGCCGGCTCATTCACGAAATCGTCCGCCAGAGCCGGCTGCGCGTGATCGTCGTCGAGCCCGACGAGCAGAAAGCGGCCGACTTCCGCAAGGCGATGGCTGACGCCGGCCTGTACGGCGAGCGCGTGGCGCTGTGTACGACAAGCCCCGACGCCGTGGACCTGCCGCCGTACCTGGCGAGCCTGATGGTGTCGGAAGACCCGGACGCGGCCGGCATCGACTGGCAGGCCGGCTTCGTCAAGAAGGCGTTCGCGTCGCTACGGCCCTATGGCGGCGTGGCCTGCCTGGCTGTGCCGGCCGATCACCGTGCGGCGTTCAGCGAGGCGGTAAGTCGGGAAACCACGCTGGCCCAGGCCAAGGTGCGCGAGGCCGGCGCCTGGCGGTTGCTGACGCGCGAGGGTCCGCTGCCCGGGTCGGCCGACTGGACTCACGAGAACGCCGACGCCGCCAACACGCGCGTCTCGCGGGACAAGGTCGTCAAGGCGCCGCTCGGCCTGCTCTGGTTCGGCGGCTCGTCCAACGAGGGCGTCCTGCCGCGGCACGGCCACGGCCCGCAGCCGCAAGTCATCGACGGCCGGCTGTTCATCGAGGGCGTCGATATGATGCGCGCCCTCGACATCTACACCGGCCGGCCGCTCTGGGAAGCGAAGCTCCCTGGCGTCGGCAAGGCTTACGACAACATGCTGCACCAACCCGGGGCTAACGCCGGCGGCAGCAACTACGTCTCCCTGGGCGACGGCATCTACGTCGCCTATGGCCCGTCGGTCGTGCGCCTCAACCCCACGACCGGCGAGCGCCTGGCCGAGTTCCGTTTGCCGCTGCCGCCGAAGGGGAAGGAGCCGCCCACCTGCGGCTTCCTGACCGTCGCCGACAACTACCTCGTCGCCGGGACCAACACCCTCAAGCCCGACGCGCGCGCCAAGGTCGGGGCGGTGTCGTCGAGCGAAAACCTGGTGGTGATGGACCGCCAGACCGGGAAGGTGCTGTGGACCGCGACGGCGCGGAGCGGCTTCCGGCACAACGCCCTGTGTATCGGCGGCGGCCGGCTGTACGTCATTGATCGGCCGTCGGCCGACCACCTGGCGCGGCTGCTGCGCCGCGGCGACGCCTCTCCGGCCAAGCCGCGCCTCGTCGCCCTCGACCTGCGCACCGGCCAGGAGGCCTGGAGCAACACCGCCGACGTCTTCGGCACCTGGCTGAGTTACTCGGTCAAGCACGACGTCCTGGTGGAATCGGGCCGGGTGACGCGCGACAACCTCTCGGACGAGCCGAAGGGGATGCGCGCCTGGCAGGGGCGCGACGGCAAGGCTCTGTGGTATCGCAAGGACTACCTCGGCCCGGCGATGATCCGCGGCGACACGGTCTTGAAGGACAAGAGCGCCTGCGACCTGCGGACCGGCGCGCCGCTCATGCGCGACGATCCGCTGACCGGGGAGAAAGTGGAGTGGACGTGGGCGCGGACCTACGGCTGCAACACGCCGGCGGCGTCGGAAAACCTGCTGACGTTCCGCTCGGGAGCGGCGGGCTATTACGACCTGTGCAACGACGGCGGCACCGGCAACCTGGGCGGCTTCCGCTCCGGCTGCACCAACAACCTGGTGGTGGCCGACGGCTTGCTAACAGCCGCCGACTACACGCGCACCTGCACGTGCAGCTACCAGAACCAGGCGTCGCTCGCCTTCGTGCCGGTGGCGGATGGCGAAATGTGGACGTACTTTGGCGCCCGCGAGGTGAAGCGGCCTGTGCGGCGCGTGGGGATCGCCCTGGGCGCCCCGGGCAATCGCAAGGCGGAGGACGGCACGCTCTGGCTGGAGTACCCGACCGCCGGCGGGCCGTCGCCGCGCGTGCCGGTCAGCGTGACTCCGGCGTCCCCCGACTGGTTCCGCCGGCATGAGTCGCAGGTGAGCGGACAGGGCCATCCGTGGGTGGCGGCGTCGGGCGCCCGTGGCCTGCGCTCGGTCGCGGTGACGCTGGCCCAGGACAACAAGCCGCGGACCTACACGGTGCGTTTGACCTTCGTGGAGCCGGATCGGCTGCCGCCGGGGCAGCGGGTCTTCGACGTGGGACTGCAAGGCCGAACCCTGCTGCACGATTTCGACATTTCCCGGGAGGCGGGCGGGCCGGGGCGCGGCGTCGTCAAGGAATTCAAGGGCGTCACGGTGGTCAAGGACTTGCTGGTCACGCTGACGGCGACCGGCGGCAAGCACGGGCCGGTGCTGTGCGGCATCGAGGCGGTGGAACAGTAAGCCGCTCGGCCGCTTGCGGCTTAGCGCGAACGCCAAGCCGCAAGCGGCGCGATTTCCAATTTGAGGAGCGCATGAGCCGCACCTGGCTACTCCCCATGTTCCTCCTGCTCGCCGTGACGCCGCTGCGCGCCTGCGATACACCGGTCTACCACTACGCCCTGGAAAATTGGCCCGCCGACAGCTACCGCGCCACCGTTGTCCATCGCGGTGCGCTCGCCGCGAAGTCGCAACGTCTCGTAGAGAATCTGAAGGAGCGCGCCGCGTCGGCCAACCTGACCGTTCAGGTGATCGACCTCGACCGCTCCAGCGCCGCGGATCTGTCCGAGCGCCTCCGCACGACCGATGTGTCGGCGCGGCCGGCCCTGGTGGTCAGCTACCCGGCGGCGATGAAGATCGAGACGGACGCCTGGTCCGGCCCGCTAACCCCGGAGGCGGTCGCGGCGCTGTTCGATTCGCCGGCCCGGCGCCAGGCGGCCGCCCGGCTGCACGCGGGGGAAACGGTCTGGCTTCTGCTGGAGAGCGGCACGAAGGAGACCGACGCGGCCGCCGCCAAGGCGATCGAGGAGAATCGGCCAGCCGCGCCGCCGTCCTCGCTCCTGCGGCTGCGGCGCGATGACCCCACGGAGGGGGTGCTGGTGCGCCTGCTCCTCGGCAGCGAATCGGACCTGGCGGGGCGCAGCGAGCCGATGGCCTTCCCGGTCTTCGGCCGCGGCCGGGTGCTTTACGCCCTGGTGGGCGCCGGCATCACCCCGGACAACGTGCGCCGGGCGGCGTCGTTCATCGGCGGAGACTGCTCCTGCACGGTGAAGCGCGACAACCCCGGCACCGACCTGCTGCTGACGGCGGACTGGAGCGACGTGCGGGCTGTCAACGGATCTCCCGACGTGGAAAATCCGGTGTGCCCCGCTGTGGCTGCCGGTGAGCGGGCCGAAGCGGCGCCGCCGAACGGCAGCGGCTTGTCGCGCGGCGCCCTGTGGGTGGCGGTTGTCTTCGCGGGCGGCCTTGTGCTGCTGACGGGCACGCTGGCCCTGCGGTCGCGCAAGCAGCCTCCGCCGGGCCCCGGGTCTGCTACCATGAGCCGGGCGAGTACACGCCCGCATGGCCCAGACCCGAGGCCCCCATGAGCCAGCACGCCGACCCCGTCAGGACCGTACCGGAGCAGGAGGGGCAACCCATTGCCCCGGCCGACGATCCCCCGTCCCACATCGGCCGCTACCGCGTCGAGAGGCTGCTGGGCCAGGGCGGCTTCGGCCGCGTCTACCTGGCCCGCGACGAACAGCTCCAGCGCCGGGTGGCGGTCAAGATGCCGCACCCCTACCTGGTGACCCGGCCCGAAGACGCCGGCGCCTATCTCACCGAGGCCCGCACGGTGGCCGGCCTCGACCACCCGCACATCGTCCCCGTGTTCGACGTCGGCAACACCGAAACCTGCCCGTTCTTCATCGTGTCGAAGTACATCGAGGGCAGCACCCTGGCGCAGAGGATCAAGGCCGGTCGCCCTTCCTTCGGCGAGACAACGGCCCTGGTGACGACGATCGCCGAGGCACTGCACTACGCCCACCGCAAGGGACTGGTGCATCGGGACGTCAAGCCCGGCAACATCCTGCTGGACGCCGGTGGCCAACCGTTCGTGGTCGATTTCGGGCTGGCGCTCAAGGAGGAGCATGTCGGCCACGGCCCGAAGTACGCCGGGACGCCGGCCTACATGAGTCCCGAGCAGGCGCGTGGCGAGGGGCATCGCGTCGATGGCCGCAGTGACGTCTTCAGCCTGGGCGTGGTCTTCTACGAGTTGCTCACGGGCCGGCGACCATTTCATGCGGACTCACGCGAAGAACTGCTGGAGCAGATCGCCACGCATGAGCCACGTCCACCAAGGCAATGGGACGATACGATCCCGAAGGAGCTGGAGCGGATTTGCCTCAAGGCCCTGTCGAAGCGGGCCTCGGAGCGGTACACGACGGCCAAGGACATGGCCGACGACCTGCGCCACTTC
>Ga0209415_10015118_pt1 | contig 12553 bp, 14 predicted proteins | sample PeaSoiSIISIP2007_FD_187696 | JGI IMG/M metagenome (GOLD analysis project Ga0209415, IMG submission 187696) | Peat soil microbial communities from Weissenstadt, Germany - SII-SIP-2007 (SPAdes) (version 2) | ecosystem: Environmental > Terrestrial > Soil > Wetlands > Peat | place: Germany...
TCGTCAACGCGACCAGCCCGATGAAGGTGCCGACCAGCAGCCCGGTCAGGATCGCGTAGGACAGCGTGCGGCTGATCAGCCGGTCGATCTCGTACAACCGGTACTTGAGGATCCCGATGCCCATCGCGAACGGCACCCAGGTCAGCGCGACGGGGAACGCAGCGGCGCCGATCCATGCCGGCTTATCCCTCCACAGCGCCGAGACCACCAACACGGCAACGCATATCGCGGCAGCGCTGCTCAGCCATTTCAGCTGCTGGCGGCGCTCGCCGTCCGAGCGACGGTAGCTGCGCACCTGGTGGACGACGGACGCGATCACGAGCAGGGCGAGCGAGGCGTAGCCGGCATCCTGAACCGGACCGAACCAGGCGTTGCCGCCGCTCGGGTGGCTGAGCCCCACGACGTTGCCGCCGCTGTCGACCGGGAGGCGCAGCCCGAAGGCGGCGAGGGCCACACTCACGGTGCCGGCGACGAAGATGACGGCCAGCCCGAGATAGGCACGCAGCGGCCAGCGCCAGCGTGATCCGAGCCGTCCGTCGGGGAACAGCAACACGATCAGCGGCGCCACCAGAACTCCCGGGACCCACCCCGGACTCAGCAGCACCGCAACGTGGCCCAGCGGCAGCGCCCCGTGGTGGAGGTTGTAGTCAAGGTAGGCGTAGTCGCCGCCGTTGATCGTGCACAGCACCGCAAGCGCCAGCCCGATCATCAGCCATCCGATCGGATTGCGCGGCTCGCGTCGTGCCACCACCACCCCGACCGCGGTGAACGCCAACACGAACACGAGGTAGCTCGCACCGCTCAGGACGTCCGGGTTCTGGTGGGCGATGACCGCAAGCGGGACCACCGCGACGAGCAACAACAGGCAGAGCACGCCAAGCGCCGACGCCGTCGCCGGCGAGGCCAGCCGCAATCGGCGGCTCGACACATCCGCTTGCCCGCTGCCCGGCCCGTTCACTGACGATCGTCTCCTTCACGCCCTCGGTGACTCACGCGGGAAACTAGCCGCCGGGCGTTCCGGGAACGTTACGACCTCCGCGACCGGCGGCGCGCTTCGCGCCTCGGCGGGTGTCGCCGCTCGAGCCGCCGGCCGACTCCTCGGGACCGCCGGCGCAGTGGCTGCAGCGTCGGCTCCGAACGTAACGATCTCGGAACGTTGCCCGCATAGAGTGCAACTGACCGTGAACCAGCCCGCCGTCGTATCGAGGTGACAGCAATGAACGAGTTCGAGATCGTGAGCGTGATCAACCGGCCGGTCGAGGAAGTCTTCACCGCACTCCAGGACCTCGACAAGGCTCCGCAGTGGAATCCCGGACTGACCGAGGCGCGACAGACGAGCGACGGACCGCTCGGCGTCGGCAGCACGATGGTCTACGTCGGCAGGTTCCTCGGCCGCAGCTACGAGTCGCCCTCGGTGTGCACCGAGTACATCGCGAACCAGCGGTTCGCCAGCAAGACCACATCCGGACCATTCCATCTCGAGGTCGAGAACACGGTCGAGGCGGCCGACGGCGCCACCAGGCTCACCTCCCTCTACCGAGGCGAGAGCCGGGGCTTCTTCAAGCTCGCCGAGCCGGTCGTGATCCGGCTCACCAGGAAGCACTTCGAGACCGCGGCGGAGAATCTGAAGGCGCTGCTGGAAGCCGACGCGCTGTAGCCAAGCCGGCCCGCATCGCGCCGGCACGTCGGTCTACGCCGTGAGGCAGCTCATCGTGCGAAGGGTCCCCGGGACAGCGCGTGCAGCTGATCCCGAGGCTTCTGGGGGATCGAGTTGAGAACGGCATGGACGTTTGCGTGCATCCACAGCCCGTTGTCGGCGTAGCGCGTGCATCTTGTGAGCATCGCAGCCACGTGACGTAGCCAGCACAGCACCACGACGGTCTCGGTGCCGATCGCGGCGCAGGCATGAGCATCGTGGGCGGCGGCAACGATCTCGGCCTCGCCGGGCGTCCACGTCGGATCGGCCAGCAGATCGCAGACCACGCGACCAAGCTCCTGCCGGCGAACGGTCATGCGCGTCGTCAGCAAGAGGGTGACAACGTCGAGCGATGGGAAGTCCTCGGGGTGGCCGAACTCCCAGTCGACGATCCCGCTGACCTCTCCGTCGGGTCCGCTGAGGATGTTGTTCGGGGCGTAGTCGCCGTGCACCCAGCTGAGCGTGATCGGCTGATCCTCGAGCGTTGCGCGCAGGTCGTCGGAGAGCCGGGCGAGGGCGGTGAGCGCCGACCGTTGTCCGCGCGAACGACCCGTGATCTCTCCCAGCGCGCGTATCGGTGCGTTCACCCAACGCTCGAGGATCTCCTCGCCGACCGTTCCTTCGCTCGCCGTCGCGCTGTGCAGGCGGCCCACCGCAGCGGCGGCCGACCGCAGCGCGGCATGCTGAGCCGCCGGTTGTGTGAGGGCGTGGCCGAGGCTCGTCCCTGAGAGGCGCTGTTCGACCAGATACGCAGTCCCCGCTGTTTCTCCGGCGTCGAGCACGTGGGGCAGCAGCGTCCGCCAGTTGCCGAGGCGCTCGTCTTCGTGGAGCGCGATCAGCGCCCTGCGCTGCCAATCCAGGCCCTCGGCGGCCGCCTTGGTCTCGGCGATCTTGATCAGTGCTTGAAACGGCTGCCCCGCCGGGCCAACGGTGAGGATCGCGACGTCGGACTCGGTGCGCAGCAACTCGTGCGTCTGCCACGTTCCGGGCTCAAGCGCGGCAGGCACGTCAGCCAGCTTCGCCAGAATCGTCGGGACGACGGCGTAGGCGCGGGCGGCACGACGGCGATCCTCGCGAAAGCCGCGCAATCGCTGGAGATGATCGAGCACGCCGAATCGGGCGCTGAGATCGCGCACGTTGCCGACCAGACGCCAGCGCGCGACGGCAAGCCATTCGTGGACCGGGCTCTGTGCTCGAGACCGAGCAGTCACGCTACGCACTATATGGGTCCGCCCGACGTCTTCCGGGCGCTTTGATGCGTGAGCCTGGACGGATCGCGTGCGTGGTGATGGCACGCGGTAGTGCCCGGGGCGGGGCTCGTGAACGCGGCTTTGACGGCGGCAGCTTCGCTCAGCGCCGGGGCGGCTGGGCGTCGGGCGGTGGCGGGATCGTCGTCACGTCGGGGGTAACGTCTGGCCAGATCAACAAGACGCGGCACGGCGCGTGATCGACGACGAAGCGCGCGGCCGGGCCGAGGCTCCGCGGCCCGAGGTGCGCGCGGTCGCCGTCGCGCGCCAGGACGAGCACGTCCATGCCCTCGGCGGCTGCGACAACCTCGCGCTCGAGGCGTCCGCGGCGGGTTTCGCGTCTCGCCGGCCGCCCGAGGAGCGCCTGGGCTTCGGCGAGCAGTTCCTCGGCCGCCTGTTCGGAGATCGCACGCAGCGGCTGCGCGTCCGCGTGGGGCGTCGGGTGCGGACGGCCGAGCAGGGCGTGGCGTGCCGCGCGCGCCGCGCCCTCGGCCTCCGTGCCGGCGACGTGCAGCAGGGTGATGTCGGCATCTGCGGGCAGGTACGCGGCGGCCTCGGCAACCGTGGCCTGCCAGGTGTCTTCGACGATCCAGACGAGCGCGCGCATTTCTCTCACACCTTCAGGCACAACCATAGAAGCACCGTCGCGGTGACGAGCGCCGCCGGCACGGTGAGCACGCCGAGGCGGAGGAACTCCCCGAGCTCGATGTCGGCGTCCTCGGCGTGCACGACCCGCCGCCACAGCAGCGTGGCGAGCGATCCGACGTAGGTGAGGTTCGGGCCGACGTTCACGCCGATCAGCATCGCGAGGACGGCCCCGTGACCGTTGGCGGCGAGCACCGGGATGAGCATTAGCGTTGCCGGCAGATTGTTGACCAGGTTCGCGAGGATCGCGCTCAGCGCGGCGATCGCGAGAAGGTCGCCTAGCGAGGACCCCGTGGGCAGCACGGTGCGCACCGCCGAGGCCAGACCGTTGCCGCTGGCGGCCGCGACGATGACCCCGAGGCCGAGCACGAACACCAGGAAGCCGGGCTCGAACGCCCGAGCGAGCGCCGCCGCGCTCGTCGTCCGCGAGGCGAGTGCGGGCGCCGTGATCGCCGCGGCGCCCGCTGCGGCGACCCACACGGGCTGGACGCCGATCAGCGAACTGAGGGCGAAGCCTGCCAGTGTCAGGCCGAGCACGACGAGCGCGAAGCGCGGCAGCTGAGGTCGCGGCGCCTGGGCTTCGGGCTGGCGTGGGCGCCCGAGATCGATCGCGAAGAAGCGCCTGAAGACAACCCACTCGACCGCGACCGCGCCGGCTGTCGGGAGCACCATCAGCGCGGCGAAGCGCGCGAACGACACCCCGCCGGCATGGAAGGCGAGCAGGTTCGTGAGATTGGAGACCGGCAGCAGCAGCGAGGCCGAGTTGGCGAGATGGCCGCACGCGTAGACGTGTGGCCGCGGGCTCGTGCGCATCCGCGCCGCCGTCGCGAAGACGACCGGCGTGAGCAGGACGGCGGTCGCGTCCAGGCCGAGCAGCGCCGTGACCCCGGCGGCGACCACGAAGACGAAGGCCAGAAGCCGCTGCGCGCTGCCCCGCGAGCCGCGCGCGATCAGCGCGCCGACGGCGTCGAACAGTCCCTCGCGGCGAGCGCCCTCCGCGATCAGCAATAGCGCCGCCAGGAAGCCGACCGTCGGCGCCAGTTCGCGCAGCGCGTCGCCGGCGCGCGTAAGGCTGACCGCGCCGACCGCCACGAGGAGCAGCGCGCCGGCGGTCCCCGCCGCCGCCTCGGTCACATAGCGCGCCCGGAACACGGCCGCACCCAGCGTCGACGCCAGGACCACGAGCGCAAGCGCCAGCGCGAGGCCCTCAGGCACGCCGACCCCTCGCGGTCTGGCCGCGGACGCAACAGCGGCCGGCCGAGCGCACCGCCGCCGGCCGAGGCAGCGAGTGCGGTTGGCGCGCGCGACGGGGCAGCCGCCGCTCGCGGAGGACCGGCGAGGCGGGGGACGCGGCCGAGTGCTGCTCGCTGCCTATCGTGCGACTCCTAGGTGCGGTCGGCCCCCGACCGTCGCAGAGTAACGCCACACGCGTCCCGGCCGAGCCTCGTCGCGCGGCCGGCGACCCCGACTTCGCGAATCGGACCGATCCGGGCTTGGCCGCGCCGGCGCCGGCGGTGATCTCCGCATCGGCATCGCGCATGAAGTGTGGCCGCGCCGGCGCAAGCAGCCGATGACCCGTATGGCCGCCCCGAGGGCATGTACTAGGATGGTTGCGCGCACAATGATTCTGGTGTCGTTTGATTTGGAACAGGAGAGCGATGGCTGACAAGCTTGATTTGAACGGCGAGGTTGCAAGTGCCGTCGACAGTGCCACCTCGCGCGGCCGTTCGCTCGTGCTGGGCTATGTCGATGAGGATGGCAACGCGTCGGTTTCGTTTCGCGGCAGCACGCACGTTCATGGCAGCCAGCAATTGGCGATCTGGGCGCGGAAGGCTGACGAGGGGTTTGCCAACGCGATCGCCGCTCATCCGCAGGTGACGCTCGTGTACTACTCGCCCGAGGGTGGTCCGGGGCCGAGGTACCTCTCGCTTGCGGGTCGCGCGCACGTCGATCCCTCGGCCAACGACGAGGTCTATGGCGCGATCGTCCAGGGCGAGCGCGATCAGGATCCGGACCGCAACGGCGTTGCCGTGATCGTCGACGTCGACAGCGTCAACGGGTTCGGCGACAACGGCCCCTTCCGCATGGAGCGCGAGGCCACCTAGCCCGAGGCTGCAGCCCCCGGGGCCGCCGGAACCCGCCGGTGTGGCCCCGCAGCGCGTGCGGGCATGAGAAAGTGCGGGCATGGACGCCGACCCCGCCGCCGTTCGCATCGAGGAAGCCGACGCCGTATCCGACGAGCTCGTCGAGGCGATCGCGAGACTCGTCGGCCAGCTCTCGGCCTCCGCGCAGCCGCCGAGCGCCGCTGCGCTCGATCAGATCATCGCGTCGCCGGCGTCGCGGCTGCTTGTGGCGCGCGAGCTCGACGGAGGAGTCGTCGGCATGCTGACCATCGTGCTGTTCCCGATCCCGACGGGCATCCGAGCCTGGATCGAAGATGTGGTGGTTGACCAGGAGGCGCGCGGGCGGGGCGTCGGAGCGCTGCTCACCCAGGCGGCGCTCGACCTGGCCCTCGCGCACGGGGCGCGCACCGTCGATCTCACGTCGCGACCGGGCCGCGAGGCCGCAAATCGCCTGTACGCGAAGCTCGGCTTCGAGCAGCGGCAGACCAACGTCTATCGCTACGCCCACCGCTCGACGACGTGAGCTCCGACCGTTGGACCACCCGCGGCCCGACCGAACAGCACGGCCCGCCCGGCCTCACAGCACCGCCGGCAGGATGTGGGTTGCGCTCAGCCCGTAGCGATCGGCGATCCGCTGGGCGATGATCGAGCGGTGACACGCCTGGGGGTCACGTTCGACGCAGAGCAACACGGACCTCCCGCCGGCCGGCAGCGCGTCGATGATCCCGGCGAGGTCCACGCCGTCGAGTATCTCGCTGACGTAGCGCTTGCGATAGGCCGCGGCCAGCTCGGTGCGTGAGCGCTTGCCGGCGCCGAGCCGCGCGTCCTCCCGGTACTGCAGTCGGCGAAGCTCCGTGGTCGGTGCGAGTTCGCGAAGGTGGCGATAGGAGATCCGCTCCGCCGCAAGGGCGGCCTGGAGGCGCGCGGAGTTCGCCCAGGCATACTCGCTGCCGCGAACCCCGCGGCGCTGGCGCACGTCGAGCACCAACCGCGCGTCGGCCTCCCGCAGCGCACGGATGAACGTCTCCGCCGTGAACCCGTACACGCCGATCGTCGCCAGCCTCGGCACGCCCGGATCTTCTCACGCAACGAGTCGTGATTCGCGGGCATTCACCGCCAAGCGCGGCCTCAGCGAGCCTTGCCACGAGCTGCCGGGAGCACCGCAGCGGATCCCGATCGAACCCAGCACAGGACCGCTGCGGCGAGCGGGTCATCGGCGAGAATCCGATCGACGAGCTGCCACCCGGCGAAGGCTCCGCCCGATCGCAAGACGGCACTGCCGGGACGGAACCGGCCGAAGAACACCGGCCGGTCGCGAAACGGCTGCTCGGTCAGCGCCATGCCGTCGACGCCGACCTCGATGCACACCGACGAGCGCTCCGCTCCCGTCGAACTGCCGTCCCAGTCGCCGAGCGTGATCGTCACAAACGCGCGCCGGCACTCGCCGTGGCGCTCGCACCAATCCACGAAGTAGACCGCGCAGGGATCGTCGCTGGCGTAGACGTAGCCGTGCGCGACCGCCGCCGCGCCCGCGCACTCGGGGCACGCACGCGAGCGGACGCCCCCGGGCTCGACCTTGATCTCGGACATCCCGCGATTCTGCCACCGCGGCGACGCGAGCTTCGCGGTCCCCGTCGCTCAGCCGGACCGCCGGCGGCAAACCGTGATCGCGTCGCCGTACGCGCTGAGGTCGAACTCCCCCCGCTCGCCCCACGCGTCGAACTGGCGGGTGATGGCGAGGCCGCGAGGCTCCGCCAGCGCCGCGAACAGTTCCCGTGACATCGGCGCGCGCCAGCCGTGGCGGCTGAGCAGGCGGCCGCGGTTGCGTCCGTCGGAATGGTGAATCGCCGCAACGCCATCCACGCGCAGAACACGCGCGATCTCGTCCAGATACGCCACGAAGTCCGGCGGCGCAATGTGCACGAAGACGTCGAAGGACCACACCAGATCGATCGAGGCGTCCGCGATCCCGGGAAGCTCGCTCCCGCGTCCGTGCACGTAGGAGACGTTGTCGAAGCCGGTCAAGCGCTCGCGACAGCGACGCAGCGGCTCCTCGCTGACGTCGACGAGGACCAGCCGGCTCGCGCGCGGGGCGAGCACCTGCGACCAGCGTCCCGCGCCCGGTCCGATCTCGAGCACGGCAGCGCCGGCCGGAACCAGCGGCAGCAGCACGTCGTCGATCAGCGCCTGCTTCCACTCCGCCGACGCGGTCCACTCCTCGCCGCCGCCGCTCCAGTCGTAGCGATCCCACCATTCGCGATTGGATCCCGCCGAGTTGCCGCTCCACGAGCGGTGCGCGCGTCCGAGCCTGCCGTGCCGCTGCTCGGCAACGAGCCGGCGGTCCTCGATCGCCCACCCCGCCCGGCGCACCGCGTGCCGAAGCCAGCCGAGGGCGCGCCGCGGCGCCGGCCGCCGGTCGCCACCGCTCACCGCCGCCACGCGTCTTCCTGGCGCACGGCGCGACGGCTCAACCGGCCGGGCCGCCTGCCACGGGGGCGACGAGTTCGTGCACCACGGCCCGCGACCTTAACAGAGCTACTCGCGATCCCGCGCCCGTGGCGATGGCGCAGCAGCGGACCCCCGGGGCGCATCCCACGGGTTACGAGTTGTAGACCAACCTGTCTGGGCTTGAGCTATGGCGGCTACATTTAGTCGGTGCAACACGAGCAAGCCGGTCGGCGACTCTCGCGACGCCAGTTTCTCGTCGCGGGCGGCGTGAGCGCCGGTGCAGTAGCGCTCACCGCCTCGGGCGATCACGTTTCGCGCACTCTCGGCGCCCTGCTCGAGCCGGCCGTCGCTCCGCGAACGCCCGCCTATCACACGCGCCCCGACCTGCGGATCCCGGCGCTGAGCGTGACCACCCTCGACAAGGGCGTCGCTCCGGGTCTGGTTTTCCTCGCGCCGTACAACGCGCCCAACAACGCGCAGGCCGGTGCGGTGATCATCGACGACACCGGAGAGCCGGTCTGGGAGCAGCCGCTCGCCCGACTCGTCACCACCGACTTCCGGGTGCAGACCTACAAGGGTCGCCCGGCGCTGACCTGGTGGCAGGGGATCATCGAACTCGGGCACGGGGTCGGGAACTACGTGATCGCCGACTCCGAGTACACGCCCCTCGCGCGCGTCAACGCCGGCAACGGCCGTGCCGGCGACCTGCACGAGTTCCTGCTCACCGAGCGCGGCACCGCGCTGCTCACCAGCTACGCGATCACGCGCGAGGACCTACGGGCCGTCGGTGGATCGGCGAGCGGCACGATCCAGGACGCGCTGTTCCAGGAGATCGACGTCGCAACCGGCAAGGTGCTGCTCGAGTGGCACAGCCTGGATCACATCCCGATCAGCGAGTCCTACTGGCCGCTCACCGCCGACTGGGACTACGTGCACCTGAACTCGATCGCGGTCGACCGCGACCAGAACCTGCTGGTGTCGTCGCGCAACACCCACACGATCTACAAGCTCGACCGCAGCACCGGCGCGATCATCTGGCGCCTGGGCGGCAAGCGCAGCGACTTCAGCTTCGGCAGCGAAGCCGACTTCGCCTGGCAGCACGACGCCCGCCGACAGCCGGATGGAACGATCACGCTGTTCGACAACGGCGAACTGCTCTCGCGGGCGATCGCCCTCGACGTCGACGAAGTCCATCACCGCGTCGCGCTGCGCCGGGCCTACACTCACCCCGGCAAGCTCCACTCGAGCAGCCAGGGCAACGTCCAGGTGCTGCCGGACGGCAACGTGCTCGTCGGCTGGGGCGCGCAGCCGTACGTCTCCGAGTTCGCGCCCTCGGGGGAGCTTGTGTTCGACGCGATGCTGGCTCCCAACTATGTGTCCTACCGCGCCTACCGCGTTCCGTGGACCGGCCTGGCGACCGGCACGCCAACCGTCGTCGCCGAGCGCTCCCGCAGCCACACCGAGGCCTTCGTCAGCTGGAACGGCGACACCCGCGTGGTTCGCTGGGTCGCGCTCAGCGGTGCCGATGCATCGACACTGTCGCCGATCGGGAGCGTCGCGCGCACCGGTTTCGAGACCGGCATGCGGCTCTCGCGCAACATCGTCAGGCTGGCCGTCCGCGGCGTCGACGCATCCGGCGCGACGATCGGCACCTCCAAGCTCGTCGCGGTCTAGGCGCTCGACGACATGAAGATCGACGGCGCACCGTTCATCGTCACCGGCGCCGCGTCCGGGCTCGGCGCGGCCACGGCAATGATGCTTGCCGGAGCCGGCGCATCGGTGCTGCTCGCGGATCGTGACCGCGAACGCGGCGAGGCCCTCGCCGCGACGCTCGGCGATCGCGCCGCCTTCTGCGAGACCGACGTGACCTCGGAGATCGCTGCGGCCCGCGCGGTCGAACTCGCCAAGGAGCGCTTCGGCGGCCTGCGCGGTCTCGTCAACTGCGCTGGTGTGGCCGTGTCCACGCGCGTGCTCGGACGCGACGGCGTGCATGATCTTGAGTCGTTCATGCACGTCCTGCGGGTGAACCTCGCGGGGACCTTCAACATGGTCCGCCTCGCGGCCGCTGCGATGGCCGAGGGCACGCCCGACGCGGGCGGCGAACGCGGCGTGGTGGTCTGCACGGCATCGGTGGCCGCCTTCGACGGGCAGATCGGCCAGGCCGCCTACTCGGCGTCGAAGGGCGGCGTGGCTGCGATGACGCTTCCGCTCGCGCGCGAACTGGCGCGCCACGGCATCCGCGTCGTCTCGATCGCGCCCGGGATCTTCGACACGCCGATGCTCGCGGGGCTGCCGCAGCCGGCGCGCGAGTCGCTGAGCGCAGCCGTGCCGTTCCCGCCACGGCTCGGACGTCCCGAGGAGTACGCCGCGCTGGTTCGCCATATCGCCGAGAACGCGATGATCAACGGCGAGACGATCCGCCTCGACGGCGCGCTGCGGATGGCCCCGCGCTAGACGGGCAGGGGCAGGCGGATCACGCCGCGCGCGTGGCCGCCACGATCAGCGCGACGCAGTCCTCGACGCCGAACCTGGTTGCGTTGATCACCAGGTCGTACAGCGCCGGGTCGGCCACATCGCGGCCGTAGAACCGCTGCACCCAGGCGGCGCGCGCGCCGTCGTTCTCGCGTTCCTGCTTGCGCGCCTGCTCGTGGGTCAGACCGTAGCGCCGCACCGCCTGCTCGATGCGCGCCTCCAGCGGCCCCGACAGTCTCACCCGCACGACCCGCGGGTCGTCGGCGAGCACGAGCATTCCGGCACGGCCGAGGATCACTCCGGAACCCGACGCCGCGTGGCGGCGGATGATCTGCTCGGTAGCCGCCCGAAACGCAGCCTCGTCGGGGACCTCGGCGACCGGCAGCATCGCGCCGCCGTAGACCCCGCCCATCATCACGAAGGTCCCGAGCAGTCGCTCGAAGAACCCCGAGAGCGCCTCGTCACGCGTCTCGGCCTCCGCCAGCGGCACCGCCAGCTGCTCGGCCACCTCCGCCGGGATCGCGCGGTCAAGGAACGGCACGTGCAGCTCCGCCGCCACGGCGTGACCCACCTCGCTGCCGAGCGCCCCGTAGGCGGAGGAGATCGTGACAAGTGCCAAAGCTGCCTCGCGAAACGACAGGGGGCAGATGCCCCCGGCCCGCAGCTTAGGGCCTATCCCGGGAGGGCGTCGCCCGCCCGGATGCGGCCGTGGACGCTTCGCGAACCGAGCAGTCCCTGTGGCAGCTTCGGTGTCAGCAGAACCCGGTGCGGCGAGGAGAAGCGCGCCGGCTGGCGAAGACCTGCGACGATGCGTAGAGCAGCGCCGACGAGCCGGCGCTGCTCTACGGGGCATCGCTCTCGCTCCCGTCTCGGCGGACGATAACCGTTGCCAGCCGGGATTGCGAACGGGAACCGTCACACCCTGCCGATGAAGATCCTCCCCACCTCCACCGCGCTCGGACTCGGCATCGCGCTTGCGACGCTGATCTCCGCCTGCGGCTCGAGCAGCCCGACTACGGTCACGGCCACGCGGTCGTCTTCGGCGAGCGCGACGAGCCGGACGACGGCGAGCACCAGCGCCGTGGCATCGGCGACCACCTCCCGCTCATCCAGCACGAGCACGAGCGCGAAGCCGCCGGCCACCAGCACGACGGCCACCAGCACGGTGACCCCGACGACGAGCACAACGCCGACCAGCACGACCACGACGAGCACCACGACGACCCGCACCGAGACGGCGCCCGCGTTCGTCGGGACCAACCCGACCAGCCCCGTCGCGATCAGCCACGATCTCGCGGCGGCACTTGCGGTCCTCGCGAGGTCGGGCTACGTGCCGCTGAGCCCCTCGACCTACCACGCGGACGACACGCTGCGCGTGCTGATCGGCACCCGGACGGGCGCGAGCGCGCCGACCGAGCGTGCGTTCTTCTTCGACCAGACGATCTATCTCGGCACCGACGCGCGCCTGCCGAGCGCGCAGATCAGCCTGCTCAGTCACAGCGACACCGAGGTCACGCTCGGCTACGCGATCTATCGCGCCGGAGCGTCGACGCCGAGTACGGTTCGGCGGGTGCACTTCGCACTCGACATGGGGCAGCTCAGCGCGCTCGACCCGCTGCCCAGCGCCGCCGCACGGCGCTGAGGCCCGGCTATGGGCCGGTTGCGCCGCCCGTGGCCGTCGAGCCGGTCGCCCCGGTCGTCGCGGTCGAGCCGGTCGGCCCCGTCGCGCCCGTGGCGGCGGTCGAACCCGTGGCCCCGGTGGCTCCCGTCGAGCCGCTGGCGCCGGTGACGCCGGTCGGACCCGTGTTCCCGGTCCCGCCGCTCGGCGGTGCGGACGAGCTCCACTGCACCGGGATCGGCGTGAGCGCGAGCAGCGCCGGCCACGTCGAAGCGTCGGCGACGCCGGTCGGTGGCAGGCCGCG
>Ga0209415_10015119_pt1 | contig 12553 bp, 14 predicted proteins | sample PeaSoiSIISIP2007_FD_187696 | JGI IMG/M metagenome (GOLD analysis project Ga0209415, IMG submission 187696) | Peat soil microbial communities from Weissenstadt, Germany - SII-SIP-2007 (SPAdes) (version 2) | ecosystem: Environmental > Terrestrial > Soil > Wetlands > Peat | place: Germany...
GGAATGATGTACCAGATGTCTAAGGGGATTATGTAAGCGGCGACGAAGTCGATCTGGTTGGGTCCGTAGGGTCCGCTCCGGGTGAACACGCAGCAGGCGTAGGTACCGCGGCGCAGGAATTTGGTCGATTTGACCTGGACGCGGACGAAGCGTCCCTCATACTCGATGGCGAAGTCGTAATGGGACATTTCGCCCCAAGGTTTGGTGATGCATAGTCCGTGCTCGGCGGCGCGGGCCATGAAGCGCAGTTCTGCCCACTCGCCCCGCTGTTTGGGGTGCTTGATGTCGATTCCTCGGTTTTTCATGAAGGTGATTTCCTGGGAAATGCTGGTTGTGATGGGAAGCGGCCAATAAAAAACGCGACCCGGAGGGGTCGCGTTCTAGTTAATCAGTATGTTCTCATTATATCACATGGAAATAGTAACTATGACATGATTTCCAAATTTATATTTCCAATGGCTGCATGAGGATAGGCTGAATCGGGTCGTTTTTGCCTCTTGACAAGAATTTGGGGCGTCAGGTTCTGTCACTGATGGTGACACCATTCGCTGGCCTGCAGAGTGCAAGAGTGTGCGTACAGGATTGACTGTAGTCGAAATTACGGGGTTTTACCGATGGGCTTGTCTCGCGTCTCTTGATACATTGCATTTGCACGTTTCAAAGAGATTTGCTTCCGGACCCGCTGACTCCATCGGCGGGCTTTTTTTTCGCTTCCAGCCAGCAGCCGGCAGTCGCCTACTGGGCAAACATGATCGTGGTATGGCCTTTGTAGGTTGTGCGCTGGAATTCCTGGTATCCACATTTTTCCGCAACCCGAATCGATGCGAGATTCTCGGGATGGATTATGCAACATGTCCGCGCGGCGCCGAAGTGCGCTTTGCCCCAAGCGACAGCGGCCCGAACTGCCTCCGTGGCATAGCCTTTGCCGTGAGCTCTGGAGGCGAGCACCCAGCCCAGTTCTGGCATGCCCTTGAGGGACGGCATGATGTCGCGCTTGAAATCGGCGAACCCTAACTCGCCGACGAAGGTGGCAGTGTCCTTTTCTTCGATCGCCCAGTAGCCGAAACCCAGCACCGACCAGTGTCCGACGTATCGCAGAAACCTTGCCCAGGTCTCTTCTTCTGTGAATGGTCTGCCGCCGATGTGGCGAGTGACGATGGGATCGGCCCACATCGCGGCACAATCGGGGAAGTCGTCAAGCCGGTGGCCGCGCAGGATCAGGCGCGTGGTTTCGATGACTGGGACTTCCGTCACGGGATGAAACGAGCTGGACATAGGCATCCTTCGGATTTCAGGGATTGTAACTTCGTCATTGTCGGGACCCAGCGGGTGGCTGGCCGTTCAGGGCGTCGAGCGCTTTTTGGGCTTCTGTGAGTTTTGGGTTGAGCTTGAGCGCCTGGCGGTAGGCGTTCTGGGCTTCCGGGACGCGGCCTGCCTGCTGCAAGACCTGACCCAGGCGCAGGTAGTGTTCCGCGGAAGGGGCTTCGGCGGCATTGCGGATGGCGTCGGAGAACTCGACTTTGGCCAGGCCCTCTGTCGCCGTCGTTAGTTCGGGATTGATCTGTAAAGCCTGTTGGTAGCTGGTGCGTGACTTGGCGTAGTTTCCGACCCGGGCATACAACCGACCGAGAGTTTCGAATGCCTCTGCGCGTATGCCCGGATCGGACACTCGAGGGATTGCTGTCTCGTACTCCGTTATGGCTTCGCGGGTGTGGCCGCTCAACGCGAGAACCCCGGCGAGATTCAGGTGGCCCGAGGGATCGGAGGGACGAATGCGGACGGAATTCCGCATGTGTGGCACCGCTTCCGGAGAGCGATCCGACGCCATAAGGGCGGCGCCCAGATTTTCCTCGCCGACGAAATTATCTTGAGTAACGTCCACGGTATGCGCCCAGAGATCGACGGCGCTGCGCCAGTATCTGATCTGGTCGCTGGTAAAGACTGCAAGAATCGCCAGGACGATTGCGGAGACTCTTGCGCGCGACCGGAATGTGAGTTGCCGGCTGTCGGCCAAATCAGCAGCGCCCCACACGGTCATGACGAAGATTCCGATCAGCGGGAGGTAGGCGTAGCGATCGGCCATCGACTGCTCACCTACTTGCACAAGTCCGATCACGGGAACCAGGGTGCCAAGGAACCAGAGCCAGCCGATGATCAGGTAGGGCCGCGATTTTCGTTGCAGCCACACTACAACGCTTACGGAAACGACGAACAGTGCAGCCAGTACCACTTGCCAAACCCCGAACGTCGAACCCGGTAGGGGATAAAACACCGCCAGTCGCACCGGGCAGAATCCTTTCCAGACGTACATCGCGTAGGCACGAACGGCGTTTTCCAGGCGCACGCCGAGCGGCAGGACCAAATGCAAGGCACCGCCCGAACGCTGCGCGAAGATGGTGACCGCGGCGGAGGCGGCAGATAGGGCAAAAAGCGGCAACTTTTCAAGGACGAGGCGCGAGAGGCAAATCTGACGCACTGGGAATACGAACTCGGGGCCAGACGATTCTTCTTTATTCTTATTCTTATCGCGCCTTAGTTTTTGTGGTGACGCCGGGTTCCATCCCTCGATTCGTTTTAGGGGCCAGAAATCGAGTAGGAGAAGCACACAAGGCAAGGTAATGACCATGGGCTTCGAAGCGAGCGCGAGCACAAACAGCGCGACCACTGCGGCGTACCGCTTGACACTGGGTTTCAGTACGTACCAGCCATAGGCGGCGAGCGTCAGCAGGAAAAACAGCGTACTGAGAACGTTCTTGCGTTCGGCGACCCACGCCACCGATTCCACATTAAAAGGGTGAGTGGCGAAGAGCGCTGCCACCAGAAAACTGCGCCCTGCAGCACCGGTCGCACCCATTAGCAGCAGGAAAAGCAGTACAGCGTTCAGCGCATGCAGCAGCACATTGGTAACGTGGTGTCCGGTGGGGTTCATGCCGTACAGCTCCGCATCCAGGGCGTGCGAAAGCCAGGTCAGGGGGTGCCAGTTGGCGCACTCGTGCGATGTCAATGCCCAGGAGGCCGTCTTCCAAACCACGCCCGCCTGCACGTGGGCGTTGTTGATGACGTAGCAGTCATCGTCATAGTTAAAAATGAAAGGATGCCCCATGGCGGGACTGTAGAGGACCAACGTTCCGATCGCGAGCAGGAGGCAAATTGCAAGGTTTCGCTTCCATGTAGAGGTTAGCAGTGTGCTTTCGACTCTCTGCCAAAGACCGCCCTCTCCAGGCTTGGCCAAGTGTCGCGCTGTGGTCTCTTTTGCAGGCATCTGGAAGTCAGAAACAACTGTTTCCCGCTTTCAAGTAGAGGGCATTGTACATTGGGCGGCATTCTTCGGGCCGGGGCGCCGTAGCAATCCTGAAAGACTGGTTGAGTTCCGGTTCGGTAAATCGGTTCCCGGCCCAGTCTGGTTTCCGATGGTTGTGCCGCTGATCGGTAGTAATCTGAGAACAGACTGCGATGTGTACCGGTTTCCGAAAGACAATGAGTGGGTTCGTGTCGGTTGTCCTGTTCACTTCCCTGGCGGGAGGAATTCCTTTCGGCCATGAGAAGAGTTCGGCAACGCACGCTTCACGATGGGAAGAAGGTCAATCGGGTTGCACTTTCAGCCGGGATGACGACGGAAAATATCGTTACGGTTTCTGGACTGGCGATGTTGGAATTGTGGTTGCCGTGGATTCCCAGGAACTCGAGAAGGCGCGCCGCCGGGCGCAGCCATTATTCGCTCTCCAGCTGACCATCCATTATCGCGGCGAGGATTCGCTCGATGTGGCACCGGACAAGATCGCCCTGGAATTCGTGAGGCACTACCACGATGTTCAAAGCGCGCTCGATCCTGACAATCTCGCAAGCAAGGAGCAGCGCGACGCCGATGCCCTGAGCGAGGAAACCGAGCGTGAAATCCGCAAGCATCCAGAAAAGAAGGATGAGAAGGAAGCGGTGATAACAGCGCGGCAAAAGGATGCGGCGGAGATGATCGACTTCCTCAAGACGCGCAGCCTGCGGGACGTGAAGCTGGATCCCGGCCACCCCGAGGCCAGCGGGTGGGTACTGTTCAGCACCAGGAGCAAATGGATCGACGGCTTGCAGAAGTTAGAAGAATTCGTACTGCGGGTTCCCCTGGGGAACAGCGTCGTCGAGTTCCCATTCTCGCTGCCGTCGGCGGAGGGTGACTTGATTCTGCGGCGCCGGCCGGAGAATCAGCCAAGACCGTGAACTCAGCATGCTGCCTCTAAGTGTGGGCCTGATCCACTCGCGCCGCCGACTTCCATCTGCTCCATCCAACGATTCCGAGATCGGGCTGCGGCGCATCCGGCAGCATTGAAAGGAATTCCAATAAATTGCCGTCGGGGTCGTGAAAAAACAGAGACGCAGCGGGCATCCACGCAAAGACAAATGGCTCGTTCGTAGGTTGTTGCCAGAAATCGAGTGGAGTTATTTTGGCTGCCCGCAGATGCTCGGGAGCCTGCAATAATCTATCGAGATCAACGCTGAAGGCGAGGTGCAGGCTCATTCGTTGCGGCCCTGCGCCCGCCTCCCACAACCCGAGCATCGAAGCGCCCCGATGCCCGATCCAATAAAAGGCGACCTTTTTTTGTGTGAACACCTGAGCGAGTTCCAGCCCTAACGTATCACCGAAGAACGACATAGAACGCTGCAGGTCGGCGACCGAAAGGTGGGTTTCGAACAGATCGCGAATAGGAATCATCGCCTACTCCACAACTCACACCGCCCAAGCCTGAATCCGAGTCTGCGGATCACACGTTTCTTGTTCAAGGCGTCGCGGCTAGCCGCAAAACTTGCACAGTGATGTTATCGGGACCGCCGCGATCTTTGGTCATTTTGATCAGAGCCTGGCAGGCTTCGTTAGGTTGATTATTAGCCACGACGCTCTGTATCTCGCTCTCAGTCAGCAAACTCCACAACCCGTCTGTACAAAGAACCAGTACATCGTCCTTCTGCAGTGCGATAGGCCGCTGCGGCGTTTCGGGCAAGAGGTCTGTGCCGGCGCCGAGAGCGGCAGTGAGAATGTGTCTCTGGGGATGAATTTCGGCTTCGGCCGCGCTGATTACCCCGTTTTCGACCAAGCGGCCCACGTAGGAATGGTCGTGAGTCAGGCGGGAAATGTTCGATCCGCGAATCAAGTACAAGCGGCTGTCGCCGACGTGGGCGTAGTAGAGTTGGTTCCCGAGAAGAGCGACGGCAGTGGCGGTGGTTCCCATGCCGTGTAATTCCGGGTGCCCGGCAGCGTAGTCCAGAATTCGCTCGTGGGCGATTTGAAATCCGATGAGCAGCAGCGATTGGGGATCGCCGTCGCCACTGTCGGCGAAAATCTCCCGGATGGTTTCGACCGCGATGCGACTGGCTTCCTGGCCTCCCTCATGGCCACCCATTCCATCTGCCACCATGGCCAGCCTGCCCTTGCGTGCGAATTCGTCATCAGCAGTGGGTTCCCAGTACGCATACTGGTCTTCGTTATTTTCGCGCTGGCAGCCAATGTCGCTCATGCCCGCCAGTTCAACTCCGGGCCGTATTCGCATCACACCTCGTGCGCTGCCGTCGAGCGCCTTGAGAATCGTTTTCCCGTCGCCTTCACCCAAAGCGAATCCGATCTAGGGCGGACCGGCCACTACTCGAACTGAAGCAGCGTTGAAGCGTGGGGCCGCGACTGCAGAGGGCATTTATGCCGATCTCTGATGAACTTGGGATTATATCGAACCTTGGAGCCTTTGTTTGTCAGAGCGGTGCCTTGTTACGCGATCCGAACAAAGGCCAGGGCAGCGCGGACACGAGGCTCGTTCCTGCGGGACGACGCGTCGCCCGTCGCCACACGGTCCTCCGCGGACCGGATGACATTTGTCACCACCAGTTGATGATGATCTCCACTGGTGCGGTACGGTCGATTCCCCGATGATGATTTCACTGGCTGGGCCGATCAAGGTCTGGCTGGAGCGAGGCAATCGAATGATCGCGACGTTACAGGAAACTCACGAGCGGCGGAAGAAAGAATCTGGTGATGGCGGCGCGGTGATTGCGAGCCTGCACCAGGCCAGCAAGAACTTTGGCGACGTGCAAGCTTTGCGTCAGGTGGACTTTGCGGTGAGGGCGGGCGAATTGGTTGCGCTGCTTGGACCGAATGGCGCGGGCAAGACCACCGCTGTAAAGTTGTTTCTCGGGCTGGCCAAACCAGCGTCGGGGACGGTGCGTGTGTTTGGCGGAAACCCGATCGATGCGGAGGTTCGCACCCGCATCGGGGCCATGCTGCAGGTGGCTAAGGTTCCAGAAACGCTAAAGGTACGGGAACACATCGATCTGTTTTCGTCCTACTATCCGAAACCGCTGCCGCTGGCCGAGACTCTGGCCATGGCGAGTCTGCAGGAAATCAAGGACCGCGAATTCGGCGAACTTTCCGGCGGGCAGCGGCAACGCGTTTTGTTTGCGCTGGCTCTGTGCGGCGATCCGGACATTTTGTTTCTCGACGAACCTACCGTCGGCCTGGACGTGGAATCGCGGCGATTGCTCTGGGAAGAAATTCGCAAGCTGATTGCACGCGGCAAGACTGTACTGCTGACGACTCACTATCTGGAAGAGGCGGATGCGCTCGCAGACCGTGTAGTGGTAATCAATCGCGGCGAGATTATTGCGGAGGGAACGCCGGCCGAGATCAAGGCCAGCACAACCGGACGCCGGATTCGCTGCGTGAGTTCGCTGTCTATCGAAATTGTGCGCGCTCTGCCTGGAGTGCTTGAAGTCCGCAGAGATCGCGACGCGCTGGAAATTCGCACGGCTCAGGCTGAGCCCATTATTCGCGAGTTGCTGATGCGCGATCCGGGGCTCTCGGGCCTCGACGTCACGAGCGCCGGGCTGGAGGAGGCGTTTCTGGCGCTGACCGGCTCAAGCAATAATGCCGTTGCATGAGTTCGTGATTTACGGGAAATCTGAATCCATCGAGAGGAAACGAAAATGGCTACCGCTTCGACAGCACTCGCACACGGCATTTCAGTACGCCCATTCAGCAAAACCCTTTTGATTTATTTCAAGGAAGCGAAATATGAATTTCTGACCCGTCTGCGTCTTCGCGCCTACTCGATTTCTACAATTTCGTTCCCTGTGATGTTCTACGTATTGTTCGGGCTGGTCCTGAATCCTAAGGGTGCGCCCGTCGGAGGCACTACGATCGCGACATATCTGATAGCGAGCTACGGCGCGTTCGGCGTGATGGGAGCGTCGTTATTTGGCACGGCTTCGGGATTGGCTGCGGAGCGCGGATTGGGATGGCTGCAGGTGAAACGCGCCAGCCCCATGCCTCCTTTTGCCTACTTCACGGCAAAGGTCGCACTGGGCATGACGTTTAGCGCGATCGTGGTGTCGCTCCTGCTGCTGCTGGGAGTGACGTTCGGTGGAGTGCACTTGCCCATACGCGATGCCGCGGAGCTGCTCGCAATTCTGGTTGCAGGTTCACTTCCCTTCTGTGCTATGGGATTGGCCATCGGTTACTTCGTGGGTCCAAACTCGGCGGTCGCGGCCATCAACCTGATCTATTTGCCGCTTTCTGCTTGTTCCGGGCTCTGGATCCCGATCATGTTTTTGCCGAAGTTGTTGCAGCAGATTGCCCATTTTCTGCCGCCGTATCACTTGGCACAACTCGCGTTGAGTGTGGTCGGAGCAGGGCAGCACGAATCGAATTGGGTTCACTGGGAAGCGCTCATCGGATTCTCGCTCCTCTGTCTGGGCGTGGCCCGCGTCGGATTTCAGCGCGACGAGGGCAAGACCTACGGATAAGGCTGAAATCATCGAGCTTTCATAAGGAAGAGGAACATGAACGTCAATGACTGCGTGGGCTGGACTTTGGTTGTCGGAGCAATTTTACTTCTGGTTACTCTGGGCAAGTCCGATTTGCTATTGATCCTGCTTCCACTGTCGCTTCTGGTGGCTTACGGAATCGGATGCTCTGCGCGCGACAAAAGCAGGCTGACGAGCGACATCAAAAAGGGGTAGCCTAGAGCTGCACAAATGAAAGTGGCCACAAAATCGGAACACGGCTGGCCTTTTTACATGCCTCTCGCCTACTTCGTGTTCTTTTTCCTGCAACCAATTTTGGACCACGCAGGCTGGAAGGAATGGCTGCTCACAGGCCTGGGCACGATAAGTTTCCTGGTGCTGTACCTCGGTGTGTTGTGGCTGGAACGAAGAAGACACTGGCAACTGTTCGGCCTGGGCTTGATGGTTCTGGTCGGAACTCTGTACGCACCGTCCAATTTCGGATCCACTTGCTTCTTCATCTTTGCCGCGGCCTTGCTCCCTTACGTTGTGGAGACGGAGCTTGGCGTAATCAAACTGCTGGCTGTGATTCTTGCAGTGGTCGGCCTTGACTGGTGGGCGATGCACTTGTCCGGTTGGTTCCTCTTCTATGGAGGCGGACTCTCTGTCGTCGTTGGCGGTACGAACATTTACTTTGCTCAACGGACGCGGATGTATCACAAACTGAAAGCAGCCCACGCGCAGATTGAGCACCTGGCCCAGGTGGCGGAACGGGAACGGATTGCGCGCGATCTGCACGATGTTCTTGGGCACACGCTTTCCGTAATCATTTTGAAGTCGGAACTTGCAGGCAAGTTGGTTGACCACGATCCGGAACGCGCGAAGGCGGAGATGGCCGATGTGGAACAGACTTCCCGGGCGGCGTTGTCGGATGTTCGAAGCACGATCCGCGGGTATCGCGCTCACAGTCTTGAAGCGGAACTCAAACAAGCGAAGGCGACGCTCGAAACCGCGGGTGTAAATGTGAAGTCCGAGTCCGCGGAGGTTCGCCTGACGCCGGCCCAGGAGAGCGTGGTTGCGCTGGTGGTGCGGGAGGCCGTGACCAACGTTGTGCGCCATGCCCACGCCCGCAATTGTCATTTGCGCCTCATGCCGGTAAACGGGAATTGCCGCATCGAAATCCAGGATGACGGCCGGGGCGGCGGTCATATTGAAGGCAACGGCCTGCGCGGCATGCGGGAACGGATTGAAGCGCTGGGCGGTACGCTCGAGCGCGAGAACAGCGTGGGAACCCGGCTTAACATTGAATTCCCGCTGACGCAAACGAAAAACTAATGAGCTTGCCCCCAAAAAACGGACGCAAGGCGATTCGCGTTGTGATCGCAGAAGATCAGGGCATGGTGTTAGGCGCGCTCGCTGCTCTGCTCGAGATCGAAGGTGACATCAGCGTCGTGGCCCGCTCCCGCAACGGCAAGGAAGCATTGCAGGCGGTGCTTGACCACAAGCCCGACGTGTTTATCACCGACATTGAAATGCCGGAGATGACTGGGCTCGACGTCGCTGGTGAATTGAAACGCCGGCGAACCGGAACCCGGGTGATCATTCTGACCACGTTCGCGCGCGCGGGTTATCTGCGGCGCGCCCTCGAAGCGGGAGCTTCCGGGTATTTGCTGAAGGACATGCGCTCCGAAGAGCTGGCTGAGGCCGTGCGCCGGGTGCAGCAGGGCTTGCGGGTGATCGATCCAGAGTTGGCTACCGAAGCCTGGGCAGAGCCGGATCCGCTGACCGACCGCGAACGCCAAGTGCTTCGTCTTGCGGGAGACGGTGTGACCAGCGGTGACATTGCAGCCGAACTCAGCCTCTCCGAAGGCACGGTTCGCAATTATCTCTCGGAGGCCATCAGCAAGATCGGCGCGAACAACCGCGTGGAAGCAGCACGAATTGCGCGGACCAAAGGCTGGCTGTGAACCGGCAGAGTCAGGGAATCGGCGGAATGAGCAGTCTTCCCGTGCTCTTCTACTGATCGACTCAAGCTGGGCGTCCTCACCTTTGCTGAACGGGCCAGGGACCCGTTTATCCATTGATCACAACATCCCGCCGGTCTGCACGGTCAGGAGGCTCAACGCAGTCTCCAATTTCGTGATCGCTTCGGCGAGTTCAGGGTGCTCTCCGATTCGTCTTCGCAACGCGTTCAGCAGTTCATGAGCACCAGAAACGTGCTCAACAACGGCCGGGGGTTGCGGGTTTTGCGTTGGCTGGGGTCCGCTTTGTGATTGCATAGTGGGAAGCTTGCCTCTTGAGCCGGATTCAACCAAAGCTGCCACGGCTTCATGGTTTGCTCCTACTGTGATCCATGGCGCCAAGCTTGGTTGACCAGCTTTCTCCATCGTACATCCAGGTAGTGTCAGGATAGACCCAATTTTTCTCCAGTCCACCCTGGCGGCTCTCTCCTCCGAAAAAGACTGTGACTTTCCGGACCGGATCATACGCCATCGCAAAGAAGCCGTTGGGAGCGGGCGTCGGCGAAGTGGAAGGATGAAGTTGCCGCCACTCGCGTTTAAGCACCCAAGTCTCCATCCGCGTCGTCAGCAAGACTACCTGTTGATGCAGGCCGTCGAACGCCATTCCGCCCCAGGTGGCCTTTGGCGGTTGTTGACCTTCAACTTGCGTCCAATCGCTACCATCCCAAAGCCAAGTCTGCGTGCCGGTGCCCCCATCCGCACTCCATTCATGTCCATCCCAACTCAACAAGTTATTTCCTGTGCGGTCTTCTCCGACGAGAACGGTCTTGTGCTGGGCTTCGTCGTACTGGAGCAAAGCGCCGTCGTCGCAACGAACCGGCTGGTGAGCACTCTTGATCTGTTGCCAACTCTTACCATCGTATTCCCATGTTTCGGTTGTTCCTTTGGTGCGCGCAGCGTAGAGCACGATCCGGTTGCGCGCGGTGTCGTAAGCGATTTTGATGTCTCCCTGGGCAGAAGCTCCAATCGGAATATCGGCCCTTTGGGACCACTTGGAACCGTCGTACTCCCACATTTGATAGCTCCCTCGATTTGGCGTCTCCCGCCCGCAAACCACCAGCAGGTTTCGCATGGAATCGAAAACCATCGAATGATGGGCAAACGCGGGGGCGCCGGACGTTTCCCATGGCGACCAGCCTCGGCCATTCCACTCCCAGACCTCGGATATTGGAATCCATCTTGGAGAGTACCAGCCGCCGTGCATTGCCACTGCATGCCGGAAAGGCACGTAGGCCATGGCGTAATCAATTCGGGGCCTGGGAGCCATGCTGGGAAGATCCGCGCCGATGAGAGGAACACCGAAGCTCAGGGCAGTGATGAGGGCGATCTTGCGCCACAGGTTTGGACCCATGCGCTTTTGACGCAGATCGCCGCATTTGTGTAGCAGGGGCTGGTCAGGTCTCGCTGGTCATGATGAACAGCGGCTTCATTTCGAAGCTGCTGAAGTGCGGACGGAGCCGCTCGGTGTTGTAGTGCTCCTTTACGTTGACGACTTTCTTTGACGCGATGACGGCATCGACCGGCATGTTATCGTACCGGCCGTTCTTCAACACTACGAGCCGGCCGTGTATTTTGTGCAGCAGCAGGTCAAGAGCGAGATTTCCATAAGCCATGGGCACAATCGAATCGATGGCGTCGGGATCGCCGCAGCGAACCAGGTATCCCAGTTTCTGATTGATCACTTCGATCACTTTGCCGTTGTTGTACCTGGGTGAAAGCTCCTTCAACTTCTCCGAAACCAGATCGCCAATGCCTCCCAGCTTCTTGTGGCCGAAGGCGTCGGTGGTGTGGTCCTCGAAAATCATCTCCCCGCCTTCGAACATGGCGCCTTCGGAAACCAGAACCACGGAATAGCGGCTTGGATTCTTGCGGCGGTCGGCCACCAGCAATTCTGTCAACTGCTCAATGCCGAAGCGATACTCAGGAATCACGCAGCGGTTGGCCGCTCCGGCCATGGTCGGAAGCATGGCGGTGAAGCCGGCGTAGCGGCCGAACACTTCGAGAACCAGAAAGCGTTCATGCGAGCCCGCGGACGTCCGCAGGTCGTTGGTCATCTGGATGGTGCGCGTTACCGCAGTGCTGAAACCCACGCAGTAATCGGTCCCCGGAACATCGTTGTCCATGGTCTTGGGAATCGCAACTACCTTGACGCCCTCTTGATAGAGGCGCACGCCGTAGCTCAGCGTGTCATCGCCACCGATGGGTATGAGGAAATCGATTCCGAGCCAGTCCAGGTTCTTTAGGACTTCCGGGGTTAGATCATTGGTGTCAGCGGTGTAGGCATCCTGCAGGTGAGGGGGAACGCCGGATTTTTTCACCTTGGCGGGATTGGTTCGGGAACTGTGCAGGAACGTCCCGCCCGTTCGGCCGGCGCGGTTGACAATCTCTTCCGTCAAGGTTTGGAAGTTGTCGCTGTTGTCATAATCCTTTTCGCGAACAATGTCGACCAGGCCTCCCCATCCCCGCCGCAAACCAATAACCTGGCAACCCTCACGGATCGCTCGGATGGTGACGGCGCGGATGGCGGGGTTTAAACCGGGTACATCTCCGCCTCCAGTGAGGATTCCGATCACGCCTTTCTTTGTGTTGACATTCGCCATCTTGCGTCGTCCTTAGGCCAACGAAAAGAGTGCAGGCGCAGGGCAGAGTTCTTGGCTGACAAAGCCCGATGGAGCAAGTCCAACGGCCCGAGAGGCTATATGGTGAGCGCGGATGGACTCGAACCATCGACCCATGCCTTAAAAGGGCATTGCTCTGCCAACTGAGCTACGCGCCCA
>Ga0209415_10015120_pt1 | contig 12553 bp, 12 predicted proteins | sample PeaSoiSIISIP2007_FD_187696 | JGI IMG/M metagenome (GOLD analysis project Ga0209415, IMG submission 187696) | Peat soil microbial communities from Weissenstadt, Germany - SII-SIP-2007 (SPAdes) (version 2) | ecosystem: Environmental > Terrestrial > Soil > Wetlands > Peat | place: Germany...
CCTCCACACCGGAGAGGGTGCAACAATTCCTACCCCCAAGACTATGACACGAATTCGGTGCAGATAGCAGTTATTCATAGTTGTTTCGCGAGGTGCAGAGATGGTATCGAAGCCAGTGAGTTGCCGCAAGGGTAAAGTCAACCAAGCCGCTTCCCAGATTGCGATCGGAAGAGGAGTAAAATCGATGCCTGTGGAATGTGGATTCGGCCAGCCGTAGTGGGGTCGGACTCCGGAATTGGAGATGTCATGGCAGAGCTTGGTAATTCGGGCGGCGATGCGCAACCGCGTCCGAATCCCCGCCCGAATCCCAACGAGAAACTGGTGAAGGTCTTTGATTCGGAGGACGAATCGGAGGCGCTGGTGGTGAAGGGACTGCTCGATTCGGCGGATATTGACAGTGATCTCGCGTCGGCGTCACTGCTGCAAGACGCGTTTCCGGGGATGGGTGGGATGCTTATCCTGGTGCGCGAAGAGGATGCAGAAGAGGCGCGGCGGCTGATCGCGGAGCAGCGGCGCTCGCCTATAGACGATGACGTAACCGCAGAGATTCCGATTATTGAAGAGCCGCCACCGAAGGGGTGACGGAGTGGCCATCGAGATAAAAAGTGACCGCACCGTCCAGGTCGGTGCGATAGACGCGGGCTTTCGCGTCGGCGAGGCGGCCCAGAACTTCGGTGCGGGGCAGGCCGAAGGAATTTCCTGATCCTACCGAAATGATGGCGAACTGGGGCCTGACGGAAGCGACCAGTTCGGGCGTGGTGGCGTTGTTGCTGCCGTGGTGGCCGATCTTCACGAGATTCGCGGTGGGGTGATGCAGCGCGGCCACGCGGCGTTCGACCTGCTTCTCGGCGTCTCCCTCCAGCAGAACCGACGAACCTCCGAAACTCACGCGCAGCACCATCGAATCGTTGTTCTGGGGCCTGGAGCCGGCGGGCCAGTCGCGCGGCGGAAACAAAACTTGCACTGTCGCCCCGCCAAGGTTGAACTCGTCACCTTCCCAGTGGCGAACGACTTTAACGCCGAGTGCTGCGGCTGTTGCGACGACGTTCTCGAGGGCCTCGCTGGGCGGCAACAATCCTACCCACAATTCTCTTGGCCTGAAATTCTTGAGTACGGCAATCATTCCACCGATGTGGTCGGAATGGCCGTGCGTGATGGCGACCGCGTCGAGGCGCGAGAGGCCGCGCGTCCACAGGTACGGAGAGACGACGTCTTCGCCGAAGTCGAGTTGCGAGCCGCCAGGGCCGATCGGGCCCCCGGCATCGACGAGTAGAGTGCGGCCTTGCGGGGTGATGAGGAGGGTGGAATCGCCTTCGCTGACATCAATGGAAGTCACCTCCAATACGCCGGGATGGACGCGGCGCTGGGCTGGGATGAATGCGAGAGTGAGCGAGGCGGCGAGGATGGCTGCTAGCCCACAGGCGGCAAAGGCTGCGTGCCGTCGCGCCGCCCACATGGCGAACATGATCGCGGCCGCGGCCAGTGCTATCACCAGGATCGACGGCATGGCGACACGCAAATCGGCTACTCGCAGGGAACCCAGTCCGCGCACGGTTCCGGTGATCCCGTGGAGCGCAAAGGTGGTCAGCAGCACTGGCACTTTGGCCAGCCAGGGAGAAATGGAACCAAGCAACAGCGCTGATGCGGCGGCGGGCATCATGAGTTGGGTCAGCGGGACCACGATCAGGTTCGAGGGCAGTCCGATGCTGGTGGCGCGATGGAAGTAGTACGCCATGGGCAAAGCAAGCCCCATCTGCATGACGAAGGAGATGAAGAGCAACTCCCACGCAGCCAGACAGCAACGTGCCGTGGAGCGGACCAGCCGGCCTGACCATTTTTCTCCTACAAAGAGTGCGACGCGTGCGGCGATGAACTGCAGGTCCACGCGCAACTGCGCGATCCGCGGGGGGAGCAGGACCGCGTAGTCGTTGGAGTCCCAATTGGCGAGGGCCTGTTTTTGCAGTTGGGACGTGCGCTGCAGGATGGGGACTCCGATGGCCGCCACGATGAGCACGCAGATAAACGTCATCTGGAAGCTGGCAGTGAAGAGTTGGCGCGGGTCGAAAATGAGCAAGCCCAGCGCCGCTGCACCCACGGCGTTGACCATGGCCCGGTCGCGGTAGAGCAGGCGCGTGCCCAAGTAAATGGCACACATCAGCGTGGCGCGCCAGACCGGAGCGCCCACCTCGGTGGTGAAGGCATAAGCAACGCAAAACGCGACCGTCAACAGCGTGGCCGGAATGTCGCCGAGGTGGAGGCGGCGCAGCGTCCAGAAAATCACGAAGGCCAGGATGGTGACGTTCATCCCGGAGACGACCAAAACGTGGTAGGTACCTGAGCGCTGAAAGTCGGCGCGAGTGTCGCGGTCAATGAACGCCTCTTCCCCGATCACCATGGCGTCGATCAGGGCGGCCTCGCGCGGCGGCCAGAGTTCATGCACTTTGGCGACCACTGCGCGGTGCAGCCGGCTGCGCCAGGAGGCGATGCGGCTGCCGGCAAAGCCGGGGAGGCGTTCGACATTTTGTATTTTGGTTGAGGCTAGCGCGGCGATATCGTGGTCGGCGAGATAGCCTTGATAGTCGAAGGCGCCGGGATTGCGAAAATTGCGTGGCAGCTTGAGTTTGGCGGAGAAGCGGATGCGGTCGCCATAATGAAAGACTGGCATGGCGGCGGAACTCGCAGAGTTGGGTTCAGAGCCTTGTTCTGAAGCCGCATCATTCGGGCGCGGGCTATAAATATTCAAGCGGATGCCGGAGTGCACGGCAAGGCTCTCGGCAGGCGCGGTCTGCACTTCTTCGGTTTCGACGTCGACCGTCTGTTTAATTTCGTTGAGGCCGCCCTGCTGCAGATGACCGTCACGCGTGATATGGGAGGTGATCAGGAGTTCTTTGCCATCCGCGTAAGGTTGAATGCTGGTGTCGAGGCGAATGGCGCTTCCGACCGCTTGCATGTGAAGCGCGCCGGCGAGCAAGCATGCTCCTAGAGCAAGGGCCCAGCCCAGCCGCGGGCGCCGGTGCGCGAAGTAGGCCGCCGCGGCCGTGAACCCCACCCCGGCTAAAACCCACCATAGCGCGGGGCGCCACAGGTAGGCTCCGGCGACGATCCCCAAGGAGTAACACAAGGCTGCCCAGAGCATGGGTTGGCGCGAAGCTTTGAGATGGAACGTGGGAATCCACGCGGGGGTGGAAGGCGAGATCATGCCTGTGAGCTGCATGCACGAATTCCAGGCGAGCTGGAAGATTTCAGCGACGATCTGAAGAATTTTGAGCGGTGTTTCTGAAGACTTCTCCTGGTCTGGCGGTTCCTCAGTGGCTAAAAAGCCGGAGCCGATTTTGTGGCTCTTGCGGCCCGACTAGAAGTCGGGCCCTTCCCTGGGCGCCAGCTAGCCCCGAGCCCGTTGGTTCCGAACCTCTTAGCTCCGCACCAGATGCACAACGCTTTCCAGGTGGTAGGTCTGCGGAAACAAATCCACCAGGTGCACTTGCTCAACGCTATATCCCGAGGCAAGCAGGGGCACAAGATCGCGCGCCAGCGTTGCCGGATCGCACGACACATAAACGACGCGTGGCGCGCCCAAGGTCGCTAGTAATCGCGCCACGCGTTCTCCCAAGCCACTTCGGGGCGGGTCCACCACCGCCAGGTCGGGCCTATCAAGGATATGAGGAAGAACTGCGCCCTTCCCGACTCGCCCCGAATTTTCCGCACGGGCCAGGTACTGCTCCGTTGTGGCCTGGACCGATTCTCCATTCGAGGGTTGATTGTAGGAAAGATCGCCTGTGGATGTCTGTGACGGCTCTACAGAAACGACGTGATGAAAGTCACCGAGAGCTGTGGAAAACAGTCCCACTCCGGCATAGAGGTCGAGAGCCAGCTTGCCGGACTGGCCGGCAGTGACGATTTTTACCAGTTCGTCGGTCAAATGGCGGTTGGTTTGAAAGAACGAACCGGCGCTGACCCGGTAGGCCGCCCGTTGCGTCTGATAGGTGAGATAGGCGGCGCCCACGGTGACCAGAATCTCCTGTGCGCCAGCCTTCCGGTCTCCCGGATTCGGTTCGCGGAAGGCCACGATTCCTGCAATCTCAGGCATGGCAGCGCGCAGGTCTTCAGCCCAGCCGCGCACAGCGGCGCGGCGGGCGGTGCCGGCGCAGCGAACGTCCACTAACAGTTGCGTATCGTCGGCGTTCGCGAAAAACTCGACTTCGCGCACTCCCTCGGGAACCGTGCCGGCGCGTCCGCTCTGCCACAAGGCGGCGATGCCGCGGTTGATCAGGGGCGAGCTGATGGGACATTCTTCGACCGGCAGCAACTCGTGTGACGCGAGCTTGAAATATCCGGCGGCGAAGGTGGGACTGGCTTGCACTTGAAACCGTGACCGGCTGCGGTAGTTCCACGGCGGCGAAGGATGGACTTCGATCTCGAACGGCAAGTCCAGCTTGGCAATCCGGCGCAAATTTTCCCGCAGGATTTCTTTCTTGATTTCGAGCTGATGCTCGTAGGTGGTGTGCTGGTAGTGGCAGCCGCCGCAGCGCGTGAAGTGTGGGCATGCGGGCTGGGTGCGGTGCGGGGATGGCTCGATTACGGCTTCAACTCGCGCGCGCGCGAAGCCGGACTTCTGCTCGGTGAGGGAAGCCTCAATCTTTTCCGCGGCCAGTACAAAGGGGACGAACACGGCTTTGCCGCGTGCGCCGGCTTCGTCGTTCGCGGGAATAGTGGTGGCAGCGGTGATATCAGGGGCGGCGGGAAGACGGGCCAAGCCGTCGCCGCCGTAGATCAGCTTTTCGATTGTGAGGAGCAAGGTTCTCCGTGAACAAACTTCAGGTAGCGATCTCGAGTTTGAGATCTAACAGCTTCTTTGTCCATCTGCTAACTTTTACGTGAACAATCAACGGATTGAAGTTTGGGTCGAGTGAGATCTTCAGGTCGTAGACCTTTTTCTTAGCCCTTGGAACGATGGCAAAGTTCCCCCCTTGATCTGTGGTCGTGCTCTGAATAACATTCCCATCCTGAGAGACTTCGGCAACCGTTGCACCTGGAATTGGCACACCGTTAGCGTCGCGGACAACTCCTGATAAGGCGCTCACTACCTGAACTTTGCCGATCTCGACGGTATTGCGTTGTGCCATCGTCGGACTCGCTGTCCCAGCCAAGGAGAGGATTAGGGCAAGCACGGGCTTCTTGGTGACATGGCTCATGAAATCTCCGAATGCGGATACTAGATGGGCGCCTCTGCTGCGGGGCCGCTTCCTAGCCCGCGGCCTCTACGGTGAGTCTCAACCCGACTGCTTTGGTAACGGCCGCCAGCGTCGACAACCTGGGGTTCCCATGCTTCGACAGCGCGCGGTAAAGACTCTCGCGCTCGACTCCGGCGGTTTTCGCGATCTTGGCGATACCGCGGGCCTGCACGACGCGGCGCAGAGCAATCAGCAGAACACGTGGTTCGCTGTCTTCCTCCAGGGCGGCCTTTAGATACTCCACGGCGAAACGTGGGTTGTCGCGCAATTCGCGAATCACAGCCTCGTCGTGCGAAATGCTGGTTTTGCGTTTCATACGGTCCCGGTCCTTTTCTTGTAGTCCGCGAGGTGCACGAGCGCCCGTTCGATGTCCGAGGACTGTCTGCGTTTGTCACCGCCCCCGAGCAGTAACACGCATGACTTGCCCAGCATCGAGTAATACACCCGGTAGCCCGGGCCCCAATCAATGCGCAACTCGCTCAAACCGCCGCGAAGTGGTTTGCAGTCAGCGAAGTTGCCGAGGGCAACCCGATCTAGACGAATCACGATCTTCGCTTGGGCGCGAGCATCCTTCAGCTTCGTCATCCACTTCCCGAAAACATCTACTCCTCCGGGAGTGACGTAGCGCCGAAGCTCGATCACTTTTTCATTGTAACATATAAGTTACAATGGGTGACTTACTGCTGTACTGCCCAGGCCATTCCGTCGGGCTGTTTGCCGGCGTCGATTTGGCCGGTGACTTCAAGAGTCTTCAAATCGATGACGTCAATCTTGTTGGCGGTGCTGACGGCTACGTAGGCGCGGGAACCGTCGGGAGTCATGAGGATTCCGGCTGCGCCACCACCTAAATTCAGCTGCTTCACTTCTTTGTGGGTGGCGGCGTCGATGACGACGAGACTGCTGTCCGCTTGCCTCGCGCCCAAACCGGAGATCAGGACTCGCTTGCCGTCGGGCGTGAACTTCAGGCGGTTGGCGCCCTTCACCGCGATAGGAAAAGTTTGCGTGGGTTTCTTGGTCGCGACATCAATGATGGTGACGGTAGCATCGTGGGCGTTAGCGGCCCAGACTTCTTTTCCGTCCGGCGAGATGTCGAAGCCTTCGGCTCCGCGGCCAGCGGGGACGTTCGTGACTTCCCAGGTGAGACGCGGACCTCCCGGAGGATTAAAGCCTCCGGCAGGTGGGGAAGCTTGTTCGATGATGCTGATAGTGGCCGAGTTCACGTTGGAAGTGACGATGCGGTCGAGACCTTTGGAGACGGCGATCATGTGAGTGCGATCCTGGCCGGTGCCGAGGACCCAATCCACACGCTGAGTCGCCGGGTCGTAGCGGCCAATGACTTTGTTTGTCTCCGCGGTGAAATAAAGTTTGCCGCCTGCGAAATCCAAGCCATGTGTGGAGCGCAGGGCGCCGAGGTCGATCGGGGGCAGCGCCTTGCGGGCCACCAGATCGACGACGGAGATGGTGTTGAGAGTGCTGTCGGAGCCGCCGTAGTTGGAGATGTATGCGAGCTTGCCATCGTCGGACGCGATGATTTCGTGGGGATCGGGGCCGGCGGCAATGCGCGCCAGAACCTGCAAGGTTGCCGAGTCGACTATGGCGACCGTGTTGTCGCTCTTCGCCAGCACCAGGAGCGTGGACGAGGGTGTCTGGGCAAAGGCGGCGCTAGCGAGCGATGTCAGCGCTAGTGTCCCAACAACGTTTCTTAGGAAGGCCTTGGCGTCGTACATAGATTTCTCCCGACTTCGCGGGTTGCTGATTCGGTCGCGTCGGCTAGAACCCTTGCTGAAAAGGAAGGCCTGATCGCAGCGCTAGAAGCGCTGCGCCACCCAAAACCGAGTTTGTCAGCCGACAGTTCAGGGCTAGTTTACAACGCCCGGCCCGCCGCCACGCCTGAGGCCCAGGCCCACTGAAAGTTAAAGCCGCCGAGGTGGCCGGTTACGTCGACCACTTCGCCGATGTAGAACAGGCCGGGAACTTTGCGGCTCTCCATGGTCTTGGCGGAAAGTTCGTCGGTGTCGACGCCGCCGCAGGTCACTTCGGCTTTCTCGAAGCCTTCGGTTCCGGCGGGCGTGATGGCCCAGGCATGGGCTTGCTGCTCGACATCGGCGAGCGCGGCCTTCGTCCACGAACGGGGCTCGTGATGGGCAAGCCAGCGGTCCCCGAAGCGGGACGGGAGAGTCTTCCGAAACGCGGATCGCAGCGTCGTCGAAGTGCGGGGTGTCTTTGGATCGCCGAAAATCGCGGTCAGATTGCTCCCCGGAGCGAGATCGATGTGAATTTGCTGCGGTTTGTTCCAGTAAGAAGAGATCTGCAGAATCGCGGGGCCGCTGAGGCCACGATGGGTGATCAGCATCTTTTCGCGGAACTGCCGCCCGTCGCAGGAGGCGATCACCTCGGCGGAAACGCCGCTGAGATTGCAGTAGCGGGCACGATCCTCTGCGTCGAGGACAAGTGGAACGAGTCCCGGCCGCGGCTCGCGAATCTTGAGGCCGAATTGGCGCGCGAGGTCGTAGCCAAACGCGGTTGCGCCGATTTTCGGAATCGACAGGCCCCCGGTCGCGATCACCAGAACGGGCGCGTGGAATTCGGCATTCGCTGCCTGCACAACAAACTCCGCGCCGCGGCTCACTTCGCGAATTTTCGTGTTCAGGAAAATGCTGACGCCGGCGGAGCGGCATTCTTCTTCGAGCATTCCCAGGAGGTCGCGGGCGGAACGGTCGCAGAAGAGTTGTCCCAGAGTTTTTTCGTGATAGGGAATGCCGTGCTTCTCGACCAGCGCGATGAAATCCGCAGGCGTGTAGCGGGCGAGGGCCGACTTGGCGAAATGCGGATTCGAGGAAAGGAAACTGTCAGGTTGGCAGTGAAGGTTGGTGAAATTGCAGCGGCCGCCACCGGAGACGAGAATTTTCTTGCCCAGCCGATCGGCGTGTTCGAGCACAGCGACGCGCCGTCCGCGTTTGCCGGCTTCGATGGCGCACATCAGGCCCGCTGCGCCGCCACCGAGAACGAGTGCGTCGAAGGAATGGATCACGTTGGAATGAACAGCTTACCCCAGCGGCTAAAGCCGCACATCATCAGGGAGGTCCCTGTCGCAGCGGTGAAAGCGCTGCGACACCCAAAAAGCGAGTTCCACCCCACAGCGCGAGGACATCCAAGAGTGAATCACATGTAAAACAGGCTGAGGCGCGGTAGGTTGTGCTTTTCCAGCAGGCGCTTGTGCACATATTGCTTCTGCAGTTGATCGATCTGCGGTCCGGACATCTTGCGGCGATAGGGAGCGAGATCGCGGTCGGCTTCGGCTCGAACCGTTACGATTTCTTCGTCCGCCGTGGACGCGAGCAGCACGGCAAAGAGCTTTTCTTCGATTACGGTCAGGCGACGCTCCAAGTCCTCCAAACGCGCGGCTGGCTTGTTTTCTATCTCCTCCGCCAGGTGCCGTAGAGTCTTAGCCGCATCGAGCGCCACGGATCGCAGTGATACTCCACTTGCCTGCGGCAATTTCGCGGCTTCCAGCAAATCAGCGTTGCGGCGCAGGTAGGGCACGATGACCTCCGGCTCAAACCCTTGCCCGGCACGGGATTTCGGAGACGGCTCGGGAACTGCGGCGCCCACTGCGGCTTCCTTCATGTCTTCGGCCGCAGCCAGCACCAACTGCGAGCAGTAGGCCAGGCTGTTCACCTTCTTGGTTTTCGAAGGACGCTGATCGTAGCGGTCGAAGGCCTCGTCGATGCCGCGCAGCACTGCCTCCAGCGGAATGCCCGCATACTTCCAGGTTTCAATCAACGCCCAGTCGAGGGTGGAGAGCAGCAGGCCGCCGCCGCGGCGGAGCAGGAATCGGTCTTCAATCTCGGTGAAGTAGCTGAAGTAATTCTCCACGGCAGGTCAGCGGGCAGCACGCGAGGCCGGAGCAGCAGGCGCGCCGCCATTTTTGGGTTTGGGTTCCGTCTTCGGCTGCGACGGCTTGGATGCAGATTGAGGCGCGGTTTTCGCCGATGCGGAATCCTTACGCGACGATCCATTCCGCTCCCAAATAATGCGCAGGCCTTCGAGGGTGAGGAAGTCGTCCACTTGTTTGATGTACTTCGATCCGGTGCCGATCATGGGACCGAGCCCGCCGGTCGCGATCACTTGCGTCTGCTGGCCCAATTCTGTGAGCAGCAGTTCCAGGATGCCATCGACCAGTCCGAGATATCCATAATAGAGGCCCGATTGCAGGCTGCCGACTGTGTTGGAGCCGATCACTCGGGCAGGCTTGCGAATCTCGACCCGCGGCAGGCGCGCCGTGCGCTCAAACAGCGCATCGGCCGAGATGCCGATCCCTGGGCAAATCACTCCGCCGAGGTATTCGCCCTTGGGTGAGACGCAGTCGAAAGTGGTGGCCGTTCCGAAATCGACGATCACGCACGGGCCGCCGTACTTTTCGAAAGCCGCGACGGCGTTGACGATGCGATCGGCCCCGACTTCCGCCGGATTGTCGTAGTGCACCGGCATCCCGGTCTTCACGCCCGGTTCGATGTAGAGAGGTCGTAAATTGAAGTAGCGCTCGCAGACCTGACGGAGCACGGGATCGAGCGGGGGAACGACCGAAGAGATCACGATGCCGTGGATGCCTTGCGATTCGAGCCCCGCCATGGAAAACAAGTTGCGGAACAAAACGCCGTACTCGTCCACCGTGCTGGTGCGGGAAGTGGCGACGCGCCAGTTGGCCACCAGCCGCTCGTAGCGTGGAGTCTCGTCGGAATCGCCGGCTGGATGCACCTTGGCGACGCGGGCGAAGACGCCCAGCACCGTGTTCGTGTTGCCGACATCGATGACGAGAAGCATGATTGAGACCCAGCTCTTAGCTATTAGCTCTTAGCTTCTAACTAAACCCTACGGGTGCATGCTGACTAGTTGCTTACCTGCTCCCTTACTGTTCCGCTTAACACCGTTTGCAGTCCCTTTGCGGTTCGCACCTGCAAGAATCCGCGCGCGTCCAGGCCTTCGGTGGTTCCTGCGAAGCCTGCGCCATTCTCTTCGATGCGAACCGCTTTGCCTTCCACCCAGGAAGAATTCTCGGCGAAACGCCGCAGAATCGATTCGCGCGCATTGGCATCTTCCAGCAATTGCCGATACTCGCGGTCAAGCGATTTTAACAAAGCCGCCGCCAACTCGACGCGCGACCACTCGCGTCCAGTCACGAGGCGCAGCGAGGTGGCAGACATATCCTTGGGAAAGCTTGCCTGATTCGCATTGATGCCGATTCCCACCACGATGTAGCGAACGCGGGTGGCCTCGGAATTCATCTCGGTGAGAATGCCACAGACCTTTTTGCCGTTGATGAGAACGTCATTGGGCCACTTCAGGTCGGCGATAACCCGCGAATCAACTTGCTGGATCGCAGAGTGCACGGCGAGTCCGGCGGCGAGGGACAGCACCAGCACTTCCGAGGGCGGCAGAGCGGGCCGCACGATGACTGAACAATAAATCCCCGCCGATCGCTCGGACTGCCACGAGTTTGCGCCGCGGCCGCGGCCCGCGGTCTGCTCTTCGGCGAGAAAGACGGTGCCTTCCGGAGCGCCCTCGGCAGCGGCGGACATGGCTGCCGTGTTGGTCGATCCAATCTTGTAGAAGTGATGAACGTGCTCGTCGAAGAGAGTGCCCCGCAGAAGCGGCCGCAAAATCTCAGGCAGGAGCAAATCCGGAACCGAGCGCAGTTGATAGCCAGTCGCGGGATGCCCGGCAACATCGACGCCGAGGCCGCGTAATTGCTGAACCAGCCGCCACACTTCGGAGCGATTGGATGAGGTTTCCTGGGCGATCTTGGTGCCGCTGACGACGACGGTGGCATTCTCCATCAGCAGGCGCACGATGCGGCCCAGCCGGAGGTCGGTGGGTTGAGGCTGGTGCGCCGCGGGCGTTTTGACCCGTGAAGATTGCTCACGAATTGGGGCCGTCTTGGAGATGCGGAGATTATGCGCGAAGTGCGGCAAAACAACAATCGCCGTGAGGAATGCTCAAGCGGAACGACTAGGCGGGAACGACGCGCATGCTCATGTCCATGGCCGGGGCCGATTGCGTGAGAACGCCGACCGAAATGAAGTCGACTCCGGTCTCGGCATAAGCGCGGACATTCTCAAGACGGATTCCGCCTGAACACTCGACCGGGATGCCACGCCCATCCCGGTGGATCCGAGGATCGAACTGCGAACAGCGCTCGACCGCGCGGCGCACATCCTCAACCGACATGTTGTCGAGCAGGATGGCTTCGCCGCCGTGCGCCAGTGCCAGTTCCAATTCCTCCAGGGTGCGCACTTCGACTTCGATAATCTGCGAGCCCCGCCGGTTGCGGATGGCGTGCTCCAGCGCCGCAACAATCCCGCCCGCCAGCGCGATGTGATTGTTCTTGATGAGCACTCCGTCGGAGAGGTCGAGGCGGTGATTCTGTCCGCCGCCGCAGCGTACGGCGTTTTTGTCGATCACGCGCAGGCCCGGCGCTGTCTTGCGGGTATCGAGAATGCGCGCCTTGGTGCCCGACACAGCTTCCACGAATCTGCGCGTGAGGGTCGCGATGCCGCTCATGCGCTGCAGAAAATTGAGGATGACGCGCTCGCAGGAAAGAATGACGCGCGCGTTGTGACGGACGACGGCGATCGATTGTCCTGCCCGCAGGCGCACGCCGTCGAAAATTTCGGGATGCGTGGTGACCTCGTAATGAGCAGTCACAGCGCCGTCGAGCGCTGCATACACATCGAGAATCCGTGCCACGCAGCCGATTCCGGCGAGGATGCAATCCTGCTTGGCCATGATGGTCGCGAAGGCCAACTGGTTAGGATCGATGCAGGCGTAGCTGGTGGCATCGCGCGTAGCCCGGTCTTCGAGCAGCGCGTTCTCCAGAATCGCCGTGATGCGTCTTGAATTCCAGTCCATAAAACAGTGGCTAGGGGCTAGGGGTCAGTTGCCAGTGCGAACTCTCGACTACTGACAGCCTAACTCTTTCAGCTTACTCTTCGTCTTTTCCTGCAGGACGAGGAGTTCCTGTCCTCGACGGCGCAGGCCTTCTACAACTTTTTCTGGAGCCTTGGCCAGAAACTGTTCGTTCCCGAGTTGCCTCTGGTTGTTGGCCAGCTCTTTTTCGATCTTCTCCAGTTCTTTTTTCAGGCGCTCGCATTCGGCGGCCACGTCGATCTTGCGTTCGTAGATGACGTGCACGTCGAACCGCGCGGTGCCGCGTGCGCCGGGACGATTGGCGAGAGAAGTTTCGACGAACGTGATTTTCTCGACGTTGCCCAGGCGCTCGACCGCTCCGTGATTCTGCTCGATCATCTTGCGAATGCCGGGTT
>Ga0209415_10015121_pt1 | contig 12553 bp, 17 predicted proteins | sample PeaSoiSIISIP2007_FD_187696 | JGI IMG/M metagenome (GOLD analysis project Ga0209415, IMG submission 187696) | Peat soil microbial communities from Weissenstadt, Germany - SII-SIP-2007 (SPAdes) (version 2) | ecosystem: Environmental > Terrestrial > Soil > Wetlands > Peat | place: Germany...
GCTGTTTCTTTTCTTCGCTCAAGACATTGCTCACCTGACGGAGCGTAATCTCTCCGCCAGTTCAATGTCCCGATTCAACTATCCCGTTGGCCGGTTTTCAGGTGTCCACCTATGGCCGGTTTTGGGTGTCCCCCGAGGCTCGGCACGATCCACGGGCACGACGGCGTGCGGCACATGTTGACAACGATGTTCCAGGCGTTTCCTGATCTGCACATGGAGGTCGAGCAGCTCATCACGAGCGGGGACCATGTAATCAGCCGGACCCTCTTGAGCGGCACGCACAAAGCCACCTTCGCAGGAGTTCCCGCGACCAACAAGAAGGTGAGTTGGCACTCCTGCAACGTGGTCGAAGTTAAGAACGGAAAGGCGATTCGGAGCAGAGTTTATGCGGACAACGTCTCTCTGTTCCGGCAACTCGGCGTGCTCCCCATGCCGAAGGCGACCACCGCAGGATAGCGGCGTCCTCATCGATTGAGATGTCCGAAAACCTCACCTAACGACCTACCGACGGGTCCTTGGGCTGCTGAAGTAATCTCATATGGAGCGGGAGGGGATCTCTGGCTCTCTCCCGCTCGCACCAAACCAGCGCAGGTCGATCCCGCGCGGCGTTGCATGAAACGCCCGGCCTTGATACCTTGTTCTTCGTGTCCGGTCGTGCGGCGGTGGACTATGGCGAGATGCTCTCGATGTGACTGTGATACAGAACTGTTTGTCAATGGATCGGCGCTTTGTCCGGTAAGCGACGCGCGTGCCAGCGAACAGGCGAAATCAACTCGCGTTCATAAGCTCTTACGCGAGCAGTTCAATCTTGCAAAGAACGATCTCGCTGCGGCGACTGAACGGTTCGATGCGCTGATCCGTGAGGTTCCGAGCGGCCTTCCACATCCCGATGGCTCGCAGCGAATTTACAATGCGTCGCGAGAACTATCCGAGGCCCGCGAGTTCCTGATGAAAACCGCGGCTCGATTGAACAAATTTGTCGCCCACCGGATTGTGCCCTCCGACCTTGATACCTGCTAGTTGACGCTCAGCGGCTATTCCTGCGAGATCAGCCTAGCTACCGCGTAATACGAGTCGATCCAACCCGTGTGTGGCCTGCCGTTCCCGCGCCAGCGCGCGACGTTTCGCGTTACTTAACGTGGGAGCGGCTGGGCTACCACCGCGTTCATCGACTATGAATCGGTAACGACTTACGCTGTCGACTCGCATGGCAAACGCCAGAGGAAATAAATAGTGACACTACAGCGGTTTATCGGTGATCTATTTTGTGGTGAAGGCAAATGGAGTGCGGTCGGCGGCAGACCCTGTTTGATGACTTCTACGCCTGCGTCAGCGCGTTTTCGAGGCTTGTCGCCGCGATGCGAGATCATAGTTTCGAGGATGAGGATTTTCTAAAGATCAACGATCTGGCGCAGGCGGCTCTTATTGAATGTGCACAGGCTCGGCACGCCCTTGAGGAACATGACCGCGAACACCAGTGCCATCGCGGTTAAGGTTGCGGCCCAAGAGTCATATTACTGATGCCAGGATCGGGCTATTGTAGCGTCACGGGATGAGTAGTAGCCTGAATCCTTCGTGACCTGCAAGACCTGCGAGCAACTGATCGCCCTGCATCAGATGGCAGTCCGTATTTACACTGAGGCAGCCAACGACCTAGCAGGAATGGGACCGCGAGAATTCAGACAAGCCCTGGAGGAAGTCGAAAAACTCCATGCGGATTGCGTGGAAGCGAATAAGCGATTGCTTGAACATTGGCGCACCGACCACGATTCCGCGCGCGCGGCTAGCGACAAGTTCTAGCCTCCCTTCCGTGCGCGCAGTCGCGCCACGTTCCGCTTCCCTAACGCAGGCGCGAACTAGCCACCACGCTTACATCAGCGCCCATTCGCGTTCTTTAATCCAAGGTCTGCCCGCGAGAAGCATATGCCAATTCTTCCCCTGGACATATATCTAGTTCTACGGACCGAGGCGCAGGACTAGAATGTCAGCAGGATTGGAATGTGCCCATGGATTGCGATGAACTCGACCAACTATGGCAGAAGCGTCGCGATGCCTTGTTGGAGTGGGAATGCGCGGGCGGCACTGATGTGCGAAGAACTCACCTCCCCAAAGTACTCGCAGCGAACAAAAAGATACTGGACACTGTTCTTGCGATCATCCAGCATCGCCGGGAGCACGGCTGTTGCCCCCTTGCTCCCACCGAAGAGCAGATTGAGCTATCTCCAACCGGTAACCACTGATATTACGATCAGTACGGCTATAAGGCCCCCCCACCCAGATCGGCACTTGTAAAGTCAGAGTGCATGCCGTGTACCCTGCTTGCTCATGGCTTGCAAAACCTGCGAGAAGTTGCTAGCCGCTTACCAGATCTCCGTGCGCGTCTACTCCGAGGCGACCGGCAATCTACGCGGGGCGACCGCGGATGATCTTAAGTGTGCCATGGAAGACGCCGAGCGACTTCACGGGTCCTGCCGGGAAGCACACGTCCGATTGCTTGAACATTGGCGAACCGACCACGACGCTGCGCGTGCGGCCGGCGACAAGTTTTAGAAAACGTTGCATCACGGTCGTGTTGGCGTCAAACACCCCCCACAGCTTGATCAACTTAAACGGTAAGATTAGACCGGAATCGGCCTGCCGCGCCCGTCGATCCGGTAGTTTTTCTCCGGGATCTTCCCTTTGTCCGCAATCGTTGCCGTGAAGCCGCCGTAGGCTTGAAGGACGTGTCCGATTCGGGTCGCGTCTACGAGCGAGTCTGGCTCGTACTGACTGACGTCGATTGTTGTACCGTCTTTGGCCTTAACGTTGAACACAAAGAGGCAGCGCTCTTGCTTTACAGCTAACTGCATATAACTTCTCGATCGAAAAAATCCTATCACCTACCTGGACAAATGTCCAGGTCCAAGAAAATGGGCCATCGGATCAGGACTTACCCCGCGCATCGGCGTCTCTTCGCCTCCCCATCCTGTTTTACGCGGCTTATGCTGGAAAGCTCTGACTTTGTGAAGCAGCACGCGAAACTTGTCGAGACGCGGGAGCGGCGCGTTTAGTCGCGTATGTGTGGACGCCCTTAGAAGCGACACGTTCAAGAGATGGCGGTTTCGGATCGTGCCTGAGATATGCGTTGATCGTCTGAGTGGAGTACACCTTAAACGCAGTGGAAGTATACAAGAGCGAGACGGGAGACATCGTCAGGGGGTTCCTTGCTCGCAAACTTAGTTTCCCTGAATGCATTGCCGCCCTGGACGCGGCGCTTGCGCGTTTCATGCCGAGGCTGCAAGGCAAAGATATTCCCGCTCTTCGCATTGAGATGCTGGCCAACAATGAAGTGGTCATGAAGGAAATGGAACGGCGTGGACCGCCCCAACCATAGCGATTCTTTGTACAATCCACGATACGGCGAGATCCTGAGATGACACTTCTTCCCGATCACCCAACGGGAATGTTTGCCGCCTGCGGCGGCAGTCTCAGACTCATGACCGAAGCTATCCACGGCGAATGGGTTCCGGTTTCGAATCGCGATCCGGCAGCCCGCGCAAAAAGGACGATTCATATGACGAACGCGGATGTGCCGGCGATTTCAATAACCCATCGGGAAACGCCGGTGCCGGGCCGGCTTGTGGCCCTTCTTCGAGTGGAGGTCTCCGGCGCGACGTGCGCGCCCTGTTCCGGCGGCGGCGGCTGCTGCTGCGGCTTTGTCGTTGGTTTCAGTAGTCATCTGAATCATCCTTTTCTGCGCGGGCTTCGCGCATGACGATCCATCGCTCCGGTTTGTGAGGAAATGCAAGGCAATTCTTTAAGGATCAGGGTGGACTGCTTCAGGACCAGGGCCAATCGGCAGAGGGGGCACCTTTTTAAAGAAAGCGACAAAACGGGACGAGAGTTCGCGGCAGCCGACGTGGCGGCTGCGAACGGGAGAACGTCGTTGGGAACGGGAGTCGGGGGATCGTTGTGAGCTCGCATATTTTGGCCGCTATCGTGTTGTTCATCGAACCAGGCTTCTCCGCCCAGAGTGCGGGTAGCAGGCATCCTTAAGGATTGGGGTTCGAAGACCTACCGAAATGACCGTGCGCAACCGATAGCCGCTTGAGTGGACGACATCACCACATCGGTGAAATCCTGGGACGCGATTATGGCCGGACTTCCCGCGTCCGAGATCATACCGCTGCTCCGCGAACTGCCGAAGCAAGATCGTCAATCGCTACTCTGCGCTGTATGCGCACTTCACGACGAGATTGCCCGGAACTGCCAGGAGCACGCCCATCACGTCAGCGACCTACTAGGCTCGGAATGTCCGCTTTACGTCGACGGAATTGCCACCTGCCTTCTCGCCGTCATGGCGGCGCCGCATTGTCCGGCGTTTAAATCATAGCGGGTGATCCTTGATTTTGACGGGTATTAAAAAAGGAAGCCCTAATGTTCTTCCCTCCCTCATGGTCCCAACCTCATGCACCAGCTCGCCGAGTATGCGGATGTCTTCCTTGGGGGTTCTGGCACAGCTTCATCCGCTCGGGGCCGCGCGCGATTCTTGTGGAGTTGGAGCGGCCCCGATAGCCTTGCTGAAATTGCGGTCGCGAACGCTTCCGGTTTTCAATCGTAGCCCATGGTGCGTTTGAAATAATTGCGCTGTACGCCCTCGCGGCGTCTGCGGCAGGGCCGAGCTTCGGCCGCCCGTTTTGTCGCTCCCTTTTAAAAAGACGTCGTCCCGCCGGATTTGCTATGGACTGAAGCAGTCCACCCATAATCCCTGAAGAATTGACTTGCGTTTTCTGTCGACCAGAGTGCCTGAAGAATTGACTTGCGTTTTCTGTCGACCAGAGTGATGGATCGTCATGCGCGAAGCCCGCGCAGAAAAGGATGATTCACATGACCGGCTTAGAGACCAACGACAAAGCCGCCACCGCCGCAGAACAGGGCGCGCACGTCGCGCCGGAGGCGGCTCCCTCGAAGAAGGGTGCCAGCAAGAAGAAGAGCGCGACCAAAGCCAAGAAAGGTGCCAAGGATGCCCAAGCCAAAGCTGGTGCGCCCAAGAAAGTAGCCAAGGCCGCCCGGCAGCGGAGGGACGCGGCCGAGGGCCGCAGCAACAAGAAGGCGGACGTGATCGCGATGATGAAGCGCGCCAAGGATGCGACGCTGGCCGAGATCATGGAGACCACGGGCTGGCAACCGCACACAGTCCGCGGGTTCGTCAGCGTCTTGGGGAGCAAGGGCGGGGAGAAGATCGAGTCCTCGAAGAACGCCGCCGGGGAGCGCAGCTACCGCATCGCCGAGTAGCTGGCCACAGCCCGTCTTTCCATAACGCCGCTTCCGGTTCCGGCCGGGGCGGCGTTGCTACTTTGAGGCGCAGCATCTTCAGGACCGCCGGAGACGATCAAGGGCGTCTGGCGATAGCCTGCCTATTACGTAAATTCTGCGAAAGGGTCGTAATGTTGCGGTCGGTGGTGTGATCTCTGAAACAGTCATGACAATCACCTTCGCTTGCGTCGGAGACGGTTCTCGTACCGAAGCGTTGATGCGCGCGCACGAAACGCACATCGAAATGCTCGCGGTGACGAACGGTTGCGTGCTCAAAGCCGTTCCCTACGTACGGCGGTGGTCACATCCTGCCGAAACGGGCGGATAGTCCAACCCCGCCGCCTCCATCTGAGCGGGGCGCCCGCCTTCATGCCCGAGAATGAGCCGGACAGAAACGGCCCCGAACAGCCGATACATTCCGAGTAGAAGTAGCTCCGGCGAAGGCCCAGCAAAGAGTGCCTGCCGACCTCAGCGCTCCGAAGGACCTTTCTCGTACTCGATTCACCGAAAACATGTGCTCCGTTTCGGCTTAAGCTCCAGCTTGAGCCCAAGCCGCCAGCGGTCGACAGAATCGTCGACCAGCTAGACCGGCTGCCGTGTACGTCGCGTTTACGATCGGTGACGCGACATCCATCCAGTTTCCTAGGCAAAAGGGTTCCGCAACGCCCTCTTCTCGCCCGTCCAATGTCGGGAACTGCCAAGAAGGCGACATCCGGCAGGGCTTGCTCAATAATTGGAGGCGGCGAATACGCGTGAGCGGCAAAGGCTCGCCGATACCCCTCAGCCGCCCTGAGGCGATGCGGGCCACTTCGGCTTCAGTTTTCATTCTCCCCTGACAGCTCTGGGGCCTTGTGCTTCCGACCAAAAGTTGATAGCATCCTCCCAAATCAAACCGGCTCGGACGTGGAAGATCGTTCAGCGCGGAGACGATGAAATTCGTCAGCGGGGGAACCATGCAAAGACAAAGTCTAGAGTTTCGGCTCCTTACGGGAACCTTTGCGCTCACCTTATTACTTTCCCTACCGCTCTATGGCCAAGTAGCTATTAGCGGTAAGATTGCAGGATTTGTAAGCGACAGCTCCGGAGCGGGCATTGTTGGAGCGGCGGTGAATGTCAGCAGCCCTGCCCTGATGGCTCCACGCGTGGGGAAAACCCAGGGGGATGGTAGCTTCCTCTTCGATGGGCTCCCCGTCGGCACGTATGAAGTCAAAGTGGAAATGCCGGGGTTTAAAACTCTTCTGCAACCCGATATTATCCTGACCGCCGGATTCACGGCGACCTTGAACATCAAGCTGGAGGTGGGCGATCTCAGTCAGAGCGTCACGATTACCGCGGAGGAACCGATCATCGATGTGAAGTCGGTTGAAAACACCACCACTTTTGGTACCGGCCTGCTCCAGAATGTCCCCAGCGGCCGCGATCCGTGGTCGACCGTGGCGCAGATCCCCGGCGCAAGTTTGAGCACGTTCGATGTGGGCGGTTCGCAAATGTACCAGCAATCCACCATGGAGATCCATGGGAGCAAGCCCGGCGAACAAGTTTACAGCTATAACGGCTTGAAATTGAACTGTGTATGACACGCCGCTGGACGCCAAGAGCTCGTTCCGGGAAGGCGCCGCGTTTGTATAGGATACATGGACGCTGAGCCGTCGCATTACCGTGACCGTGGGCGTGCGTTATGAGAATTTCGTGGCGTGGCTCCCGGCGCAAGCTAGCCCTCCGGCAGGCTTCCCGACCTTGTTCCCAACGCGGTCATTTACCCGCCAGCCGAACTCGGTGGACTGGAACACTTTCGTCCCCCGCACCGGCATTTCATGGGATCCAAAGGGCGATAGCAAGTCGGTGGTTCATGCCGGCTACAACCGGTTCACCCTGTCCGAAGGCACGCGCCTGGCGGAAGCGATCAACCCGAACGCCTCGAGCTACCAGATTTATAAATGGAACGGCGCTGAGACCGCTAGCGGAGCTCCAGATCCCAACGAATACCTTACCCCGGCGAACTTCCTCGGCTCAGTCGGCGGCATCGTAACAACCGTAGACCCGAAACTCAGGCGCCCCTATGACGATGAAGTCAACGTCGGATATGAGCGGCAGCTCCTGGGGGATCTGCGGATTTCGGTCGCTTACTATTACCGGAGAACGAAGCAGCAGATCAGCCGCATCAATTCAGCCATCCCGACCTCCGCGTACTCGCCGATTACCGTGACCAATCCTCTCACTGGTCAGGCGATGACCATTTATAGTTTGGCTTCCGCTTTTGTGGGCAAGGCTGCCTACGTGATCACCAACGTCGACGCGCTGAATGACAACAACTACAATGGTGTGGAATTCAGCGCTCTGAAGCGCCTAACGCGGCACTGGCAGGTATTGGCCGGGTTCACGGTCCAACGAGACCGCGGCACTTATGGTAACGCGTTAAGCGACAACTTCAACGATCCCAACCTGGGTATCAATCGCAATAACGCGCTGCTGGATCAGGATTCCACCTATGTCGCCAAGATCGGCGGGACCTACCAGGCGCCCTGGGGCATTACTTTCAGTCCCAACTATCAGTACTACACTGGGTACCCGCTGCTTCCGACGAACGTGTTTACTGGCCTTCCCCAAGGCAGCGAAACGATCAATCTCCTGCCTCGGGGCGGAATCCGTCTTCCGAACATCAGTGTCCTCAATCTACGCCTTTCGAGGCCCTTCAAATTCCGCGAAGGCAAGATCGGTTTGGAACCGATTGCGGATTTGCTCAACCTGACCAACAGCGAGCCGGTAACCGCGGAAACCACGAGTTACGGCGCCAATTACTTGAAACCGACCAATCTTGTCAATCCTTTTGTCGCTCGCTTCGCGCTGCGGCTCACGTTCTAGAATCTAGAATACCGAGGTGAATCACATGGAGTTGAAAACCTGCCTGATTGCCCTGCTGGCGAGCTCGACCCTCGCCGCGGCGGGGCCGCCGCGCGGCAGCATCACCATCGAGCGGATCGCCGAGATCAAGTACCCGAGCGAGCATGCCTGGTCGCCGGATGCAAGACGGTCGCGTTCCTGTGGGACGCCGCCGGCAAACAGGACCTGTTCATGGTCAAGCCGGGCGGGGCACCGGTGGCGCTGACGGATTTTTCGGTAAATCCTGCCATGTTGCAGTCCGACATCGGCCGGTTCGAGTGGGCTTCGAATGACCAAATCATCTTCGTAAAGGACGGGAGTTTGTGGACCGTGTCCACAAATTCGCCGAAGCCCTCTAGACTTCCCGGCTTTGAAGGCGTGGCGAACTTCAGCCTGTCGGCCAACAAACAGGAGATTGCTTTCGTGCGCCGGGGACAGATCTGGACCGCGAATTTGAAGGCGCGGACGGAGCGGCAGCTCACCCATCTGCCGGAGGATCTGCGACCGGCCGGAGTGTCGTTCTCGCCGGACACGAAATATGTGGCATTCAATGCCTCGCACAGTGAAGACGTGGCGGATCCGCTGCCTTACAACGGCAACCGGGTACGCGTATTCCGGAACGTGACCTGGGACAACCGGTTGGGAATCGTATCAGTTTTCCTAGGCGACCCGGTGTGGGTTGCGTCGCCCGGCGGCGGGGGAGGAGGTGGCCGGGGAGGCGGGATGGAGTGGGTCCACGGAAATGAACTGGTCCACCAGGAGTTCTCACCCGACCGGAAGACGCGCGAGATTAAGGTCACTTCAGCGAACGGTGAAACGCGTACCTTGTGGAAGGACTACGACCCGGCTTATTGGACTCCCACCGGCGGCACCAGGACGGTCGCGTCACCCGATGGCAAGTGGGTGGCATTCTTCAGCGACCGCACGGGCTGGCCGCATTTGTACGTGATCGCCGCCGACGCCACTTCCGAGTCCCAGGCGCGCCAATTGAGCTCCGGCAACTTTGGCGCGGGTTATGCCGCATGGTCTCCCGACAGCAACCGAATCGCCTACTCGCATAGCGCGGACGGCAATCAGATGGAGCGCTTCATATCGGTCGCCGATCTGGCGAGCGGAAAGAGCGAAGCGGTAGTGACGTCGCGTGGCGTGAACTACGATCCGACGTTCTCGCCGGACGGATCCATGCTGCTCTACTTGCGGACCGCGGTGGAGCATCCGCTGGAAGTTTACGCCACCGCGGCGCACGCGGGCGGAAAACCCATCCGTCTGAGCGATTCCTTGCCCGCCGGATTATTGGCTTCCGACCTGACTACGCCGGTGCCCGTGCATTACGCCAGCCGTGCGTCGGACAAAGCGCTGGTCCCGGCTACGCTGATCGTTCACAAGAATCTCGACCGCAGCAAGAAGCACCCTGCGATCGTTTGGATTCACGGCTCCGGCTCCGATCAGAACTACCTCGGTTGGCATCCGGGCTCCTATCGAATGTATTACTCGATGCATCAATATCTGGCCCAGCAAGGCTACGTGATCCTGACGCCGGATTATCGCGGCAGTTCCGGCTACAGCCGCGATTGGGCCGTCGGGGATTACATGGACATGGGGGGCAAAGAAACTGAGGACGTCGCCGGTGGAGCGGACTATTTGAAGACGCTGCCTTATGTCGATCCGGATCGCATCGCCGTCTGGGGACTCAGTTATGGCGGGTATATGACTTTACAGGCGATGGTAACTACGCCCACGCTGTTCCGCTGTGCGATCGACGTCGCAGGCGTGGGCGACTGGGCAACATGGAACTCGGGTGCGTACACGGTTGGGCGCCTGGGGACGCCGGTGACGAATCCGGAGGGATACGAAACCTCGGCGGCTGTAAAACACCTGAGCAAGCTTGCTCGTCCCCTGATGATCCTGCAAGGGACCAACGATACGAATGTGCCTTTTGGGGAGACGCTCACGGTAATCGACACGCTGGTGAAGTTGGGGAAGCCTTTCGAGATGGCCATCTATCCGGGCGAGATCCATTTCTTCCGCCGGGCTTATGTTTTGCGCGACGCATGGAGGCGCAGCGAAGAATTCTTCGACAAGTATCTGGTCGGCCCGGACGCACCGCTTCTGAGCAGCCAGTAGTTTGCGGTCTTGACCACATGGAGGCGATCACTATTATGCGAATGGCCCGTGGCGTCCAAGAGGAAAATCCGTAATTTCAGCTGGCTTCAGCGTTGTGACGTCGCTAACCCCCTGCGTCGTGCGTGTTTGACGACATTTCTTAAGCCTGTCGCGCCGGTCACGTGTGCTGCCGACTGGGCGACGATTCGCGAGCCAGTCTTTTCAGCAAGATAGTGTGCTCTATCTGGAAGCGCTTCCGAGGCGGCCCTTGATCAATGTCGCTTAATTGGCAGTTCCCGACATTGGACGTGTGAGAAACGGGCGTGCGGCTTTCATCTTGCAGGCGAAACTAGGCGAATGTCGCGGTACGGTTTGCAAGTGCGACTTCTGATTAGGCGACGCGCTCTTGATGGCCGGGCGACTTCGTCGAAAGTTTCTGACGGATCCTTACACGTCACAACCTGGGAAATCGAAGGAGTTCGCGAAGTATTGAACACAAACTCCGAGGCAGGCAATCGCCGGTAATTGTTCATAACGTTTCACTGCCGGAAGTGCACCAGCAGTCCTTCTGAAGATCTACGAACTCCCCTGCCACCATATTGACAAGCTTGGTATGGCAATATGCAGTAACCTCAGCGCGACACTCCGAGTCTAATCGGCGGAGGCCTCGATGGAATCGTTGAAAACCACCTGTTGTGTCGTCGGAGGCGGACCGGCTGGCGTCATGCTCGGCTATTTACTGGCGCGCGCAGGCATCAGAGTAACTGTCCTCGAAAAACACGGGGACTTTTTCCGGGATTTCCGTGGTGATACCGTCCACCCGTCTACCCTCGAGATAATGCATCAACTGGGGTTACTCGACGGCTTGCTTCAACTTCCGCACCAGCGAGTAACATCTGTGAGCGCGCGCATCGGCGATTTCGACTTTGACGCCGCCGATTTTCATCTCGTACCCACCCATTGCAAATTTGTTGCGCTGATGCCGCAGTGGGATTTTTTGAACTACCTATCCGAGCGCGCTAAGCACTTCGATGGCTTCGAGCTTCGGATGCGGCATGAGGGCACCGGACTGATTCGCGATGGTCAGCGAATCGCCGGAATAGAGGCGCGATCCCCAGCCGGCCTTTTACAGATCGAAGCGAACCTGGTGGTTGCCTGCGACGGCAGGCATTCCACGATGCGGCAGTCCGCGCGACTCTCCGTGCAAGAGTTCGGCGTTCCTATTGATGTGCTGTGGTTTCGAATTTCGCGCCAGCCTCACGACCCACAACAGGTATTGGGCAACATCAATTACGGCAAGGCGCTGATCCTGATCAACCGGGGCGATTATTTTCAGGCCGGACTGATCATCCACAAAGGCACGTTTGAGCAAGTCAAAGCGGAAGGTCTCGACGCGTTTCGCCACGATGTCGCCCAAATCGCACCGTACTTGCGCGATCGCGTGGGCGAAATCGAAGACTGGGATCAGATTAAATTGCTGACGCTGCAGATCAATCGGCTACGCCGATGGCATCGTCCCGGCCTGCTCTGCATCGGCGATGCCGCGCACGCGATGTCGCCTGCCGGGGGCTTGGGAATCAATCTGGCAATCCAAGATGCCGTGGCAGCGGCAAATATATTAGCCGTTCCGCTTCGCACCGGGCAGGTCACTGACTTGATCCTCAAGCGAGTGCAACAGCGGCGCGAATTTCCAACGCGCGTGACGCAGTTCCTCCAGGTGAATGCGCACAAGGCTTTGAATGCCGTGTTCAAAACAGACGGACCAATCCAAGCGCCCTGGCAATTGAAGGTCATCGATGCCTTGCCCGGGAGGAAATGGATCATGGGATACATCGTCGGTGTTGGCATTCGGCCGGAACACGTGGCGGATCCCGAACGGATGCACGTGTCGCCCTTGAAAAAGGTCGCCGTTCGATTGGGTGCTGCGATCGGCGCGATCATGAAAACGGCGCGCCTCCTCCGAGCCGCCTAGATCTTCGCCGCTTCACGGGTGTCATAGCCATATCGCCTTCGCCACCAGGATGGCCATTCAAGTAAGCATAATCCACATACAAGCGTCACCGGCAGCAACGACGGCCCATACCGGATTGGCCGCTTTGCTGCGCGTTTCGAAAACGACCTCAATCGTCGAACGAAGTCAGCCGTGACTCGACCGTGCGGTCGCGTCACGTAAGAAAGGCGGGCGCGCACGCTAAGGTCCTCGGGGGACACCCAAAACCGGCCATACGTGGACACCTGAAAACCGGCCAACGAGATAGCTGAATCGGGACATTGA
>Ga0209415_10015122_pt1 | contig 12553 bp, 14 predicted proteins | sample PeaSoiSIISIP2007_FD_187696 | JGI IMG/M metagenome (GOLD analysis project Ga0209415, IMG submission 187696) | Peat soil microbial communities from Weissenstadt, Germany - SII-SIP-2007 (SPAdes) (version 2) | ecosystem: Environmental > Terrestrial > Soil > Wetlands > Peat | place: Germany...
CGCCTCTGCTTCGCGCTGACCACCAAAGAGGAGATCCGCGAGGGCGTCGCCGCCTTTGCCCGGGTCTGCTACGAGCAGACCGGCATCCCCGAGCAGAGCGGCAATGTTCGCCGCGCTCCCAATGCCTAACAACGCCGTCGTCGCGGCGGAGGCCGGGACCTCCGCTTTCGCCTGGGCGACACGTTGGGAGCGAGTGCGATGACCAGTCGGGCAGAAGCGAGGCGACAGATCGACGGCGTGCTGCGAGGCGCCGCCGCGGCGCGCGAGGTGCCGGGGGTTGTCGCGATGGCGGCGGATGCCGGCGGGCCGGTCTACGAGGGCGCGTTTGGGGTGCGCAGCCTCGATGGGGGGCCGGCGATGACGCTCGACACGGTCTGCCGCATCCACTCGATGACCAAGGCGATCACCTCGGTCGCGGCGATGCAGCTCGTCGAGGAGGGCACGCTTAGCCTCGACGCACCGGTCCCCGACATCGATCCGACGCTCGGTGCCCCGCTAGTCCTCGAAGGCTTCGACACCGCCGGCGCGCCGCTGCTGCGCCCGGCCCGGCGTCCGATCACATTCAGGCACCTGCTGACCCATACCGCCGGGTTCACCTACGAGGTTTGGAACGCCGATACGCTGCGCTATGTCGACGCCACCAGCGCGGCGCGCATGATGTCGGGCAGGGTTGCGGCGCTGCGCCGGCCGCTGATGTTCGAGCCCGGCGAGAAATGGGAATACGGCATCAATATCGACTGGGTCGGGCGGATCATCGAGGCGGTCGCCGGCCAGTCGCTCGACGCGGTCTTGCGCGAACGCATCTTCGCGCCGCTCGGGATGGAGGACACCGGTTTTGTCCCGTCGCCCGAGCAGCGCGCGCGCCAGGCCAGCATCCATCAGCGCCAGGCCGACGGCAGCCTCGCGCCGCAGCCATTGCCGCCCCTGTCGACCCCCGAATTCTACGCCGGCGGCGGGGGGCTTCACTCGACGGCGGGCGATTACCTGACCTTTCTGCGGATGCTGCTGCACGAGGGCGAGCTTGTCGGGGTTCGCATCCTGAAGTCGGAAACCATCGCGGCGATGAACCGGAACCAGATCGGCGATATCCCGGCCGGGATCATGCGGAGTTGCATCCCCGAGGTGTCGAACGACGTCGATTTCTTTCCCGGCGCGCCGCTGCGCTGGGGGCTGGGGTACATGATCAACATGGAACCCGGGCCGAACGGCCGCAGCGCCGGTACGGTAGGCTGGGCCGGGGCCGGCAATCTCTACTACTGGCTCGATCCGGTGCGCCGCGTCACCGGTGTCATCATGACCCAGATCCTGCCCTTCGCCGATCCCGCCGCGGTGCGACTCTATGGCCGGTTCGAGCGCGGGGTTTATGCGCTAACCGAGGCGGGTTGAGCGGATGACGCTCTTCCACATGCTGCGTCACGGCGAGCGCGAACAGGGCCGCGTGCTCGTCGGGCGCATGCCGGGGGTCGGCCTGACGACACGCGGCCGGGCCGAGATCGCCACGGTAGCCGAACGCCTCGCCGGCGATGGGGTTGCGGCGATCTATGCCAGCCCCTTGCAGCGCACCCGCGAGAGCGCCGAGATCCTTGCCGCCCGACTCGGGCTCGTCATCGAGCTTCGCGACGATCTGATCGAGCTCGATTTTGGCGAATGGACCGGCGCGACCTTCGACATGATCCGCGCCGACCCGCGCTGGGAAGCCTGGCGGACGCACCGATCGCTCTCGCGGATCCCCGGCGGCGAGAGCATGCGCGAAGTGCAGCGCCGCGCGGTCGAGGCGCTGATGGAATTGGGCGAGCGCCACCCGGAAGAAACCCTGGTGGCGGTCAGCCACGGCGATGTGATCCGCTCCGTCCTTCTCTTTGCCCTCGGCATGCCGCTCGATCATTACAGCCGGATCGAAGTGGGCCAGGGCTCGATCAGCACGATCCGCATCGACGATACCGGCATCCGCGTCCTCGCCATCAACGAACGCCCCCGGCTCGCCTAGGCCCGAAGCTCGCGAGCGCGGCTTCGGCGGCGGCGATGCCGGTTTCGTAGGCGCCGTGCGCGGTCGAGAAGAAATTGGGCGAGCAGGCTTCGCCGGCGAAGAAGATCCGGTTGTCGACCGGTTCGGCGAGCCGGGCGCGGTCGTCGGCGTGCCCCGGCCGGGCGTAGGAATAGGAGCCGCGGGCGAACGGATCGCCACGCCACGCCGAACTGGCGAGCGGGTGGAGCTGCCGGCGGATGTCGCTGCCGAAGAGCCCGGCCAATTCGTCGGCGGCAAAAGCTGCCATCGCCGCGATCCCGTCGCGTTCGAACTGGGCGGCAAATCTGCCGCCGAAAAAGCAGTGGATGCGCGGCCGGCCAAGCGGGCGTACCTGGTAGCTCATCGTCTCGCGCCGCCGGGTCGAGCCAACCAGAAACAGCTCGTCCTCGGCGCCGGGGAGCGTGCCGTCGAGGCGCAGGATGAGCTTGTTTGCCAGGCCAAGCGGCAAGCCCTCGGCCGCCGCGACCTTGTCCGGCAACGGCGGGTCGAAAGCGAGGTGCTCCCCCGCGATCGCTGCGCTCGGCACGGCGACGATGACCCGCGCCGCGCTCACCGTGCCGCGGGTTGTCACCAGCCGGATGCGGGCGCCGTCGTGCTCGACCCGTGACACCGCGGCGTCGAAGGCGATTGGCAAGCCCCGGGCCAGCGAGACAAACAGCGACCCGAGCCCGGTCAACACCCGCCAGTTCTGCTCGGTGCTCTCGTAGCGGTCGTTGTCCTTGACCGACAGATCCTCGAGCTCGACCGCATTGGCCCAGGTGCTGATCGCGTCGAAGAGGGCATTCCACCGCCCGCCCGGTTCCAAGACGGTGCTCGCCGGCCGGTCCTCGGGCTCCTGTGCGGCGCGGTGGATCGCCCAGTAATGGGCTTCGCGCTCGCGAATCCAATCGGCTTCCGCTTCCTTACTCTCGCCGCTGCGGCTGAGGCGGGTCGTCCAATCCGGGCGCCGCCGGTCGAGCGCCATCCCGAGACCTTCGGCGAGCGGCACCAGCACGTTGCGGTCCGCCGAGTGCAGCCATTCACACCCGAGATCCGCCGGATAGCCGCCGGCATCGACGGTCCAGGCGCGGCCGCCGGCGCGCTCGCGGCCTTCCAGCACCAGGCTCGACACCCCGCGCGCCTCCCTCAATCGGCGCGCCGCGGCAATCCCCGCCGATCCGGCGCCGATCACCGCTACATCGACCTCGGATGCCAGCCCCGTCATCGCCGCCCTCGGCATTGGTTGCTATCGTCCAGACATAAACCAGACCCAACTGTCATTGCGAGAAGCGCAGCGACGAAGCAATCTCGATCCGGGCGGATCGCCGGTCCGAGATTGCGCCGCTCCGCTCGCAATGACGAGGTTATGCCGATGCGGCTCAGCGATTTCACCGTCCTCAGCTTCGATTGCTACGGTACGCTGATCGATTGGGAGAGCGGGATCTGGGCGGCGCTGCAGCCACTCGTTGCGCGCGCCGGCGGGGCACTCGCGCGCGAAGCCGCACTCGCCGCCTTCGCCCGCCACGAAACCGCGCAGGAGGCCGCCACGCCAGGCCTCGTTTATTCGGAACTCCTCGCCCTCGTGCATCGGCGGCTCGCGGCGGAATGGGACGTCGCGCCCGATGCCACCGCTGACCGGGCCTTCGGCGCCTCGGTCGGCGATTGGCCCGCCTTCCCAGATTCGGCCGACGCCCTGGCCTATCTCGGGCGCTACTACAACCTCGTCATCCTGTCGAATGTCGACCGTGCCAGCTTTGCCCGCAGCAATCTGCGGCTGGCGGCCGGGTTTGCCGGGATCTACACCGCCGAGGACATCGGCTCCTACAAACCCGATCCGCGCAATTTCCGCTACCTCATCGACCGCCTGGCCGAGGCCGGACACCCTCCGGACGAGATCCTGCATGTCGCACAGAGCCTCTATCACGACCATGCGCCGGCCAATCGCTGCGGGATCAAATCGGCCTGGATCGACCGGCGCCAGGACAGCCAGGGCTGGGGCGCGACACCCGCGCCCGATGGCACCGTCCATTACGATTTCCGCTTTGCCGGCCTCGCGGACATGGTCGCGGCGCACCGCGCCGAGCAGCGCGGCGCCTGATCGCGACGGAATGCATGGACGATCTGGCCCAGCCGCTACTCGAGTTCATCAAGGAGCACGCGAACTGGGCGATCGCTGTCATGTTCATCACCGGGTTCATTGAATCGTTCGCTTTTTTCAGCCTGCTGTTTCCCGGGACGACTCTGTTGATTGCTGCCGGCACGCTGATGAAGTCAGGCGCGCTCCCCTATCTGCCGGTGATCGTCGGGTCGATCGTCGGCGCCGCGCTCGGCGATTTTGTGTCCTATTGGATCGGCCGCCGCTTTGGCAGCGGCATGGCCCAGCTCTGGCCGTTCAGCCGCAACCCCGACCTCTTGCCGAACGGCATCCGGTTCTTCCGGCGGCATGGCGGCAAGAGCGTGTTCATCGGCCGCTTCTGGGGCCCGATGCGGGCCGTCATACCCCTGGTCGCGGGCATCATGCATATGCCGCGCGGCCCGTTCTGGGTCGCCAATATCGCCTCGGCCGTGGTCTGGGCCCCGATGCTGCTGTTCGCCGGCAGCGCCGTGGCCGACGCGGCCGAGCGCCTGATCGGTGCGGCCCATGCGTTCGTCCTGGTGTTTGGCGGCCTCACCCTCTTTGCCGTCGCCGGCGTCGTCTGGGCGGCGTTGCGCTCGGTCCGCCCGAAGCGTTGACGCCCGGTCCTTCTTTCCGCCACAGCGGCCGCTGGCACCGAGCGTCGCGTCAGCGCACCACCTCGTCGCCGGCGTAGGGTCCAGCCCCGAGCACGGCTCGAATCCGCTGGCTGAGCTTTCTCACGAGATCGTCCGAATCCTTCCAATGCAGCGCATTGAGATGCCGGATGTCGAAGTGCAGCAACTCCGCGTGGTCCTCTCGACATGTCGGGATCACGATTAGACCCAGACCAAGCCCAAAACCGGCCTCAAAATACACGTTATTGCTTTGCAGGGTGTAATCGGCGACCATAAAGCGAGAACGGCGGATTTCAGCAATCATTTCATCGGAAATCCCGCCGACATAATCCTTATCGTCGATGCGGAACGCACGATATCCGGCCAGGCCGATCGCCGGATAGAACCCATTGATAAAACTTTCTCTCATCGTCTCGTCGAACGACATCGCGACGAAACACTGCGCCGATTGCGACACCGACCTGCCGAGCGCTTCCGCCGCCAAAATTCCTCTGATTGTAAGAGACATTCCGCTGGCGCCGCCCCGAAGGAAATTTTCATCCTCCAGGATATGGAGCAGCAGCCTCGCCTCGCGATGGTCGCGGCAATACGCGACCCCTTGCAGTTCCAGACTGCGCGCGATCGCATCGGGAACGAAATACAGCTCGGTGCGGGCAAACTCTCTGGCGAGAAACGTCAGAACGCGATCCGAACGATGTTTCAACCCCGGCAGCGGTCGCCGCGCGACGGCTTTGGAGATCTCGGGGGTTATGTCGGCAATGTCGATACCGGCAGCGTTCTGCTCCCTGACCCATCCGGACAACCGGACCATATGGTCGGCGCTCTCGATCTTCAGCCTGTCCCGCGTCGCATCAACCTGATACCTGCCGCATCGAGGGCACCGCACAGCCCGCATTCGCTCGTCGCCGCCGTGCTCAGCCGGGTTCCCGCAAATCTGGCATGGTCCCTTTTGCCTGTCCATGTCAGCCCCGTAATCCGCTCATCCGCTGCCGAACCGTCTCAACCGACATTCCCCGGATGGCCTGGTAATCAACGCCACCATCGGTCAGGGGGGCTTACCTGGCAAGGAGATTCCGTCAACGGCGACACGGATCGGGAATGGCGGCTCGCCACCCTACCCGGACGGTGCCGTGCGCGACCCGCAGGGGACGCTTCGCGCATCTGAGGGAGATCCCCAGATGATGATTGAGGTGATCGAACTTGATCGGGTAGAGACCCGGGGTTCGGATTTGGGCCGCGCTGCGCTCGCCCGCTCGGAGACGTGAAGCACGGCCTGGCATTCAGTCTGTCCAGGCGGCTTCTGCTGATGCAGCCCCTCCTGCCGGCGGGGTAGCAGGCTTTGGGCTAGCGGGCGCGGCTCGACACCGGCGCCGTCTCGGCCTGCTCGGCGAACCGCGCATGCGCCGCGATATAGGCGTCGACATGGCCGGCCAATACCTCGGCGCAATCGATGAAAAAATGGTCGGCGCCGGGGATCTTGCGGAAATCGATCTTGATGTCCCTCTGGTGCGCCAGCTTATGGACGAGCTTTTGCACCGCCTCCATCGGCACCAGCGGATCCTGGTCGCCCTGGAGAACCAGCCCCGAAGAGGGGCAGGGCGCGAGGAAGGTGAAGTCGTACTGATTGGCCGGGGGCGAGACCGAGATGAACGCCTCGATCTCGGGCCGCCGCATCAACAACTGCATGCCGATCCAGGCGCCAAAGGAGTAGCCGGCAACCCAGCACGAGGCGGCGTTCGGGTTATAGCCTTGCAGCCAATCGAGCGCGGCGGCGGCATCGGCAAGCTCGCCCTCGCCGCGATCGAAGCTGCCTTGGCTGCGGCCGACCCCGCGAAAATTGAAGCGCAAGGTCGAAAACCCGCGGCGCACAAAGGTCTGATAGAGGGTGTAGACCACCTTGTTGTTCATCGTCCCGCCATGCAGCGGATGCGGGTGGAGGATCACCGCCATCGGTGCGGTGCCGCCGCGCGCATGGTGGTAACGCGCTTCGATCCGCCCTTCGGGGCCGTTGATTATGACGTCAGGCATGGCAGATCCGGTCCAATTCCGACAATATCAGTCAAGTATGCTGAGCGGCCGGCCGGGCAGGATGCCCGCCCCCGTCGCCCTATACTTGATACTTTCAGTGGGATAATTATATGCTCGTACCCGTGTCCGCGATTGGGCCTCCCAGATAGCGATGCCCGATCGCGGTCTCGATTGATCACAAGACGGTAATATAGTGACCGCGATGCTGATGAGAAACCTGCGCGACGAAATTGCCGCGACTCTCGCCCGCGACCCCGCCGCCCGGTCTGGGCTCGAGGTCGTGCTGTGCTATCCGGGGTTTCAGGCATTGCTCTATTACCGCCTCGCGCATTGGCTGTGGGAACGCGGCTGGCACCTGGCCGGACGGTTCGTCTCGCATGTCGGACGGATGTTGACCGGGATCGAGATCCACCCCGGCGCCACGATCGGCAAGCGCCTCTTCATCGACCACGGCATGGGGGTGGTGATCGGCGAGACCGCGGAGGTCGGCGATGATTGCACGCTTTACCACGGGGTGACGTTGGGTGGCACCCGCCCATCGCGCGAGCAGGGCGGTCAGAAGCGCCATCCGACGATCGGCAATAACGTGATCGTCGGCTCGGGGGCGCAGGTGCTGGGGCCGATCCGGGTCGGCGACGGCGCCCGCATCGGCGCCGCCGCGGTGGTGGTGAAGGCGGTGCCCGACGGCGCCACGATGGTCGGCAACCCGGCCCGCCAGGTCGGCCGGCGCAGTGCCGCAGGCGAGGCGCCGCCGGTCTTCGAACCCTATGGCATCAGCGGCGAGATCCCCGACCCGATCGCCCGCGCCCTCAACGGGCTGCTCGACGAGGTGTCGACATTGCGCGCGCGCCTCAATGATCTCGAACAAACCCATGACCCCGCCCCGCCCGATGACGGCCCGGCACCAGCCGAACCCGCCCGGCGGCGCGTCGCGGGGGCGCAGCCGTGAAGCTCGGGACCAAGGGCCGCTACGCGGTGATGGCGATGGTCGACCTCGCGCAGCACGGCAACGGCAGCCCGATTTCGCTCGCCGCGATCGCCGAACGGCAGGAAATCTCGCTCTCTTATCTCGAGCAGCTCTTCGCCCGGCTGCGCCGCAGCGGCCTCGTCTGCAGCGTGCGCGGCCCGGGCGGCGGGTACCGCCTGGCGCATGACCGCGACGAAATCAGGATCTGCGACATCATCGTCGCAGTCGACGAGCCGATCGAGGCGGTGCGCTGTACCCCTGGTGCGGCGACCGGCTGCCGCGGCGACCGCAGCCGATGTTTGACCCACGATCTGTGGGACGAACTGAGCAACCAGATCCACCTCTATCTGAGTTCAGTGTCTTTGGGCGATGTCTGCGAAAAGCGCGTGCTCGGCACCAGCGGCCTCGCCCAGCGCGAGACCTACCGGGCCGCGAGTGCGCGATGAGAGTTTCGCTGGTGCCCATACCGAGTTCCCGGCGAAGGCCGGGACCCATTGATCCGCATCCCGAGCGGTCGAAGGGTGGGTCCCGGCCTTCGCCGGGAACTCGGCTTGGGGATGCGACAGAGTAAACCGATGACCCGGTGCGAGACTTATCTTGACTGGAACGCGACGGCGCCGTTGCGCCCCGAGGCGCGGGCGGCGATGGCGGCGGCGCTCGAACGCTGCGGCAATCCCTCTTCGGTCCACCGCTGGGGTCGCGCCGCGCGGCACAGCGTCGAGCGGGCCCGCGGGGCGGTCGCCGCACTGATCGGCGCCGCGCCCGAAGGGGTCGTCTTCCTCAGCGGCGCGACCGAGGCCAACCATCTGGCCCTCCTCGGCAGCCGGCGGGAACGTATCCTCGTCTCAGCGGTCGAGCACAGTTCGGTCTTGGCCGCGGTGCCGGTCGCCGAACGGATCGCGGTCGACGCTGAGGGGATCGTCGATCTGGCGCGGCTCAACGATCAGCTTGGCGCCGACCCGCGCCCGGCGATCGTATCGGTGATGCTCGCCAACAACGAGACCGGGATCATCCAGCCGGCTGCGGAAATTTCGGCGATCGCGCATGCGGCTGGCGCTCTTTTCCATTGCGACGCGGTGCAGGGCGCCGGCAAGCTGCCGCTCGCGGCGACCGCGATCGGCGCCGATCTCGTCAGCCTGTCGGCGCACAAGCTCGGCGGCCCGCCGGGGATCGGGGCGCTCGTGGTGACCGGCAATTTCGAGCCGAGCGCGATGATCCGCGGCAGCCAGGAACAGGGCCGGCGCGGCGGCAGCGAGAACCTGCCAGGTATCGCCGGTTTCGCGGCGGCGGCCGAGGCCGCGCTTGCCGGGATCGCCGGATACGAACGGGTGCGGGATCTGCGCGATGGGCTCGAAATAGCGGCGCTCGCCGCGGTCCCCGAGGCGATGGTGATCGGCAAGGGCGCTCGGCGGCTGCCCAATACGACTTCCCTCGCCTTGCCCGGGGTGCCGGCGGAAACCCAGGTGATCGCGCTCGACCTCGCTGGCGTCATGGTCTCGGCCGGCGCGGCCTGCTCTTCGGGTAAGGTCGGCCCAAGCCACGTGCTCGCCGCGATGGGTCTGCCGCCCGAGATCGCCGCCGCGACGATCCGGATCAGCCTCGGCTGGTCGACGAACACAGAGGATATCGCGCATTTTCTCGACGCCTGGACGGCGCTGGCGCGGCGGCTCACGCGGAGGGCGGCATGAACGCCCCCGCTTTGACTGATCGCCCGAACCGGCTGCCGATTTACCTCGACAACCAGGCGTCGACGCCTCTCGACCCGCGCGTCCTCGAGGCGATGCTGCCGTATTTCACCGAGCATTTCGGCAACCCGCACAGCGAGAGCCACGTCTACGGCAAAAACGCCATGGCGGCGATCGATGCGGCGCGCGCCGACCTCGCACATCTTATCAATGCCGACCCGCGCGAGATCGTCTTCACCTCGGGCGCGACCGAAGCCAACAACCTCGCGCTGAAGGGCGTCGCGCATTTCGCTCGCGCCCATCCCGCCACCGGGACGCCGGCGCCGCGCGACCAGATCATCGTGCTCGCCACCGAGCACAAATGCGTGCTGGAAAGCGCCGCCGCGCTCGAGCGCGAAGGCTTTGCGGTCACCTACCTGCCGGTTGAACCGGACGGGCTGGTGTCGCTCGACCGCCTCGCCGCGGCGTTGAGCGAGCGCACCCTGTTGGTGTCGGTGATGGCGGCGCACAACGAGATCGGCGTCATCCAGCCGCTCGCCGAACTGGGCGCGCTGTGCCGGGCGCGCGGCATCCTCTTCCATACCGACGCCGCCCAGGCCGCCGGCAAGATCCCGCTCGATGTCGAGGCGATGAAGATCGACCTGATGTCGATTTCCGGCCACAAGATGTATGGGCCCAAGGGCGTCGGCGCGCTCTATGTCCGGCGCCGGCCGCGGGTGCGCCTCCTGCCGCTGATCGATGGCGGCGGACAGGAGCGCGGGCTGCGTTCGGGGACGCTGCCGACCCCGCTGTGCGTCGGCTTCGGCCGCGCCGCCGCGCTCGCCGCCGCCGAGATGGCGGAGGAGGCGGTGCGCATCCGCGAGCTGCGCGACCGATTGCAAACCAATCTGATGCGCCGGATCGGTGGGCTCGGGGTCAATGGTGATACCGCGCACCGCCTGCCTGGCAACCTCAACCTGTCGTTTCCCGGTATCAGCGCGCCCGAGCTGATCGAGGCGTGCCCGAGCGTCGCGATGTCGACCGGGTCGGCCTGCACCTCGGCGACGGTCGAGCCCTCGTACGTCTTGCGCGCGCTTGGCCTCCCCGACGACGTTGCCAATGCCTCGATCCGGCTCGGCCTTGGCCGCTTCACCACGGCGGCGGAGGTTGATTTCGCGGTCGATGCGCTGGCCGCGGCCGCAACCCGGCTGTCCGGCGACGGGAGGGTGACGAACGGCGCCGCACCTCCTACATAGGATTGCCTATAAATTGCCTATATAACGAGTGGACGGTCGATGCTGGTGATGCGGACACCGGGAGAATGGGAATGATGGCGCGCAAGCAGGCTTTGATTGTGACCGACGCCGCCGCCGAGCGCATCCAGGCGCTGCTCGCCCGGCGCGGCAAGCCCTCGGTGGGGGTGCGGGTCGGAGTGCGGTCGCGCGGCTGCTCGGGTCTCAGCTACACCCTCGAATACGCCGACGAGCAGGGCAAATTCGACGAGATCGTCGAGGACAAGGGCGTGCGCATCCTGGTTGACCCCAAGGCGGTCATGTTCATCCTCGGCACCGAGATGGATTACGTCGAAGAGAAGCTGCAAACCGGCTTTGTCTTCCGCAATCCGAACGAAAAAGGCCGCTGCGGCTGCGGCGAGTCGTTTCACGTCTAAGCTTGGGCTGAATTAACGCCGCGCGTCCTTCGAGACGGCCGCTTCGCGACCTCCTCAGGATGAAGGGTTTTATTCAATGCCATCAACTATATACCTCATGCTGAGGAGTGCCCCCCGGGCGCGTCTCGAAGCACGCAGCGCATCGATGCAACACCGCTTCAGCGGCAAGGAGCATCACGGCTTATGAAGCTGTTCCAGATCGAGGAGCCGGACGGTTCGCCGCCCGATCCCGACGCGTCGGGGGTGGCGGTCGGCATCGACATCAGCGGCGGGGTGGCCGAAGTGGCGGTCGCGGTCGGCGGCAATGCAGCTCTCCTCGCCGATCGGGAGGAGTTCGCGCTCGACCTCAAGGTGCCGGCGCCCTCTGCCCCGCCCGAAGCGTGGCAGCATCTCTTCGAGGGCACCCGGCTGCGCGCCGAGCGGGCGCTCGCCCAGCCGGTGACGCATGCCGTTCTCGCCGTCGCCGCACCGCCCGATCCCGGCTTTGCCGCGCGTCTGTCGGCGGCGAGCGCGGCGGCGGGGTTGACGCTGTTGCACTTCGTCGAGCGCGACGCGATCGGGGCCGCAGCGCCGGCGCTGGGCGCTGCGATCCTTGCCGAAGATCTGGCGCCGCGGCCCGGCATGCCGTAGGTCGCCCGCGCATGCCCAGCATGGTCTTTATCGAACGCGACGGCCGGCGGCGCGAGGTCGATGCGCCGCTCGGCCTCTCGGTGCTCGAGATCGCCCACCAGAACGACATCGATATCGAAGGCGCCTGCGAAGGCTCGCTCGCCTGCTCGACCTGCCATGTGATCATCGATCCGGAGTGGTACGACCTCCTAAAGGAGGCGAGCGAGGACGAGGAGGACATGCTCGACCTCGCCTTCGGCCTGACCGCGACCTCGCGGCTCGGCTGCCAGATCATCATCACCGAGGAACTGGACGGGCTTGTCGTGCGGCTGCCGGCGAATACCCGCAACATGCTGCTGCGCTGAAGATGGCCGGCGGTCTGTTCGCGCGCCTTGTTGCCGCCGCCGGCGCGACCTGGCCGGCGTATACGCGGCACGATTTCGTGTTGCGACTGGCGACGGGCGACCTGCCGGAGGCGGCGTTCCGGCGCTATCTCGTGCAGGATTATCTGTTCCTCTTGCATTTCGCCCGCGCCTGGGGACTGGCGATCTACAAATCGGAGTCGCTCAGCGAAATGCGCCGGGCCCACGCGCTGGTCGCCGCGACGCTCGACACCGAGATCGGGCTCCACATCGAATATTGCCGCGGCTGGGGCCTCTCCGAGGCCGCGATGGCCGCCGAGCCCGAAGCCCTGGAGACGATCGCCTACACCCGCTTTGTTCTCGACCGCGGTCTCGCCGGCGACCGCCTCGACCTCGAAGTGGCGCTGGCGCCGTGCGTCGTCGGCTATGCCGAGATCGCCGCCGAGCGGATCAGCGACCCCAAGACGCGCCGCGACGGCAACCCCTATCGCGAATGGC